>JACCDU010437533.1_pt1 | contig 35624 bp, 46 predicted proteins | sample 7446081 | NCBI WGS metagenome assembly JACCDU01 (sample SAMN15323447, study PRJNA562643) | freshwater metagenome | isolation source: river surface water | place: USA:Blue River Watershed | collected 2017-08-17
CCACGCTCCAGTCGGCGCTTGCGCGCCTGCTGGAGCTGCGCCGCCCGAAGAAGGTCGTCATCGAAGACCTCCTCTTCTCAGGCCAACGCGGTGAGCTCTCGCGCCGGATGAACCGATTGCTCCGGCGGTTCGGCCAGCGCTACTTCATCCAGACGCTCGAAGAGCGCCAAGCCGAGCTGGGCTTCGAGCTCGAGCGCGTCAACCCTGCCTACTCGAGCCAGACGTGCTCGTCCTGCGGTTTCGTCCATCCCAAGAACCGGGACGGCAACCGCTTCAGATGCCTTTCGTGCGGGCGGCGTGCCCACGCGGATGCGAACGCCGCAAGGAACCTGGCCGGACGTTCCGGCCAGGGCTCGTATCCGCCGCATGCCGACCGCCAAACGCTTCGGGCGCGAGCCCTGGGAGGGTGGGCCGCGCGACTGCGCGGCACGCTCACTCGGGACACTCTCGGCCCGATGCGCCGAATGCGCGCCGCTGCTTGCGCGCGAGCGGGCCTTGCGGCTCTCCAGCCGAAGAAAGGCCCGACCGAACGGTCGGGCCTGGAATCACTGGTCGAAGCGCTAGGCCTTCTCAACGGACACTCTTGTGAAACCTTGCCCGTTCGAAAGATTAGAACGACAGGTTCCACACGAAAATCCGAATAGCCAGAAGGGGATGAGCCGGACCAGGCTGTGGCCCGTCGCACGCGACTCGAGCGCACGAACCAGTCCCGCAAGCGTGTCCGGATGGATGAGGTTGGTTTGGAGAATCCAGTGCATGGCGTGCCGGGGGAGCCCAGGCACAGCGAGTTGTTCTATGCGGCGGAACCGTTGGGCCGCGCGCAACCCGAACGCAGCGCGGCCTCGTGCGGTGCGGCGGGGGCTGCCTTCGCTACACCTGGCAGGACATCAACCCGGAGATTTGCCATGCAAACCCTCAAAGACGCCGGATACCCCGGCTGGCCCTACATCCACGGTGCCGCCGGTGGCGTGTGCTTCGTGTGGTTCAGCCGCAGCCTCGCCACCGGGCGGGTCTGCAAGGACCTCGCCTGGACCATCTTTCGTATGACGCGAGACACCGGTCGGCTCGTACGACGAAACGGGCATCTCGTGCCCGCCCATGTGCCGACCGAGCACTACGGCAAGAGCCTCGAAGCCCTGAGAGCGCTCGCGCTCCAGAGCCCGGCGCTTTATCGGTTGCGAAAGGGCAAGGAATGGGTCGGGCCGGTGCTCTACATGGAGCCCGCGGCACTGCCCGAAGTGGGTGACGAGAGCTTGAGCTTTGCGCTGCTGGCTACACCGCCCGCACACAGCGAAGGCCAGCGCCTGAGCTATCTGGTCAACCCGTGCCTAGAGCCTTCGCTTCAGCTCGAAGCGGCCCGCTGATTGAAAGGCGCCACTCCTGCGAGTGGCGCCTTCTTATTTGGCGACGCGAGTCGCGTCTTGAGAGACACCGAGGGGCCGCAGTGAAGAGTGGCCCAGCCTTGGGGCGTCAGGCGATGTCTTCGAATTCACGAATGCCGAGTTCGTCTTTCACGAACTTGGCAAGACCGCTGTGCCCCAGGAACTCGCCGACCTGCGGCAACGAATCGAAGACCTGGACCTCCACGCGGTCGCTCTCGCCCACCCAGAGGGTTCGGCCGAGCTTGAGTGCAACGAACCGGCCGCCACGGGTCTTGAAGACGTGCATCTCCGCCCAGCGCCCGTTCACTGCTCGCGTGGCTGCCCGGGTAAGCAGCGTGCCGGTGAAGCGCAGGTCCGGTGCGTCCTTGCGACTGATGACGAACTGGCTGAGCGCAGCCTCCACCGATGCCCCGGGCGCAAGTTCTGCGGAACAAGCCGCTTCCTCGCTGCGCCGCTCGGCACCCGCGGTTTCGTCTGCACGGGGCTGACTGCCAGACTGCTGCACGGACTCGGGCGCGGAGGCTCCGGACTCGCGCAGCTTGCTCCAGACAGCGGCCGGCACGAGGGCCTGCAGCTGGGCGAGCACCTCGGCATGCAGCTTCTCGAAGGCGGCCGGCACCTTGGAGTCGAAGAACTCGGCACCCGAGAGCTCGTGACGCTCGCCGCTTGCGCGATTGGTGAGCACGGCTTTCAACGCGGGCGCACCTTCGCCCGACATGCGCACGTCGATGTCGTAGGCAAGACGGTCGTGGGAGATGTGAAGGGAGAGCGACTGGCCGTTGCGGCCGACCCCCAGCGAGCACCGGGTGCCCGCGACGTTGAGGTCCAGCAGTGGCGCCGCATCGAGCGTGCGCAGCATAGAGCTGGCCGAGCCGAGCAGGCTCGCGAGTTCGTGGTGGTTCTTGAACATGAGCCGGGCGAGCGCCGGCAGAGGAGCTTGGAACATTGACATCACTTTTACGGCAGACCCTGGCCGCGACAGGCGCTCCGACACGGAGCAACCCGTAAAGCGAGCCGCGTTTAAACAGGATGTTCCCGAACACTGCGGGCCCACGGTCTGAAACACCCGAGCCTCGGGAACGTCATGCGGGGCGCGGGGTCTAAAAGGCTCGGCTACACCCTTGGCCGATTCCCGTGCCTGCCGGCGCCCGGAGTCGGACGCTTCCGACACTTCTTTCGCACCAACACTTCGATGACCAAGGTACTTCGCTTCTTCAACTACTTCGACTGGGTCGTGGCCGTGGGCACGCTCGTGGTGGGCCTCGTGCTGATGAACGGCTGGGTCATCGCAAGCGGCCTGCTGGGCCTGGCTCTCGCCTGGTACAAGCCTGCAGAGCGTATCAAGAAGCGCATGGAGAAGTCGTTCCTGCGCAAGCCCGCCAAGGTCGAGGATTCCGCGCACACCCAGGGCGAGGACGCCTTCTACGCCAACGTGCTGGGCACCGCGCAGCCCGCCGCGCTCGAGGACGCCCCGAGCGCAGCGGCCACCGCACCTGCCACCCCGGTCGGTTTTGCCTTCGGTCCGCGCGGCTACGGCGCGGTGCGCCTGTCGGTGAGCAAGCACAACCAGCTGCGCCCCGAGCATCTCGAACTCGGCACGATGGGCACCGAGCCGCGCGCTTTCTGAGCCCGCGGCGCCGCCCCGGAGGGGCACTGGCTACACGATGTCGGCGACTCGGTGACTCCGGGCGCCGACATCGGTCCTTCTGACACGCCCGCCGCCCCTGCTCTCATGTCCGTGAAGCTCTCCCGCCTCGAACTGGCCGCCCTGCTCGGCATGGGGCTGCCTGTCGCTGCACAGGAGGCCCCCCAGGACGTGCTTCAAGAGCCGACGCAGTCCCCCTCTGCCCCGCTTCTCGCGCCTGAGGCGACCCCCGAACCCGCTCCGCGGGTCGCAGCGTCGGCCGAGGCTTCTCACACGTCGCCCGCGGCCCTGCGCGAAGGACTCTGCGAAACAGCAGCAGCGCAGGGCCGACGTACGAAGCGCACAGGCGATGGCGCGACACCCGCGCGGCACGAGGCCTCGGAGCCCCTACCCGCCGTGGCGCTCCCGGGCACGCCTCGCGTAGCGGCAACGGAGGGCTTTCACGACGAACGCCATGCGAGCGCCTACCTGAAGAAGGTGCTCGCAGGCCTGTGGCACAAGGTGGAAGCCGAGCGGCTCACCCGCCCGGAACAACGTGAGCGGCTGCTGCATCTGCTGCAGTGGGCGGCGGGCAAGAACGGGTGGGTGATGCAGACCGCTGTCGCACAGCGCTATGCGGACGTGGGCCGTCAGGTCGAGGGCCGCCTGTGGGTGACGCTGTCCCTGGATGCGCAGATGCGTTTCGCACTCGAGCTCGCCTTCGAGGCGCGGCAGGCACCTCTCGCGAAGCTTCACGCCGCGCGACACGCGGGGTTTGTGCCCTTGCTGCTCATGCCTGGTGCGAGGCCCCTGGCCGAGCGCATGGACGAGCTGCACCGCGTCTTCGGAGCAGAGCGCCTCACCTGGCTCCAGGTGCAGGCGCTGACCCGGCCGGCGTAAGGGCAACGAGCTCATCGCTGTAGGGCAGCCGCCACGCGCTCACCGGTTCGAGCGGCGTACCCGGCGGGGCGCCTCCGACCCAGACCGCACGCACCAGTCGTCCATCGCACTGCGCGCGCATTTGCTCGCCGTCCAGCCCCAGGGCCTCGCAACGCACGGTGCGCAAGGCGGCGACGCCCTGGTCGTCCACGCTTACCGTGTCGGCAAGCAGGTAGCCGGAGTAGAGGCACAGCACCACCGCGAGAAGCGCCCCGGTGCGTCGCACGAAGTCGCAGCCGGGGTGCCGTGCCCAACCCGGACTCAACTTCATCGCAAGCACCGGGCCGCTGCCCAGCGCCACGATGAGCGCCCAGCGTTCGGTCCAGGCCCCGGTCAGCACCGACCAGGCCTGAGCCAGCACGTCCTGCTCGAATCCCATCACGAGGACTCCGTCTGAACGGCCTCAGCGAGGCTCGGCGCGATGGTTGGGGTTGTCGCGTTCCCAGAAGTACAGCACGGTGGTGCCCGCCTGGGTCGTCACGGTCGAAGAGCTCACCAGCTGCCAGTCCTCGCCGCGCGGCGGCTTGGGGCAGATGCGCGCGAGGTCTTCCGACATGCGGCTGTGGTTCGGGAAGTCCTCCGGAATGGAGGCGAACGTGGTGCGGTATTCGAACGCCGGATTCATCGAATGCATGGGCAGGAAGTACGAAGGTCGTTGAGAACACGGGACCGTTTCCGAATCGTCGGTCACGGCGTCCCACGAGAAGGGGTGCTGCGGGGCGTCCGCAAACGCGAGCGGGACTGCGTTCGTCTATGGCCGGCGTTTATCCAGCAGCCTCGGGGGCCGCAGGCACGCCTCGCTACACGAAGCAAGTTCAACTCTTCGTCTACGAGGTCATCATGCAATTTCCCTTCGTCTTCACCTTGGCCATTGCCTTCGGCTTCTCGGTGCTGGTGTGGCTCTACGTCGATGTGCGTCGTGCCCACGGCCCGCGTGTCGCCCGCTGGCCGCTTGCGCTGCTGGGAGGTGCCGTCTCGATGTGCTTCTGGCGTTTCCCGACGCTGCTGACCGTCCTGGGCATCGTGCTCGGCGCCGCGCTGTGCGTGCTTGCGCAGTGGCTGAAGTCGCAGGAAGAGAGCCTGGCTCCCTCCCGGCTCTACGTGCTGCTGTGCCGTGTGACTTGAGCAGTGCTCGAGCCCCGTCGCCGGCTTCGTGCTTCGAAACCGCATCGATTCGTCGATGCGGTTTTCTTCTTGGAGCCCTGCGATTCGACGAACTCGACGACGTTCGCCCGCGCCATGAAAAGAGCCCGACCGGAATCGGTCGGGCTCGGGAATCGCACGGGGGTCAGCGCTCGCGCAGGACGTTCATCAGCAGCAGCATCTCGCCCGGCTCGTTGATGCGCCGGCGGGCCTCCTCGCTCACCTTCCAGATGCGGCACAGTGCGGACGGCAACTCGCGCACGAGGTCGCCCTCATCCTGGTCGCGGATGCACGAAGCCACGCGTCGCTGCGTGCACAGCAGATTGGCCTCATCGCCGGTGATGCCGAAGCCCGCCAGCCACAGTCGCAGGCGCTCCTCGAAGCGCGTCATCTTGGGCTCTTCGGGCACGGCCGGCGTCGTCGTCGTGCCCGCTGCGCTCGCCACCTGCGGCGAAGCCGTGGCTGTGGCAGCGGGAACGGCAGGAGTTGCGCCGGGCACTTCGATGCCCAGCGACTGGAGCAGCCGCGCGCCCACGCGACGCGTGACACGCAGCTCCAGCTCGATGCAGCCCAGGCGCAGGTCCATGCCGTCGGAGACGTCACGGCGCTCGGCCGTGCAGCCCGGTGCGCGCTGCAGCAGGAACTCCAGCGCGTAGTCGTCCAGCAGCGCCGCGGGGTCGCAGTCCTGCATCGTGGCCGGCAGCTGCTCGGACGTCCACCAGACGAAGCGTTCGACTTCGCCCTTGCCGAGCAGCGCCTCGGGGTCGAGGTGCGCAAGGGTGAGGGGCTTGCCGTCGTGCCACAGCGCCCAGTCGGTACGGGTCATGGCAAAGAGGGGACGAACCAGCGTCAGGGTCAGGGTGTTCATGTATGGGTCCTCGAGGGGTTGTGTCCTATGCAGCGTGTAGTGTCACCAGCCGCAGGCCCCCTGCTTCGGAAAAAGAGCTGGCTGCCGTCACCGAAGTGAGGGCAGCCAGATTGAACGTCGTGCAGCACGACGGTAGCACGGGCAGAGCCTGTGCAGCCCGCCGTGTGTTCAGCACATCAGGCGGCGACCTTCAGACGGAACTTGCCGGCGAGCTCGCGGTTCACGCGCTGGGACAGGCGCGTATCGGCGAGCGGTTGCTGGGTGCGTTCGTCGTCACGACGGTCGCGGGTCTCCAGCTCCGTCAGGTAGCGGTCCAGGCGCTCGGCGGCGACCTGATAGCTCTTGCTGCCGCTGACGTAGGCCATGGGGTGGCTTTCCGGCAGCGTGAGCATCAGGGCCAGGGCCTCGATGCTGAACTTCAGGTCGCGGGTGCGCATGCGAGCCAGGGCCGGCAGTTGCACGTGACGCGAGGCGTGGCGCTTGCCCTGCCCGCGGTTCTGGGCGCGGGCCTGCGCAGCGTGCTGCTGGCGGGCGCGGCCTTGGGCGAAAGCGGGATGGGTGATGACTTGAGCTTGTGCCATGGAATGACCTTTCGGTGAAAAATTGTTGACCAGCCTCCTATAGGCAACGGCCCTGCAACCGGTCCTGACCAAGGGTGGCGTGCTGGCTATACGCCCACATAGACCCCCGAATTCAGGACACAAGAACAATGGACTCCCCCAAGTACTTCTTCGTGCTCGGTGCCCCCGACCACGAGATGCAGGAAATCGCCCGGGTGTGCGAGTCGAAAGGCTTCGCATACGGGCACGCGCTCATCAACGGGCGCATCGTTCACTCTCACCAGGCCTACGCGGCCACGAGCGTGCAAGGACTCGTGCCCTCGGGCAGCACGGTGGTGTTCGTCGAATGTGTGGTGCTGGGCCTGAGGCCCGACGTCATCATCGACCACCATCATCCCGGTGACCCCGGTTACGGGAAGCCCCCGCAGGACTACCTGCAGGGCTCCTCGCTCGGCCAGTTCCTCGCCCTCATCGGCGATACGCCGAGCCCGGAGCAGCTCGTCATCGCCGCCGCCGACCACTGCCTCGCCGCCGCCTACGCGGGGCGCTGCCCGGGAGTGGAGCCGGAGACGCTGCGTCAGTGGCGTGAGAAGACCCGAAGCGCTGCCCGACGCCTGCCCCAGGACGAGCTGCAGCGCCAGGTGCTCAGCGCCATCGAGGTGCTGAAGGCCGCCCCCGTCATCGAACTGGCCGGCCACCCGGTTGCCTGGGTCGAAGAGCCCCCCGCCGAGGTGTCCGAGGCTTCCGCGCGCATCGGGATAGCCTATGCGTACATCCAGCACGAGGACGACGGCCGCATCAAGGCCGGCATCCGCAGCGCACCGCCTCCGGTGGTAAGCGAGTGGATGGACCGCTGCGGCCTGCGCTCTCTCTACGGCGACCCGCAGCGCGGTTTCGCCGGCGGCTACTTCTGAGCCGCACGTCGATTCATTCGAACCGAGCCTTCCGACCCCGTGTCGGAAGGCTCTTTCCTTGTGGGCCTGCTGGCCGCTTGCTAGACGAGGCATCAGGCAATCAACCCCAAGGACACTCCACCATGACGCCCGAAGACGAGACCCTCATCGCGTTCATCGACGCAGCGGACGATTCAGGGCTGCTGCACCTGGACGTCCCCGCAAATCGCATCTACAGCGAGCTGCCGAGCAGCAAGCTCGACGCCGCTCGAGAACTCCTCGAACTGGTGTTCAGCCACCAGTCGCTGCTCACGCTCAAGCTAGACCGGGTGAAGCGTCACGCCCGCGACGTGCTCGAGCACTTCGAGCGCCGCCCGGACGGCTCGTGCAGGCTGGTCGTGCGCCTGGCGCCGCTGATGCTGCTGCCAGGGGTCGCTCCTCGAGAAGAGCTCGCGCAACTGCGCGAGTTGCTGGTCGCGATGCGTGACGAGATGTCCGCTCGCGGCACGGTTCGCTGCGACGTGCAGCTGTGCAACAACCGGGACCACTCCAAGCGTGTCTATGGTTCGCTCGCCTTTCGCACGCTCCCCGAAGGCACGGCCAAGGCCTTGCACGATGAGGCAGCCACTCTGTCGCTCAACGCGCGAATCGAGACCTCGGACGTACTGCGTCACTGGCTTCGGGAAGTCGCACTCGGATTGCAAAAGCTCGGCCCCTGGTCGTGGTGCTGCATTCAGGAAGACCATCTCTTCGGTTCGTTCGAAGGCCCCTGGTTCAAGCACTTCAGAGAGCTGCGCGCCGCCACGCAGGGAACCTGAGCCTGCGGCTGCGCTCTGATGCGCAATACCGCGCATCGATTCAAGAAGCCGCGCGTCCGATGACCCGCGGCTTCTTCTTCTTTCGGCGCCCAGTGGCCGGGTCGCGACCTGCCGCGCTTTTGAGCCTAGCTGCCCTGCCCATGACGACCGCCTCATCGCCCTCCCCCTCCCCCACCCTTGCCGGGTTTCACCGTACGGCTGAGCGGCTGCTCGCCGAATGTCCCCGACCCGATGCGCTGGCGTGGCTGGATGCGCACGACGACTCAAGGCCCCTGAGCGCGCGAGCGCTGCGCGACGCGCTGCAGTGCCAAGCGGGTCCCGGAATCCGTTACGCTCGTGAGCTTCTCGAGGAAGCGCTGGACGGCCTGATGCGCCAGGCGGGGTCGACTTTTCGCGACGTGGCTCGCAGGCTGTCTGCTGCAGGTGAGGACGCGCTCGTCGAGCAAGCCCTGCTGCAAGGGATGCGGCCGCTGCTCGTGGCGCTCTATCGCGCGCTTCCCGCAGAAGCGGTCGCCTGGCGGTACATGTCGAAGACGTACGGGGCGCGTGAGTTCGCCCAGGCCCTGGAGACGGGCGATACCGACGTCTTGCGGACGGTGGGCGACGTGCTGAGGGTCTGCCGCGACCTGCTGGCGGCTCGCGCCCGGCTGCACAACGAGCGCTCACCCGTGCTGCCGACATGAAAACGGCCCACCGTGAAAGGTGGGCCGAGAAGAATGCGCGATTCAGGCCGGGGCACTGGGCCCACGGCGCCTGCGGTCAGCGGTGACGGATGTACATCGCCGAAGACTGGGTGCGGTAGGGCGCGAGGTCGACGCCCGAGAGGTGGTCCTTGGTGACCTTCTCCCAGTTGGTGGAGTTTCGGGTGGTGAACTCGACCTCGAAGCCGTCGCCGTCGACGTCGTTGCCCTGGGTGAGCTCCTTCACGTAGGCGCCGTAACGCTTCTGGTCGGCCTCGAGAAGCTTCATCAGCTCATCGAGCACCAGCCAGCGGTGCGCCGCGTCGGCCATCGTCTCGGGAACCTTCGCGTCCAGCTCGAAAGGCAGGATGGAGTTCACCATCTGACGCACCCGGGTCACCTCGGCGAGCAGCCGGGGATAGACCATGCCGAGCAGCTCGCAGTCGATGAGCGCGCCGTGCAGGGTGCGCGCGCTGCGGTCGACCTCGTAGCGTTCGCACAGCGCATCCAGCGTGTGGGTCTTGGCCCTCACATGCCGGCGCGACAGCGCGAGCGTGTCGGTGATGGAGGCGACCTGCTTTTCGAGCTTCATGCCCTTCTTCACGCGGGCGAGCTCGGCGTTGAGGTGCCCGACATCGAACGGGGCGTTGTGGATGACCACGTTGCGCCCGGCGATGAAGTCGAGGAACGCCTCGACACGGTCCGCAAAGAGCGGCTCGCCCTTCAGGTCGTCCCACGTTTTGCCGTGGACCTTGACCACTTCCTCGGGCACTTCCTGTTCCGGGTTGAGGAACGTGTGGAAGGTCTTGCCCGTGGGCAGACCGGATTGCGCGTCGAACTCGACGGCGGCGATTTCGGTGAGCCGGTTGGTCTTCGGGTCGATGCCGGTGGTTTCGGTATCGAGCGCGATGGAGGTGTTTGCCATGTGTTGCCTGGTTGGTGTCGTGCACGAGGCACGACGGTTGTCCTGATGGAATCGTCCAGCCAGGTATAGGCAACATGGGACAGGGCGCCCCGGGGGCGCCCTTTGAGACGGACGGGCCGAAAGACCCGGTAGGCCCTCAGCGGCTAGGCGCAGGCTGTCCGGTTCCGCTGCAGCGCAGCAGCAGGTCCTCGCCCTCCAGCACCGCCTTGCAGCCGGGAGCCCAGGGGTGGGCCCCTTCGGAGAAGAGCTGGTACTGGCGGGCGTGCTCGAGGAAGTCTTCCTTGCGCGCGCTCAGGCAGGGCTCGCCAGGCACCCGTGCGGCAAGGAGCGACACCCGGGCCAGCAGCTGCATCGCCGTGCGCTGGGCGAGGTCGGCGTCACCAATGTCGCCCTTCACACCGAGCACAGCCGTTGCAAACGGCACATCCAGCGGTTCGAGGAACGCCACCGCCTCCGGCTGGGCGAGGTCGCACTGCACGGCGGTGCGGCGCTTGACCTGGACGGACTCGAGCCACACGCCGAGCTCCCGGGAGACCTGCCGTGCCAGGGCTGTCGATACCGGACCGGGCGCTGCCTCGTAGATGCCGCTCCTGAAAGCGGGCGAGTCGTAGATGCTCGCCTGTTCTTCGAGCTTGCGGCCCACTTCGGCCCTCAGCGACGCCGAGAAAGCCATCTGCCAGCCCTGCGCACAGGACAGGCCTGACAACCGCTCAGGGGCGAGCGAGCCGTTCATCGCACCTCGGTAGCCCCAGTGGCTCAGCGTCGAGGCGTCCGCGTGCGCGAGCACGCACGGCGCGAGTTCCGCAGCCGAAGCCGGGGTCCGTTGGGTCCACGTGAAAACGGCGCTCGCAACCGCGAGCGCCGTCAACGCGAGGCCCGCCACGAGTACGCGGGGGCTCATCTCGGAAGGCTCAGCGCTTGACGGTGGTCTGCGCAGGGGCCGCCGGAGCCGGGGTGTCGGCCGGCACCGGGTTACCCGCGGCGCGCTGGCGCTCTTCCCAGGCCTTCTTCTTCTCGGGGCTGTCCCAGACGATGTTGGTCGGGCGCAGGTTCGGGTCGTAGGTCGCCTGTCGCACGGTGTTCTGGCCTTCGCCAGCCTTGTCGGCCGAGGTCGACGCAGCGGCGTCCGGCTTGGCAGCCGCGTCGGCGGCGCCGTCTTCGGCCTTCTTGCCACAGGCCGACAGGCCCAGGGCGGCGGCCACGATGAGGGAGGTCAGGGCAATGCGCTTCATTGGAAATCGAAGGAAAGATGAAGTTGAAGGGAACGCCACGGCACTTGGGCGCGTGTTCGGCTGGTATATCGACGGTCGTTTATCCGGGCCCGCGGCGCTTGCCCGTGTCCTTGTGAGCCGCCTGCTTGATTGAAGTTCCCGCCTTGGGGCGCATCCGGTAGAAACACCTCGATACCGCTCGTGTGACAGGCCGTACGAGCAGAAAGAGCGCGAGCGCCATGAAGAGCGCCGGGCCCGCCGTGAGTGTCGCCTGTGCTTGCTCGGCGCTCAGCCCCGAGTTCCAGAGCACTTGCAACGATTTGGCCAGCCAGGACGTGGCGAAGACCATCACCAGCACATCGACCGCGAGCCAGAGATAGACCCCTGCTCCGAGAAGTCCGTTGCGATGCCGACGTACCGTCACGAGCATCGACCACAGGCAGCCCACGAACAGCGCGCCGGGCATCACGAGTGCAAGAAGCGGGGCAAGGAATGCAGGAGTGGAAGACATCGGAGGCGGGGCCCGGCGGGACCAAGGGAATGTCCCGTGTATCGGCAGCCGGATTTAGCCCCGAACTCCGGCCCAACGGGTGCTAGACGCACCAGGACTGCACTACCCCTACCCTCCTTGACCGCTCCAGCCGATTGCGCCCCATGTCACCGCCCGCCCCCGACCTCTCGGACCGCCTGAGCTACTCGCAGGCGTGCCATATCCTTGCCTGCGAATCTGTTCGCAGCGCCTATCTGGTCGATGCGGTCCACAGCGCCGTGCACCGGGTCAACGAAACCCAGCAGCGCCCGTACGCCTCGATGCTGCGGGCGCTGTTTCATGCGGTCACCGAGGACCGCGCGACGTTCACGCTCTACGAGGGACGCAAGGCCCTGGGCGTGCTGCGCTACAGCTGGGAGCCTGATGGCGAAGAGGCCTTGCCTGCGCTCGAGGCGCTCGAATCACGCACGGCGCATCTCGAACGGTGGAGCCTTCCGCTCAAGCCCCTGATGGACGAAGCGCTCGCGAAGATGCGAGCGCAGGTATGGCGACGGGTCGACTTCGAGGCCCAGCCGGCCGGCTGCGCGCCGAAGCGCTGAACTTTCGACCCAAGGGGGTCGAAGCGCGTCAGTTCGCAAAGAGCGCGCGGGCCTGGCGGGTCATCGCGGCAAAGCGCCGCGAATAGAGCGGAGCAAGCACTGCAATGAAGCACGCGGTGGCGAACGCCTCTTCAGCCGTTGCACCGACGACGTGAACGAGGCCCAGTTGCAGGGCAGTAAAGCCGCTCACGAGTTTGGCGGCAGACATCAGGTTTTGGCTCATGGTTTGACTCTCAAGGCGGTTTCCTCGCCTGCAAGTATCGAAATTGCCTTTCGGCGGACCGCTTCTCCCGGGAGAAGGGAAGGAAAACAAGCTCCTCGTCGGTCTAAAGATACTCGTTTTAGCCTTTATACGAAAAAGCACCCCGACGCAAGTGCGCCGGGATGCAGCTCAGCCGAGTCGCGACGAGCGGTAGGCGACCACGCCGCGCTCGGTGAGGAGGAACCGGCGGGGGCCTGCCCGGCGCAGCACGCCGCGCCCGACCAGCGACTCGGCCATGCCGAGCTCTTCGCCCTGCAGGGGCGTGTCGGGAGAATTGCGCAGCAGGCTCACCAGCTCGGCCTCCTTGCGGCTGAGCGGGGCGTCGGAGCTGCGGCGAAACCACGGGAAGAGACGAGAAAACATGATGGGCTGAGTCCAGGGCGGGAACGATGCGACCCTACGGGAGCGCTCCTGCCCTCTATAGCAAGGCGTCGAGCAGGATGGGCCCGAGCGCGGGGCTAAACCGGACCGCTACATGAAGCACTTCGAGACTTCGCGCGACGCCCGGCCCCGGGTCCGCTGCCTCTTTCCATGCTTCGATTCTCCTGCGCCTTCGACTCCTACGCCCGGCAACTGGGGGAACTCGCCCGCCTGGGAGGATTTCTCGTCCAGCTCTCCGATGCGGAACTCGCCGAGCTCGCCCGGCGATTCGACTGCTGCGATTCCGATGAGATGCCCGATGCGGAGTTCGACGACCTGCTGATGTGGGTGCGGGCCGTGCTCGCGCACGAAAGAACGCGTGCGCCGGACGCCGAATCGCTGCTGCGCTGGCTCCTGAAGCTGGGCGATACCGTCTCCATGGCGCGCCTTGCCCGCCTGGGCCTCATCGACACACCGGTGCATGAGCTGACGCTGTGCGCCCCGACGCTGCCCGCCGTGCGTGCGACGGCACTCGGGCACGAGGTCGCCGCGGCCTCCAGCCTGCCTCCTGAGCGCTCGCCGCTGCACTGAGCGCACAGCGGGAACTTTCGGGCGGCCCACCGCTCGATGCTCATGAAGCAATTCGTCGACTCCGCGCGGCGCTGGCTTCGAACCCGCCCCCAGACCACAAGCCTACCTCCCGAACCGAAGCATCATGTCCCTGAACAAAGTCATCCTCATCGGCAACCTGGGCGCCGACCCCGACATCAATTTCCTGCCCAGTGGCGAACCGGTGATGAACTTCAGCCTCGCCACCTCGCTGCGGCGCAAGAACAAGGACACCGGAGAGCGGGTCACCGAGACCGAGTGGCACCGCATCACGGTGTACGGCAAGCTCGCCGAGACGACCTCGCAGCTGCTCGGCAAGGGCCGCCAGACCTACGTCGAGGGCCGCCTGCGCACCCGCAAGTGGACCGACAAGGAAGGGGTGGTCCGATACACCACCGAAATCATCGCCAACGACATCCAGGTCGTAGGCCCCGCACGCGCTCCGGCTGGCGAGTAAGCCGCCGTTTCTCGAGCAAACCCCGGCCCGCCGAACGCGGGCCGGGCTGCTTGAGCCCCTGCTCGCGGGCGCTACACAGGGCATGTATCTCCCTGGCGAGCACCGACCATGACCCTCCCCGATTTCTTCAACGTCGAATTCGAAGGCACCGCTTCGCGTCGAACGTTCTGGCTCAATCAGCTGGCCTGTGTTGGAAGCGTCTTGGTCGTCCTGATGCTGGCGTTCGTTTTTGCACTGATGAAATCCGGCGTGGGCACGGCAATCTTTGGACTGCTCACGCTGCTCACCATAGTATTCGCCACGCTCAGTGGCTTCGCCATCGGAGCCCGCCGCTGTCGCGAGCTCGGCCACAGCGGCTGGATGGTACTGGTCTACCTGGTGCCCTTCGCCTGGCTGCCGTTCATGCTCTATCTGGGGCTCGCCCAACCCCGGGTTCCCCGTAGCGGCTAAATACATCTGCGTGTCGACTCTTAAGGACGCGCCTGCTATAATGGCGCGATGAACAGATTCGACGCCCACTGCATCCCCGCGCTGTCGCTCGACCTGGACGGCGTGCTTCATCCCGTGGGCACGGTGTCCTGGGGAGAAGACGGCGTGTTGCGCATGGAGGGTGCATTCTGCTGGCTTTCGCACTTGCAGCAGGCGCTCGAGGGCTTCGACGAAGTACCGCTTCTGGTGCACAGCACCTGGCGGCTGAACTTCGAGACCGACGAGGCCTTGCGCGCGCATCTGCCGCAATGGTTGGCCGCCCGGATGCATTCGGCAACGCCTCGCACCTTCATGGCCCGCGAGCGCAGCGTCGACGCGGCCCTGGAGGCGCTGGGCGTGCGGTCGTGCGTCATCGTGGACGACGAGCCGAAGGCCTTCGCCGCGGGCCGACCCGGCCTCGTCGCGTGTTCCGGCCACAGCGGCCTGGCCGCCCCGGGCAAGGTCGAGGAGCTGAGAGCCGCGCTGCGCCGAGCCTGCGAGGCGGCCGCCTCGGGCGTTTAAACCACCTGATGCTAGACTTAGCTCAACATCTGAACACATCGTGATTCTCTTCAGCACCACCACCACGACCACCACCACTACGGCCTGCCCGGGCCGGTGGTGCTCTCGGTGCTGACGCGACGATACCGAAAGCCTCCCCCACACGCCCGGCCAGGACTTCCTGCCGGGCGTTTTTCTTTGTCCGCCCCCTTCCTTTCAAACCTCACCCTTCTTCTTTCCTTCTCATCAACGGAGTCCTCTCATGAACCACGAATCGAACCAGGAACGCTACATGGACGTCGCCCAGCGCATGCAACTGCTGCATGTCGGCCCGGGCGCCGGAACCGTCTTCTGGAAACCCGCCGGCCTTCGGATGTACGAGGCGCTGCGCAGCTTCATCCGCCAGGTGCACGCCTCGCACGGCTACCAGGAGGTGAAGAGCCCGAGCCTCTCGAGCCTTGCCCTCTTCGAACGCTCCGGGCACCTCGGGCGCTATGCGCAGAACATGTTCTTCTGCAATCAGGACCCGCAAGCCGGGCTCGAGGAGCACGGCTATGCGCTACGCCCGATGAGCTGCCCCAATCACATCGAGCTCTATTCGAGCAGCCGTCGCAGCTACCGTGAACTGCCTCTTGCGCTGTTCGAGTTCGGTGAGGTGTTCCGCAACGAGCCGGACGGCTCGCTGCAGGTCCTCTTTCGGCAGCGCCAGTTCTGCCAGGACGACAGCCACGTATTCGCCCGCGAAGACCAGGTCGCGCAGGTGGCCCGCAACTACCTGAAGATGGCCCAGGAGGTCTACGCACGCCTCGGCTTCGAATCGGTCGAGTACGCCATCTCCCTGCGTCCGGCCGAGCGCTACGGCGACGACGCACTGTGGGACCGTGCGGAAGACTCGCTGCGTGCGGCCTGCCGGGAGCTCGGCGTAGACTGGCGCGAGCAGCCGGGCGACGGCGCGTTCTACGGCCCGAAGGTGGAGCTCGGCGTGCGCGACAAGCTGGGCCGTCTGTGGCAGATGGGTACCCTGCAGCTCGACTACGTGCTGCCGCGTCGCTTCGAGATGCAGTACCAGGCGGCCGAAGGTCACTTCGACGTTCCCGTCATCCTGCACCATGCAGTGCTGGGCTCGCTCGAGCGAATGCTGGGCATCCTGCTGGAGGTCCACGGCGAGCGGTTGCCCGATTTCTTGCACCCCTATCCGGCCGTGGTCGTCGCGGTCTCGGAAAAGAGCCAGGCCTACGCCGAGCAGCTGCGTGCCCGGCTCGCCCGCGAGCATGGGTTCGTGCAACTCGATGAGAGCGACGAGCCGCTGGGAGGCAAGCTGCGCCGCTGGCGCTCGCTCGGAGTGGCCGCCACCTACGTCGTGGGCGAGAACGAGGCTCGGTCGCACGCCGAGGACGGGCACTTCGGTGCAATGGTGAACGACGTCCGAGGGGCCCGCCAGGCGGTGCGCCTGGCGCCCTGACGGTCGACGCGCCGAACGGGGGCTCGATGCCCTGTGGCACGCGTGAGCGGCACCTGTACAACGCCTCGCCTTTGAGCGGGGCGTTTCATCCGGAAGAACCGCGCCGCCGGGCCGCGCGGCGAGCAGGCACCCCTATAGCCGAACGCGAGGGTCGCCGACTCGCTACATGAAACAGGACCTCTGTCTTCAACCCGCCGTGTGCTCCTTCCGGGGTGGCTCACGGGCATTTCAACAAGGACATCTGTTTCATGGCAGAAACCCGCCAACTCTCGCTGCATCCGCTCGCCATCCACACCTTCATCAAGGCCCAGGCCGGCTCGCTCGGCAAGGCCTTGTCGGAGGCGGTGATGAACTCGGTCGATGCCTTCGCCAACAACATCGACATCACGCTGAGCCCCACAGGCTTCGAAATCGTCGACGACGGCCAGGGCTTCCGGGACCGCGACGAAATCGCGGCCTGGTTCGAGACGCTGGGCTTTCCGCACGACGACGGCAACCACCGCCAGTACGGCAAGTTCGGCATGGGCCGCGCGCAGATGTGGGCATTTGCCCGCACGACGTGGCGCTCCAACCAGTTCGTGATGAAGGTCGACGTGAAGAAGACCGGCCTGGACTACGAACTCGACGAAGGCCCCGCCATTCGCGGGACCACCATCGAGGGCGAGTTCTACGAGCCCATGGCCTTCCAGCGGCTGACCGCCATCGAGATGGAGCTGGAGAACCTGGTGCGCTACGTGCCGGCGCTCATCACCATCAACGAGAAGGTCGTCTCCAAGAACCCCGCCATCGAGAAGTGGGACATCGAGACCCCCGAGGCGTGGATGCGCTTCAACGACAAGGCGATGCACACGCTCGACGTCTACAACGCCGGCGTCCTGGTCGCGCACTTCCCGCGCTACCGCTTCGGCTGCACAGGGGTGGTCATCACCAAGCCTGGCATGGCGCTCTCGCTCAACGTCGCCCGCAACGACGTGCTGGAGGCGGAATGCAAGATTTGGCCCAAGCTGGTCAAGCTCTTCCCGAAGGACGGCAAGAAAGCCGAGCGCGAAAAGCCCGTGAAGGCGTCCAAGCGGGCGCTGGAGCAGGTTGTGCGTGAGGTCAAGGCCGGCACTCGAACCCTCACCGCGGCGCTCAAGGCCCATCCGGAACTCATCATCTCGGTCTACGGCCGCAGCATCGACCTCTCCGAGTTCACGCGTGCCTGGGGCAGCAGCCGGCCGATTGTCTTCGCCCCCAAGGGTGACGACTTCGCCAAGCGGCTGTCCAAGCTCAAGCGCGCCTCGACCGTCGCGAGCGAGACGCTTGCGATGTGGGGCTTCACTGCGCCGGCGGAGCTCAAGGCGATGCTGCGCAAGGTGGTCGAGAGCGAAGCCGACGGCCGCACCAGCTGGGGCAAGGCGCAACTGGAGCGGTTCGACGAACGCGTCTGGTCCGACGAGCCCGCCGTGCTCTTCGCGGACCTGAACGAGGGCAAGAACGTCTTCGCCAATGGCGAGCTCGACGACGCGGCCAAGTGCGTGCAAATCGCCTGGCGCCGAAACCTCGTGGTGCTGCGCAACGGCCTGCATGCGCTCAAGCTCGAACGTGTTCCGTACAACCTGGCGCTGGGCGACTGTCCGTCGCGCGCAGCCTGGGTGTCGGACGGCAACGAGCTGGTGCTGCGCAAGGCCGACGCGGTCGCGGCGATGAACAAGCCCTTCCCCGAGGTGCTGCGCTACGTGAGCGCGGTGGCCAAGGAAGTCCTCGAACAGGACCTGGGCGATGACCGCGAAGCCGGTCAGAGGCTGTTCATGCAGCTGGCCACCGAGACCGATACGCTCGCACGTTTCGCGGTGGGTGCCTGCGCCTCTCACGTGGGCGAGCTGCGCAAGCTCGATGCGCCGATTCCGAAGACCCGCCTGCGGGACTTCGACGAGATTCAGGCCGAGTAAGCCAAGGCGAGGGGCTTCGTCCCCGCACCGCTTCCTTCTTCAACCCGACCACCTCCGTGGTCGGGTTTTTTCTTTGCGCGCGAACGTGCCCCGGCGCCGTGTCGAGGGGCGCGTGGCGACCTCGCTATACGAGGCTAGTCCAACCATTTACCTCGTGAGGTAGTCATCATGAAAAAGTCCCCGTCGTTCCCCGCCTGGAAGTACATCGTCTCCCTGGCTCCCTTCGTCTTCGTCCTCGCGGTCTTCTTCGTCCCCATGGAGAAGGTCAGCGTGTTCGGGTTGTTCAACTCGTACAACACGACGCTGATGATTTGGGGGTCCATGGCGATGCTGCTCATCGGCACGGGCTGGGGTCTGATGGCCGCCATCGTGGCGCGCATGAACGCCGTCAAGGAATCCGAGAACGACCAAGCGGCTCCCACCGCTTCGTCCGCCAAGGCTTCCTGACGTTGTGCAGGTCTGTTCCCGCAGACCTGTCAGCACATCGCCCTCAGCACCCTACACACACCCTCGGTCGTCACGACCATCACGAATCCAGGCATTCACACACCATTCCTGATTCCGAAGAGGCGCCTTGGCGCCTCTTTTTCTTGGGAATGGCAACCGCCTCTCGCAGCTGCCTGCGCGTCAGCGCCGCGTGCCCGACAGGCGAACGATGGCGTTGCAGGCCGCAAGCATCTTCTGCCGAGCCGAGGTGTTGGCCGAGTGAATACGGACATCGGGCGGACGCATGCCGTGCAGGGCGACCTGCTCCTCCAGCCACAGCAGCACGGTGTAGCCCGTGCCATGCGTGTCGTCGCCCAGGTCGTGGTCGAGGGACAGAGCCGATACCCGGCCCGTCCTCAGCCAGGCAATCGCCTCCTCGGGCCACCGCACCTGAACCCAGCCGGCAGGCGCCTGGCGTTCGTCGTCCAGAAACACCTTGACGGACGGCTCCGCCACCGCGTCAGGCACGCAGGACAGGGGGCGCATCGGAAAGCAGTGCGGACGACCCCGCCTCATCGTCGAGTGACGACGTCTCGCGCAGCGAGTCCGCGTCACCTTCTTGCATCACCGCTCCCCAGCTCAGGGAAACGCCCGACTCTTCCAGCTCTGCCATGGCGAGCAGGCCACTCACGTCGGGCTGCTCGGGCATGCCTTTCTCCATCACGGCGCCCCAGCGGCCGTCCGACAGCGGGGCGTCCCCCACCACCCAGTCGCTCCAGCCCTTGCGTCGCGCAGCCGTGCGCAGCGCATCACGCTCGACGAGCGTATCGGCCCGAATCTCGAGCAGGCGCACGAAGACGTCGCGGTACTCGACGTCTTCGGACACGGTGATGCAGTGGGCCATGCGTGTCGGACACTCGAAGCCCCGGAAGGTTCCCGGTGCGGACCCCGGTCCCGCCTCGGATGCGGGTCGAATTCCGCGAGCCACTCGCTAGACGTGGTATCCGGTCGAGCAACCGCTGCGACCCGCTCTTCAAGCTTCGGAGCCCCTCCATGTACGTGACCGACCTCCCCGACGACACCCTGCTCGAGCAGCTGCGCGCCAAGTACGAGCGCACAGCCCCCGGCCACTGCCCGCAATGCGGCACCGTGGTGGAGGTCGAACCGCACGACGGCGGCTACCCGCTTCCCTGGGCGTGTCCGGTTGCCCGGGAAGAGCTGGACGCAGCTCGGGCCCGAGGGGCTTCGCAGGAAGAACTGCACCCTCTGCTCGCGCACTGGGAGTCTTCCCGCTGGGAGGACTTCCGCCGGGTCGGAGACCGGCGCGTGATGGAACTCATCCGCCGCTACCTGCTGCTCAGGGAAGAAGCCGCGTTGTCGCCCTGCGACGACAGCCCCGATGCGACACCCGGCCTGACGGCCTGAACGAACCGTCGCCCGGTGTACCGGGCGACGCATGGGAGCCGAGGTGAGCGAGAACGCTGACTCGCTTACTGCAGAGAGGGGGCGCCCGGGCTTTGAACCGTTGCGCGCAGCAGGTGCTGGCTCGCCGAGGCACCGATACTGCCCCCGAGCATCTCCAGAATGGAGGGCGACGGGCCGTAGACGACGATGCGCGAGGCCTTGAGTTCGCCCATCACCGTGGTGACGCTGCCCAGGGAGTCCGCCAGGCCCAGCTTGACCGCTTGCTCCCCCGTCCAGATGGCGCCCGTGAAGAGGTCCTCGGGCGCGGCCTTGAGCTTTTCCTTGCGCGCGGTGAGCACCACGTCGGTGAAGTGGCCGTGGATACCCGAGAGCAGCTCCCGGTACTTGGCAAGGTCGCGCTCGGTGAGCGGCGAGAACGGGTCCATCCCGTTTTTGGAAGTTCCTGCCGTGAAGGCCCGCCGCTCGATGCCGAGCTTGTCCATCAGGCCGGTGAAGCCGAAGCCGCTCGAGATGACACCGATGGAGCCTGCGAGCGTGGAGCGGTTCACAACCAGCTCGTCGGCGGCCATCGCAATGAAGTAACCGCCGGAGGCCACGTAGTCCTCGGCGACCGCAATCACCTTTCGCTCGGGGTGGCGCTTCTTCAGCTCGAGAATCTCATCGTGGATGAGCGAAGCCTGCACAGGCGAGCCCCCGGGGCTGTTGAGCCGCAGCACCACTGCCTTGGCCTGCTCGTCCTTGAAGGCCTCGTGAAGGTGCTTGCGCACCCGAACGAGAGACAGACCCTCGCCCATACCGGAGTCGGACGCGCTGATGGTGCCCTTGAGGTCGACCACTGCGATGTGGGGCTCTGCACTCGCTCGGTTCTTCTCCGCGCTGTCCCGCTTCACTGCGAGCACCCCTGCCCCCAGATAGAGGGTGGCAAGGCCGACGATGATGGCCAGGCGGATGTACTTGAATCGCCGTTCGGATTTGCGGTCCTGGAGAACGGCTTGCACGAGTTCGAGTTGAGGGTCCATGAGGGGCAGTGGGAGTGGCAGCAGGGTCGATGGGGTATAGCGCCCGGCCGTTCAAATCGACGACCCGCTCCGTGCCTAAACTCACTCTCTATACAGGGGCACCGGCGGTCTGCGCCTAACCTCTACACCCCTCGCCAATGAAGCCCACTCTCCCTCGGCTGGCGCTCCTCGCCGCCCTCATCACCACGGTCTACGCCCATGCGCAGACCGCTGCGGTCTACGAATTCCGCCAGAAGTGGCCCGCGCCGCTGCAGGTCGTGACCACGCGACTGGATGTGTCCGCCTCGACGCTCACCTTCGATTCGGTACTGCTGGGCCAGACCTCGATGCCCAAGTCGGTGCTGCTCACCAACTCCGGAGGCACGACCATCACCGTGAGCACGGTGAGCGCCACGGGCCCGTTCCAGGCGAGCCACAATTGCTCGAGCATCGCCCCGGGCGCCTCGTGCGCACTCAGCGTGAGCTTCGCACCGACGCAAGACGGTGCGGCGAGCGGCGTGCTCTCCATCGAGACGAACGCAGGCGTTCGCGAGGTGACGCTGTCCGGCGCGGGTCAGGGCATTGCAGCCGGCTCGCTCGACATCTCCTCGAAGACCTACAACTCGGGCAACGGCACGTACCTCGCAGGACAGACCGTCATCGACCAGGTCGTGCGGCTCACCAGCACCGGCTCGGCGGCCCTGCGCCTGAACAGCGCCCCCGCGCTCACCGGCAGCAGCGACTTCTCGCTGCTCAGCACCACCTGCTCGACCAGCGCGACCTACGCGAAGGATGCCTTCTGCGAGGCGACCTATCGCTACGCCCCGCTCACGACTACGCTGCAGACGGCCTCGCTCAGCTTCGACACGAATGCCGGCATCAAGACCGTCTCGCTGCAGGGCCAGGCCCAGAAGTACGGTGGCACGGTGTCGCCGGCGGCCAACGCCGCGACCATCGGCGACGTGCTGGTTGGCCAGGCGGGTGGCCGCACCTTCACCTTCACGAACGACGGAACGCTTCCCGTCACGGGCGTCTACGCCGCCTACACGGGCGATGCGGCCCTCACGCTCACGAACAACACCTGCGGCACGGCGGCCAGCAAGGTGACCGTCGCGGCCGGTGCGTCGTGCTCGGTAACGGTGTACTACGCACCGACCGCCACGGGCTCCGCCTCGGGTACCCTCAACCTGTACTCGCCGCTCACCCCCAACTTCTCCTACAGCGCCCCCGTCTCGGCCACGGCTGTCAACGGGTCGCTGACCACGCAGACCTTCAACTACTCCGGCACCATCAACACGAGCTTCGTGGCGCCGAAGTCCGGCACCTACATCATCGAGGTCTGGGGGGCGCAGTCGGGTCCCCGGGTGAACTTCTCCTGGGCCGTGGACACCCGGGGTGGCGCGTACATGAAGTGCGCCGCCTACATCGAGCAGGGCACCCAGCTCAAGATACTGGTGGGTGGCCAAGGCTCGACCTCCAGCGGCAACATCGGCGGCGGTGGCGGCACCTTCGTCACGACCTCGACCAACGTGCCGCTCGCCGTGGGCGGTGGCGGCGGTGGCGGCTGGGCGAACTACAGCGGCACGGGCGGCCAGGTGACCAACAACGGCACCACGCTGGGCGGCTCGGGCGCGGGTCTTACCGGTGACGGCTCCTGCGGCGCGAAGTCCTTCGTCAACGGCGGCGCCGGCAACGGCCTGGGCGGCTTCGGTGGCGGTGGCGGCAGCGGTGCCTGCGGCGGCGGCGGTGGCTACAACGGCGGTGGCAACAGCCAGTACGCCGGCTACGGCGGCGGCTCGTACTGCCAGATGGCCACCCTCAGCTCTGCGGCCAACTCGAACTTCTCCGGTCACGGCAAGGTCGTCATCGGCTACTGACCTCCCGCGCTCCTGAAGACGGCTCGCCCGGAACCCCCGGCGGGCCGTTTTTCCAGGGGAACACGCGCCCGATGCGCGGCTCCAACGAGAACCTTAGGCCGTGTGGGGCGCCCCTGGAGAAGGCAGCCTGCCGGGCTGCCGGCCAGGCACGAAAGCACACGGACCGTGCCGCTTCATGCTCTTGCCAGGACCGCTCGATGACTACCTCTTTCGCCCTCTCGACCGCTGAACCGCGGTTGCTCGACGTGCACTTCGTCTGGGTCTACCCTGACGAGGACGGTGACCGCGTGGATGCACGGCTGAACCTCGATACCGGCGTGCTCGAGCTGTTGGCCGAGGTGCCCGCAGACATCCGGTGCGAAAGCCTGGTGCGAACCCGCATCGAAGGCCGCGAGGACCTGGAAGACGAGCTGGTCGATGCCTTCTTCGACCGGATGGGCAAGTGCTGGCGAGTCCAGCCATGCGAACTGGGCGCCTTTCGGGACGCTTGAGCCGCTGGCTCGCTTCGCATCCCCTTCCTATTCTGACACTGAGCTGCCCCCCGCCAACCGACCATGGGCTCGCCCCGCAAAGACCCCGAACCCCTGACCCTCGATTCGCGCACGTTCGGTGACGCGCCGGCGGCGCGCTACCTCGTCGAATACCTCAATGAGCGTCAGGACCGAGTGGGCGCCAGAAAGGTAGCACGCGTTCTGGCCCAAGGGCGGGAGCTGGTGGCCGCGGTGGCTCGTGCTCACCTGGAGTTCGACGCGCTGGACACCCGGGCCTTTGCCCGGCTGCTGCCCATGCTCTCGGAGAACCTTCGGCGGAGCGTCTGCGAGACGCTCGAGGGCCACGACGTTCACCTGCGAAACCTCACGCTCAACGTGATGGAGGGCTCGGTAAAGACGTGGAAGCGACGCGTGGAGGTGACGCGTCGCAAGGAGCGCCAGCTCGCCAAGCACAACCGGGGCCGGGTGGAATCGCTCTTCGCGGCCCCCGTGGCCGGGGAGGTCACCGCGGAGACGCTCCAGGCCCGCTCGAAGCGCTATCTCGCCCGCAAGGGCAAGAAAGACACCCTCTACTAAGCCGCACCGCACGGTATGGGGCAAAAAAAAACGGCTCCTCTAAAGAGGAGCCGCTCGTGCGAGCACGAATCAGGCAGCCATGCGCATCGTGGCTTCGTTGCCGACGTCCTCTTCCGAGGCATCAGCGACGGGGGCACGGGCGCCGGAGCCCATGAAGACCTGCATCGCGTGGTAGACGCTGCGCACTTCGGAGGCCGCCTTGGCGCGGGCATCCGGGTTGGTCTTCAGGGTGTTCTCGGTGACGTCACCGAGCGCGGTCTGCAGCCGTTGAGCCAGCATCTCCAGACGGCCATCGGCCATGATGTTGATGCGCGGCACCAGGACCGCGAGGTCCTTGACGGCAGCCAGCGTTTCCTTCTTGACGTAGGCCTTCTCGTCGGCGAGCTTTCCGTAGAGCTTTTCGACACGGCCGAACAGGTCCTGCCACAGCTTCTCGTTGGCGCTGGAGAAGGTCTCGCGCATGTCGGCTTCCAGCTTGGAGCGCAGCGCGGCGGCCTCGGCGTCGTCCAGACCCAGCTGCAGCAGGCCGTCTAGGGCCGGCATCGGCTGGACCTTCATCTCGAAGCCGTAGCGAGACTTCAGCTCCTTGACCGTCGGGTAGTCGGCCGCATCGTAGAGCTTGCCCAGCACACCGGAGGCGTCGGCCTTGATGTCTTCGTACTGGGAGAGAAAGTCCAGCACGGCGGTGTCGAAGTCGGCCTTGTAGCCGCGCATCCGGCGCATGTACTCGTCGAAGTTCATCGTCGAGAGGATGCGCGGGCCGTCGTGCATCCAGGCGTGCGTGTTCTCGTAGTGGAACGTGCGCGCGGCGCGGATGACGGCGAAGAGGCGGTCCATCACCTCGGTCTTGGGCAGCAGGCTCTTGCGCAGCCGGCACAGGCGCTGGTCGGTCACCTCGTTGGCTTCGGCGACGGCTTTGGAGACGCGCATGTCCTGACGGTTGGCGTCCCAGTTGCTGATGTTCAGGGTGACCAGAACGGCGTTCGTGAGTTGCATGGGTGTGTGTCCTTCTGCGGCATTGCCGCGCGAGACCGAATTCGTGGAGCGCACAAGGCGCCGTCCCGAGTCCGGCTTGTGGTTGAGAGTTCCTGCCCTCGTGTAGCGACGCAGCCGCAGGTGCCTAGACGAGGGGTGTCCGGACCTATAGGGGTGCGGACCAAACTGGAGACCACGACACATGCAAATAGGACTGTTCGACGACGCTGCGCAGCCCGCCTCGACCCCTGCCCACACCGGCCCGTTCCGGGCCTTTTGTGACGGCAGCTGCCGCGGCAACCCGGGACCGGGCGGCTGGGGCCTCGTGCTGCAGGACGCCCAGAGCGGCCGCACGCTGGAGGAGGCCTTCGGTGGCGACTCGGCGACGACCAACAACCGGATGGAGCTGCAGGCCGCCATCGAGACACTGATGCGCGTCCCCGAGGGCGCTGTCCTGGAGGTCTTCACCGACAGCCAGTACGTCTGCCAGGGCATGGCAAGCTGGCTGCAGGGCTGGAAGAAGCGTGGCTGGAAGACGGCCGGCGGAGAACCGGTCAAGAACCGCGAGTACTGGCAGACCCTCGATGGCCTGGCCGCCTTGCGCAAGGTGACCTTCACATGGGTCAAGGGCCACGCCGGTCACGCCGGCAACGAACGCGCCGATACGTTGGCCAACCAGGGCACGGCGCAGGCCGCTGGCGACTGACGATGTGCGTGTCTGACTCACGCGAGCCGGACGATTCATCACAAGGGGACCTCGCATGAGGTCCCCTTTTCATGCGAGGCGCTGCGCGCGAAAAACGATGGTCGATTCGCCGGACTCGAAGTAGGCTGGGCGATTGAACTCCACCGACCAGCCCACCGGTCCGTAGGTGCGCAGCACGTTGGGGTAGGAGAACCAGTGCGCGGGCAAGTCCTGCCAGCGTTCGATGTGAGCGTGCTCGGCGAGCGCGCGGGTCCGGCTGAAGACCGCCTCCATCAAAGCCACGAGCGGCACGTTCGCCACGCCGTGAGACAGGCGTGCGGCAATCATGGCGTTCATCTCCTCGAAGACGAAGGCCGGAATGCTCGCGTGCTGAAGGTCCTGCGCCTGCGAGGGGCTGAGGGGCGTGCTGGGAACAGTCATGGCAAGGCTTTCGGCAACGTGCGGCCCCTTTGAGAGCCGCAAGAGACGAGAAGGTTCCGGCCAGGCCGAGGTGCTCAGCGACCCACGAAGCCCATCGTGCGCGGCTGCTTGACCTGAGTCTTCAAGTCCTCGGCACGCAGCGCATCGCGCCGCGCGAGCCTCGCCGAACCCATCGCATCGAGAAGGCGCTTCTTCATGTCGCGGGGCGCGACCTGCGAGAGCACCTCGAGCACGTCATCGGGCAGGTCGTCGCTGAAGGCCCAGCCATTGTCACGCTTGAGCGCCTGGTAGATGTTGGCGGCGATGACCGCCGCCTGCTCGACAGAGGGGCGCGGCACCTCGTAGACCGCCATGCGAGAGAGGATGTAATCGGGGATGGCCCCGATGTCGTTGGCCGTCGCCACCCATAGAACACTCGAGACGTTCATCGGAACATCGAGGTACTCGTCGCGGAACTGCTCGGACGTCTCGCGCTCGAGCAGTTGCAGCAGCGCCCCGAACGGGTCGTAGCGGGAGTCTCCTCCGCTCTTGTCGAGCTCGTCGAGCAGAAAGAGAGGATTGGCGAACTCCTCCTCGATGACGGCTTCGGCAATCTTGCCGTGTCGCGCGCCACTCCAGGTCGGCGCCGAGCCGGAGAGCACCCAGCCTGCGGTGAGCGTGCCCATCGAAACGAATCGGTACGGCACGCCCAGCGCACCCGAGAGCTGCTTGGCGAAATGGGTCTTGCCCACGCCCGGGTCGCCCGCAAGCAAGATGGGCATGAAGGAGAGCGTGCTCGAGCCGAAGAGCGCCAGCTCGATGTACTTCTGCAGGTCGGTGCACACCGCCTCGAAGTTCGGACAGCCCTCGCGCACCTGTGCCATCACGTCACTCGAGCCGGGCTTGGAGACGAAACGCTGGCCTCCGCTCGAGAGCATCCGTTCGTAGGTGCGACGCAGGTGCGCCGAGGTGGCAGCAGTGGCATCGACCTTGTCGAGCGCCTGCGCGACATGCCCCGGGTCGTATACCGAGACAAACGAGCCGAGCGAGAGCGAAGTGGGCATCGGGGCAGCCTCCACGAGATAGGAACGTGCCGTATAGCTCGGCGCCTTAAACCTCGGGAACGCGCTGCCTGAGCACAAACCCTGACGCGCCTCATCCGCTCGGTGCAGGCTAAGTGAGATTGGCTAGAAAGGATGAGCACCGTGCGCCGCGCGGATTGCGCGGCGGGGCGCGCTCGAAGACCCTCGCCTACTTTCCTGCAGACCTGCGAAGACTTAAGAACCATGAGCACCCCTGCCGCTACTTCTGCGACCGTTCTCGACATCCGTCCGCCCGAACCCGCCATCCTGCGTGGGCAGCTCATCAACGCGGTGGAGCTGGCCGCTCGGCTCTTCGAGAAGCACAACGCGGGCGTCGTGCTCGCGTTGCGCTATGCCCGGGTGGACGACACATCCATCGTGTTCACGGTGAGCTGCCAGCAATTCGGCACACGCCTGTACAGCCTGGCGGTCACGGCTCCCGACGGCTCGTCGCTGAACCTCTCGCGCTGGAACGATGCAGGAGAGCGCATCGGATTCGAGCCGTTCGACCACGCGTACCTGCAAGCCTGTGCTGCCACGGTACCAGCCACCGTGGGCGTGGCGTTCGGGCGCACCGAGCCGCTGCCCAAGGCGCCCACCCATCCGCCTGTGACCACACTGCAGTGAACACACCCACCGCTTTCGACGCCCAGCGCCTCGCGCGCGTGGCCGAGCTGCTGGGCGCGGCCCGCAGGGCCTGGGTGCGCGTGGACACGCTCGATGTGGAATGGCACACCGCCCGGCGCGCCGTCGATGCGCTGACGGGTGCCGCCGTCACGGGCCTGCAGGGCCCCGCAGGCGTGGGCATCGCCGAACTGCAGGGGGCCCAGGCGCGTCTGGGTGAACTCGATGCGCGGCGAAGTGCTGCTCGAACCGTCGCGCTGCGCGCCACTCAAAGCGCAGCCCTCGAAGGCTGGGGCGTGCGCATCGGAGGCCGCTACCGCATCCTCGAACTGGGCGCTTCGCGCAGCCATGAGCTGGTGCTCGACTACATGCGACCGGGCACGACGCTGCCCGCGGACCCGACGCTTGTTGTGACGGGGCGCGATACCCGTGGTCAGGAGCAGGTGGTGGTGCTCAACCGGCGAGACACGCTCGTTGAAGACGTGGCGCCTGGCGTGGTGGCCCTCAGCGCATGGCGCCGGCACCAATCGCCGGGCCCTCGCGTGCCTGCCGGCGCGTGAACCGCCGACACGCTCGATTATGCAAGAAAACGCGGACCGCGCCGCTCGGGCGGGGTCCGCGAAGGCCCTCGTAGGGACCATCCAGGAAGGGACCGGGCCGTCAAGCCGAGGCGGGCGCGCTCGTACGGATGAGGTGGTCGAAGGCCGAGAGCGCAGCCTTTGCGCCGTCGCCTGCGGCGATGACGATTTGCTTGTAGGGTGCCGTAGTGGCGTCTCCCGCAGCAAAGACGCCTTCGACGTTCGTGTGCCCCCGGGCATCGACCACGATTTCGCCAAAGCGGCTCAGCTCCACCACGCCCTTCAGGAACTCGGTGTTCGGCACGAGGCCAATCTGCACGAAGATGCCTTCGAGCGCAATCTCGTGCTGCGCGTCGCTGGCACGGTCGCGATAGCGCAGGCCCGTGACGCGAGAACCGTCGCCCAGGATTTCGGTGGTCTGCGCCCGGGTGAGCACCGTCACGTTGGGCAGGCTCTTCAGCTTGGCCACGAGCACGGCATCGGCACGCAGCTGCTCGCCGAACTCCAGCAGCGTCACGTGCGCGACGATGCCCGCCAGGTCGATGGCGGCTTCGACCCCGGAGTTGCCCCCGCCGATGACCGCGGTGCGCTTGCCCTTGAAGAGCGGACCGTCGCAGTGCGGGCAGTAGGCCACGCCTTTGTTGCGGTACTCGGCTTCACCCGGAACGTTCACGTTGCGCCAGCGCGCGCCCGTGGAGAGCACCACGGTGCGGGCTTCGAGCATCGCGCCGCTCTCGGTGTGCACCTGCACGAGGCCGCCAGGCTGCGAGGCGGGCACCAGACGGGCCGCGCGCTGACGATTCATGATGTCCACGCCGTAGTGACGCACGTGCGCCTCGAGGTCGGCAGCAAAGCGCGGACCGTCGGTCTCCAGCACCGAGATGTAGTTCTCGATGCCCAGGGTGTCGTTGGTCTGGCCGCCGAAGCGTTCGGCGAGAACGCCCGTGCGGATACCCTTGCGGGCCGCATAGACCGCCGCGGCAGCGCCAGCTGGGCCGCCCCCCACGACCAGCACGTCAAAGGGTTTGCGTGCGCTAAGCGCAGCCGCCTCGCGCGCGCCGGCGCCGGTGTCGAGCTTGGCCAGAATCTCCTCGACGCTCATGCGCCCGGAGGCGAAGGGCTTGCCGTTCAGGAAAAGCGCCGGCACCGCCATGATGTCCCGGCGGGTGACCTCGTCCTGGAACTGCGCGCCGTCCACGGTCGTGGCGCTCACTCCTGGATTCAACGCCGAGAGCAGGTTCACCGCCTGCACGACGTCAGGGCAGTTGTGGCACGACAGCGACATGAACACTTCGAAGTGCAGCGGGCCCGACAGCGCGCGCGCCTGCTCGATGACGGCAGGCTCAACCTTGGGCGGATAGCCGCTCACCTGCAGCAGCGCGAGAACGAGCGAGGTGAACTCGTGGCCCATCGGCAGTCCGGCAAACCGCACCCGGGCCGGCTCGCCGGGCAGCGCGATGCCGAAGGAGGGCGTGAAGGGGGCGTGCGGCTCCTCGCGCAGGGTGACCGCGCTCGAACAGGCCTGGATGTCGGCGAGGAGCAGGCGCATCTGCGTGCTCGCCTCGGAATCGTCGAGCGATGCGACCAGCTCGATGGGGCGTGCGAGACGCTGCAGGTACGCAGCGAGTTGGGTCTTGATGGCGTCGTCCAGCATGAGAGGCTCCGGAAAAGGGGTGCCTGCACGGCGCACCCCGGAAGGTGCGTTACAGGCGGGAGGGGGGAGAAGGCCCGGGCGAGATGCGGCCCGGGCGGCGCAGTCGGGAGCGAAGCCGCAGGGCCTCGCAGCGGGTCAAATCTTGCCGACCAGGTCGAGCGACGGAGTCAGCGTCTTGGCGCCCTCGTTCCACTTGGCCGGGCAGACCTGGCCGGGGTTCTCGGCGACGTACTTGGCGGCCTTGAGCTTGCGCAGCGTCTCCTTGACGTCGCGGGCAATGGCGTTGTCGTGCACCTCTGCGGTCTTCACCACGCCCTCGGGGTTCACCACGAAGGTGCCGCGCAGCGCCAGGCCCTCTTCGTCGATGTGCACGTCGAAGGCACGCGTCAGGGTGTGAGTCGGGTCGCCCACCAGCGGGAACTTCGCCTTGCCCACGGCGGGGCTGGTCTCGTGCCAGACCTTGTGGGCGAAGTGGGTGTCGGTGGTGACGATGTAGACCTCGGCACCGAGCTTCTGGAACTCGGCGTAGTTGTCGGCTGCATCCTCGACTTCGGTGGGGCAGTTGAAGGTGAAGGCCGCCGGCATGAAGATGAGCACGGACCACTTGTCGCGCAGCGACTGCTCGGTCAGCTCGATGAACTTGCCGTTGTGGAAAGCCTGGGCCTTGAAGGCGGGGACGGGACGGTTGATGACGGACATGGGGAAACTCCTTGGAGGTTGAGAGGAAAAGACGGTGTCAACGTCTGATAGCGTGTAGCAACCGAAGTTCCCCTAACGATAAAGTTTTTCTATATCAGACTCATAGCCGCTGCCCGTTACAGCCTTAGGAAGCCGCACGGTGTAGCGGCCCGACCGTGCGCGGCCGCGGCCTAAATGCACAACGCACGCCATCGGCGTGCGTACAAAAGATAGGGGCCTGTCGCTTCCCACGGCGGCAGGCCCCAAAGCGTCTGTGAGGACGCGCCGATGCGCGGTGCGAGCGAGTCCCGCTGGTGTGCCAAGCTGGCCCCGAAAGGCGTCGCTGTCCCGATGGCACGCGTGACCCGATGCGCGATGCGCACGGCTGGATGTGTTCGATTCGGACTGACCTGGCCGACGGCCCTCTCAGAAGATGCCGCGCCTCCCGGGGCTCCCGACCCGGTTGTCGCGACGGGGAGCTTGCGTTCGGTCCGTCTGCCGTGTGGCCTGTCGTCATCGTGGTGCAGCCCGAGGGCTGCGTGGCCATTGCCCGTTGCAGGTACCCTGCAGGATTCGGGGCCAGACGGTCCGCCTTCCACCCTAGGCGCCACCGTGCTGCAGCCGTTGCACCACCTCCGGGTTCCCGCCCGGGGGCAGCGCTCGAGCCTGAGCGCACGGCGACATGGTCGACGTCGTGTCCGGTCCGTGCACCCGCGAAGCCATAGCCCCGGGCGCCCGACCTTTCGGTCGTGGCCGGTGCATCGTCCTGGCGTCGTGTGCGGGCAGCGTTTGCGCCGACCTCCGACAGCGTGCGCCGACGAGTTCCCGCTCGTCGTCGCACCAGGTGCCCTCGACCAGTTCCCGCTGGCCGAAGACGAGGACGTGCCGCGGTCCTCGGAAGGTCCGCGAATCCGGCAGTTCCCGCTGCCGAATCCGAGTCTCCGCCGTTGACGGCTGCACACCCGTTGTTCGCCGGGTGCCGGGCCACAGTGCGAGCTCCGACACGCCGCATCGAACGATGCATTCAGACCTTATAGCAACGGTCTTGCAACGCCTGCGCGCCGGGCCAGGGGTCGGTTTGAAGGCGCTTGCGCAAGCAGGTACACTGCGGGGCTTGCAGGCGGCCACCCCGCCTGCGCCGACGAAGGATTGCTCCGCTGCGATGAACGCGTCCTATCCCTATCGACGCAAGAAGCCGCGCTCGGGTGTGCATCCGGGCGCACCGGCGGGCCCGGCACCCCGCGCCGACACGGCCCCTGGCCCCCGGTCAGCGGGCTGGGCACCCCGCGGCCCTGGGCCCATTGCAGCCCAGCCCCATGCCTCGGCACTGCGGGTGCGCAACTTCAGGCTGCTGCTCTCGACGGTGGGCGAGGAGGCCCTGGGGCTTCGGCTGGGGGTCTCGCTTGCCCGGCTGCGGGAACTGGAGCAGGGGCTGAACTTCGGGGACGAGACGGCCCATCACCTCGAATTCATGCTGGGGCTTCGGTCGGGCTTCATCGACCTCGTGAACCCTCAGTTGACAGCAATCGACGTGGAGCGGCTAAAATCTGCGCCTGAAAACGACTTCGTCGAAACCGACGCAATGGTAGACAGAGTTTCGGACCCGGAACCCGTGGCCCGTTCCACCGGCCCCGAGGTCCCTGTGAGCGTCGCGGCCCGCACGGTGCCAGCCGCCCTCACCGTCTCCGGCGGCTCGCCCCCGCGCATGACCGCGCCTTCCAGTGCTCCTGCAGCCCTCCCTGTTCGCGTCCTGCCCTCCTCGGCGGGCCCGCCGGTGAGCACCGACGTCCCGCCCCAGGTTGCGGACACCATTGCCTCTTCTTCGTCCGGGAGTTCCCCCGCCATGGCCCAGAGTTCCTCCCGTCCCGCGAAAGCCCCGGACACGGCACCTCGCACGCAGAAGGCTCGGCGCAATGCGACCCCTGAGCCGCAGCCCGCGACACAGGCCGAGACCCCCGTCAAGAAGCGCGCAGCCCGCTCGGTCCCGAAGCCGCCCATCGAGCCTGCGAGCGAGCCCGCCCCGCCGCAGTCGACGGCGACGGCCGCGCCTCGGACGAGTGCCTCCTCCCGCAAGAAGTCCGGCATTGCGCCTCGAGCGGCTGCTTCGGGCCTCGCGCCTGGCGCGAACGAGACTCCGGCGAGCACGCGCGTCACCGCCAATCTGCGAGCGCTGGCGCCCGCTGCGCGAAGCACTCCGGCCGCAGAGAGCGCGCCCTCCGCCCCGCCGCCCGCACAGCCGAGTCCCGTCTCGCCTGCATCGCACATCCCGACCCCAAGCACCGGGCCCGTGACGGGGTCGGTTCGCATGGCCGGAAAGAAGACCCCCGCCACGGCTGCCGTCGGGCCTGTGGATGACGAAGAACTGCGCCGGCGCGAGCTGCGCCGGGCGAACCTCGCGCTGGTCTCATCGCGCCCGGGCGGCAAGAGCCAACTCGGACGGCTGGCCGGAATGAGCCCCGCGAACATCTCGCATCGGCTGCACGGCAATACCGCGCTCGATGAGGAGTCGGCTGCATTCTTCTGCGAGCGACTGGAGCTGCCCGAGGGCTGGCTGGATGCACCGCACACCGAGGACGAGGTCCCCGCACACGTCTGGGGGCTGCTCGCACAACATGCGGCCGCGCCGGCGCACGCGAATCCCTCCCGTCCGAAGCAGACCATCGAAGCCAAGCGCCGCCGAATGCCGAACGAAGCGCCCCGCGCGCCCGCGGACATCCCTGCCCTCGCGCAGAGCGGCCCGACGCTGGCGCTGGCCGAGCGCGTGGGTAGCGCCCCTCGAAGTACGGCCCCCGAGCCGTTGCGAGAAGCCGCAGGTGTCGCGCTGGGCACAGCAGCGGCGTCGAGCAGACCGACGCCGCCCGCCTTCGGCTCGGGCGCGCCCGCTCGCGGCGAGAGTTCGGTCACCGAATCGGTCGAGAACCCGAATCCAGAGCTGGCCCCGATTGCCGAAGCCTTGCTGAAGACGCTGGCGCTCAAGGCTCGGCAGGGGCGGCTCACGGAAGAGCAGGCGCTCAAGCTTCTCACCGAGGTCTCGCTGATGTAGCGGTGCGAAGCGTCGAGCCCTGGTGCCTACAGGAGCCATGAACGATTCGACGCCCCTCGTCCTTCAGCTCGTCCGCGAGTTTCCCGTGCTCATACTGGGCGCGGCCGCCTGCATCTGGGGGATGACGCTGGTGCTCAAGGCGCTGGTGGAGTGGCTCATCCCGGACTTAGTGCCGGCTTCGCAACGAACCGAGCCGAGCACCGCGCTCTACGCGCTGGCGACTGTGCTCTTCTTCTGGTCGCTGCTCTTCAGCATGCTGCTCGAAAGGCAGGGCACCTGAGGCCCATTGCCTGGCGAGCGGGCCCAGCAGACTAGCACCTAGAGAATCGAGCACGCCCGAGCAGACCCGCCCTCCCGCCTGGCTCGAGCCGGAACGAAAAAGCGCCGGACGAATCCGGCGCTGGGGACGTAATCAGCGAAACGGCTGCGAGAGCAGCCTCAGACCACGCTGGCGGCGAACTGCTCGAGCTGGGGCTTGGACATGGCGCCGGAGCGCTGGGCCAGCACCGCGCCGTCGCGCAGCAGCACCAGGGTGGGTACCGAGCGGATGCGGAACTGCATCGCGGTGTCGGGGGCCTCGTCGACGTCGACCTTGATGACCGTCACTTCGGAGTGCGCATCGGCGAAGGCCTGCAGCGCGGGCGCCATGGCCTTGCACGGGCCGCACCACTGGGCGAAAAAGTCCACGAGGACCACTCGGCCGGCCTGGGCCGCGACGAGCTGGGCGAAGTTGGAGTCGTTGGCAATTTGCATGATGTCTCGAATGGAGGTGTCGAAAGAGAACGCGTCCTGGAAGGGCTGCGTCCTTCCCCGTGTAGCGAAGGAGGCCCTCCCGGGCGGCTATCGGCGCGATAGGCCCAGGGCGTGCGGGTCGCTACACGAAAGCAAGCCTCTTCACCCCTTCTGCACGAGTGCTCTTCGGATGTCTACCCGTTCCTCTCGACCCGCGCGGCCTGCCTCGGCCCGGTCTGTTTTCTCGGCCCTGTGTGTTCTGGTGGCCGCCTCTGGCGCGCTCAGCGCCTGCACGCCTCAAGTCCCTCGCACGGCCGAAGAACTGAAGACATCCCTCACCGAGGTAGGCACTACCACCCAGGGCCTGATGGAGAAGGCGCCCGAAGTGGCGGATTCCGCCAGGCAGACTCTGGAGAGGGTCGGTGAGACCACGGTGAACGCGGCCACTGCGACCAAGGAAGGCCTGGAGTCCGTGGGCAACACCGTGCTCAGTGTCGCCACTCCCGCGCCGGCGCCGAACGAGGCGTCGACGCCTTCGCGCTGAAGCCTCTCGAGCCTGCCTCCGAATAAGAGAAGCCGCCCTGCCAGGCGGCTTTTGCTGTCCGAGGGCGCGCTCAGCGATAGCGGTAGCGGACAACGACGATGCCGCTTCCGCCCTTGCTTCCCGATGCATTGGTGCCGCTGCCGCCGTGGCCTCCGTGTCCGGTGTTGTCCGGGCGAGCCGCAGGAGTGCCGCCGCCGGTCGCTCCGCCATTGCCGCCCGCGGCGTAGAGCACGCCAAGCCCCGTGAGCGTGCTCGTCAATCCTGCGCCACCCGCTTGGCCCGCTGCTGCAGCCGACGCGCCTCCGCCGCCACCGCCTGTCGCGATGGTATACCCGTACGTGCCGGTACCTGCTGCGCCGCCGAAACCCTGCCCCGCAGTGCCTTGACCCGGCGCGCCGCCTGCTCCGGAGTGGCCCCCGCCAGAGCCGCCCGAGCCCCCGGTCCCGGGAGCCGTACCGCCTCGACCTCCGCCCAGCGCGGTGAGCGCGGCGGGAAGCCCCGAGCCGGCAACGACCGTGTTGCCGCCCGCCGACCCGTTCGCGTTGTAGGCGCCGCCATTGCCGCCTGCCCCGATGGTGATGCTGAGCGTACCGGTGGCCGACAGCGCAGGCGTGACGATGAACGCGCCTCCGGC
>JACCDU010047645.1_pt1 | contig 35607 bp, 33 predicted proteins | sample 7446081 | NCBI WGS metagenome assembly JACCDU01 (sample SAMN15323447, study PRJNA562643) | freshwater metagenome | isolation source: river surface water | place: USA:Blue River Watershed | collected 2017-08-17
CCGCATCCTGCGTGATGATCACGGTGCCCATTTTCGGCAGCTTGACCTTCATCGACTGGTGACCGATGGTGTGGCCCGGGGTCGGGAACAGCTTGACCGTGCCGTCGCCGAACAGGTCGTATTCGCCGTCGAGTTCGAGGTAGTTGAATTCACGTGCAGCCGCGATATCGGCCATCACGAAGGTGCCGTTCGGTGCGCGGCCCTGGAACTTCTCCGGCCACCAGCCCTGGTACAGCTCTTTCTTCTGCACCACGTGGATCGCCTTCGGGAACATGCCCATGTTGCCGGCGTGGTCGAGGTGGGTGTGCGAGGTGACCAGCACCTTCACGTCCTCGGTCTTGTAGCCCAGCTTCTTGAGCTGCATGTCGATGACGTCGCTGCGGCTCTGGTTCGGGTGCAGGAAGTCGCACAGGCCGGCGGCCCAGTACTTCTTGCAGTTGTCCATGCCGTCGGAGATGGCGACGTTGTTGCCGGTGTCGAAGACCACCAGGCCCTTCGGATGCTTCAGGATCCACATCGAGACCGGGATCGTGATCTGCTTCGCTTCAGGGAAAGTAGGGATCAGGCCCTGGATGTTGAACGGGCCGAACGTGCCGCTCGATGCCCAGTAGAGTTCCTGCGATTGCGCCGCCGGGGCCATGCTGATGCACAGCGCGGCCATCAGGGATGCCAACAGACCGGTCTTCTTCATGCGTCTCCTCCGTGTGTGGATGTTCTTTTTGCCTTCCGGCTTCAGCCACTTGCCGGAATTCCAGCGCTTCGGGTGTTTCGGTTCTGCCGTCAACTTGGCCGTCAAGGGAGCAATCGGCTTGTTGATCTTTGGGCATGGTGCATTTCCCTTTTTTTCCTGTCAACACCCGGTTACCATGCGGGGGTGGTCTGGTTACGATGCAGGCGCTTTTATGCTGCAGTGCGATTTCTTATCGATTTCATTGGGCGACGGTCACGCTCAGGTGCAAAAATACTGCAGTCCATGCTGCGGTTTGCACTGAATAAAGGATGTTTCGTAATTTCAAAATCGCTCCTTAAGCAAAGCCATCTTGCCGATCGGAACGTCGTGATTCAGACTGCGGGCGTCGTACAAAAATATAAAGACAATAGCTATAACCTCGGCCGCCACCGGCCAAGTAGCAGGAGATATTCATGAAGCTGCATACCATTGCCCGCCTTCTGGCCGGCGCTACCGCTGCGCTCGCCATGGCTGGCGCGTTCGCGCAGGCCAAGCCGGCTGAACTGAAGGTCGGTATCACGACCTTCCTGACCGGGCCCGCCTCGGTGTTCGGCATCCCGGCCAAGGCTGCGGCCGAGCTCTATATTGAACAGCTCAATGCAGCGGGCGGCATCAATGGCGTAAAGATCGCGCCGACCTTCATCGATGAAGGCGTCGGTGCCGACAAGCTGCTTTCCGAATACCGCCGTGTCGTGCAGGAGAGCGAGACCAAGGTGATGATCGCCGCGATCTCCAGCGGCAACTGCAACATCATCGCGCCGGTCGCCGAAGACCTGAAGGTCCTGAACATCATGTGGGACTGCGGCACCGAGAAAGTGCTGGAAGACCGCCGCTACAAATATGTCGTCCGCACCCAGGCCAATGCCACCACCGAAATGGTCGCATCGGTCCTCTACCTGCTCAAGACCAGGCCGGACATCAAGTCCATCGCGGTCATGAACCAGGACTATGCCTGGGGGCGCGATTCCTGGGAGCTGTTCCGCAATACGCTGCTGGCCCTGAAGCCGGACGTCAAGATCACCGCCGAGCTGTTCCCGAAATTCGGCGCCACCGATTACTCGACCGAGATCAGCCGCCTGCAGGCGCTGCGTCCGGAAGTGATCCTGTCCACCTCGTGGGGCGGCGACCTCGATACCTTCGTGCGCCAGGCAGCCCAGCGCGGCCTGTTCAAGCAGTCGCTGTTCGTGCTGCCGCTGGCCGAGAGCTCGCTCGAGCGCCTGGGCACGACGCTGCCGGACGGCGTGATCGTCGGCGCGCGTGGCGACCACTACTTCCTGCATCCGGAAAACCTGAACAATGCCAAACTGAACGGCTTCGTGAAGAAGTTCAAGGACAAGACCGGCAGCTATCCGATCTACTCGGTCTATCACATGATTCAGGGCATCGATGGACTGGTGGCCGCGTACCAGAAGGCGATCAAGGCCAACAAGGGCCAGTGGCCCAGCACCGAGCAGGTGGCTGACGCGATGCACGGCCTGGAGTTCAAGGGCCTGACCAACACCGTCAAGCTGCGTGAAGATGGCCAGGGCCTGGAAGACCAGCTGCTCGGCATCACGAAGAAGGTCCCGGGCTACAATTTCCCGACGCTGGAAAAGATTGCGATCTACCCGGCGGACATCATCACCACCCCGGTCGGCCAGAAGTCTCCCGCCTGGGTCAAGACGGTCAAGCCTGACCTGATCGACAGCCCGCGCATCCGTCGCTTCTGATCGATACCACTCCAAGCGGCGCGCCGGCCAGTCTCTGACTGCCGCGCGCCTTTTTGTCTATCCAGACCCCAACGTCCCTCGAAAGCAGCAAATGTCGCAGGACCTCTACATACTGGCGATACTGGACGGCCTGTCCTATGCCGCCTTGCTCTTCCTCGTCGCACTCGGCATGACGCTGGTGTTCGGCGTGATGAACATCATTAACATGGCGCACGGCAGCTTCTATGCGCTTGGCGGCTACATGGCGGCTAGCCTCGGCATCTGGGCCGGCAAGCTCGGCGCGTCGCCCGCGTGGGCGCTACTGATCCTGCCGCTGGCCGCGATCATCATTGGCGTCGTGTTCGGTGCGCTGATGGAGACGGCGCTGATGCGGCGCATCTACAGCAAGGACCCCATCCTGCAGCTGCTGGTGACCTTCTCTGCCTTCATGATCTTTGAAGACCTGCAGCGCATGATCTGGGGCGGCGAGCCTTACTTCGTGTCCGAGATCGTCAACTACCTTGGCACGGCCGATGTGCTCGGCATCACCTATACCCGCTACCAGCTGCTGGTGCTGCCGGGCGTGGCGCTGGTCGTCTTCATCGCACTGCGCAGCTTCCTGAAGTTCAGCTCGATCGGTCGCCAGATCGTCGCCGTCTCGCATAACCGCGAGGTGTCGACGGCGCTGGGCATCAACGTCAAGCGCGTGTCGCTGCTGACCTTCGTGGTCGGCTCCATCCTCGGCGCATTGGCTGGTGCGTTGGCTTCGCCCACCGTGTCCTGGGTGCCGGGCATTGGCGGCGAGATGATCGTGCTGTCGTTTGCGGTGGTGGCGACCGCCGGCCTCGGCCAGATCGAGGGTGCGCTGGTGGCAGCGATCCTGATCGGGCTGGCGCGCTCGTTCACGGTTTACCTGATCCCCGAAATGGAGGTGCTGGTGCCGTTCCTGATCATGGTGCTGGTGCTGCTGTTCCGTCCGCAGGGCCTGTTCTCGGTTGCACAGGCGAGGAGGGTCTGATGGCACGCGCAAAGATTGTTGTCATCGTGCTCGCACTGGCCGCCTTGCTGCTGCCGGTCGCGCTGCCCTGGCTGAAAACCCCGCTGATCCTCGGTACCGCTTTCGGTATCGCCGCGCTCGGCATTTCCATCCTGATCATCTCGGGCCAGATCTCGTTCGGCCATGCGCTGTACGTCTGCGCCGGCGGCTATGCGGTGGCCTTCGTGTCGCGCGCCCATCCGCAGGTCGACAGCGTCGTACTGCTGCTGATTGGGGCCGTCAGCGGCCTGGTCATCGGCGGCATCATTGGTTCCTTCGTGGTGCGCTACCGCGGCATCTTCTTCGGCATGTTGAACCTCGCCTTGTCGATGGTGCTGTTCGCTGCGCTCGGCAAATTCTTCGAGCTGACCGGTGGCACTGACGGCCTGCAACTGCAGCGCGCGCCGTTCTTCGGCATGACGATGAGCCGCGACAGCTTCGAATCCCTGCTGCTGGTCATCGGCGTGCTGCTGGCCATCGTGCTGGGCTGGGGCGTGAAGCGCTACCTGGCGTCGGTCGCCGGACAGGCGCTGGCCGCGGTCAAGACCAACGAGACCCGCCTTGAATACGTCGGCATCTCGGCCTGGAAGACCATGTGGATAGGCTATGTGATCTCGGCAACGCTGTGCGGCCTGTCGGGCGCGATCTTCGCGATCGCGCAGGGCCTCGTGACCCCGGAAATGGGTTACTGGGTGCGCTCGGGCGAGATCGTGTTCGTCGCCATCCTCGGTGGCGTCGGTCACCCGGTTGGCGCCTTCATCGGCGCGGCCATCTTCGAATTCGTCAAGCTGTTCGCCGCTGCCTACCTGACCGGCGCCTGGCAGATGGTGCTGGGCTTCGTGCTGATCGCGATGGTGTTCCTCGCGCCGCGCGGCCTGTCGGCACTGCTCGAACAAAACAACAAGAAAGCACAGCGGGGTGACGCATGAGCGCATTGTTGGAAACGCGCGACCTGCAGCTCGCGTTCGGCGCCGTGGTGGTGGCCGACCATATTGATTTCACGCTGGAAGCCGGCGAGCGACTGGCCGTGATCGGCCAGAACGGCGCGGGCAAGACCACCTTCATCAACATCTGCACCGGCCTGATCCGCCCGCAGGCAGGCCAGGTCTTCTTCGAAGGCCGTGAAGTGACCAAGCTCACGCCGCGCGCGATTGCGCTGCGCGGCATGGTGCGCTCGTTCCAGCTACCGCAGCTCTTTACCGAGCATACGGTGCGCGATTGCGTGCGCATTGCCGCTGCCGGCAAGCGTGGCCGCCTCGGCATCTGGACCTCGCTGCACGATGCGGTGCCGGCGTCGGAAGTCGATCATGTGCTCGACATGGTGGGCCTGCTGGCCCGTGCCGACGAGCTGTCGGGCTCGCTGCCCGAAGGCCAGCGCAAGCTGCTCGACATCGCGATGGCGCTGGTCCTGAAGCCGCGCCTGCTGATCCTTGACGAGCCCACCTCGGGCGTATCGACCGATGAAAAGCATGGCCTGATGAAGGTCATCATGGGCGCGCTCGACGAGCAGAAGGTCACGGCCATCTTTGTTGAACATGACGTGGACATCGTTTCGCAGTATGCGACGCGGGTCGCCGCCTGGATCGCCGGCCGCGTGGCCGCCGACGGCAAGCCGGCCGATGTGCTGGCGAACCCGGAGATCCGCAAGAACGTGATCGGGGAATGACATGCTGAAGATAGACAAGGTCAGCGCAAGCATCGCCGGCAACACGGTCCTGCGCGGCATTACCACTGAATTCAACGCCGGCCAGTTGCTGGCCGTGGTCGGCCGCAACGGCGCCGGCAAGACCACGCTGCTGCGCGCGATCATGGGCCTGCTGCCAGTGACGTCCGGCACGATCCTGATGGAAGGCGAGGACCTGACCCGCGTTGCCGGCCATCAGCGCAGCCGCTACGGCATCGGCTACGCGCCGGAAGACCGCGTGATGTTCCCGACCTTCACCGTCGAGGACAACCTGCGCCTGCCATGCCAGGTGCTGGGCCTGTCGACGGCTGAAACGGACAAGCGCCTCGAGCGCGTGCTGGACGTGGTTCCGCAGTTGAAAGACATGTTGCCACGCTCGGGTGCCGCATTGTCCGGCGGGCAGGGCAAGATGGCGGCGCTCGGTCGTGCGCTGATGGTGGGTACCAAGCTGGTGCTGCTGGACGAGCCTTTCCAGGGCCTCGCGCCGGTGCTGGCCGTGCAGTATGCGGAATCGCTGCGCAAACTGCATCAGGTGGCGCCGGAGCTGTGCATTGTCGTCACCGAGTCCAACCGCAGCCTGCTGCGCGACCTGCCCGATGCGACGCTGACACTGGAACGCGGAGAACTGGTCGAAGGCGAGCCGGCGCACTGAGACGCCGGCCTGAACAGGGCCGACGCGGGCACAGACCTGCGCGGCATTCGGTGCACATTGCTGCCCAACGAGGCGCAATGCCTGCACCGGCCCCACAACGGAGATACACATGGCAACCCTGCTGATCAACGGCCAATGGCGGGCAGCGTCCGATGGCCAGACCATTCCCGTCCTCAATCCCTGCGATGGCCAGGCCTTCACCACGATAGACCGTGGCACCGCCGCCGATATCGATGCCGCCGTCAAGGCAGCACAAGGCGCGCTGGATGGCGCCTGGGGCCGCATGACGGCCACCGAGCGCGGCCGCATCCTGGTCAAGTTTGGCGAGCTGATCGTCAAGCACGCGGAAGACATCGCAAGGATCGAGGCACAGGACACCGGCAAGCCGATGACGGTGGCGCGCAATGACATCGTTGCCGTCGCCCGTTATTTCGAGTTCTACGGCAGCGCCGCTGACAAGATCCATGGCGAACAAATTCCCTACCTGAATGGCTACAACGTGCAGGTGGTGCGCGTGCCGCATGGCGTGACCGCGCACATCATTCCGTGGAATTACCCGGCACAGATGTTCGGTCGCACGCTCGCTCCCGCGCTGGCGATGGGCAATGCCTGCGTGCTGAAGCCTTCGGAAGACGCCTGCCTGTCCGGCATCAGGTTGGCCGAGCTGCTGATGGAAGCCGGCCTGCCACCGGGCGCGCTGAACGTCGTCACCGGCTATGGCTATGAAGCCGGGGCTGCGCTGACGGCTCACCCGGGCATCCATTTCGCGACTTTCACCGGTTCGCCCGAAGTCGGCGTGATGGTGCAGGAAGCGACCGCAAAGCATTCGGTGCCCTGCGTGCTCGAGCTGGGCGGCAAGTCGCCGCAGATCGTGTTCAATGATGTGGACGTCGACAAGGCTGTGCCCATCATCGTCAAGGCGATCACGCAGAACGCCGGCCAGACCTGTTCGGCCGGCAGCCGCCTGCTGGTACAGGAAGACATCTACGACAGCTTCATGCAGCGCGTCGCCGACGCCTTTGCGCAAGTGAAGGTCGGCACGCCCGAGCAGGACCTCGACTGCGGCCCCATCGTCAACAAGAAGCAGTTCGAGCGTGTGAACGGCTTCATCGAGCATGCGATTGCGACGGGTGTGCCGCTGCTGGCGCGTGGCTCGCTGGCCGATGGCATCTCCAAGGATGGCTACTTCGTTGCGCCTGCGCTGTTCGGCGCGGTGCCGCGCGACCACAAGCTCGCCTGCCAGGAAGTGTTCGGTCCGGTGCTGGCCGCGATGCCGTTCAAGGATGAAGAAGACGCGATCCGCCTGGCCAACTCGTCCGAGTATGGCCTGGTGTCGGGCGTCTGGACCGAAAATGGCGGACGGCAGCAAAGAATGGCGGCCAGGCTGCAGACCGGTCAGGTTTTCATCAACTGCTATGGCGCAGGCGGTGGCGTCGAGCTGCCGTTCGGCGGCATGAAGCGCAGCGGCCACGGCCGCGAAAAAGGTTTTCTCGCGCTGGAGGAATTCAGCACGACCAAGACCGTGGTACTGCACCACGGGTGAACATCATTTCAGTCATTTGCATGTGAATCAGGAGGAAAAATCATGGGACAACTTCAAGGCAAAGTAGCGATCATCACCGGCGCAGGCAGCGGTTTCGGCGAAGGCATGGCCGAGGCTTACATTCGTGAAGGCGCGAAGGTACTGATCGCCGACCTGAACGCCGAGGCCGGCGAGCGCGTCGCGAAGAAGCTGGGCGCGAATGCGAAGGCCGTCGCCACCGACGTCGCCAATGCCGACTCGGTCAATGCCATGGTCAAGGCCTGCGTCGATGCCTTCGGCGTGCCGGATATCGTCATCAACAACGCCGGCACCACGCACAAGAACCAGCCGATGCTGAACGTCGATGAAAAGACCTTCGACCGCGTGTTCAACGTGAACGTGAAGTCGATCTACTTCATGGCCCATGCGGTCGTGCCGCTGATGCGCGAGCGCGGCAAGGGCGGCGTGATCATCAACGTCGGTTCGACCGCTGGCATCCGTCCGCGTCCGGGCCTGTCCTGGTACAACGGCTCCAAGGGCGCAGTGAACCTGCTGTCGCGCGCGATGGCCGTCGAACTGGCCCCGGACAATATCCGCGTCAACGCGCTGTGCCCGGTGATGGGCGCGACCGGCCTGCTGGGCGACTTCATGGGCGTGCCCGATACCCCGGAAAACCGCGCGAAGTTCGTGTCGACCATTCCGCTGGGCCGCTTCTGCGAACCGAAGGACATGGCCGCTGCTGCCGTCTTCCTCGGTACCGACGGCGCCGAGTTCCTGACCGGCCTGGAAATGCCGGTCGACGGCGGCCGTACCATCTGACCTGTCGTAACATCGATCGACAACCACGCAAGCCACGGAGACCTGCATGAAAACCCGCGCCGCCGTACTGCACGCACTCGACAAGCCCGCACCCTTCGCTGACAGCAAGCCGCTCGTGATCGAGGAGATCGAGCTCGACGCGCCCGGCGATGGCGAGGTGCTGGTCAAGATGACGGCCGCCGGGCTCTGCCATTCGGACCTGTCGGTGATCACCGGCGTGCGTCCGCGCCCGGTGCCGATGGCGCTCGGCCACGAAGCGTCGGCGACGGTCGTGCAGACCGGCCCCGGCGTGTCCGACCTGAAGCCGGGTGATCGCGTGGTGCTGGTGTTCGTCCCCAGCTGCGGCCATTGCCTGCCGTGCCAGGAAGGACGTCCGGCGCTGTGCGAGCCGGGTGCCGAAGCCAATGGCAAGGGCACGCTGCTGTCCGGCGCGCGCCGCCTGCATCTCGGGCCGCAGGCCGTCCACCATCATGTCGGCGTGTCGGCCTTTGCCGAGCATGCGGTGGTGTCGCGCCGCTCGTGCGTGAAGATCGAGCAGGACATCGACCCGGTCGAAGCCGCGCTGTTCGGCTGCGCGGTGCTGACCGGTGTCGGCGCGGTGGTCAACACGGCCAAGGTGCAACCCGGCCAGAGCGCCGCCGTGGTCGGCCTCGGCGGCGTCGGCATGTGCGCGCTGCTGGGCGCAGTGGCATCGGGTGCGACCGATGTGGTCGCGATCGACCTGCACGACAGCAAGCTCGACATGGCGAAAAAGCTGGGTGCAACCTATACCGTCAATGCGCGCGACCCGGACGCGATTGCCAAGGTCAAGGAAGCGACCAAAGGCGGCGTTGATTTCGCCTTCGAGATGGCGGGCGTCACGCAGGCGATGGAGCTGTCGTACCGCATTACGCGCCGCGGCGGCACCACGGTCACGGCCAGCCTGCCGCACCCGCAGCACAACTGGGCGCTGCAGCAGGTCAGCCTGGTGGCGGAGGAGCGCACCGTCAAGGGCAGCTACATCGGTTCCTGCGTGCCGGCACGCGACGTGCCGCGCTATATCAACCTCTACCTTGCGGGCAAGCTCCCCATCGACAAGCTGATGGGCGAGCGCATGAAGCTCGACGACATCAACCGCGGCTTCGACCGCCTCGATGCCGGCGAGAGCATGCGCGACCTCGTGGTGTTCTGAATCCCGCACCCAGTCCCGGCGCAGGAGGGGACTGGGTGGCCTTGCGGGTTCATCGATTTTTTCAGTGACTCTCTTGCTGGGGCTCGATATGGGGCTTCGGCTTGCCCTGCGCGTCGGACAGGCGATATTTGGTGCGCCGGTCGCCCATCAGGTCGCGCAGGTCGCGGATACTCATCTGCGTCACCTCGTGCATGCGGATCAGCAGTGACGCGCCGACCGGTAGCGTGCGGTGCCGGATCTTGCTGATGACCGGCGGCGCAACTTCAAGCGCGCGCGACAGCGCCGCGTCGTTCTTGAGCTTCATCTTTTCGCGCAGCGTATCCAGCAAGTGGTTGGGGTTGTAGGTCTCTTGCGATGACAGTGCATGCGGCTGCTGTTGTTTCGCATGCCCGTGGTGCTGATGGTGTTCCATGGGAAGTCTCCTGTGATGTCACTGCGTGCGCAGGATTGCGCAAGCTTGAGTAATCGACATGACATCCTTGGGATGGAACAAGTTCCCCTTCAACATCGCTGATACGCATTTATTCTCGCGCGCGCAAAAAAAAGCGACGGCAGTGCCGTCGCTGTGCGAAGGAAGGGGAACCTTACCAATAGCCGAATCTCAATGCAGGGTTGAGCGCCATGCTCATCTGCGGCGACAGCATGGGCGCAAACGGATCGAGCGAGCCCATGCCCATGGCCGTGCCTTGCGGTGCCATGGAGGTCATGGGCAGTTCGCGGTAGGCCTGTGCTAGGGCCTGCATCGCGGGCCCATTCATCAGGCTGCCGATGTGCGCGCCCAATTGCGAGCCGAATTGCGAGCTCAATTGCGAACTCAATTGAGAGCCCAATGGCGCGCCGATACCGGACCCCATGCTCATCATGCTCATGCCGGCGCCTGAGCCCGATCCAGGGCCTGCCATGGAGCCGAGCAGCCCGCCGATGGCGCCCGATCCGGTGCCGGCTCCGGTACCCATGCCAGTGCCCATTCCGGTACCAGCCATCGCCGGCTGTCCCGCGCTCATGCCGACCGCGGGCGCGATGCCGACGGCGCGCGGCGCATCGGGCAGGCCGAAGCCGGTGCGGCGCGCGTCGCCCAGCATCACCGGCTGGCAGGACATCTTGATGATCTGGAACAGGCGCTCGACGCGTTCGGCGCTGCGCATGCGCAATGCCGTGCGGAAGTCCGGGTGATGCGCGAGCACCAGCGCTGCCAGCCCGGTGACATGCGGCGCTGCCATCGAGGTGCCATCCCAGGCGGCGAAGTTATTGTCGGGCACGGACGAGGTGATCGCGACACCGGGCGCACAGACGGCGATCTCGGGGCCGTAGCAGCTGAAGCGGGCGGCAAAGAAGCCGTTCACATCGATCTGCGGGGTGAGGGTCTGCGTGTGATAGCTGTCGCCCGGGAATTCATTGATGCGGCCGATGGCGGACACGGTCAGCACGTTCGGCGACGAGCCCGGATATTGCACCGGTCCGCCCGAATTGCCAGCGGCGACGATGCAGGCGATGCCGGCGTGCTTGGCGCGCAGGATCTGTTGCTCCAGAGCTTCGGAAGGCTCGGCACCGCCGAGGCTGAGGTTGACGACATCGACCTGTTTCTCGATGCAGTATTCGAGCGCTTCGATCAGCTGGCTCACCTGGCCGCCCGGGAACAGCTTGCACGCGTGGATCTCGGCATCGGGTGCAAAGCCGCGTATGCCCGTCGATGAATCCAGGCCGGCGATCACGCCGGTGCAGTGCGAGCCGTGCGAGATGCTGTCCACGGTCCAGGTCGTGGTGTCTTTGGCCTTGTTGACGATGTCATAGCCGTGGCTGACTTGCGTCAGGTCCGCATGCGAGGTTGCGCAGCCGGAGTCGATGACGGCGACGCGCACGCCTTGTCCGCGGTAGGTCGGCGGCAATTGGTCTACCCGCATAGCGCGCTGGCCCCAGGTCAGCAATTGCTGACGTGGGAAATTCTTCAGGGTCGGCCATTCCGACAGCGGGCGCAGCGCGATGGTGTTGAGTTCATCGCCGCTGACATCGGGCTGCTGCTGGCAGAAGCTCCAGTAGTCGGAACGCGGTTTGACGTACAACTGGCGCAGGCTGGATGCGCTCTCGCCATACAGCACCAGCTTCACGCGGCCATTGGCATCGCTGACCCCCTGAGCGGGCAGCAGGCTGCCGAACAGATAGACCTCGGCACCAGCGATGGGCTTGCCACCTTCGCCGGTCACCTGGAATTCGGCGGTGAAGGAGGCGCCGCTCACGGGCAGGTTGCAGCTCACCATGGCCGGTTGCGCATAGTTGGCATCGAGCAGTTGCAGCGACTGGTCGCGTTCGACAATCAGCTGGCCCTGTCCCTGCAAGGCCAGCGCACTGGCCTTTTCGTCGTTCATCAGCGCGACCAGCACACCGCCTTCCTGCATGCTGGTGCCGAGCGCGCCGACGGCCTGCTTCGGTGCGATCTTGTCGATCACGTCGATGTCGGGAGCGTCACGCAATGCCTGCTCGACGACGGAGAAATTCAGCGGCGCCAGCCCCATCATCTGCAGCGCGCCGTGACGGCGCGGCGCGACCAGAAATTGGCTCTTGCGCTGCCGGACATTGCGCTGGCGCGAGGCGCTGCTGTCGCGGACGGCAGGCGTGTCGGGCGTAGGCGAAGCCGAGCCTGAAGGCGACGGCGTGCCCTGTGTTTCGAGTTTGGTTGCCATGGAAGTCCTTTGCTGGAATGCGTTCGGATGACGCTGTCAGGTCGGCGTATCGCCGAACATCGACAACGGCTGGTCGGGTTCGATCTTCATGTCGCCACTGGCGGCGAAGCGCTGCGACAACAGTGCTGCGGTCGCATTCGTCATCTCGTACACCGCGGTGTGCGGCGCACCCTGCGGGCCGATGGTGTGCAGCAGCTGCAGGTCGGGCATGCGCGCGGCCTCGGCGACGAATGCGGACAGCCGGGCGCTGTCACCGCTGCTGACGAGGTAGCGCCCGCGGCCGGGGCCTCCCTGGATGATGGGCATCGTGAGGTCCTTGTTGTCGAAGGTGCGGCGCCGGCCGGCATGACGAATGAAAATCAGGATCGACCGGCACCGCATGCATGGCGTTCACGCAGGGTACGGCGACTCGCCGCACCCTGGCCAATCAGTGCAGTGTCGGCTGTGCCTGCGGGTAGCCCTGCTGTCCCTGCGCGCCGTAGCCCTGGCCATAGGCCTGTGCGTAAGGCTGCTGCTGTTGCTGCTGCGAGGCCGCCTGCTGCTGCGCCCAGGCCTGCTGCATCGGGTCGGCCTGGAAGGGCAGCATGCGGCCGAAATGGCTCGCGATACCGCCGAGCTGGCTGCCCAGTCCGGACTGTCCGAACATGCCGCCGATTGCGCCACCCAGCGGCTGGCCGATCTGGCCGATCAGATTGCCGAAGAAGCCCTGTGGCGACATCTGTTGCTGCTGTTGCTGTTGGATCTGTTGCTGAAGCTGTTGCTGGACCTGTTGCAGTTGCTGCTGCAGCTGCTGAATCTGCTGCAATTGCTGCAGCGGGTTCTGCTGGCTTTGCTGGCCTTGCTGGCCATACGCCTGCTGCATGGGATCAGCCGAGAAGGGCAGCATGCGACCAAACTGGCTGGCGATATTGCCGATCTGTCCGCCCAGGCCTGATTGCCCCCAGATGCCGCCGATTGCGCTGCCCACAGGTTGTCCGAGCTGGCCGATCAGGTTGCCGATCAAGCCCTGCGGTGCAAGCTGTTGCCCTTGCTGCTGCTGCAGTTGTTGAAGCTGTTGCTGCTGTTGGAGCTGTTGTTGCAGCTGTTGCTGTGCGAGCTGCTGTGCATAGGCCTGCTGCACCGGATCGGCAGAGAAGGGCAGGATGCTGCCACCGATGCCGCCGGCGAGCTGGCCGATCTGGCTGCCCAGTCCCGGGTTACCGAAGATGCCACCGATACCACGGCCGATCAGCCCGCCGACCGGCCCGCCCAGCAGGCTGCCGAAAATGCCCTGCGGCGCGAGCTGTTGCGGCGACATTTGTTGTCCGCCTTGCTGTGCACCTTGCTGCATGCCATAGCCACCCCATGGAGAAATGCCATTCATGTCTGCTCCTGTCTGTTCAAAGGGAGCGGCTATGTTTGTCGCGGCGGCGGTGGAATGCAAATCGAACTGAGGCGCGCTTGCGTGTCCTCAAGCGCATGGATGTACAGACACAAGCGGGCAGATGCGCAGCAAACAAAAAACCGTGCAGGCCTTTCGGCACTGCACGGTTTTCTGTTTGAGGCTGTCCGTTAAAGGACGGGTGGCTTACTTCACCATCAGCGTGAACGGATGCACATAGGCTTGCAGGGTAACCAGCACGCCGACCAGCGCAGCCAGCGCGATCGAGTGGAAGAACACGTAGCGCAGGATCTCGCCTTCGTGGCCGTACCACTTGGTGGCAGTCGATGCGACGACGATCGATTGTGCGTCCACCATCTTGCCCATCACGCCGCCCGACGAGTTGGCTGCAGCCATCAGCACCGGCTCCAGTCCCAGTTGTTCCGCCGAAGTCTTTTGCAGGCCGCCGAACAGCACGTTGGAAGCCGTGTCCGAACCCGTCAGCGCGACGCCGAGCCAGCCGAGCAGGGTACCGAAGAACGGATAGAACATGCCGGTGTTCGCGAAGGCCAGGCCCAGCGTGGAATCGACGCCCGAGTAGCGGGTCGAGTAGCCCAGTGCCAGCATCGCGGCGATAGTCAGCAGCGAGTACTTCAGCAGCTTCAGGGTGTCCCAGTAGACGCGAACCATCTCGGTGAAGCGGTAGCCCATCAGGAAGGCCGAGGCCACCGATGCAATGAAGATGCCGGTACCGGTGGCGGACAGCCAGTTGAGCTTGAAGATGGCTTCTTCGATCTTCGGCACGGCTGCGACCGGCGGCATCTTCTGCACGATATTGTGCAGGTGGGCCCATTCGATCTTGATCAGCGAGATACCGTCGAGGGCTTTCTTCCACTCGGGGATGCCCCACAGCAGGACCACCACCGACAGGATCAGCCAGGGGGTCCACGCATTCATGACTTCCTTGCGCGAGTAGCCGTGGCCGCCACCATTGGAGGCGCCTTCCTGGCCGCCGCCTTCGAAGTTGCCGGCCGCCGAGGTCCACAGCTCTTTCGGCTTCCAGACCTTCAGGAACAAGGTCAGGCAGACCATCGAGGACACGGCAGCGCCGACGTCGACCAGCCATGGGCCGTGGAAGTTCGAGATCAGATATTGCGGGATCGCGAACGCGGCGCCAGCGACGAGAATGGCCGGCCAGATCGCGAGCATGCCGCGGAAGCCGCAGAAAGCCCAGATCAGCCAGAACGGCACCAGCAGCGAGAATACCGGCAGCTGGCGACCGACCATGCCCGACAGCTCCAGCATATCGAGGCCGGTGACGCCGGCCAGCGCGATGATCGGGGTGCCGAGTGCGCCGTAAGCGACCGGTGCGGTGTTGGCGATCAGCGAGAGACCGGATGCTGCCAGCGGCGCGAAGCCGAGGCCGATCAGCATGGCGCCGGTGACGGCCACTGGGGTGCCGAAGCCGCCCGCGCCTTCAAAGAAGGCGCCGAACGAGAACGCGATCAGCAGCAGCTGCAGGCGACGGTCGCCGCTGATGCCGGCGATGCTCTCGCGCAGGACCTTGAACTGGCCTTTGCGCTCGGTCAGCTGGTAAAGGAAGATCACGTTGAGGATGATCCAGCCGATCGGGAACAGGCCGTAGCAGGCGCCGTAAGCCGCAGCGGAGAGGGCGACATCGCCCGGCATCGTGAAGCCGAACACGGCGACGACCAGCGCGGAGACCAGGCCCATGAGCGCAGCGATGTGCGCCTTGATGTGGAAGAAGGCCAGTGCGGCCAGCATGACCACGACTGGTATGGCTGCGGCCAGGGTGGACAGCCAGACGTTGTTAAATGGGTCATAGACTTGTGACCACATGATGAATCTCCCCGTCTCTTTTATGGGTTATGAAACAAAGCTGCCCATCATATTGAAGGGCAGAAACCTTGTCCATGCGTTTCCCTGCGCTAGTGCAGCCGCCTATTGAAAACTTTTGGGCCGCCTTTTGAAAATTTTTTGTTTGTAAATTCGCATGGAAGGCGAGCCGGGGCACAGGCGCTCAGACAGGGCAGCGCCGTGGTGGTTGCCGCGAGCTCAGCGCTGCGCGCTGATGACGTCGCCGAAGATGCGCGGCGAGCCCGGCGGCAGGCAGCGGTAATAGGGGGGCATGCCTTCGAGCTGCCCACCCAGTTCCGCGGCGGCGCGCCAGGGCCAGCGCGGCTCGACGATGAAGGCACGGGCCAGCGCGATGATGTCGGCGCTGCCTGACTGCAGGATGTCCTCGGCCTGTTGGGGCTCGGTGATCAGGCCAACGGTCATCACCGGAATGCCGACCGCCTTTTTGACCTGGGCTGCGAAAGCCACCTGGTAACCGGGGCCGATCACGATCTTCTGGTCCGGCGATACACCGCCGGAAGAGACGTCGATGAAGTCCGCGCCAAGCGCTTCGAGCCGCTTCGCCAGCGTCAGGCTCTGTTCGACATCCCAGCCGCCGTCGACCCAGTCGGTGGCCGACAGGCGTGCGCCCAATGCGACTGACGGCACGACCTCGCGCACGGCGGCGAACACTTCCAGTGGCAGCCGCATGCGGTTCTCGAGCGAGCCGCCGTATTCATCGTCGCGCTGGTTCGCCAGCGGCGACAGGAACTGATGCAGCAGGTAGCCGTGCGCGATATGGATCTCGATGGCGTCGATGCCCAGCCGCGCGGCGCGCTGCGCGGCGCTGATGAAGTCGCGCTTCACACGGGCGATATCGTCCTTGCTCATCGCCAGCGGCGCTTCTTCATCCGGCTTGTGCGGCAGGGCCGAAGGCGCAATCGTTGGCCAGCCGCCTTCATTCGACGGAATCAGCGCGCCGCCTTCCCACGGACGGTGGCTCGAGCCCTTGCGGCCGGCGTGGCCCAGCTGGATCGCCAGCTTGACCGGCGACGTGGCGCGGATCATCGCGACGATGTCGCCCAGCGCCTGCTCATTTTCGTCATTCCACAGACCCAGGCAGCCGCGCGTAATGCGTCCTTCCGGGCTGACGGCGGTCGCCTCGATGCATAGCAGGCCAGCGCCGGACAGCGCCAGTGTCGACAGGTGCGCCCGATGCCAGTCATTGGCATTACCGTCGACGGCCGAGTACTGGCACATCGGCGACACCATGATGCGATTGGGTAGCGATACCGGGCCGATCCTGGCCGGTGTGAACAGCAGCGGGGAATTCATGGGCGGGCACGGGCCTCTGGCGGGCCCTGTCGGGTCAACAAACCGCCAATGTAGTGCGGCAATCGTCTGCAGGCAAGTCTGCCGGGGCAGACTTGGGAAATTCACCAGCTGGCCAGCGCCGGCCAGCCTTGTCTTTGTTTTCAGATAGTAAAGCCGGCGTCAGGCCTGTCGCGCGCGCTTGCCCTCGAGCCGGTGCAGGCTGGCGGCCGGACGGCGGGCATCATCGGCGGCGGAAGCCACAAGCTCGCTGTCGCCGCAGCCGGGGCTGCTGGCTTCATCCAGTCCCGGCTGTTCGCAGCCGCCATCGCTGCCTGCGGCAGCAGGCTGTTTCAGCATCAGGTGGTCCTTTTCCTGCTGCTCGGCGACGTAAGACAGGTAGCGCATGCAGGACACGCGCAGAAAGGATGACAGGTTGTCGACGCCACCTCGACGTTCGACAATCTCGTCATAGAGCTTGCCGATCAGCTGGTTGGTCGTCATCTGGTCCTTGGCGGCGATACGCGCCAGGATGTCCCAGCACAGGTTCTCGAGCCTGATGCTGGTGACGACGCCATGGATGCGCATCGAGCGCGTGCGCTGCTCGTAATGGATGGGATCGGCGCTGGTATAGATGTCGCACATGGGCATTCCCCCTTGGCAGGCTGCGCTGGCAGCCTGTGTTTGTTCCGCCGGAAGCGGGAGCCCGGCACGCGCGCCGACATCGCTGCCGCCGCGCGTGCACGGACGAGCTCACTTCACCGTCTGCAGGTACTCGATGATGGCCTTGCGCACCGAACCGTCGGCTTGCTGGTACATCATGTAGGTGCCCTTGGCGACGTTCTGCGGTTGCTCAAGCCACTTGTCGAGCAGCTCGGGCGTCCACTTCTGTCCGGCCAGTGCGCCCTTGAACTCGTTCGAGTAAGGGAAACCTTCCTGCTTGCCGGCTTCGCGGCCGACCACGCCCGACAGGTTGGGACCCATGCCCATCGGCGCATCCTTCTGGATCGCATGGCAGGCCATGCAGTTCTGCTGGTACAGCTTCTCGCCCGACTCGGCATGGGCAGTCACGGAAGCCGTGCCCAGCGCAAAGGCGGCGGCCAGCATGACAGCAGCTGTTTTCGCTGTGCAGTGGATGGTCATGGTCAGATCTCCCGCGTGCGCAGGCCGCGCTCGATGAACTCGGCCTGGCGGATCGCCAGCGCGACGATGGTCAGGGTCGGGTTCTCGGCGGCGCCGGTGGTGAATTGCGAGCCATCGGACACGAACAGGTTCTTGATGTCGTGTGTCTGGCCCCACTTGTTGACGACGCCGTCCCGAGCATTCGCGCTCATGCGGTTGGTACCGAGGTTGTGCGTGGACGGATACGGCGGCGTATTGATCACGCGCTTGGCGCCGATCGATTCATACAGCGCGCCGCCCTGCTTGAAGCCGTGGTTGCGCATTGCGATATCGTTCGGGTGATCGCTGAAATGCACGTTCGGGATGGGCAGGCCGAACTGGTCCTTTTCGGTCGCATGCAGCGTGATGCGGTTGGATTCCTGTGGCATGTCTTCGCCGACCAGCCACATGCCGGCCATGTTGTCGTAGGCGTCCATCGCGGTCGAGAAGTCGCGACCCCAGTCGCCCGGGTTCAGGAACGCGGCCATGAATGGCACGCCCAGCGACAGCGTTTCCATTTCATAGCCTCCGACGAAGCCGCGGCTCGGGTCATGGCGCGATTCATCCTTGACGATGCCGGCCATCGTGGTGCCGCGGAACATGTGCACCGGGTTCTCGAAGATGCCGTAGACAGAGGCTGTCATGTGGCGCATGTAGTTCTTGCCGACCTGGCCCGATGAGTTCGCGAGGCCGTTGGCAAACATCGACGATGCCGAGTTCAGCAGCAGGCGCGGCGATTCGATCGAGTTGCCGGCCACGCAGACCACCTTCGCTTTCTGGAAATAGCGGTTGCCTTTCGAGTCAGCGTACAGCACGCCGGTGGCTCGGCCTTGTGCGTCGTGCTCGATCTTCAGCGCCTGCGCATCGGAGCGCACTTCCATGTGGCCGGTCGCTTCGCCCTTCGGGATCTCGGTGTACAGCGTCGACCATTTCGCGCCGGACTTGCAGCCCTGGAAGCAGAAGCCGATCTGCTGGCACGAGCCGCGGCCATCGCGCGGCTTGGAGTTGATCGACATGTTCCCGGTATGGAAGTGCTTGTAGCCCATCTTCTTCGCACCGGCAGCAAGGACCTTGTAGTTGTTGTTACCGGGCAGGCGAGGGATGCCGTTGGTACCGGTGGTGCCCATCTTGTCTTCGGCACGCGCGTAGTAGGGCTCGAGTTCTTCATACGAGATCGGCCAGTCGAGCAGGTTGGCGCCCTTGACGTCACCATAGATCGAGCGCGCGGAGAATTCGTGCGGCTGGAAGCGCAGCGATGCGCCAGCCCAGTGCACGGTCGAGCCGCCGACGGCCTTCACGATCCATGCGGGCAGGTTCGGGAAATCGTTCGACACGCGCCAGGTGCCGGAGGTGGTGCGTTTGTCCAGCCATGAGATCTTGCTGAACATTGGCCATTCATCGTTTTCGAAGTCCTGTATCTCGTGGCGCTTGCCAGCTTCGAGGATGACGACGTCGATGCCTTTCTGTGCGAGTTCATTGCCCAGCGTGCCACCACCTGCGCCCGAGCCGATGATGACCACTACCTCATCCTTGAGGTCGAATTTCTTTGCCATGGATGTCTCCTGAATTCTTGTTCTTGACGGGTCGCGTGCCGCTTATGCGTTCGGCGCGTCGCCCATCCAGTTCTGGTCGTTGAAGCCGCGGTTGATGTAACCGCCTTGCTGCGCCGACGGGCCCTGATAACCGAGCTTGGCCCAGACGGCCGGCTGGTTGTACAGACTGACGACGAGGTCGCCGCGGATTTTCAGGAAGAACGGATCTTTGGCATCGGCCATTGCCTTGAGCACCTGCACGCGGTCGCTCTCTGCAGCGACGGCGGCATAGGCCTTGCCGAAACGCGAGTTCGCATCGGCATCGGCTTTGGCGATGCCGTCGAGGATGAGTTTTTTCAGCGCTGCATCGGACTTGGCCTGCTCGCCATACACGCCGACAGCGTTTTCGTAGAGATTGTCCTCGAAGCGGTCATGCGGAAAGATGTCGCGCGCGATCTTGACCAGTGTCTTGAACGCTGCACTGCCTAGCGCCTCTTCGGCAAGGGCCGCATTCGGCGTGAACAACATGGGCAGGCCGCCGGTGGCTGCGGCGGCGGAACCGGCGGAAGCAATTTTGAAAAATTGCCGGCGCTTGGGCTGGTGGGGTGTGGACATCGTTGTCTCCTCTGCTTTTCTGGTCGTGGCTGCGACGCCGCGATGCTCAGGCCGGCGTGCAGTGCTGCTTTCCTTCCTTTTTCCTGCGCTTGCTGATGGCCTGCATGCGCCGGGTCCGGATCTTCGTCCGGTACCGCGAGCCCGGGCAGGCCGGTACTGAAGGCGTAACGATTATTTCCTGTGGAATCGCGCTTCGGGTAGTAATGCACTACTACGAGAGGGGAAATTTTCCGAGGGCGCGTGGCGCTGATGGTGCGACGCAAAAGCCGCGTATTCCCATTGGCACAAGCGGTCGCAAGCGGCGGGAAAACGGGCACGACAAGGTGCTGGCGATTGCATTGCAGCAGGCCGGACGTGAAAAAAAATTATCAGTCGTCGGATCGGAAAAGTCCGTCTGGGCAAGCAGGCAAGGCAGCCTCAGCCCGCTGGAAATCTCAGGCAAGGCTGGCGCAAACCGAAGGCAAGGGTCGGGAAAATCCGGTGCAGGGAGCTGCAAAAAAAAGCTCTCCCGGTGGGAGAGCGCAAACCTAAAAGGGGATTTAGGCAAGTTCGAGGAGACTGCAGCAAGTCCCTCGCGTGCAGGTTACGGCAGCTTGCCAGTCGTTATTTGAGCTTGCTCAAGAGTTGCGACGATTTGCGCAAACCGGGTGGGAACGATTGAGGGCGCACAAGGGTCGCCGGATGGGTGCTGCACCTGCTTTCATGCCGTCTTCAGGTGGCCTCGGGCGCACAGGCATGACAGGCAGCACAGGAAGTACAGGCAGCGCTTTTTACTTGTCGTCGGGCGTGTCGGCGTGTGCCGGTGCGTGGTGCAACAGGTGGCCGAGCTTGCTGGCCTTGGTCGCGAGGTAGTGCGCGTTGTGATCGGTCGAGGTGGTGACGTGCGCGACGCGCTCGGCGCCGATGTCGAGCTTCTTCATTGCATCGATCTTGCGCGGGTTGTTCGTCATCAGCTTCAGCGCGCTGATGTTGAAGTGTCGCAGCATGGGCTCGACGATCGCGTAATCACGCAGGTCGGCATCGAAGCCGAGCTGGTGATTGGCCTCGACCGTATCGGCGCCGGCTTCCTGCAGCCCGTACGCGCGGATCTTGTTCACCAGTCCTATGCCGCGTCCTTCCTGACGCAGGTAAAGCAGGATGCCGCGGCCTTCGTGCGCGATACGCTTGATCGCATTCTCGAGCTGGGCGCCGCAGTCGCAGCGCTGGCTGAACAGCGTGTCGCCGGTCAGGCATTCGGAATGCAGGCGCGCCAGCACCGGTTGTCCGTCGCCGACCTCGCCCAGCACCAGCGCCAGGTGTTCCTTGCCCGTGCCCGCCTCGATGAAGGCGTGCAGCTGGAACGTGGCCCACGGCGTCGGCAGCGCGCAGCTGGCGGCGTACGTCAGCAGGGGCGACGGGTTGGCGTTGGACGGTTCAGGGTGTGACATGGCGCAAGCGGGCGAACGGGGTTTGCGATGGCTAAAAACAAGAATGCGGCGTCGCGATACCTCGCGCCCGCCGCATTCCGGTGGTCAGGCTGAATTATGCCGCAATCAGCGCATCCATGGCGGTACGGCCGTTGGCCAGTGCCGCATTGACCGCTTCATCGCCCATGGCCAGGCCTTCGGCGCTGACGAAGCTGACATCGGTAATGCCGAGGAAGCCCAGCACGCCGCGCAGGTAGGTTTCCTGGAAGTCCAACGCCTGCGCCGGGCCGCTGCTGTAAACGCCGGCACGCGATGTGAAGATCACAAATTTCTTGCCGTGCACGAGGCCGACCGGGCCGGTCTCGGTGTACTTGAAGGTGACGCCGGCACGGGCCACGTGATCGATCCAGGACTTCAGCGTGGAGCTGACCGAGAAGTTGTACATCGGCGCGCCGACGACCACGACGTCGGCGGCCAGCAGTTCGGCCACGACTTCATCGGAGGTCTTGATCAGCTGCTTCTGCTCTTCGCTGCGCTGCTCGGGCGGCGTGAAATACGCGCCGACCATGGCTTCCGACAGGTGCGGCAGCGGGTTGGCGGCGAGGTCGCGCGTGACGACGTTTGCGCCCGGATGGGCTGCCTTGAGTTTCTCGATGAATTCGCCGCTCAGCTGACGGGAGATGGAGCCGGTGCTGCGCACGCTGCTGTTGAGATAGAGGATGGTCGTCATGGTGTTTTCCTTGGCTGTGGTGATCGGGGTTGTGTACGGGTCTTGCGGGTCCGGGGTACGGGCTTTTCGTGTTCGCGTCAGGGCAGGTCGAACAGCAGGAATTCGGCTGCTTCGCCCTTGCTGATGTTGATCATGGCTTCGCCTTCGAGCTTGACGGCGTCGCCCGTGTGCAGCTGCGTGCCATTGACCTCGAGTGCGCCGCGGATCAGGTGCACATACGCGCGGCGGCCGCTTGCCAGGGCATGGCTGACGGATTCGTCGCCATTGAGCAGCGACGCATACATCCGCGCATCCTGGTGGATCGACACCGAGCCTTCGGCACCGTCCGGCGACGCCACCAGCCGCAGCCGGCCGCGCTTGGATTCGGTGTCGAAATGCTTCTCTTCATAGCCGGGCGGGATGCCTTGCACCGACGGCTCGATCCAGATTTGCAGGAAGTGCACCTGCTGGCTGGGCGAATTGTTGAACTCGCTGTGCATCACGCCGGTGCCGGCGCTCATGCGCTGCACGTCGCCATAGCGCAGCACCGAGCCGTTGCCCATGCTGTCCTTGTGCGCGAGCTCGCCTTCGAGCACGTAGGAAATGATCTCCATGTCGCGATGGCCGTGCGTGCCGAAGCCGCGCGCCGGCTGTACGCGGTCGTCATTGATCACCAGCAGCGGCCCGAAGCCGGTGTGGCGCGGGTCGTAGTAGCTGCCGAAAGAAAAGCTGTGGCGCGAATCCAGCCAGCCGAAGTTGGCGATGCCGCGGTCGTCTGCTTTGCGAATCTCGATCATGGTGGCTCCTGACATGCAAAAATTTCGAACCGTTTTGGACCGAATCCGGCATCCGGCAGGTCCGAGAAAACCCGAGCAATTTCATCGGGATTTGGTCGAGCACGCAGTATCCGCGTTTGTGTCGGGAAACAAAAGCGGAAAATTTCCCGGACTATCATCGAAATTTTCGAATATGGGGCACACATGCTGAAGCTGAGCCTGGACGCGTTGCAGGTGGTCGATGCGATCGACCGCGGCGGCTCCTTCGCTGCTGCCGCGAAGGAGCTGTTCCGGGTGCCGTCGACGATCTCCTATGCCGTCGCCAAACTGGAAGAAGACCTTGGCATCCAAGTCTTCGAGCGCGCCGGCCCGCGCGTGACGCTGACCGAGGCTGGTCGAACCTTGCTGAATGAAGGGCGGCACCTGCTGCTGGCGGCGCGCGACCTCGAGCACAAGCTGCGGCGGGTGGCCAGCGGCTGGGAGGCCGAATTTTCGATAGGGCTCGATGTGCTGTTCCCGGCGCTGCTGCTGGCCGATGACATCCGTGACTTTTACCGCGCCACCGACAGTACGCGCCTGCGACTGTCGTACGAAGCCTTGTCCGGCACCTGGGAAGCCTTGCTCGACAGGCGCGTGGATCTGGTGATCGGCGCGGCCGGCGAAGGCCCGCCTGGCGGCGGCTACAGCACCGTGCCCCTGGGCTCGCTGGATTTCGTGTTCGTGGCCGCGCCCTCGCATCCACTGGCGACCCTTGATCGTCCGCTGCGCAAGGAAGACCTGATCGCGCAGCGCATGGTGTCGGTATCGGACTCCGCGCGGCGCTTGCCGCCGCGCACCGTAGGCTTGCTGATGGGACAGGACACGCTGACCGTGCAGGCCATGGTCGACAAGTTCAATTTCCAGCTGGCGGGCCTCGGCGCGGGCTACCTGCCGGCTTCATGGGTGCGGCCCGCGATCGAGGCAGGCAGGCTGGTCGAAAAGGAGGTCGAGGAAACGCGGCTGCCCGAAAACTTCTGCATCGCGTGGCGCACCGGAGAGCGTGGGGCGGCGCTGGACTGGTGGGTGGAGCGCCTGCGGGATGGCCTGATCATGGACAGGCTCGCGCAACTGGCCTGGAACAGCGCCGGCTGGGTCGCGCCGAGACCGTCAGCCTAGTCCGTCAAGCCAGATCGCCAAGCTGGTTCGCTGCCCACGTGGCTGAGGCGGCATGGGCATGGGTGTCGGCCGCCTTGCCATGCCTGAGCACATAGCCCTGTCCATACGCGCTGGTCAGCGTGTAGTGGCACCGCGTCAATGCCTCGATCTTGAAGCGCAGCTGGAACATGGTCACGCGCACATTGCTGCCTTCGACAGATCGGCCGGCCAGCTTGAACAGCAATTGGATCTCGTCGAGTGGAATCACGCTGCCAAAGCGCGCAAGGAAGAGTTCGGCCACGGCCACTTCGGATGGCGTCAGCAGGATAGCCTGGTCGCCATGGTACAAGCGGCGCGACTCCAGCCTCAAGCTCGGTCGCGCGTCGACCGGCGTGGTGACCAGATGCTGCCGCCGCTTGAGCGCAATGAACACGCGGCGCACGAGGTCGTGCATCGCGTCTGGCCCTATCACCCAGTCGGTGACGATGGCGGGCATCTCCATCAATTGCGCCGTCGGCAGTTCCCGGTCGAACACCAGAATCACGGGTGCTGCAGCAACGCGTTTGCGCTCGCCGTCTTGTCCTTCCTGTCGTCGATGGCTGCGAGAGGCGCGATCGCGCGGGCCCTCATTGCGAGAGTCTCTCGCGATCGCATCATAATCGCGGCTGGCAATCGACCAGAGTTCATCGACGAATGCGGCGTCATGCGCTTCCAGCAGCATGACAGTGGCATGCGGTGTCGTGCTCTCGAGACAGGTGGCGTTGAACGGGTGCAGCAGCTTTTCGATCTGCCACTGCAGGGGTACATGGGGCGTGAACTGGCGCGGGAAGGCCGAGTCGGCGCGTGCGATTTCGGCAGCCACGCGAGCCAGCAACTGGTCGCCCATGACCCTGAGGCAGACCTTCATGAGCTGACAGCCGTGCGAAGTTCCTGTGCTTCCTTGATGGTTTCCCACAGCCCGGCTTGCAGCAGGCGCGACCGCTCCTGCGACGCATAGAGGCGGATTTCGACGGAGGTACTCCATTCGCTGTCACCTGCCAGCGCGAGCCGGCGCGCGTCAAGGTCTTCGCGCACCATACGTTCTGGTAGCCAGGCAATGCCGAGGCCGACACAGGCCAGCGATTGCAGGATGCGCGGATGCGGACTTTGTGCGACGACGTTGAAATACGGGTCGCTGGGGCGGAAGCGGATCAGGCTGTTGCACAAACGCCCGAAGAAGGTCTCGGGCGGGTAGGACAGCAGCGGCAGGTTGCGCATCCTCGCTTCGGACAGCAGATAGATCGCTTCGCCATCTTCATTGGCCTTGCACACCGGGACCACACGGTCGGTGCCGAGAATGATGGATGGCGTGGCCCGCTCATCGACCGCGATCGGCAACACGGGTGTGTGATAGACCATCAGCAGGTCGCAACGGCTGCCGGACAAGGCGACCAGACCTTCATAGGTTTCACCGGCCAGCACCTCGAACTTGAGGCCGCTGATGCGGTGGTTGATGTGATCGATCCATTGCGGCAGGAAGTGCTGGGTCAGCGAGTAGGCGACGAAGAGCTTGACACCAGAGAACGCCTTGCTGCGATGGCCAAGTGCGACGCGGGTGTCATGCAACTGCCTCACCATCTCTCGCGCCGCATCGCGGAACAGGTGGCCTGCCATCGTCAGCCTCGGCGGCACGGTGTCGCGGTCCACCAGAGGTATGCCTATCCATTCTTCCAGCGAACGAATGCGCCGGCTGAATGCGGATTGCGTGACATTCCTTGCTTGCGCTGCCCGCGTGAAGCTGGACAGGTCCGAGAGCACAAGGAAGTCTTCCAGCCATTCGATGTCCATGTTGTCTCCTTCGCGACCTGCCGGCATCGCTTTTCTCTACGCAAATTTTAATTATTAAATATTTAACTTTCTTGATTCCAGACTCTATCCAAAAAGGTTCCTCTTCAAAAGGGTCATTCGAGCTGTCAATCGAAATTTCGGAGTACGGAAGCGTGTGACTGATCAGTCTTGTCGCGGCCGGGCAACAGATGTGATGAGCAGGCCAGCTTGGGCAGGGGACTGGCGCTGGCGCGCGCCGTGGGCAACTGCTGAGTCAGGGCGGGCGGTCGTAGTAGCGCATGAACACAGTGGCTGCCAGACGGCAAACGGCAGGTCTGCGGAAAAATGCATCCGCCTGGCATATCGGCCGGCGGGAAGATTTCCCGACGGGACAAATCCTCCCCGGCGCAAGCAGGCCGGAGGGCAATGCGACCCGAGGAAAGGTGACCTCAAGGAGAGGCGGCCTCAAGGAAAGCTGACCGCATGGGAAAGCGGCCTCCCGGGCAATAACGTTGGACGAAAAAAAACCGCCGGCAGGGCCGGCGGTTTCGGGTCAGGACGCTGGGTCCGGCACCATCGCTCAGTGAGCGTTGATGTCGTTGTCCTTGGTTTCTTTCACGAACAGGATACCGATGACGGCGGTGATCAGCGCGATGATGATCGGGTACCACAGGCCGTAATAGATATCGCCCTTGAACGCGACCAGCGCGAACGAGGTCGTCGGCAGCAGGCCACCGAACCAGCCGTTACCGATGTGGTAGGGCAGCGACATCGAGGTGTAGCGAATACGGGTCGGGAACATCTCGACCAGCATCGCTGCGATCGGGCCGTAAACCATGGTCACGTACAGGACCAGGATGAACAGCAGCAGCAGGACCATCGGCTTGTTGATCTGGGACGGATCAGCCTTGGCCGGGTAGCCGGCTTCCTTGATCATTTCCTTCAGCGCGTCGGTGAACTCCTTGTCCTTCGCGGATGCGTCTTCTTTCGACATGCCAGCGGAGCTGTACGAAGCCAGTTCCTTGTCGCCGATCTTGATGACGGCCGGCGTGCCTGCCGGTGCCGCGACGTTCTGGTAGTTGACCGAAGCCGCAGCCAGTTTCGCTTTCGCGATGTCGCACGACGAGGTGAACTTCTTGGTGCCGGTCGGGTTGAACTGGAACTGGCACTCTGCCGGATCAGCAATGACGGTGACCGGAGCCGAAGCCTGGGCTTTTTCCAGCGCCGGGTTCGCATAGTGGGTCAGGCCCTTGAAGATCGGGAAGAACGTGGCAGCAGCGATCAGGCAGCCCGCCATGATGATGTTCTTGCGGCCGATCTTGTCGGACAGTGCGCCGAACACGATGAAGAACGGCGTGCCGATCAGCAGCGAAGCAGCGATCAGGATGTTGGCGGTGGCGCCATCGACCTTCAGCGTCTGCGTCAGGAAGAACAGCGCATAGAACTGGCCGGTGTACCAGACCACGGCCTGGCCGGCGGTCAGGCCGACGAGGGCCAGGATCACCACCTTCAGGTTCTTCCACTGGCCGAAAGCTTCCGACAGCGGAGCCTTCGAGACCTTGCCTTCTTCCTTCATCTTCTGGAAGGCCGGCGATTCATTCATCGACAGACGGATCCAGACCGAGATACCGAGCAGGAAGACCGACACCAGGAACGGCACGCGCCAGCCCCAGTCAGCGAAGGCTTCTTCACCGATCGCGGTACGGGTCGCCAGGATGACCATCAGCGACAGGAACAGGCCCAGGGTCGCGGTGGTCTGGATCCAGGCGGTGAACGCGCCGCGCTTGTCGTCCGGTGCGTGCTCGGCCACGTAGGTGGCTGCGCCGCCGTACTCGCCGCCGAGCGCCAGGCCCTGAAGGATACGCAGCGAGATCAGGATCACCGGTGCAGCGATGCCAATGCTGTTGTAGTTGGGGAGCAGGCCGACGATGAAGGTCGACAGGCCCATGATCAGGATCGTCACCAGGAAGGTGTACTTGCGACCGACCATGTCACCGAGGCGGCCGAACACGATCGCGCCGAACGGACGCACCAGGAAGCCTGCGGCGAAGGCCAGCAGCGCGAAGATGAAGCCCGTGTTGGGATCCGTACCGGCGAAGAACTGTTTCGCGATGATCGCGGCCAGCGAGCCGTACAGATAGAAGTCGTACCACTCGAAAACGGTACCGAGCGAAGATGCGAAAATGACTTTCCGCTCTTCGGCAGTGATGCCAGCCGAAGCCTGGGCAGTTGCCATGATGTCTCCTTGGTTTTATAGGGATGATTCAAATTACTCAGCAGGCATTCACAAGTGGCTGCGACCGTGCAATACAGGGTGCGGCTGCTTGTGGGTGCCCGATGTGCAATTTGCCGGAGTGTAGGCAGCGAAACTTACGCGGTGCTTGCTGAACCTTACAGAAGCTTACGAACTCGATGTGCGCGCATTCGCTTGTTGCAGTGCCGAATAGAACGGTCGTACATACAACTATGCTATTCTCGAAAACTGCTTTTTCTGCTGCCTGATCGCCCACTGCCAGTTACCTGATTGCTGCAACGGCGCGTCGGGCGGGCGGCAGTTGCAAGGCTTACAAAAAAACAAAATCCGGAGACCCTCATGACCGATGCCGTCATCGTTTCGACCGCCCGTACCCCGCTCGCCAAGTCCTGGAAGGGCGGCTTCAACATGACGCATGGCGCGACCCTTGGCGGCGCGGCGCTGGCCGCCGCGATCTCGCGGGCCGGCATCGAGCCGGCGCAAGTGGAAGACGTGATGATGGGCTGCGCCAACCCCGAAGGCGCAACCGGCTGGAACATCGCGCGCCAGGTGGCGCTGCGCGGCGGCTGCCCCGTGACGACGGCCGGCATCACCATCAACCGTTTCTGCTCGTCGGGCCTGCAGACCATTGCCAGCGCAGCCCAGCGCATCATCGCCGGCGAAGGCGATATCTATGCGGCCGGCGGCGTCGAGTCCATCTCCTGCGTGCAGAACGAAATGAACATGCACATGTTCAAGGAAGACTGGCTGACCGAACATAAGCCCGAAATCTACTGGCCGATGCTGCAGACTGCGGAAAATGTCGCCAAGCGCTACAACATTGCGCGCGACCGCCAGGATCATTACGGCGTGCAGAGCCAGTTGCGCGCCGCTGCCGCGCGCGATGCCGGCAAGTTCGACGACGAGATCGTGCCCGTCACCACCCGCATGGCCGTGGCTGACAAGAACACCGGACAGATCGTCACCCGTGACGTGACGGTGTCGGCCGATGAAGGCATTCGTGCCGATACCACTTACGAAGGCGTGTCGCAGATCCGCACCGCCATGCCGGGCGGCGTGGTCGCCGCCGGCAATGCGAGCCAGTTCTCCGACGGCGCATCGGTAGCCATCGTGATGAGCGACAAGGCCGCCGCTGCCGCAGGCAAGCAGCCGCTGGGCCTGTACCGCGGCTTTGCAGTGGCCGGATGCGAGCCGGATGAAATGGGCATCGGTCCGGTGTTCGCGATCCCCAAGCTGCTGAAGCAGGCCGGCTTGAAGGTCGAAGACATCGGCCTGTGGGAACTCAATGAAGCTTTCGCCGTGCAGGTGCTGTACTGCGCCGACAAGCTCGGCATTCCGATGGATCGCCTCAATGTGAATGGCGGCGCAATTGCGCTCGGCCATCCTTACGGCACTTCCGGCGCGCGCCTGACCGGCCATGCGCTGATCGAGGGCAAGCGCCGCGGCGTCAAGTATGTGGTCGTCACCATGTGCATCGGCGGCGGCCAGGGCGCAGCCGGCCTGTTCGAAGTGCTCTGACAAGCTAACCAGGCAGCGCCGGCGCACTGCGCCGGCTGCTGCGCTGCGAGCACTTCGTCACCGACGCTCCCGCTCTCTTGCTTACGTCCTCGTTCCTCGTCGCCACGCAAGGCACATTCCCATGGCTTCGCTGATCCTGTCCCGGCGCGACCTCGATTTCCTGCTGCACGAGTGGCTGGATGCGAGTGCCTTGTGCGCACGCCCGCGCTTTGCCGACCACAGCCGCGAAACCTTCGATGCCGTGCTCGACCTGTGTGAGCAGCTCGCGACCGAGCAATTCGCGCCGCACAACCGCAAGTCCGACATCAACGAGCCCACGTTCGACGGCCACAAGGTCACGCTGATCCCCGAGGTCGGCGCTGCGTTGAAGGCCTTCTGCGACGCCGGCCTGATGGCGGCCGGGCAGGACTACGAACTCGGCGGCATGCAGCTGCCATGCGTGATCGAGAAAGCCGGCTTTGCGTGGTTCAAGGGCGCCAATGTCGCGACCGCCGCCTATCCGATGCTCACCATAGGCAATGCGAACACGCTGCTCAAGTGCGGCACGTCCGAACAGATCAACAAGTACGTAAAGCCGCTGCTGGCCGGGCGCTTCCTCGGCACCATGTGCCTGTCCGAACCGCAGGCCGGTTCCAGCCTGTCCGACATCACGACCCGCGCCGAGCCGCAGCCGGATGGCAGCTATCGCCTGCGCGGTAACAAGATGTGGATCTCGGGCGGCGAACATGAGCTGTCAGAAAACATCGTGCATCTGGTGCTGGCCAAGGTGCCGGACCCGGATGGCAAGCTGATCCCGGGCGTGAAGGGCATTTCGCTGTTCGTCGTGCCCAAGTTCCTGGTGAATGACGATGGCAGCCTGGGCGAGCGCAATGACATCGCGCTTGCAGGCCTGAACCACAAGATGGGCTACCGCGGCACCACCAATTGCCTGCTGAACTTCGGCGAAGGCAAGTTCCGCCCCGCCGGGCAGGCAGGCGCCGTCGGCCATCTGGTCGGCACGCTGCACCAGGGACTGGCCGCGATGTTCCACATGATGAACGAGGCGCGCATAGGCGTGGGACTGGGCGCAGTCATGCTCGGCTACACCGGTTACCTGCATGCGCTCGACTATGCGCGCAACCGGCCACAGGGTCGCCATCCGCAAGCCAAGGACCCGGCCCAGCCGCAGGTGAAGATCATCGAGCATGCTGACGTGAAGCGCATGCTGCTCGCGCAAAAGGCTTATGTCGAAGGCGCGCTGGCGCTGGTGCTGTATTGCGCGCGGCTGGTCGACGAAGAGAAGACTGCGCCGGAGCCAGCTACCCGCGCGCAGGCCACGCTGCTGCTCGACATCCTGACCCCGATCGCGAAGTCCTGGCCTTCGCAGTGGTGCCTGGAAGCGAATTCGCTGGCGATACAGGTGCACGGCGGTTACGGCTATACGCGCGACTATGCGGTCGAACAGTTTTATCGCGACAACCGCCTCAACCCCATTCACGAAGGCACGCACGGCATACAGGCGCTGGACCTGCTGGGCCGCAAGGTGGCGATGCGCAACGGCGAAGCCTTCCGCTTGCTGAGCGACAGGGTGATGGCGACCATCGCGCGCGCCGGCAAGCTGCCGCAGGCTGCAGCGCTATCCCGACGCTGGCATAGACTGGCGGAAGTCACACAAGCCCTGCATGCGAGCGGCGACCTGAACCTGACGCTGGCCAACGCGACCGTCTACCTCGAAGCCTTCGGGCATCTGGTGCTGGGCTGGATCTGGCTCGAGCAGTATCTGGCGGCCGATGTACAGCAAGCGGCGGTGGGCAATGACGCTGATTTCTATGCCGGCAAGCGACAGGCCTGCCTGTGGTTCCATGCGCACGAAGTTCCCAGGGTCGATGCGCAGCTCGATTTGCTGGCCTCGCTGGACGCGACGGCATTGCAGATGCAGGATGGCTGGTTCTGACCACGGCACGGCCACGGCCGCCGTCGATGACCTGGGGCGACAAGCGGGCAATCAATCAACAACATCAATCATCTCAAGTACAGCAAAGGCAAGGCAACAGCAATGATCAAGCATATCGTGATGTGGCAACTGAAGGACGAGGCCGAAGGCGCGGACAAGGCGACCAATGCGCGCAAGATGAAGGCGCTGCTCGACGCCTGCGCCGACATCGTGCCCGGCATCCTGAAGTTCGAAGTGGCGCTGGCCGAGCCCGGCATGGAGTGCACCTATGACGTGGTGCTGTACTCGGAATTCGCCTCGGCCTCCGCACTGGACGCCTACCAGAACCATCCACAGCACGTGGCGCTGAAGCCCTTCGTCGGCGCGGTGCGCCAGGCGCGTCAGTGCATGGATTACGAGATCGAATAAGCCTGCACGCGAACCCGGTTGCCATGGACAAGCCCACTTTCCCGGTCGAGATTCCTTTCCTGAATGAGCTCGGTGTCGAGTTCCTCGGCATGGCCGACGGCCGCGCGCAGATTGCGCTGAACCTGAAGCCCGGCCACATGAACAGCTGGCAGGTGACGCACGGCGGCGTCGTGATGACCTTGCTCGATGTGGTGATGTCGCTGGCCGGACGTTCGCTCGATCCGGACTCTCGGGTCGGCGTGACGGTGGAGATGAAGACCAGTTTCCTGCAACCGGCCGGCCAGCCTGGCAGCCGTCTGGTTGCATCCGGCCATGCCTTCCATCGCTCCACCACGATGTGTTTTTGCGAAGCCGAGCTGCATGACGGCGACAAGCTGGTCGCCAAGGCCATGGGCACTTTCAAATACCTGAAGCGGCTCGACGTGGCCGCCAAACTGTAAAGGACAAGACGATGAGCACTTACCAGAGGATCGTGCTGGCCTCGCGCCCACAGGGCGTGGTCGCGCCGGACAATTTCCGCCTTGAGTCCTTGCCGCTGCCGGCCATCAGCGATGGCCAACTGTTGGTGCGCAACCATTACCTGTCGCTCGATCCCTACATGCGCATGCGCATGGAAGACGTGAAGAGCTATGCCGCGCCGCAGGCGCTGGACGAGACCATGATAGGCGGCACGGTCGGCGAGGTCATCGAATCGAAAAACCCGAAGTTCAAGGTCGGCGACAAGGTGGTCGGCATGTTCGGCTGGTCCGAGATCGGCGTCTCCGATGGCACGCTGCTCAAGAAGGTGCCCGACGGTCCGGTGCCCTTGTCCGCATATCTGGGCGCAGTCGGCATGCCCGGTATGACCGCCTGGTACGGGCTGACGCAAATCATCCAGCCGAAGGCTGGCCAGACCATCGCGGTGTCGGCGGCCAGCGGCGCGGTCGGCAGCGTGGTCGGACAGCTCGCGAAGCTGCGCGGCTGTCGCGTGATCGGTATCGCCGGCGGCAAGCAGAAGTGCGACTACGTGGTGAACGAGCTGGGCTTCGACGCCTGCATCGATTACAAGGGCGGCAACCTGTTCAAGGATGTGAAGGCGGCCGCGCCGGACGGTATCGACGGCCTGTTCGAGAATGTCGGCGGCGTGGTGATGGATGCAACGCTGGCGCGCATGAACCCGTTCGGCCGCATCGCCCTGTGCGGGCTGATCTCGGGCTATGACGGCAACCCCATGCCCATTCATAACCTGCATGCCGTGCTGTCGATGCGACTGTTGATGCAGGGCTTCATCGTGTCCGAGCACATGGAGTTCTGGCCGCAGGGCCTGACCGAACTCGGTCAGCTGGTCGCCGAAGGCAAGCTCAAATATCGCGAAACCATCTCTGACGGACTGGCGTCCGCGCCCGAGGCCTTCATGGGACTGCTGCGCGGTAAGAATTTCGGCAAGCAATTGGTCAAGCTCGTCTGACGCGGATCGCCAGGGACAAGGGATGAAACAATTCAAGGACAGGGTCGCCGTCATCACCGGTGCAGCCAGCGGCTTCGGTCGCGAATTTGCGCTGCTCGGGCAGCGGCTGGGCATGAAGCTGGTGCTGGCCGATGTGCAGCAGCAGGCATTGCAGCAGTTCGCGGATGAGTTGCGCGCAGCCGGCACGGCTGTCGTCGCACAAAGTTGTGACGTGCGCAAAGGCGAGCAGGTCGAGGCGCTGGCGCAAGCGGCGATGGACGCCTTCGGTGCCGTGCATCTGGTGTTCAACAATGCCGGCGTCGGCGCTGGCGGATTGGTATGGGAGAGCACGCAGGCCGACTGGGAATGGGTGCTGGGCGTAAACCTGTGGGGCGTGATCCATGGCGTGCGGGTATTTACGCCGATCATGCTCGACTGCGCGAAAAAAGATCCGGCGTATGAAGGCCACATCGTCAACACTGCCTCGATGGCGGGCTTGCTGAACCCGCCGACCATGGGGGTCTACAACGTGTCCAAGCACGCCGTGGTGTCGCTGAGCGAATCGCTGTACCACGACCTGTCGCTGGTCGAAGCGCCGATCGGGGCTTCGGTGCTGTGCCCGTATTTCGTACAGACCGGCATCAGCCAGTCGCACAAGATCCGTCCCGATGATGTGAAGGCCGACGCTGCGCCCACCATCAGCCAGCAAGTGTCGCAAGCGGTGCTGGAGAAGGCTGTCGCCTCCGGCAAGGTCAGCGCCGCCGAGGTGGCCGAGCGTACCTTTGATGCGATTCGCGATGGCACGTTCTACATCTATTCGCATCCGCAGGCGCTGGGCAATGTGCAGCGTCGCATGGAAGACATCATCGTTGGCCGCAATCCCTCCGACCCGTATGAAGCCGCGCCACAAGTGCGCGAGAAGCTGCAGGCCGGCCTGAAGGGACAGGGCTGAGATCATGACGGCCATCGTCAGCGACGGTCATTACGCCAGCCTGCCGGGCGGCACGCGCCTGCATTACGCCAGCGCCGGCGAGCCCGGCCGGCCCTTGCTGCTGTTCCTGCACGGCTTCCCGGAGTTCTGGTATGCGTGGCATGCTCAATTGCAGCGCTTTGGCGGCGATTGGTTCGCGGTCGCACCTGACCTGCGCGGCTACAACCTGTCCGACATGCCGGACGCCGTCGAAGCGTACAAGGCCAAATACCTGATGCAGGACATCGCCGAGCTGATGGCTAAGCTCGGTTACCGCGATTGCGTCCTTGTCGCGCACGATTGGGGTGGTGCGGTGGCTTGGCAGTTCGCGATCAAGCATCCGGAGATGGTGCGCAAGCTGCTGATCATCAACGCGACGCATCCGGTGCCGTTCGCCGAAGGACTGGCTCGGGATCCCGAGCAGCAAGCGGCCAGCCAGTACATGAACTGGCTACGTGCCGAGGGTTCGGAGGCGGCGCTGGCCAAGGACGATTTCCGCGTGATGGAAAAATTCATGCTCGGCATGGGCGTCAATCCGGACTGGTTCGATGCCGAGACTCGCATTCGTTACCACGCATGCTGGCGCCTGGGGCTTCGTGGCGGCGTGAATTACTATCGTGCGTCGCCGCTGCATCCGCCCACCGCGAATGAACCCGGCGCGGCCGGCATCACGCTGGACCCGGCAAATTTCCGCTTGGCCGTACCAGTGCGTGTATTGTGGGGCGAGCAGGACAAGGCACTGCGCCCGGCATTGGTCGACGGGCTGGATCGCTTCGTAGCTGACCTGTCGGTGACCCGCGTGCCGGATGCCAGCCACTGGATCGTGCATGAACAGCCGCAGCGCGTGAATGACTGGCTTGCCAGCTGCCTGGCCGAACAAGCATGACGAGTACGAGATCATCGACTAGATACTCGACTGGATACTCGACGCCATACTGGGCGAGATAATCGACGCAACACTGGACGCAACACGAAAAACAAGCGCATGGCAAAACAGGATTTCAGCTTTACCCACGCATTGCGCGTGCGATGGTCCGAAGTGGACATGCAGGCGATCGTCTTCAATGGCAATTACCTGAATTACTTTGACGTGGCCTTCACCGAATACTGGCGCGCCACCGGTCTGCCGGACGTCGTGGCCCAGGCCGAGGCCGGACTGGAACTGTTTGCGCGCAAGGCGACGGTCGAATATCACGCGCCGGCGCGCTTCGACGACATGCTGGAGATTGGCGTGCGCTGCGCCTCGCTGGGTCGCAGCTCGCTGCGCTTCGTGCTGGAGATTTACCGCGGTGACGAGTTGCTGGTGTCGGGCGAGATGACCTATGTGCATGCCAACAGCCGTGTACGGCAGAGCGAGCCGGTGCCCGAGCACTGGCGGTCCGTGCTTGTCGGCCTCGAACAAGCGATGCCGGTACAGTCATGAACCCGAAGATTGTCATCGGCGATTGGGA
>JACCDU011332005.1_pt1 | contig 35607 bp, 31 predicted proteins | sample 7446081 | NCBI WGS metagenome assembly JACCDU01 (sample SAMN15323447, study PRJNA562643) | freshwater metagenome | isolation source: river surface water | place: USA:Blue River Watershed | collected 2017-08-17
AAGCCACTTTTGATTGTGGATCAAATGCTAAAAAATTGTCGATCAACGCGTCAGAAATCTGATCCGCTACTTTGTCTGGATGTCCTTCAGAAACACTCTCAGATGTAAATAAATAAGGCATATTGTATGATTTAGATGTTTATTGTAAAATGCAAATATATTAAATAATAGAATTATAAACCTCTTTAATGGTTTTTCTAATTCCATCAATTAAGAAAATTGAAGGCTTCCATCCCAAGTTATTAATTTTTTTTGTGTTTAATAATTTTCTTGGAGTTCCGTCAGGTTTAGTAATGTCAAATTCTAAAATACCGTTATAACCAACTTCTTTTGTTATAATTTCAGCAACTTCTTTAATAGAAACATCAGTACCCCAACCAATATTAACATGTCCAGCATCATTATAATATCTTAAAAGAAAATAACAAGCGTCTGCTAAATCATCAACGTGCATGAATTCGCGACGAGGAGTTCCAGTTCCCCAGATTACCACACTTGGATCATTATTCTTTTTTGCTAATATTATTCGACGTATTAAAGCAGGAAGTACATGGGAATTTTCAGGATGATAATTATCATTAGTGCCATATAAATTTGTTGGCATTGCTGAAATAAAATTACACCCATATTGAATTCGGTATGATTCACACATTTCAATCCCAGCTATTTTTGCTATAGCATAAGGTTGGTTTGTTGTTTCTAAATATCCAGAATTTAAATACTCTTCTATAATAGGTTGTGGAGCCATTTTAGGATAAATGCAAGATGAACCTAAGAATAAAAGCTTTTTTACTTTATATATATGGGCAGCGTGTATTACATTCGCTTCCATCATTAAATTATCATAAATAAATTCTGCTCTAAATGTATTATTTGCTTTTATACCACCAACTTTACCAGCAGCATGTATTACATAATCAGGCTTATTATTTTGAAAGTATTCATTTACAAATGCTTGGTTTCGTAAATCAAGTTCTTTCGATGTCTGTCCTATAATATTGGAAAATCCTTCTTTTTTAAACTTTCTTACAAGACTTGAACCTACTAAGCCCGTATGTCCTACAATATATATTTTACTATCTTTATTCATTAAATGAAATTTTTAAAATAATTGTTAAATTATCCCCATACAAAATTCTAAAATTAATTATTTAAAATTCAGAGCTTGTAATTTTAAATGTAATATTTAAATTTCGATAAATATAAAATTAAAAATATAGTCAAATTATTTAATACAATCGAAGTAATCCGTTCATAACAGTTTTTCAGAATAAATATAAAATATAAAAAGAAAAAATTATGAAAATGATACTGTTATTTAAATTTTAGATTAATTAAAATTAGATAAATCTATTCTTAAAATTTATTTGAAAAAACTCATACTTTCAGAATTCAATTAAATTCTGAAGTTCAACAAAAGTCAAATAAGTCAAATTGATATTATAGTCTTAATCAAAGAAATATTATTTTATCTATATTAATTACAATAATTTGGTAAAATATTTATATAAAAGGGAATACTAAATTATATTCTAGTACTTTAAAAAGAAAATAATAGATCATAAATTTAATATGTTTAAATTCTATAATTTATTATATGTAATAAGTCAAAAAAAATATCTTCAAAACTGAATGATTAAATAAACTTACCTATAAATGCATTAATATTTTTTATTGTATAATTTTTTGTAGAAATTTATTATAATAAGATGTATGAAATTAATAAAACAAAAAATTAATAATGACGATTTAAGAATATAATAAATAAGTACTAACAAAATGAATGATAATTAAATTTTAATTAATAAATAGAAATATTTATATTTATTATTAATGTAATTAAATGGATTAGTAAAACTAATTAAACATATTAATTTAAGTAAAATTTTTGCTAAAAAAAAATAAGAATAACTATAGTTATTCTTAAAAAATAAAAGTGCGGATTTAAATTCTTCAATTTTAATAATATTGTTAGATTTTTTAAAGCTAAAAGAAGAGTCATGAATTATTGTTAAACTAGATTTAAATATTTTAACATTATGTTGATGAGCTTTTAATAATAATTCTGTATCCTCAAAATATAAAAAATAAGCTGGATTAAACATTCCAATTTTTATAAATATATCCTTTTTCATTAATAAACCACAACCTGGTACAAGTTGCATTTCGTCAATATTATATTTTGTTGTTTTTATTGAATAAAATAAATAATAAAATGGGTTTATAATCCAAGGTAAAGATTTTCTTAGTAGTGAACCAACAAGCCAGAAGAGACCTGGTAATTTATTAGTAAAATTTTGAATTAAACCTGTTTTTCCAACAATATTGAAACCCCATATTATATTGTTTGAATACATATTATTTATTAATTCCTGTAAATCATTGATTTTGAAATTTAAAATGGTATCAGGATTTAAAATAAATATGTAATTAGCTTTTGATTTTTTTGCTAAAAAATTTATAGCTTTACCATAACCAATATTTTCATTTCCTTCAAATAAAATAATATTTTTGCATTTTAATAATTTAATTTCACTAATGGAATTATCTGATGATTTATTATCATAAATTAGAATGTTGAAGTTTTTATAGTCAAGTTTTATTATTGATTTTAAACAATCAATAATAACATCTTCGCAATTATAATTACATATTAAAAAATCTATTGAGTTGTTAATAATCATTTCTTATAATTTTAAGAAAAATAAATTTTCTGACGTTTTTAGGCAAAACATAAAGAAATAAGAAAGTAACAAAACGTAATGTAGGAAAAAAATAACCAATAGACTTAAATTTAATTAAGTTGAAATATAAAATAACATTATTGTTTAACTGTTGTTCAGAAAATCTTCTTGTTAAAAAATTTCTATCAGTTCTAACTTTAACTAAAATTTCGTTAATATTGAAAAATTTATAATTATTTTCTGCTAATTTTATCCATAATAAATAATCTTCGCCGTGGTATATTTCAGGAAAGCCCCCATGTTTTATTAGAATATCTTTTTTCATTGCTACAGTAACATTATTCATTGTACTTTTCTTTTTTAATTGCCTTTTGATATCAATAGAATTTAATGGCACTCTTCTTATTGATATTAAATCGTCAATGTTTTCATAAAATTCAGCAATTTGACCGCCTACAATATCATACATGTTATTAGCTATTAATGGTATTTGTAGTTCAAAACGGTTAGAAATTGAATAATCATCAGCATCCATAAAAGCAACAATATTATAGCTAGAAAAATTTATTGCTAAATTTCTTGAATAACCTGGACCTTTATTTATTTCATTTTTAATGATTAAATAAGATATATCTAAATTTGTAAATTTATTTATTATTAAAATTTCAATATCATTACTAACAACTCCATCGAAAATAATTATTATTTCAGTAGGTTTTAAAGTTTGGGATATCAAACTATTAATACATTCGGATAATTGTATAGAAGTTATATCTTTATGTATTGGTAGAATTACACTAAATAAATATTTAGTCATTAATTTTTTTTGAAATTGACAAATTATAATAATTTAAATTTGGATTTATTAATAAAATTATTTTAATAATAGAATATAAAATATTTGCTAAATAAGACGGTAAATAATTCCTTAGTCTAGCTAATATCGGATATGAAGATGCATAATTTTTATAAAATGATAAATATGGTGAATCGAGAACTTTTTTAAGTTCTTTAGTTGTTAATTCTCTTACATGACCGTAAAAGGTATTTGAATTAATCCAATAACTAAAGTCTTCCCAAGTATTTTTACCAAAAAAGACTTTTATTCGATTGTAAATATGTACTTGATTAGGAGTGCCGATTAAAATATATCCATCGACTCTAAGTGACGATATCATATTATTAATATAATCAAATGGAGAGAAATTAAAATGTTCAATAACATCGAAACTTGTTACAATATTTATATTTGTTTCAACTAATTTAAATGTTACTGGATTCTCATTATAAACCTTAATATCATAGGATTCTAATCTAGAAATGACGTCATTTTTTGAACCAACTTCTCTTTCTCGAATAGGTTCAAATTCATCATATCTGTCGATACCAATACATTTAAAATTAAAAAATTTTGAAAGAATGATTAAATTAATGCCAAGACCACACCCAAAATCTGCAATTATAGGTGTGTTTGTGTTTATTTCTTTTGAATTAATTAATTTAATTATTGTTTCTATCTCAAAAAGGTTTTTATCAAAATTATGTAGGAGTCCAGTTCTTGATTTGGCTGGAAATGATTTTAAAACATCATTAATAAAAAATTCTGTTACATTCTTTTTGTTAAATTTAATTGTCATTTAAAATGAAATTTTTAGTTGAAAAATAATATGAAAATATAAATAGTGAAGTAATTGAAAAATAACTACAATATGGAAAAAAAATCATAATAATTGATAAATATACAATTATGTAATTCCAAATTCGAATTTGAGTATTTTTTAATAAATTAAAAATTATTTTTTTATAAATAATAATGATAAATGGAATAATAAACCATCCTAAATACATAAGAATTTGTAAATGATAATATGCATAATTATAAATTGGATTAGAGTTCAAAACACCATTAAAACCCATTCCAAATGGATTTTTTATAATTTCATATATCATTAATGGAATTTGAACAATTCTTCCAGCTTTAGCGTCTTCGAAATTTTCTTCTTCCGCGAAAATACTTGTGATTCTTTTTAGAAATAAAGAAAATATATCAAAATTGAAACTGTTAATAAAATAATTATTTAAGAAATATAAACCAATAATAACTAATAAAAGTTTTTTAATTAATGAAATAATGCTAAAATTAAATAATTTGTTATTGTATAAGTGCAAAATATAAACAAAAAATAAAGCAACATATAAAGTTCTATAAAAAAGAATTATTAGATATACGAAAAATAGAAATGAAAATATTTTTTTAATTAACGGTTTTATATCAGATTCGATTAGAACAACTAATCCTAAAATTGGGAAAATAAAAGACGGATTTCTATTGATTGTAATTCCAGCTATATATGATCTAAATGGTCCATAACTAATAAGATTAAATGTATCATAAAAATATATGATTATTTCAAAAAAAATATTAAGAAATATGAAATATGAAAATATTGAAATAGATTTTTTCGATATATTAATGTTTTTCTCAGGAAATATATATACTAAACAAAATAATAAGAAAATTGCCTCTAAAATTGGTATTAGACCTATTAAATCAACTTTAGAATCAATTAATAAATCAATAATAAATCTTATCAATACTAATAAAGTAAAATAAAAAAGATATTTTAAAATACTGTAATCTAATTTATATTCTAAAAAATTATTATTAAATATTTTTTTTAAAAATGAAAAAGTAATAAAAATAATGGGATAAGCAAAACAGAATGGCAATAATATAGATCTCAAAAAACCAAATCCAATACCTTGAGTTCTAGATAATATTGAGGTTAAAATAAAATTATTTTGAATAAAAAAAAATAAAAAGGTGAAGATAAAAAATTTATTTGTTTCTTTTTTTATATACATTTTTGTTTTTTTATCTTTTAAATATTTTTGCTGATTAAAAAAAATATAAGTAATTCTAAAATATGATTTTTTTTAAATAACAAGGCTAAAATTAATGAAGTAGATATATTGTTTATAAATTCTAAATATTCCCTCATATAAATCGCGTTTGTAATTTTACAAGCACTATTAGGCTATATAGAAATAATTTTACATCCTGCATCTTAAATGATTGTCTCGTTTCAATCAAATTAAATGTATTACTTTTTGTTATTGATAATTCAAAATCTCAATAATTATATTTTGAAAATAGATTAACTCTAATTTTAGAAGCCGAACATAATGGTTGTCTTTACCTATGAAGTAAATCAGTTATAGGAACAAATTATATGATTCTTGGTAACTTGAAGAATAATTAATTTTTCTATTCTTTATTATATATAAAATTAAAAGAACTTAGATAACTAGTATATCATATATCTAAACAATGGTATTAATCAAAACTCTTAGCTCTCTAATAATACTTGAAAAAATCAATTTCACACTTAATAACATTATACAATTTTAGAACATCTATAAGGGTCAATATAAAAAAGATAATTTAAAAACCATCAAATAACAATTCTATTATTTATGATTCGAAAATTAATATTCATATATTAATTTTCATATAACATTAGTGTTAAATCTATTTAACACTATGTTTTTCAATTTCAGCTTTCATCATAAGATCTGCCAATTGGAATATGTTTTTAGTTGGACTCCATCCAGTTGACATTAATAATTTGGGATCTGAAACTAGTAAATTATAGTCTGTTACAAATTTGTCATCTTTAATAGTATGTTCCTCCCATTTTAAACCCAATTTATTAAAACAATATTCAATCCAAATACGAATATCATAAGCTGCTCCAGATCCAATTACCATTTCACTAACATCATTTTGGGAAACTAATTGCCATATTGCTGTTACAATATCTCCTGCATAATTAAATTCTTTTTTTACATCAAAATCACCTATAATTAATTTATCTTGCTTTCCATTTGCAATGTTTATAGCAGACTTTACGATTTTCTGATTGATATGATTTTCACTTCTAAGTGGACTATCATGATTAAACAAATAACCTACATATGTATTTAAATTAAATTTTTCTCTATAGTATCTAGTTAAATATACTGAATAAATTCGTTCAGCTGCATAAGCACTTGATGATTCGAATGGGGTATTTTCATTAATTGGAAGTTCATCATTTTTAAACTGCATCGCACTGCCTGATATGAAAATTTTTGCATATGGAGAGTGCTTTTTTACTGCTTCTAATATATTTAATGTGCCAGATGATATAGAGGCATGATTTTCTAGTAGAGCTGTATGTTTTGTAGTTGAATTTGCGGCAAAATGAAATACATAATTAGGTAGCCGGTCCTTTATTATATTTTCTACAAATTCAAAATCGGCAACATCACCAAGAATTGTACCAGAAGTTCTTGAAATTGAAACAACTTCAATCTTATTTAATTGCAACAATTTATTTAAATAATACCCATCTTGTCCACTTGCTCCAAAAATTAATGCTCTTTTCAAATTCTATAAATTATATTATTTCAATTTCTGGTAATGGAAAAATGAATTTGCCTCCATTTGAGATGTATTCTTCCTCTCTAACTAGAATACTATTTTTAAAATGCCATGGCAAAACAAGAAAATAATCGGGCTTCATTTCTTTAGCCTCTTTCTCTGAAATGATTGGGATTTTTGTTCCAGGTGTATACGATCCAAATTTTTCTGTATTTACTTCTGCGATAAAAGGAATTTCTTTTTCAGTAAACCCACAATACTGTAACAATACATTTCCTTTTGTACTTGCTCCATAACCAAATACTTTTTTACCATCTGCAACTAATGCATTTATTAAGTCCGTTAAATTCTTTTTGTGTTGAGCTGTCCTTTTAGCAAATTCTTCATACGGCTTAATTGTATCAAGGCCCATGTCTTGTTCTTGGTTTAACATCCAATTGATTATAGGCTTATTAGATTTATATATTGCATCTTTTTTGCATGCTGTAACAGCAAAACTACCACCATTAATATCATTCATTTGAACATCAATAATTCTTAGCCCTTCATCTTCTAAAAGACTTTTAACTACTTTCAATGAATAAAATTCAAGATGTTCATGGCAAATAGTATCATAACTATTTGTTCTCAACATTGAGGGCATATAACTTTGTTCGAAATGCCAAATTCCATCTTCAGCTAAACATTTTTCAATATCAGACACAAAAGTTCTTGGATCTTCCAAATCATAGAACATGGCTATAGAAGTAATAATTTTTGCCTTTTCATTTGGGAAAATACTTTTAAAATTTTCAGCAGTAAAAAAATCAGGAATTAAAGTAAGTTCATCCGTATAATATTCTTTGAACTTTTTCCCTGTAGGATCAATACCAACTTTTCTAAACTTTCCAGAATAGGCCTTTAGTGAAGTTGCATCATTACTACCAATATCAATAATTAATTCTTGGTCTGATGGTTTTGCTAGTTTTTCAAGCATTTTTATTTTTTTTTGCAAATGCTTAACCATAGAAGCATTTAATCCAGATCTATATCCATAATTATCGCCATACATCTCTTCTAAACTGTATGATTGTTTCATTTGCAATAGCCCGCTATCTGGACACCAAACTAAATCAACAGGCCCGTTTGTAACATTTTCTTCTTTATTTTTTGGAAATACTCCGGTTAAATATTGATTACCTAATGATAATACATTTATTAAATTGGTACTGCTACTAATCCTACATTTAGTAATTTCTTTATACATTTTTATTTATTTTAGATTTTATTATATTATAATCACTATTGACCATCTCCTTTATCAGCGCATCAAGAGTATACTTAGGCTCCCAACCAAGTTTTTCTTTAGCTTTTGATGCATCTCCGATTAGTAAATCTACCTCGGTAGGTCGATAATATTTAGCATCAACTTCTACTACTATTTCACCAATTTCTAAATTTGAAGCACCCTTACATTTGAAAACTTTCGCAACTTCTTTTTCATTTGAACCTTCAAACACTACTTCAATTCCGAGTTCTAAAAATGACTTTCTTACAAATTCTCTAACTGTTGTTGTAATTCCAGTAGCTAAGACAAAATCTTCAGGCTTTTCTTGTTGTAATATCAAATACATTCCTTCGACATAATCTTTTGCATGTCCCCAATCTCTCTGAGCACTTAAATTGCCTAGATACAATTTTCTTTGTTGACCTAGTACAATTTTTGCAACCGCGCGTGTTATTTTTCTTGTCACAAAGGTTTCACCTCTTAGTGGTGATTCGTGATTAAATAATATTCCATTGCATGCAAACATATTATATGCCTCACGATAATTAACTGTAATCCAATATGCATATAATTTAGCTACAGCATATGGTGAGCGAGGATAAAATGGTGTTGATTCAGATTGTGGAACTGCTTGAACTAATCCATAAAGTTCAGAGGTAGATGCTTGATAAACTTTTGTTTTTTTAATTAAACCTAACAAACGAACTGCTTCTAAAATTCTAAGTGTGCCAATACCATCAGCATTTGCTGTATATTCAGGCATTTCAAAACTTACGTGTACATGACTCATTGCAGCCAAATTATAAATTTCGTCAGGTTGTACTTCCTGAATAATCCTTATCAAATTCGTACTATCTGTTAAATCTCCATGATGGAGTATAAAATTATTATCCTTTTCATGCCAATCTTTAATTAAGTGATCAATTCTTTGGGTATTAAAAATTGAAGACCGTCTTCTAATGCCATGAACTTCATAACCCTTATTTAATAAAAGCTCCGATAGATATGCTCCATCTTGACCATTTACACCTGTAATTATTGCTTTTTTCATATTAATAGTTCTTTAAAATAACGCACAAAGTTTGTGCTAATTCAAACTGTAAAATAATATTTATTCAATATAGATAAAACTTTTAATAAAATATATTTTGCCGCTAAATTAATTAAGTAAATCATAAAGCATAAGCGACTTATTATTTTTTTTAGAATAAATAATAGATATGATTTTGCAGACATTTTTTGGTAAAAAGAATAAACCAGTTTTTATTATTTTTAAGTTACTATTTGAAAGTCCGATTTGTATATCTAATATAATGTTGGGATTATATAGACCTAATGCTTTTATAAAAATTAATTTTTTTACTAATTGTAAAAAAGTAAATTTTGTTTTAATATTTATTAAATTAATATCAATAGACTTAAAACTTTTTAATAAATTAGGCCAAAGTATCAACCATATTTTCATATAATTATTTGTCCATGAAGCATTACCATATCTTATTTTAATTATTGGATTAGACAAAAATTTCCACTTTAAACTTTTATGAGAATCAAAGATTACACCAATATGAACAAATAGTGATCCAAAATATTTTTCAGGTTTTGACTCAATCCATAATCTTTTTTTAAGAACACATCCTCCAAAAAAACTAAAATAATCTATAAAGTTTTTAAATAAAATATTTAAATCATCTCCAGACATGTCATCTAATGATACAAATTTGTTTTGCAAAACGTTTAAGAATTTTTTATCATAAATAACAGAATTTATAATATAAAAATCAAAGTGATTTTCGTTAAGCTCACGATAGACTTTATTAATATCAATACCGCTGATCAAATCATCATCTGAAAACATCCAAACAAATTCAGCATTAGATCTATTTATTCCATAATTTAAATCATAATCAAAGCCATTGTTTGATTTTGGTTTAAAATAAATTACTTTGTTATCTTGAATATATGATTTCAATATAATTTCTGTATCATCATTCGTGCTTCCATCTACTATAATTACTTCGATTTCACATAATAATTTATTAAAAATATTATTGATTGTTTCAATCAATAAATCAGGTCTATTTTTTGTTGGAATAACAATTCCTAATTTATAATAATTTTTCATTTTTTAATTTAACGAATTGATTATTATTTCGCTACATCTTGTCTTATCGTTATAATATATGAATTTATTGAAATTTGAATTTAATTGAAAGGTTTGATTTAATACATTAAAATATAAATCTTCATAATTTCTTATAAATTTACAATCAATATAATCTTCAAAAGGCTCAATAAAGTTTTCCCATCCAATTAAATTAAAGATAAATACACTTTTGTTTAAAAATAATGCGTCTATTGTAGTGGTAGAACCAGAACTAATGAAAATATCACATTTAGCTATATGATTTCTAATATCATCAGATTGGGGGATGACAGTTGCATTTTCCGGTAAATTATTAAAATCATTTGAATTATCTAGTGGGTGTGGTTTAATAAAAAAATGGAAATTTGGAAAGTCATTAATTAATTTAATAAACATATTATTCATTTGTTTTACTAAAGATGGTATTGAAGGGTGTTTTTTATGTGTAGGCGCGTATAATATTATCTTATTATCTGAATTAGTAGATTTATCTATTTTAATTTTTCTATATTTTTCTAATCTAATCGGACCTGACAAAAATATTTTTTCTGATGCTATTCCATGATTAATCATTATTTTTTTATATAAATCTCCCCAAACAAATATTTTATTTGCATTAAAATATCGAAATTCGATTGCTTCTTTTCCATACATTCCATATTGTATCTCAATTGTATTTATATGGTTTTTTTTTGCAATTTCAATAATTAGCTTAGAACGAAAGTCATTTGTATCACTTGATAAAATATTAGAAATATTAAACTGTTTAAAGATTTCAAATCCAGAAAAACAATACCCAATATTGGTTTTATATAGTGACTTAAGATATATATTAATTAAGATATTAAATTTCTTGGATTTAATATCTATTGGATAATTATTTTTGAAAAAACAATTAATGTGTTTTATTTCAGCTTGATATTCGTTTATTTTTTGATTATCAAAAAAATATTGAATTGGCAATATTACAATTCTTGAATTTTGATTATTTATTAGATTTAATATCTCTTCTTTGCTAGATGATATTTTGTCATATAGTATTAGTATATTTTCATTTTTATTTTCTAATAATGGGTCTATTAAATCAAATAAGGAGTCTTTTGATATATATGTTGAGAAGCAGAGTAGAACATTGTATTTATTTTTTTCAATTTCTTGTTTATCAAAATTGGTAAAAAAATATTTTTTATTTTTAATTTTTTTACGATATATATTAAATATAAATCTTAAAATATTTATATTTCTCTTAAAAAATGAATTTTGAAGATATGGATGAATATAATATAATGTAACTTCACTTGAGAAAATATTAATTAAACTAATTATTCCATTGAATTTGTAATCTAATTTTTTTTGAATTAGAAATTGTTTCATTTCCTTGTAAAATGCATCACTCTTATTTAATGATTCAATTAATTTCATCAAAATATATTAATCATTCAAGCCTCCTCCAAAAACATTATGTCTTAATTTCCAGTCACCTGAGGCATCTTTTCCCCATAAATGTGGAGATCTAAATTTATTGCAAAGCTCATGGAAATGTTCAGGTTCCATTTCAATATAATTCATTACATCCTCAAAATATCTGTCTGGAAATTCTCCGTCAAATCTCTTTACCAACGCAATGCCTTCTTCTCTTGTTAAATGCTTATTTCTTATTTCTTGAGATGCGTCATATGAGGTTCGACCAATTCCGAATTTTATATAAGTAGTATAAAAATGCAAGTCATCAATTTTATCGTCAATACCACTATATTTACTGTATGTACCTTGTGTCCTAAATGGACGTGCCTTAAAACCTGTATTTTCTACAGCATAATAATAAACTTCTTGAGGTGTCCATTTTAAATAATATCCGAGATAATGTACTTCAATATTTGCTTTTTCTAAATCTTCTGCCTTGGGAGGTAGGAAAGCCATGATGTCAGACAATCTAACATCATATTTTTCAATCAATTCTGATACTGTAACTCCACCTAAATAAATTTCATTTAAGTGTTCAAAACTATAATAAGACTTGTCACGCAATGATGTCATATTATCTGCTATCGGATTTCCATACTCTGCTTCGTTTTCGCCATAAAAAATTAGATTAATGCCATGCGCAGCAGCAATTTTTGGAGCTAGATTTTTTTGCCCCAAAATAAATGTTTGAAATGGATGTAATAAATTCTCTATTGAGAGTCTTGTTAAAAGCTTCATTACTTTACCATTTCTATAAAATGATATATTATCAAAACCACTATCTAACCAATTTTTCCAATTTTTCAAACCATAATCAGTATATAAGATAGGAGGCCATGTAACGGTTAGTGGATTCATCCCATATTTATATTTTAATACATGTGCTTGATAAGCACTATCCTTTCCGCCACTTCCGGGAACCAAACAATCATAAGAACCGTCATTTTTTCTATGCTTATCTAACAGTTTTATAAGTTCTTCTTCTCGCATTCCCCAATTAATACTATCTTTTATTTCGGCAGTTCTACACGCATCACAAACTCCATTTTCATCAAATTGCATTGTAATTTTTTTACTATCCGCCTTATGTTTAAATTCTACGGTAGATGCTGGACGTTGATTTGACATTACACATTTTGTACAAAATATTACATCTTGTGGTAATCCATAATAAGCCTTTAATTTATTTATTTTTTTCATTATATTAAATTATTAATTATTGCCCAATTTTTATAAATTTTTATTCCTTTATCAGCACTTTTTTCAGGATGAAATTGTGTTGCAAAAATATTATCTTTCATAACTGCAGAACAATATTCCATTCCATTATAATTTGTTCTTGTTAATATTGATTCTTCAAAAAGCGGTTCGGCATAGTATGAGTGAACAAAGTACATGAATTCATTTTCATTTATATCAGATAATGGAGTATCTAACCATTTCTTTTTAAATGAGTAAATTTTATTCCATGCAATTTGAGGGACTTTTATTATTTGCTCATTAAATGTTGTTGGGAATTTCTTTATAACACCAGGTATTAAATCAAGTCCATTTCCAGATCCAAATTCTTCGCTCTTTGAAAAAATTAATTGCATACCAAGACAAATTCCAAAAAATGGTTTCCCGTTTTCAACACTTTCTTTAATTGAATTTACAAGATCCATTTTATCCAGATTATTCATTGCTTCAATAAAAGCACCAACGCCTGGTAAAATGATAGCATCCGCATTTTTAATTTCTTCTTTTAAGTTGGAAATTTTAACATTTAATCCAACTGTTTGACAGGCCTGATTTACACTAAATAAATTGCCTAAGCCGTAATCAATTATTACAACATGTTTGTTACTATTTTTCATTATAATCTACAACTAATGTTTTGATTAGATAAAAATTGTTTAATATCTATAATACTACAAGGTTCTAAATTGTGAAAATTTCTTTTTTGTTTTAGAAATTCTGAATTTCCTTCTTGATCAGAAATTTGCATTTCCTTTGTTTTTATAAAATGGTAATGTAAAATTGAACTAATGGCAACTGCATCGGCATGCCCTTCTAAAAAAGCTTTTGGTATGTCTTCTTTTTTCCCTGGTCCACCATGTACTATAAGCGGAACTGAAACGGATGAACTGATCCCTTTTATTAATTCCATATCAAAACCTTCCCCTGTTCCTTCCTTGTCGACAGATGTTAATACTATTTCTCCTACCCGCATTTCATCTAATTTTTTTGCCCAATCAAAAACATCAACACCAGTATGTTCTCTCCCATTATCAGTATAAGCTAAATATTTACCATCATTGCCTTTAATTGCCTCAATGGCAACAACTATTGTTGATGATCCAAACATTCTAGTTGCTTCTTTGATTAAATTAGGGTTGTTAATTGCAGCAGTATTTAAACAAACTTTGTCTGCACCAGCTCGTAATACTTCTTTTATATCTGAAATAGATCTCAAGCCCCCCCCAACAGTAATGGGTATAAATATACTTTTTGCTGTTTCTGAAATTATATCATGTAAACTATTTCTTTCATAAAGTGATGCAACTACATCCATAAACATAATTTCATCAGCACCGCTTTCATAATAATATTTTGCGAAGTCAGATGGTCTACCTAATACCCTTAAACCTTCTAAATGTATCCCCTTCACTAAATTTGGACCTTTTATGTCTAGTCTTGGAATTATCCTAATTGCTTTCATGATATAGATTTTTAAAATACTCAGCCAATATCCAGTCTAGTTCAGTGTCAATATCAACACTCCTAGATTCTGGCATTTCATATTTTATAATATTTTGAAAATTAAAACTGTTCATTTCATTGAATCTTGGAACATTAACCAAATACATTGAACCATTATATACATAGACAGGTGGGCATTCTTGTCTTGTAGTAAATGTCGAGCTGGTGATGATTTTTTTTAATCGGTTATTTTCATCTTCTTCAAATAACGTAAAATATGGACTTTCCTTAGATTTTTTTACTGATACAACCATATCTACATTGTTTTTATTATAAAGTTCATTGATTTGTTCAAAATCTTTTTTTATACGGAATGGTGATGTAGGCTGTAGTAACATTATTTTTTCAAAACTCAACCCTTTTTGTTTATAAAAATCTAAAGCGTGTTTTATTACTTCAAATGTCGAAGTAGTATCATTTGACAATTCTTCCGACCTTATAAATGGAACCTCTAAATTATAATTATTTTTAACTATTTTTACAACTTCAATGTCATTAGTACTAACACAAATTATATCGTCTTTAAGTGCATTTTGCAGTGCAAACTCTATTGTGTATCCAATAAGTGGTTTTGCACCTAATAGTTTTATATTTTTTTTGGGTAGCCCTTTTGAACCTGCACGTGCAGGGATTAAGAATAATGTACTAGACATTAATAAAGGTTTATATGTTTTATATCTTCTTGAGCTTTAAGGTAGTCAGAATGCTTCCCAATGTCAAGCCAATAGCCAAGAATAGGGTAATGTGTTAGTGCATTTTTTTGTTCTTGCAATAAGATATCCATAAGGTCTGTTGCATTACAACACTCTCCAATAACTAATTTATTTTTTAAACTAAATTTCATTAAATATATACCACCATTAGAATAATATGTGTAGGTTGGCTTTTCTTCAAAATTTTGAATAAATTGATCTTTTGTAGTCAAAACAGCATAAGGTACTGCAACAACATACGGTATACTTGCTAACATCATATCTGAGTTTTGATTTTTATAAGAATTATAAAAATCTTCAAAATCGATATTTGTTAATATATCAGAATTCATAACCAAAATATCTTCATGGTTGATATTATCTAATTTTGTAATCGACCCTATTGTGCCTAAAGGATTTGTTTCTTCAATATAAGATATTTTAACGCCTTTTGAAGATCCATCACCCAAATAAGAAATAATTGATTCTTTTAAGTACCTAACACTTATATAAAAGTTCTTTACTCCAAAGCTAATAAGTCTATCAATATTATGTTCAATTATTGGTTTATCACCAATTAATAACATTGGTTTTGGTAAAGTGTCTGTTAAAGGCTTTAATCTTTCACCTCTACCACCTGCCATTATTAATGCAGTAATTGGTAATGCCGCTTTACGTTTTTTTAAATCAATAATTTCTAGCAACTTTTTATTAATGTCTAATAACGGTATTAAGCCAAGACCTTGATTTCGAAAATTTTTTAGATCTAATGTATAGCTCAAAGAGTTTGTTACATATTTAAAGTCAGGATTCATAAACAATCCAATAGATTGTGAAATCTCCAAATTATTTAATAACCCTCTTCTTATATCACCATCAGTTACTGTACCCTTTAATAATGTATTATCATCTACTACAAAAAGAGTTAGACTGGAATTATCAGGCAAGCTACTTAGAATTCTTAGTGCCTCTCTTGCTGATTCTGCTATATTTATAATATGGTTACTTGTCAATTTTAATTTTTTTCAAAATGTTAATTATAGAATTAGCAACATTTAACTGAAAATATTTGTTCTTGCCTGTATAATTAAAATTATTATTTCTGATATAACTCACTTTAAATAATATTTCATCGCTATTGAAGTTTGAATGCAATACATTGTCACTCGCCAAACGCCCCTTTTGTCTATCTCCTAAGTTTATAACAAATTTATTAAATGAAGCAGCTTCAATAATACCACTTGATGTATTTCCAATCATAAAAGAACAGTATTTCATTGCAGTAAAATAACTTTTCTTTCCTAAGCTTTCAAATACAAAAATATTTTTTTTGTTTTTTAGGTATCGATTGATCATGTTTCTTATTATCATGCCATTTGTATCTGCGTTAGGCATAGTAATAATTAGTTGGAAGTCATTTGAAAGTTCATTTATTGCATTTAATATTTCTTGTGAATGTCTCTCTACTTCTTGAAATGCAACTGTCTCTGGATGAACTGTAACTAAAATACTAGGAATTTTTAAATTTACATTCCATTTTTTAAAAAAATCTAACTCATTCAAATAAACTTCTTGATTAATTCCGTCTAGACTCAGAGATCCTACAGTAAAAATATTTTCTCTACTAGCAATCAATGAACTTACCCTATTAGAAAATTCTTCTGCTGCTGTAAAATGTATATAAGAAGTTAATGTGATAGCGTTTCTATAGATATTATCAATAGCGCCAAGTGTAGTTTCTCCGCCATGGATATGGCCAAATTTTATGCCAAATGGGATTCCAGATGTAACTGCAGCAAACATTTCATATCTATCTCCTAGACATAAAATCAGATCAAAATTATTATAATTATCTGCCCAAAAACTATCAAATTGATTAAATGTAGCTGTAATTGTTTTTGCAATTTCAGCAGGGCTATCACCAAAAAAAACTGGCTCAAAAACAAATCGTGGATCTACTCCATTTTCGATAATTTCATTTAATGTATAGCCATGCTGTTTTGATAGGTGTGTGCCAAAAACAATTAATGAAAATTTAAAATAATTATCTTTTTTTAATTCATTAATTAAAGGTAAATATATTCCAAAGTCAGCCCTTGAACTTGTTAATATTCCAATTCTCATAAAATGAAATCACTTTTTGAAATTTTATGTCCTTCAGGCAAGTTAGTCGCAATTTTTTTATTTAAATATAAGTCCATATCCATTGGAGAAATTCCATCTCCAGGTCTCATCATAATTAAATCTTCTTTTTTTAATATATGCCCCTTTTCTAAAGGCTTAATTATGTGAATACTTTTTCTGGCAATTTGTATATTTTTTAATTCTGAATCAGAAGGTTCTTTAATTCCACTTCCAGACAAAGCTACCTCAATATTACGAATTGATTTCACCATTTGTTTTAACTCAAAAGGATCAAGTGATGCTTTATGATCTGGCCCTTCCATGTTTTTATCAAGAGTGAAATGCTTTTCAATAACTTTTGCACCCAAAGCAACTGCTGCTATAGGCACTTCAATGCCAAGCGTATGGTCCGAATATCCAATACTTACTTCAAATTCTTCCTTTAAAGTAAGCATTGCCTTAAGATTTACATCTAACATGGGAGTGGGGTATTCCGTATTACAATGTAATATTGTTATTAATGTTTTTTGAATTCCGTTTTTTTGCAAAACTTCAATTGCTGCACGCACTTCTTGTAGATTAGCCATTCCCGTCGAAATAATAATTGGCTTTTTCTTTTTTGATATATGTTCTAAGAAAAGTTTGTTAGTAATTTCTCCTGAAGGAATTTTAAATAAATCAACATTGATAGATTCTAAAAAATCTATACTTTCTTCATCGAATCCAGTTGATAAAAATTTAACATTGAGTGATTCTGCATATTTGATTAAATCATAATGCCACTCTTCAGGCATCTCTAATTTTTTTAACATTTCAAATTGAGATAGGCTTACGTCATTTGTATTTCTCTTTTGATAATCTGCTTTTTGAGCATCTTTTGAAACCAACTTACTTGCTTTGAAAGTTTGAAACTTTACATAGTCTACGCCAGCTTCAGCACCAGTTAAAATTAATTTTTTAGCGTTTTCATAACTTCCATTATGATTAACACCTGCCTCAGCTATTATTAATACTTTATTATTCATTATATAATTCTACCTGGATTTCCTGCAATTTTAGTATTACTACTTACATTATTAATAATTACCGATCCGGCTCCAATTATAACATCGTCACCAATTTCTACACCTTGTTTTATTACTGAATTTGCACCAATAAATGACCTTTCCCCAATTTTTACATTTCCGGAAAGAACAGCACCTGGTGCAATATGTACAGCTGTGCTTATTTCACATTCATGTTCAATAATACAACCTGTGTTTAAAATTGTAAAGTCGCCGATTTGAGAAAACGCATTTACAAGCACTCCTTTTGAAGCAAAGACTCCAAGTCCAAAATTTGCTCTTTCAGAAATTATAGAATTTTGATCGATTACAGACTCTATTATTTGATGCTTACTTAACAATAATTGTGCAATTTTATATCGTAAATTATTATCGCCTATGCCTAAAATAAAGGCTAAATTCATATCCCATCCTTCAAAATTTGGATCAGTCTCGCAACCCAAATATGCTAAGCTAAATGGATTTTTTTCTATTTGAATTATGTTTGTGTAATAATTAAGTGAATTACCATTTGACAAATGTGACTCTGCTACAACATATGCATGTCCACTATAACCGATTATCGCAGTTTTATTTTCTAACACTACTTGGAATATTTACAATTCTGTTTTCTAAATAGATTGCATTTTTTTGAGAATCTCTTTGAAAATCGGAATATAAAGGAGATTTAAAAATTAGTTGCCAAATTGGGCGCGTCATCACTTTTTTTTCATTTGTTTCCTTTAAAAAAGAATCTCTATCTTTTGCATTCTCTAATTCGATACACATTAACCAGTAGTTGGCCTTGGTGTTAGGTAATTCTGTTCTAAACTTAACTCCAATAGATTCAAAAAAAACACTATACTCAGAAGCTAAATTTCTTTTATTTTGAATAAATGAATTTAATTGTTCAAGTTGGGCGCAAGCTAAAGCCGCATTTAAATTAGGCATTCTGAAATTATAACCAATTTCATCATGTACATATTCATATGGATGAGCTACTTTTGCAGTCGTGGTTAAATGTTTTGCTTTAATACCAAGTTGTATATCATTTGTAACAATAGCACCGCCACCGCCACTTGTTACTATCTTATTACCATTGAAAGAGAAAACACCTAATTTACCAAAAGACCCTGTTGGTATTCCGTTATATTCACTACCTATTGACTCTGCAGCATCTTCTACAATAGGAATGTTCCATTTATTACAAATTGCAATTAATTTATCTAGATGAACAGGAAATCCAAAAGTATGCATTGGCATGCATGCAGCAATTTTTCTATTTGTTTTTTTATTATAACAAACACCATCTCTTATTTCTCCAAATTCTTCTAAAAATGCTTGTACTGCATTTGGAGATAAGCCCATAGTGTCTAAATCAACATCTAAAAATACAGGAGAAGCCCCATTATATATTATTGCATTAATCGTTGCTATAAAGGTTAATGCTTGAGTTAATACTTCATCTCCACTTCCTACACCAGACAACCTTAAAGCAACTTGCAGGCCAGAAGTACCATTTACTACCGCAACTGCTTTTTGAGTTTTTGATAACTCAGCCATCATTATTTCGAACTTATCTACAAATGCACCAACTGAAGAAACAAATGTTGATTCAATGGTCTCCAATACATATTCTTTTTCTCTGCCAGAGAAACTAGGTTCATGCAGAGGAATAAAATCTTTATTTAGAAATTGATTTTTTATGAAATCAATTGTTTCAGAATAATTAGACATTGTAAATGTCAGATTTGTATTGTTGTAAATTTTCTTTTTTAGAGAACCAATCTATTGTTTCTTTTAAGCCTTCTTCAAGTGTAAATTTTTGACTCCATCCTGTAAAAGACTTAAGTTTTTCATTTGAGCCAAAAAGTCTAAACACTTCTGATTTTTCAGGACGTAATCTTAGCGAATCTGTTATGATTTTAGCTTTTGGATTGATAATATTAATTAAATGTTGAGCTAAATCACCTACAGAAATTTCACTCTGAGTTGCAATATTTACTTCATGTCCAATTAGTTGATCACATTGAGCAATTTTTAAAAAACCATTTACTGTGTCTTTTACAAATAATAAGTCTCTTGTAGGAGTAATATCTCCAAGTTTAATTTCTTCGGTACCATTTAATAATTGAGAAATTATAGTAGGAATTACTGCTCTTGCAGATTGCCTAGGTCCAAATGTATTAAAAGGTCTAACAATTGTTAATGGCAAATCGAATGACCTAAAAAAAGAATCCGCGATTGCATCAGCTCCAATTTTAGAAGCTGAATAAGGCGATTGCGGCTGTTTTGGATGCAACTCGGTAATTGGAACAAATTGAGCTGTTCCATAAACCTCTGAAGTTGAAGTTACAAGTATTCTTTTAACATTATTATCTCTTGCAGCTTGAATGATATTTAATGTACCCTTAACATTGGTATCAATATACGAATCTGGAGAGTGATAACTAAATGGTATTGCAATTAACGCTGCAAGATGAAAAACAATATCTATTCCACTCATTGCCTTCCTTACACCATTTGGATCTCTTATATCTCCGGAGAAAATTTCAATTTTATTTATTGCTTCTTTAGGTAAATCATCAAGCCATCCATAAGAGTTAAATGAATTATAATATATAAAAGCACGAACATTATAACCTTTCTCAATTAATAATTCTGTTAGGTGAGAGCCTATAAAACCGTCAGCACCTGTAATTAAAATGTTTTTCATAATAAAATTTCTTTTACAGCATTATTTAATAAGTTGCTGTAGTTTAATTTCTCGTGTTGATATAAAAAATATTCTCTTTCATCATCAACATTATCTATAACTCTTAAAAGATAAGTATTGTAAAAATCAAGAAATTCAACTTCAAGATTTTCTAAATTTTCAAAAAGATGAATCGCTGATATATTTTCAATTCCTTTAAAATGAACATAATGCTTAAACATATTATGTTGACTTGTTAGATTTTTTTTATCATCATATGCCAAAGCAAAGTATGTTTTTTTAAAAATTAAAGCCTCAATTAACATTGAAGTTAATCCGCCAATAACAAATTCACAGTTTTTTATTAAAGAAGAGTAATATTTTAAATCCGGTTGAACAGATGAAGAAACATCACTCTTTGAATATGACTCCATTAATTGTGGATCAATAATTACATGTTTTAAATTCATATCCAAGATGCTATCTTTGCCTTGTCTCCAAGGATGAGGCCTATATAAGATTTTAATTGATTGGAATATATTATTATGTTTTTCCATAAGTTTATCTAAACTAATCAAAATTCCAGCTTCATCAAATTCAACAGCAGTTCCTACAAATAGGATATATTTAAAATTAAAATGTGAAATTAAATTAATATTTCTATCATGGAAATAGTGATTAAATCTTGGTGTACCTAATATAAAAATTGCATTTTTATTAAAATTTTGAATTTCTATTGCATGCTTTAAGCTTTGTTTAGACCAAACTCCTAAATAGGTAGGCTTATCATAAAGAATTGATTTACTTGAAAGATTATCCCAGTTGTCAATTAAAAAAAAAGATTTGATTTGATGATTTTTTTTTGAAATCAGAGCGATGTCTATTCCAATTGGGTCATAAGCAGAAGATGGAAATAGAATTAAACTAGGATTATATATAAATACATTTTCTACTAACTTATTATTCAATTTATGTTTGATATAAAATAATTCCTTGTAAAAAAAGAACGGAATATTGGAAGATAGTACTATTTTATAAAATCTAAAAATTAAAATTTTTAAACTTTTAAAATTAAATTTTATTATATCATGTATTATAGTTTGAAATTTTTCAATATCTGTATTTCCACGTATGAAAAACAATCTATTAATTCTAAATTTAAACGAACTTGATTTTTTTCTATATCTAAACATTAAAGTAATAAAAAAATTATAAGACATTAAACTCTGATCAGGGTCGTCAATATAAATTGTAAAATTTATATTATTTTTTTTCAATAAATTAAGATCTACTTTATTTGAGACTAAATAAAAACAATTAAAATCTTTTTCTAAATCAAAAAAGGCTCCTGATTCGATATAGTTTCTCACATATTCATTAGTAGATAAAACAATTAAGATTTTCTTATTCAATTATATAATATTTTTTACTTTTTGTACGATATGTATTGAAGATAACTCATGTGCATTTAAAACTTCTTGATTTGATCCTGACCTTGGAACTCCATTTATCCCAATGAATTCAATATTATTTTTATAAGTTATCTTATTCTCTAAGATAACTTTTGAAATTGTTTCTCCAAATCCACCTTCGGTCATATGATTTTCTAAAATTAAAATTGGTGCATTCATATTCTTTAATGCAGACTTAAGCCAAATACCATCAATATTATTTGCAAAAGAAAAAGCAATTACATTACAATTTATATTGTCTTTTACTAATTCATCACAAGCTTCTAATACTTCTACAGTTAAAATTGGTCCCAATACTATGATATTTATATCATATCCTTCTCTTAATATATATCCTTGTCCTGGATTGAATTTGCTTATACCTTCAAATTCATGTCTATATTTTATTGGTATTGAAGTGATTCTTAAATATGCACTTGTTTTATTGGTGTTTATAATCCAATCAAAAGCGAAATTTAATTCACTTAAACAAAGTGGTTCAATAATAACAATTCCTGGCATAGCTTTCATTGCTGCAATATCTCTAACCGCCTGATGAGAAGGGCCTGGACCTCCAGGCAAAACTCCTGCCAATGAACCTACGTATATAACTTTACCTCCTTGTGTACAGTTATTATAAATTTGCTCTGATGCCCTGCTTGTTAAAAAACATGCAAATGAATGTACAATTGGAATTAAACCAGATAATGCAATTGTACCTGCTTGGGATACCATATCTTGTTCTGCAATTCCACATTCAATGAATCGATTTGGATAATTTTTTTTGAAATCAATAAGTCCTGTATCTAAAATCAAATCGGCATCTAATGCAATAATTGAATGATTGTTCTTCGCAATTTTGACAATTTTCTCACTATATCCAGGAATTAGTCTAAAAGTATTACTTGCTGCAAATAAAGGTGTATAATCAATATCTTTATGTTCTGGGATATCAAAATTTATTTTATTAAATTTTAATTTAATATTTTCAATTAATTCGTTTTTAGCTTTTTTATACTCCCCAGGTGATGGTGCACCAGAGTGATATTTATAATATTCTTCATTTTCTTGCATATTAATATGCTCCATAAAACTAATACCTTTACCTTTTATGGTATCACATATTATTGCAATTGGTTTGCTAATTTTATCAATTTTACTAAAAACCTCTTCAATAGCTGAAAAATCGTGACCATCAATTCTAAAAACTTCAAAATCAAAAGATTTAAATTTTTGGTCTAAATTACCCAAATCACCAACATTTTTAACGTAAGTATCAGATTGTATTTTATTATGATCTACAAGTACTATTATATTTTGAAGTTCTGTTTTATATTTAATTGAAATTAGTGACTCCCAAAATTGCCCTTCTTGTAATTCCCCGTCACCAGTCAAAACAAAAATTTTTCCATTCTTATTTTGTCCATTTAATGTATCTGCAATTAAAAAGCCTTTTGCTTTTGAAACACCCATACCTAAAGAGCCTGTATTTGTATGCGCACCTGGCATTTTTACATCAGGATGACCGGGTAAACCATCTATCTTTCTTAGTTTATGTATTAAATCAAAGTTTAAAATTCCTAAAGCAGTATGTATACTATAAAGACCAGGAGCATCATGGCCTTTTGATGAAAAGTATCTATCATCTGATTTTAAAATATTCAGATATAACCAAGTAATTACATCCATACTTGAAAAACTACCACCAATATGACCTGATCCTGCTCTTGATATCATATAAAGTGTATTAAAACGAGCTAAATATGAAAAGATTTCTGCCTTATCAATGTTTGAAATTGTTAGTTTTAAAATGTAATCGAATGACTCTTTTGGAAAAAAAGAAAGAGTTGGTAATGAAGTAGAAGTTTCTTCTGCTTCTGATATACCATATGTAATTTGCTCACCCATAAAATTTATATATTAGTTTTTAAATTTATTTTTTCTATAATTGTGTTGTCTTTCGAAAGTATATTTTCTACTTTTTCCCAATCATCTAAACTATTGATATCTATTCCTTCTATGGGATTTGTAAAAAATGGCTTAATTCTATTACCAGATATTGAATTAAATTTTTTGATAACAGTGGTATTTGCAATTTCAATACAAGCATTTTGTACAAAGATTTCAGGAAGATTGGAATATTGACTACTATGCCATGGTGTTTCATCAATATGATATGGCAGTATAGGAGTCATAAAATCACCATATAACTTCCACATTTTGCCAGGATGTTGTTTACACTTTTCAACAGCTCTTAACGAATCAAAATTCGAATTCATATTAAAATCTTTGAATGCTCTTTTAATTGTATCAGAAGTTCTAAATGGACTAGTGGGTCTTAAAATTGCAAATTGATCATAAGAGTAACCACGATTTTCTAATAGATTTAAAATCCATTTAACCCAATCAATGTCTGGCGACACATCTTCTGATATATCATTTTTTCTTAGTTCTGGAACTAATGCACCATATTGTATTGCAATTTTCGCATATTCCTCAGAATCTGTAGCACATACAACATTAGAGAATAAACCGCTATTTATAGCTGAAACAATTGAATATGCAATTAAAGGATGTCCATTTAAAATTTTAATATTTTTATTTTCTAATCTTTTTGAGCCCTTTCTTGCAGGAATTAAAGCAACTTTTTTTATCATAAATTAGCTAATCTTTTTAACTCATTAGAAATATTATTATTTATACTATTAATATCGAAATTTAATTTTACATGTTCAGAAATTTCTTGTTTTAACAAATAATTACTATAATATTTTCTTTTAATATAATATTCATTGATATTCAAAATAAGTTCTGCGGTAGTATTATCTTTTAATAATTTACAATGTTTATTATTTAATATTATTTCAGAAACACCGCCATTATTATAAGCTATTACTGGGACTCCACATGCCATTGACTCAGCAGAAACATTAGAACTACAAGCTCTAATATTTCTTGACAACACAAGTGTAATGTTTGAAATATTTAATAATTCGTTTGAAGTTTGACAAGACGTGTTGGTGTATATAGAAATATTATTTGGAAATTGAAGCTGTAAATCTCTAATCTTCTTTTCTAATGCTAAGTCTTCTTGCATACCCATTGCAATGAAATGAAAATGAAAGAAACCGCCATTTAAATAATGTTCAATTATATTTATAAAAATATCGAAACCCAATTCATCACAAAACCTTCCAAAATAAGTCAAAGTGTATTTTTCTTTATGAATATTATATTTTTCAAAAAGAAAAGCCTGATTTGATATTAAATAATAATCATCATTATTAACTGGCACATAAAACACTTTTTCATTTTTATTATTTAAACTAAATAACTTGTAACTATCTAAACAATGTTTACTACAAGAAAATAAAGCTTCAGAATTATTTACCAAATTTTTTAAAAATCTTTTTTTAAAAAATGAATTATTAATTAGATTATAGTTAACATATAACTCACCAAAATTGTATAAAACATATTTACAATTAAAATATTTAGATATTGCAAATGCTAAATCACCCCTAGAAAAGATATTATAGGCGACCACTAAATCTGGCTTGATTCCTAATTTATTAATTTTCTGAATTGTAATAATATTATATAAATACTTTTTTAAACCACAATAAGATATATAGGAAATATTCAAAATTTGAGGAAAAAAATTTTTATCAAAAAATACAGAAATGAGTGATAATAATGACTTGATATTATTTATATCCCTAAATTTAGGGTATTTGAAGATTTGTGTTTTTGATGAAATATTATGAATTGATAATGATTTATCAATAATATTACAATTATAAGCTATAATTGTAATATTAAAATTACTACTTTCTAAAAATGGTATTAAATTTTTAACTTGTCCGGGGACACCGCCAATTGGTGGTGGGTAATTTGTAATGAGAACTAAATTTTTCAATTATACTTTTGTTGTAATTTTATCAGAAGTTATTTTTCTAAAATATATTATATAAAGAAAAAATGATATTAAAATGGTTGAAATTACAAGTAATAAACTTTCTAAATATGTATAATAACTTCTACAATATCCTAACAAAGAAGCAAATAACATAATTAAAAAAAACAAGGATACATATTTATTAGGTGGGATCCAATCAGAATAATATTTTTTTGTAAAATATTGATTTAATAATAGGAAAATAGTTGAACTAAGTACTTTAGAAAATAAAATCGAATAAAAACCAATTGAATTATATAAAATATATACTGGTATTATAAAAGTTAAAACTTGTATGATTGACGGGAAAATTGATAAATATGTTTTGTTAGATAAAATAATTCCAGGTGTTAAATAAATGTATAAATCCAATAAAACTTCTGAAAAAATTGCAACAGGAACAAATATTAATAGTTTGGTATTTGTTTTTAAATACAAATACCAATAATCATAAAAAAAAAGATTTATGAAAATGGAGGTTAAAAATAATGGAGTTATATATAATTTTACAGAATTTGAGAGAAATTGAAATTTATTTTCCATATTACTTGCCAATGTCTTATAGAGAAAGGGGCCGTATGAAATTTTTAAGATTGAATGAATTTGTGCAATTATTCCACTAAATTTCAAAGAGATAATATATAATCCAGTAATCTCAATATTAGTAAAAGTTAAAAAAATAAATTTATCGATTGTGAAAATAAAACTACTAAGAATTGAATTAGGAATTAATGGAAATGAGAATTTAATAATTTTTTTAAAAAAAATTGTACTATAATGAAATTTATAATATTTGAAAGTGAAGGATATTAAAATTAAAAACGTTAATGATTCAGTAATCAGATTTGCAAAGAAGTATTTCCAAGGTTTTGATTCTTTATTATAAAAAAAATATAGAATCAATGCTTGTAATACTACAAATTTAAATATTCTTATTAATGCAAAAAATTTGGTTTTTTCCTTTATTCTTATTAATGCAAACGGGAATATAGAAAGGGAATAAAAAAATATTGCAAATAATTCAATTTTTAACTCTTGTAAAGAGATATATCTATTGATTTTGTAGTAATTATAAGCAAAATATCCAACTATTAAAAAAATAAGGAATGAAAAGATAATGATAAAAGTGTTGAATAAAAATAATGCCCCGATTCTTTTTTTTATATTATTAGTATTCCATTTATGGTAAAATCTTGTTAAATATGATTCTGTATTAAATGTAAAAACTGGAGCAAAGATCAATAAAATTGCTTCAATTGATGTAACTAATCCAAAATTAGCATTGCCTATTGAATAAAAAACAATAGGCAATGTCAAAAAGCCAATTAATTTAATACACACTTCTGATATTAAAACAAATGATACCTGCTTTAATTGAGAGAGATACGTATTGTTTTTAAATATTTGTTTCTCGAACAAGAATGGATATATTTTTCAATTCACTATAAAAATTTATTGCTTCAACGCCAGGTTCTCTAGTTCCATTGCCTGAATTTGAAAACCCACCAAATGGCATATGAGGTTCACTGCCATAAGTACCAATATTTACATTAACAATACCTGTTCTAGCGTTCTGAGCAAACCATATTGCTTTATCAATATTTGAAGTATGTATTGCAGATGTTAAACCATATTCTGAATCATTCGTAATACTTAATGCTTCTTTGATATCTTTAACTTTTTGAATAGTTGCAACAGGGCCAAATATTTCATTTTTTAAGAGGTCAAAATTATTATTATGAAGTTCGATTAAAGTTGGGTTTATATAAAATCCATTGGTTTTCAATTTTGGTTTATCACCACCACAAAGTAGTACTCCCCCATCATTTATACATTTACTAATATTATTTAGTATTGATTCTTGTTGTTTTAAATTGATAACAGGCCCTAAATCATCTTCATTATTTATTCCAATTTTCAAACTAAGCGTTCTTACAATTAATTCTTTAATGAATTTATTATATATACCTTCTTCGATTAAAATCCTACTAGAAGCTGCACATCTTTGTCCAGCATTACTAAAGGCACTTAAAAGAGTCCATTTTAAAGCATTTTCAAAATCAGCATCAGAACATATAATAATTGGGTTTTTACCGCCTAATTCTAATGAGACTCTTGCTAATCTCCTTCCAGCTATTTCTGCAATATTTTTTCCAACTTGAGTAGAGCCGGTAAAACTAATTAATGGTATTAAAGGATTTTCAATTAATTTCTGTCCTATTTCAATCCCTTTACCGTGAAGAACATTTATAACACCATCGGGGATATTAGATTCTTTTGACAATCTAGCAATTTCATATGCTAGTTTAGGTGCATCTTCAGATGACTTTATGATAACAGTATTTCCACAAATTAATGCTGGAAATAATTTCCAAACTATATTTGCTAAAGGTGTATTAGCTGGCACAATTAAAGCAGCGATTCCAATTGGGCATCGAGTGGTAAAAGATGTTTTTCCATCAATTCCGGAGGTAAGAGAATTAGCATAAAGTCTCATCCCTTCACTAGAGTAAAAGTTTCCCAAAGAAATACAAGCATCAACCTCTAATTCTGCATTCTTTAAAGATTTACCAGTTTCTAAAGAAATAATGCTTGAAAGAAAGTGTTTATTTGCGAAAATAATTGAAACAAATTTGTCAAGTAATTTACCTCTATTAACTGGATTAATTTTAGACCAACAATCAAAAGAGCTTTTTGCAGAATTTATAGCCAAATCTAAAATACTAGAATTAGAATTAACAAATTCAAAAATTACATTTCCATCGCTTGGATTGTATTTTTCTATGAATTCGATATTTTCAGTTATATGTTGGTTGCCATTAATCCAATTATGTATTTTCTCGGGCATATTTAAAATTTAATTATAAAATCATTACATAATGGATCATTACTATAATCTAAGTTTTCTTTATTATAAATTCCATTTTTAAATTCTTCAACTATAATGTCTTTGGGAATTTCCCTATTCAAAAAAGTTATTTCCCAACAATTAGGTGACAAAATTTCGTTACAATATGGGGCATAATTATTTGCGTGTACATGAGTTATGTAAAAGTATTTTTTAAGTTTTTCTATTTGTTCGGAAAATACATCAAACATTATATCTAAATTATGAAATTCAATAACCATTCCACTAATATGATTGTTGTAATTTAATATTTCATCAATTAGTCTATACTCATGACCTTCAATATCAATTTTTAAAAAACTTTTATTATGTAATTTATAATCTGATAAGATATCAGTTAATGTTATAGTATTTTGATTCCTGTAACTTGAAACAAACTTACAATTGAAATTTATTTTTTTATAATCTACAAATACTTTAAAGCCATTATAAATTTTATACTGTTTTTTTAAATTCTTTACATACTCTTTAAAATAATTTTTCTTAATGATACTTTTTACAATAAAAGGAAAAGAAAGTGTATTAATCAAACTGTTTAAAAATGTATTTCTAAATTTCAATAAACTAACACTTCCGTCATACATATCAATTTTGTTGTTTGTTAAATTGAAAAAGTCTTCTTCAAAAGACCAATCAACACTTACACCAAAGCTAATTAATGGATGATCTACTATTGCTGCTTTATTTACAACATAACCACCATCTTGATTATTACCCAGTCTTATCAAGTCTTCTGTAATAACCGGTCTAATTAATTCTAAAAATTTATTATTCATATTTATTAAATTGCTGTCCAGCCTCCATCAATTGTCATTGAAGATCCTGTCATATATAAAGATGCATTTGATGCTAAAAACAAAAGAGCTCCATTATATTCATTTTTATTAGCCATTCTACCTATTGGTATTCTACTGTTATAGGAATTTAAAAATTCATTATCTTGTCCATTATAAACTCCTGCTAAAACTAGAGTATTAACTCTGACTCCTTGTTTTGCCCAATAGACAGCCAAATATCTAGTCAAGTTCATAATTCCAGACTTAGATACTGAATATGAAATTGGTTTAAAGAATATTTCTCCTTTTTCTCTTCTATAATTATAAATACTTTGATCAGGTGAGACGATGCCATATATTGAAGAAATATTTATTACAGACCCTCCTTTGTTTTTTGCCATTTCGGATCCAAATACCTGACAAGCAAGAAACACACCTTTGAGATTTACATCAAGAACTTTATCCCAAGAGTCGATGGGATAATTTTCAAATGGCCCATTTTCTGCTGAAGAAGCAGAAGGGGGTGAATCTATAGCTGCGTTATTAATTAAAACATCTACAGATCCAAAAAAATCATTTACTTTAAATTGAGCGGACAATAAACTTTGCTTTTCAGTAACGTCTGTTTCCAAGTAAAGAAAGTTAGATTTGTAGGTATCTTGAAGTTTTTTTGTATAATTAGACAAACATAAATCTAGTCCCACTACTTTTGCACCCCTTGCTAGTAATTCATTTCCATATTCATAACCAAGTTGGCCTGATATTCCTGTTATAACAACTACTTTATCCTTAACACTAAATAAAACATCATTCATATAAATATTTTTACTGCTCGTTATTATTAGAATTTTAAGTCTAAAAAAAATTAATTACAATTGATGGTTTGAATAGGCTTTTTTTGTAAAATAAATTAAGTCGCATATTTCCCTAACTGCACCATAGCCTCCAGGTCTTTTAGATTGAAAAACTACATTATCAATTACCTCGGGATAAGAATCAGCAACTCCAATTGGTAGTCCCACAATTTTAAAAGCACTTATATCATTTATATCATTACCTACAAATACAGTGTTTGTAAGATCTATACCCAACTTTGTACAATATTCTTCTAACACCAAGGCTTTATCATTTACTCCTTGAATACATTTCACATTCAGCTTTTCAGAACGTTTTTGCACTACAATATTGGTTTCAGTAGACAATATTAAAATTTCTATGCCAATGCTCTTGAGTCGAGTTAACCCTATTCCATCACTTCTCCAGCATTTTACTGATTCCTCACCAAATTGATTAACAATTACACAATTGTCTGTAAAAACACCATCAAAATCAAAAACTACTAACTTAATATTTAAAAAACGTATATCCGCTTTCATTCTAATTTTTTTTATGTTAAATCACTATAGTTTATTGGTTCACCTTTTTTAAAACTTCTCTTCGTTTTTAAACCAATAACATTGTTACTTTCACGAACTGGTATAAATTGTGTAGTAAAAATTTTTCCAGACAAATGATCTAATTTGAGCTCTTCGCCGGCAGGAATATCTTTCAAAGCAACCAGAGACTTTCCTAGCTTTTTAAATACGCTTTCAGAACCCAATTCATTAGCTGGTTTTGGAGGAAGCATATGCTTAACTCTTCTAATATCTCGTACGAATTTTCCAAAACCTTGTGGTTCAAGAGCAAAACTATGATCTGTTCCTTTTGATGAACGATTCAAGGTTACATGTTTTTCAAAAACCCTAGCTCCTAACATATAAGCTATCGGACCAGATAAAATACCATTGAAATGATCTGAACTTCCAATAATACAATTTGGAAATTCCTTAATTAAATTGGATATGTTATCAAGACCCAATCTATTAAACGCACACGGGTACTCAGAAACACAATGTAAAATTGATAAATTATTGTGGTAAGATAAAATCATTTCTACACTTGATCTAATTTGATCAGCCTTACCACCTCCAACACTTATAACAATAGGTTTTTTCGAGGCGGCGATTCTACTAATAAAGGGTAAATTTCCTAAATCAAATGATGCTATTTTTAAAATATCTACATCTAGATCTAGCAATAGATTCAAACTTGGTTCATCAAATGGTGTAGACATAAACTTAACTCCATATCTTACACAATCTTGCTTTAGAATTGGCAACCACTCTGGTTTTAATTCAAGTTTCTCTCTATGATTCCCATATGTATCAGCAAATGCATTCTCACTGTTATATGATGCATTATAAGCATCCTCTGAAAATAAATATTTATTATTTCTTGTTTGAAATTTAACAGCATCGGCACCTGCTAATGCAAAAATTCGAATGTATTCTCTTGCAATTTCTAAATCACCATTGTGATTTTGACCAACCTCAGCAATGATGAATGAATCTTGTTCTTTGTTTTCTAGGTTGAACATATTATATTGTTTATTAGTTTATATTTTCTTGATGATTATACGTCAATATTTTATTTTTTGAACAAACGATATTGATAAATTATTTTTTTTATAAAATTGTTTGAAATTAACAAAAAAAGAGCTAGTGATACAAAACTTATAATTGAAAAAAGTATTGTTGAAATTAAACTAATTTGTTTTTTTTCTAAAGGATTTTTGGGTCTATCTATAATTTGAATCAATGGCGTTTCTTTTCTTAAAGAAATTTTTGCTAATTCAAGATTTGTAATAATCTGGGTTAAAGCTGTTGTATTAGCTTGTACATCAATTTGTTTTTTTGTTATATTAACTCTTTTTACATTTAAAGATGAATTTAAATTATAAACCATGTCGGTTGATGTCGCGACATTTAAGATTGATTCATTTAATTTATTTCTTATACTATCTGCTTGTTTTTGTAATATGTCTAAATTATTTTTTGCTTTTTTACTTTTAGTTATAATATAAAAATCAGAAACTTCATTTACAATTTTTTCACAAAATAGCTTCGAAAACTCCTCATTTATGCTTTCTACTTCAATTGTCAAAATGTTGAGTTTTTTATCTTTTTGTTCTACATTTAAATTTTGCTTTATTACTTTTTTATATACAAGATTTAAAACAGAGTCTCTAGATCTTTCGTGAAGTAGGTTTTGTTTTAGAATTTTAATTTCGTCTTTTTTGTAAATTAAATAATATAATTCAATCAATGTCAATCTTTTCCCATTATATTCTACACTAGATAGTAATGTGTTTTCAACAATTAATTTACTCTTTAAAAGATCTAATAAATTTGACCCGGTAAAAAGACTTGCATTTGAGCCCCCATCAAAAAATTGACTTACAATTCCAAGAGCCCCTCCACCTAAACCACCTTTGTCTTCTTCAATTACAAATGTTAAAATTGCATTATACTTAGGTTGATCAAATTTTACATATCCCCATCCCACAATTATTCCAAAAATTATAGCAATTAAAAAATAATTTTTATTGCGTTTAAAAAAAGATAGCCACTTTTCAAATTTAAATAGAACTTCTCCTATTGATATTTGATCACTAGGGTCAAAATTATTTTTATACTTATTTTCACTCATCAATTATAATATTTATTTTTGTAATAAGCTTAAAGTTGCAACCACTGATATTAATTGTGCTAAAATAGTAGTAAATTGAATTACTGATGTCAATGGCTTCTCCTTTTTCTCATTTGTTTCTGGTAAAACAATTTCTGAGCCTGGTTTAATGGTAGGATTCAATCTAAATAAACCAAAATGTTTTGTTCTGGAAGATTTTCCGTTGGCATAGACCACATAGGCCCTGCCCCTTTTTGCATATTCACTGATGCCACCTGCTGCACTAATACATTCTCCAATTGTTAATCCGTCTCTGTAAACAATATTGGTAGGTCTTAATACACCACCACTAATTTTTACGCGATTGTCTACTTTAGGAATGATAATTTCATCCTTATCTCTTAAAACCAAGTCTAATTCAGAGCCTGGTTTTTCGATGATTTTATTAATATCAATCGCAATTTGGTAAGTATCCTCATTCAATTCTTTAAATAAAATATCTAGTGTATCTTTTAAATTTTTCTTTTTTTGATTCTGAGCTTCAACGGCACTTGTTTGGTTATCCATTCCACTAGCAGAGGAAGAATTCATTAATGCAGCAAGATTTTGTTTTTCTGCAGCTTGTTGTGCTTTGAACTTTCTGTTATAAGCCTCTTCTATAGATGTTTTGGATTCATCAGATTTTAATGTGTCTATCTGATACCTGCTTCTTTTAATATAAGCGCCTTCGCCATAAGCTTCACCAATCAATCCACCTGCACGTTTAACAATATCACTCACTCTTTCCACACGGGTGCTTAATGTATATTTTCCTACATTTTGTACCTGTCCGCTAATGCTCACTACTTCTGGATTGGTATAACCTACTTTTTTAGTGATGGTCACTACATCCATAGGTTGTAAAACAAAATTTTCTTGTCCTGGATTAAAACTCAAATCACCATTTACTTCTGTTTTTAAGATAGTGGCCACCTGATTACCTGTTACCCTTTCTCCGTATTGAACCAATCTTGCAATTTCAATTTGTTTATTGGCAGCAAATGTAAATCCACCTGCCATTAAAATTAAATCCTTCACGGTCATGCTATCCACATAGTTAAATCGACCCTGGCTTCTTACTTCGCCCAATAAATCCACAGTCAAAGAATCTCTTAAGTCTACAATAGAATTAACATACAATTCATCTTCTCTTTGTAAAAGAATCTTTTCGTTAGGATCTTTTTGTAAAGCTTTGAATAAGTTCACTGTCACCAATTCTTTTAATAAGTTTGGTTTTAATCTTACCAATTGCGCCCTACCTATAAATGCATCTTCTCTTAATCCATCTGCTCTTTGAACTAAATCGCTAATGCGCATCCCTTCTGTTAATTCATATACATCGGGTCTAAATACAGCACCAGTTAATTTAACCCTGTTTTGAAAGCGATCTAAAATTTTAGACACTTGTATAATATCGCCACCCTGTGGTTGATAGCTTGCAAATTGATTTTGTGCTAAGTCTTTTACAGCTTTTTCTTTATCATTCTTTTGAATCACTTTCACCCAAGCAGTGTAAGCAGTGTCATCAAAACCACCTGCATATTGCAAAAACTGCTTGAAGGATTCTGTGCCATTTAATTCAAAAATACCTGGACGTTTTACTTGACCCTTGATTTCGATCCTGCCTTTATAAGGAGGTACTTTAATCACATCTCTGTCCTTTAATCCCATATTTTGTGATTGAT
>JACCDU010111923.1_pt1 | contig 35401 bp, 28 predicted proteins | sample 7446081 | NCBI WGS metagenome assembly JACCDU01 (sample SAMN15323447, study PRJNA562643) | freshwater metagenome | isolation source: river surface water | place: USA:Blue River Watershed | collected 2017-08-17
GATTTCACCGGCTCCGCTTCACGGCGGCCGGCGGCGTCGGTTTCGACGCCTTCATCTGGCGCGGGGAGCCGGGGCCGGTGCTGTTGGTCAACGGCGCCACGCACGGCGATGAGTACGAGGGCCCGACTCTGCTGCGCACCTGGGCGGAGCACTGGCGCCCCCGCCGGCTCGTCGGCACCGTCGTGTTCGTCCCCGTGCTCAACGAGGCCGCATTCTTCGCCGGCCAGCGCTGCGCTCCGGTCGACGGCGCCAACCTCGCCCGCGTGTTTCCCGGCCAGGCGAACGGCTCTCCCACCGAGCGCCTCGCGCACCTGTTCGACACCCAATTGCTCGCGCAGTGCACCCACTACGCCGATCTCCACAGCGCCGGTGCGGCCTACCATCTCAAGCCGTGGACCGGCTACGTCACGCACCGCGGCGCGATCAACCGCACGCAACGCGCGATGGCCGCGTGCTTCGATGCGTTCTGGGTCTGGGCCGGGCCGTACCTGCCCGGACGCACGCTCAGCGCGGCGTTCGCCCGCAACATTCCCGCCATCTACGTCGAGTGCCAGGGTCTCGGCGGCGTCGATGCGGGCGACCTCCGTAATCTCGATCGTGGCCTGCGCAACCTGCTGCGCTGGGCGGGCCTGACGCCGGGAGCCGCGCCGCGCCTGCGCCGGCAGGCGGTGCGCATCACCCGCGACGTCGACGAGGCGCACCTGCAGGTGCATCACCCGGCGCCGGTCGATGGCCTGTTCGTGCCACTCGCCGCGCTGGACCGCCGCGTCCGCCGCGGCGACCCGCTCGGGCAGGTGCTGCCGCTCGACGGATCCGACGGCCACCTCGTCCGCGCTGAAAGCACCGGCCGCATCATCCTCATCCGCCGCCAACGCTCCGTACGCCGCGGCGACGCGCTCTTCACCCTCGCCCCAGTGTAGCCGGCATCGCGTCATGCGAGCAGCCCACCGTCGACGACCCACGTCACGCCGGTGACGAATTTCGCGCGGGGCGAGCAGACGAAGGCGACCACCTCCGCGACGTCGGTCGGTCCGCCGAAGCCGAGCGGCGTCTGATTGATGACGTCCGATCCCGGTCCGCCGCTTTGGGCGGCCTGGATGAGCTTCTCGGACGTATCGACCCGGATGTCGCCCGGGGCGACGCCCACCACGCGGATGCGGTCGGCGGCGAGTTCCTTCGCCAGCGATTGCGTCATCGATCCCATCGCCGCCTTGGTGGCCGCGTACACCAGCGCCATGCGCTGCGGGCGAAACGCATTGATGGAGGAAATGTTCACCACGGTACCGCCGCCGGCGCGCCGCAGGTGCGGCAGCGCGGCCTGGGTGCAAAACAAGGCGCCCCCGAAGTTCACGTGCATCACGCGATTGAACTGCTCGACCGTCAGGGCTTCGAGTGTCGAAACCGCCGGCAAGCCGACAATGGCCGCGTTGTTCACCAAGACATCGATCCCGCCAAGTGCCGCGGCAGCCGAGTCGATGAACGCCCGGCAGCCCCCGAGGTCGCCCACGTCCACCCGCAACGGAATCACACGGTCACCGTAACGCTCCACCAGGGGAGCGGCCACCGCAGGATCCGGTTGGCCGACCACGACCCGCCCACCCCGCGCGAGGAAGGCCTCGGTGATGGCGCGGCCGATGTTGGTCGCCCCCCCGGTCACCACCGCGCGCACGGCAGGTTCCGACGGGATGGGGCTTGGAGAGGCGGCGGAGGGGGAGTCCATGCGGAAAAACCAGCTTTGACAGCCTGAGGCCGGACCACGACAAACGCAACGCCCGCCATCTGGTGAGCTTGTCGGACCAGTGCGCCGATCGGCCCACGCCCCACCCCCACTTCCCCAGTGACTGACGTACGCCAGATCCCGCGGCCCGCGCGCGCGCGGCCCTTAAGCGCCGTGCGCGACGTAGCGGTCGACGAACGCGCGACACTCGTCGCTCAGCGGGTAGCCGAGGAAGCTGGTGACGCCGGAGAAGAGGCCGCGGCGGACCATGTAGTACTTCAGTCCATGGAGCCAGCAGGCGATGGACTCGCCGCCGTAGATGCCCCAGAGCACGCGCTTGAGCTCGGCATCCGCCGCGCGGGCCTCGTCCATCTTGCCGGCATCAAAGAGAGCGATGACGCGCTGGAGCAGCGGGGCGGTGGCGGAGGCGCCGCCGAGCATGAGGTTATCGTAACCGGCATCCAGGTATTCGAGGACGCGGAACTCATCGCCGTTGAAGAGCAGCAGCGACGGTTTCTCGCGCCGCGCGGCGAGAGCCTGCTGGCGGCGTTCGGGCGAAGCGGAGCTATCCTTCACGAGCACGACCTTCGGGTGGAGATACACGTCCTTCAGCCGGTTCTCCGGGATCATGATCGGGCGGTGACGACCAAGGTCGTAGATGCCGACTGGAATCGGGCACGCCTCGGTGCTCTCCATGAAGTGGGCCACGATGCGATCGGGCGTGGCGTTAAGGAAGGTCGCCGGCGCAGCGATGATCGCGATGTCGGCTCCGGCCTCGGCCATGTCCTGGGCGTTTTCGCGGACCCGCGGGACCGAATTGTCGGAGACCTGCGCGCCGATCTTCAGGCGCCCCCGCGCCGCTCCGGCCGCCGCCTTCACGAGCCGCTTGCGCTCGCCATTGGTCAGCCACGGACCCTCCCCGCACGAACCGGCGATGAACAGCCCGTGCAGGCCATCCGCCACGGCCGCCTCCACAACCCGCTCGACGGCGGCGACATCGACCCGAAAGTCGGGCAGCAGTGGAGTCGGCGCAGCCGACCAGATCAGGTGGGTACGGGGGGACGAATTCACAGCGTTCGTGAAACGGTGCCGCACGGGCAATCGCGAGAAAAAACGACTGGTCACATTCCATGAACAGCGACTTGCCTTCCTTCGATTTACCCCGCCGCCAGTCGCTGTCCGCCCAGGCCGCGGAAGCGCTGGAGCGCGCCATCGGCGACGGCACGTGGCAGGACTTCATTCCCAGCGAGCGCCGCCTCTGCGAGCTCCTGCAGGTGAGCCGGCCGACGATCCGGACCGCGCTGCAGATGCTGGCGAAGAATGGCGTGATCGAGATCCGCCAGGGCCGCCGAAATCGTCTGCTTCCCGCCGCCCGGCGCTCGCCGCACCGCGCCAGCCGCCTCATCGGCATCGTCACCCCCGTGCCGTTCGAGCAGCTCTCCGGCTCCGCGTACAAGATCGTCAGCGAGATGAAGATCCACCTCGCGGAGCACGGGTTCATCACCGAGACCCTGGTTTGCCCGCAAAAGGGAGCAGCCACATCACGCCGACGCTTGGAGGAGTTCCTGCGTCGCAACCGCGTCTTCTGCTGCCTGCTCACGTCGGTCAGTCACGATCTGCAGGCGTGGTTCGCCACCCACGCCGTGCCCTGCCTCGTGCTCGGTTCCTGTCATCCGGACATCCGGTTGCCTTCGCTCGACATCGATTACCGCTCCGTCTGCCGCCACGCGGGCGGAGTCCTGCTCGCGAAGGGGCACCGCCGCATCGCGCTGGTCATGCCGGACTCGGGAGCTGCGGGCGATCTGGCCAGTGAAGAGGGTTTCCGCGAAGCCTTCACCGCGCCGAACCACCGCGATGCCGCTCCGATCATCGTCCGGCACAACGGCACCGTCCAAAACCTTGTGCTCAAGCTCGATGCGCTGTTCGACGGCCCCCAGCGGCCGACCGCCCTCCTCGTCGCTAAGGCCTCCTACAGCCTGAGCTCACTCATCCATCTGCTTAAGCGAGGGCTGTCCGTGCCCGACGATGTTTCCCTCGTGTGCCGCGATCAGGATCCTCTCTTCGAGCAGGTGAATCCCGCGATCTCGCACTACCTGACGCACGACGCCTCGTTCATCCACCGCCTGCTCCGTCTGATGCAGCAGCTCGTGACCCACGGCTACCTGCCGCCGGAGCCGACCCTGATCTTTCCCAAGCACTTCGCTGGGGGCACGCTCAGGAACGCTCCTCGCTGACCTCCCGCCAGCGCCCCGGGGGCACGCCAAACCGGGCGCGAAAGAGGCGGTAGAAGTGCGAGGCGTCACCGAAGCCCGAGGAGAACATCGCACCGAGGATCGAGTGGTCGCCGCTCGCGAGCAGCCGCGCCGCGTGCGCGAGACGCAGCTCCGTCACGCGCTCCCCGAGGCTCTGGCCGGTCACTTCTCGAAAAAGCGCCGTGAGCCGCCGCCGCGAGAGACCCGCCCGCTGCGCCGCTCGCTCCACCGTCCAGGATTCAAAGAAGGTCTCCTCCAGCTCGCGTGCCACCGCCTGCACCCGGCGTCGCGAGGAACGCTCCGCGTCCATCGCCGGCAACCGCGCCAGCAGCACGAGCACTTCCGCCGCCAGTGCCTGCAGCACCACCTCCGCACCCACCCGGGGATGAGACTGCTCCAGCAGCGCCCTCCGCCAGGCCCCCTCCACGCGCTGCCGCGCCCCCCGGTCCAGAGTCAGCCGCTGCCCTTCCCCGACCTCACCCACCAATCCCCGCCACACCTCGCTCCAGCTCGCCGAGGCACCGGCTTGCACCCGCTCCGGCGATAAGCCCAACAGCAGCAGCGTCGCCGGCTCCAGATCCTGAAACCGGTGCGGCACCTGCGCCGGCACGACCCACACCGTGCCCGCCCCCACCGCCGGACGCAGCACCGCGTCCCCCATCTCCCACTGCACCACTCCTTTGAGCAAATAGACCAGCTTGGGGTATGGATCAGCCCGCCGCGCCATGAGGAAGTCTTCCTCGTGAACACTCTCCGCAAAACGCACGCCCCCGAGGGGAACCGAGATCGAGAGGGGGCGTGAAACTTTCATCGCAAAACCCATCGATTGCCCAATCCGCCAATCAGATCAAGCCCATCCAGCCAAGACCTTCCGACTCCGCCGCGCTACCTTGTCCGCCGAGTCCCGGTTCCCCGGCTCTCACCTCCTTTCCGCACCCCACCCACCCGCCCCAAGTCCCGAGCGCCCTCGCTCCGTCTTTCCGCCCGCCATGCCCCCCCACACGCCCGCCACCCGCCGCGAAGTCGAAGCCACCCTCCGCTGCGCCCCGCCGCGCCCGGTGCCGCTCTTCCTTCCCGCCATCTACGAACACAAGGCGTGGTTCATCGGCTCCACCCCGTCCGCCATTTCCCGCGACGCCGACCTGCTCACCCGCGCCTTGCTCGCCGAGTACGAGGCCATCGGACCCGATGCCCTGGCCATCGGCGTCGACGTGTACAACCTCGAGGCCGAGGCCGCCGGCTGCCGCGTCACGTTCTACGAGGGCGACGACACCAGCATCCCGGGCATCAAGCCCGGCCATCACCTGATCCACGTGGGCGACGACCTCACCCAGGCCCCCGTCCCCAACCCGCTCCGCGACGGTCGCATGCCGGTCAATCTCGCCGCCGCGCGGGCCGTGCGCCGCGCCGTGGGCGATGACTTCTGGCTGCGCGGCGCCATCTCCGGGCCGTTCTCCCTCGCGATCTCGCTGGTCGGCGCCGAGGCACTGTTCCTCGCCTGCCTCGACCACCCCGACTGGGTCCGCGAGGTCCTCGCGTACGCCAGCCGCATCATCAAGGCGTTCGCCCGCGGCTACCTCGACGCCGGCGCCGAGCTCATCGTCTTCGACTCCCAGGCCTCCCCGGAATTGCTCTCCCCGCCGATGTACGAGGAGTTCGTGCTGCCCGTCACCGAGGAACTGGTGCAATGGTCCGCCAGCCAAGGCGTGCGCGATCTGCCCCTCGTCATCGGGGGCAACACAACGCCGATCGCCGAGCTGCTGCTCCGCACCGGCGCGAACAATCTGCTCTGCGATTTCACCGCCGACTTCGATGAGTGGGCCGCGCTCTGCGCCCAGCACCAGCGCAGCTTCCGCCGCAATCTCTCCCCGCGGCTCCTCGAGACCGCCTCGCCCGACGAGATCTACGCCACCGCCCGGCGCGAACTCGCCCGCGGCCGCACCCTCCCGGGTTTCATCATGGGCACCGCCGTCATCCCGTTCGGCACGCCCACCGCCAATATCCTCGCGGTGAAGCAGGCCTGCCTCGACTGCGCCCAGGCCTGAGCCGACGCCGCCCACGTCCCCACCTTGTCCCTTCCCTGACCGTCCTTTTACCCTCACCATGCCGGACTACGCCCAGCTGAACCAGTTCCTCTACGAGGGGAACGCCAAGGAGGTCGAACGCCTCGTCCGTGAAGCCCTTGCCGAGGGCCGACCGGTCGATGAGGTGCTCAACGACGGTCTCATCGCCGGCATGGCCGTCGTCGGCGAGGACTTCAAGTACTCAACCCTCTACGTCCCCGAGGTGCTCGTCGCCGCCCGCGCCATGAAGGCCGGCATGGCCATCCTCAAGCCGCTCCTCGTCGCCGATGCCGCCAATCACCCGCCCCGCGGCACGCTCATCATGGGCACCGTGAAGGGGGACCTCCACGACATTGGCAAGAATCTGGTCTGCATGATGGCCGAGGGCGCCGGCTTCAAGGTCGTCGACATCGGCGTCGACCAACCCACCGAGTCCTTCATCGCCGCCGCCCGCACGCACCAGGCTCACATCGTCGGCATGAGCGCCCTGCTCACCACCACGATGCCCTACATGAAGGTGGTGATCGACGCGTTCCAAAACGAACCCGACCTCGCGCACGTGAAGCTCGTCATCGGCGGCGCACCGGTAAACCGCATGTTCGCCGACGAGATCGGCGCCGATGGCTACGGTCCCGACGCCCCCAGCAGCGTGGAGATGTTCCAGCGCTTCATGGCCGCCCAGTGATTCGACCTGCCGACGCAGACCAACCGTGAAAACGGGTTAGATTCACGACCAAAACCACCTGCCACGTTTCCTCCCGATGCCCTCGCTGCGCGACAAGCTTGAAGGTTCCGACCGCTTCTTGGTGGGCGTGGAGTTGGTCTCCACGCGGGGCACGATGGAGGAGGCGCGGGCGCAGCGGGCGGTCCGCTTCGCGCGGGATCTCGCGCGCGAGCCGCGGGTCGATTGGGTCTCCGTGACCGACAATGCCGGCGGGCATCCGATGCTGGCGCCGGCGGCACTGGGGCGCCCGATCCGCGAGGCAGGCGGCACCGTCGTGGTCCACTTGTCCTGCAAGGATTTCAACCGCAACGGGCTGGAGTCGACCGCGTGGCAGCTGGCCAGCGAGGGTTTCCACGATGTGCTCGCTCTCACGGGCGACGCCCCGGCCCCCGGCGTGGCCGGCGGCGCGAAGCCGGTCTTCGACCTCGACTCGGTCGGTCTGCTCACGCTGCTCGAGCGAATGAACGCCGGCCTGCCGGCCCCACGCCCCGGCGCGACCGACACCTCGGCGGCGACGCGCCGGCTCACGCCCACGCGCTTCTTCAGCGGCTGCGTGGTCACGAACTTCAAGCGCCACGAAAACGAGGTCGTGCCGCAACTGCAGAAGCTCGCGGTCAAGGTCGCCGCCGGCGCGCGCTGGGTGATCAATCAGGTGGGCTACGATTCCCGCAAGATCTCCGAGCTCATCGCCTGGTCCCGCGCCCACCTGCCGACGCCGGTACCGCTGATCGGCAACGTCTACGTGCTCAACCCGACGGTCGCCCGCCTGTTCCGGTCGCAACAGATTCCGGGCGTCGTGGTGTCCGACGAGCTCGCGGATCTCTGCGCACGGCACGGGGCCGCGCCCGACCGCGGTCGGGCGTTCTTCCTCGAATTCGCCGCCCGCCAGCTCTCGATCTACCGCGGCCTCGGTTACCGCGGCGTGTACCTCGGCGGCGTCCACGCGGTGGAGGACGTCCGGACCATCCTCGACCTCGCTGACCGCCATGGGGCCGAGGACTGGCGCACGTTCGCCCGCGAGCAACGTTTCTCCCGTCCAGGCGAGTTCTTCTGCTACGCGGAAGATCCCGCCACCGGCCTCGCGGATCCGACGCGACCAAACCCCGCCACCAGCGCCGCCACGGCGAGCCGCGCCTCGCTGGGCGACCGCTGGGTGTATCGATTCTCCAAGTTCACCCACGCCGCGTTGTTCACGCCGGACCGCGGGCTCTGGAAGCTCGGCGAGCGTCTGACCTCCCGCGCCAAGGACCCCGCGCAGGGTCCCGGCTGGATGCGCGCGATGGAGCACGCGGGCAAATCCGCGCTCTTCGATTGCCGGGACTGCGGCGATTGCTCGCTGCCCGACATCGCCTTCCTGTGTCCGGAATCCGCCTGCGCAAAGAACCAGCGCAACGGTCCCTGCGGGGGCACCCGCGACGGGCAGTGCGAGGTCGGCGACTTTCCCTGCATCTGGTCCCGCGCGTACGACCGGCTGAAGGACGAGGGCCGCGCCGACGCGCTGCTCGCGCACGCGCCTGTGATCCAGGACCAGACCCTCCGCGGCACGTCGAGCTGGGCAAACACGTGGCAGCGCCGCGACCACCTCGCCCCGCGCGTCGCCGCAAATCCGCCGTCCGCGCCCGCGAACCTTCCCCTTTCCTCATGAGCCTGCACATCATCGGTGAGCTGATCAACAACGCCTACGCCCGCGCGCGCCGCGCCTGGGAGGCCCGTGACGTCACCGGCTACCAGACCCTCGCCTCGCTCCAGGCCGCCGCGGGCGCCGCCGCGATCAATCTCAACCTCGACGGCACTCAGCGCGTCCCCGTCCGCCAAGAGGAGATGATCGCGTTCCTGCCCACCGTCATCCCGGCCCTGCAGGCGGTCACGGACGTGCCGCTGAGCTTCGACAACCCAAGCCTCGGCTATCACCGCGCCGCCATCGCGGCGTACGACCGTTCGCGCTGCCGCGGCAAGCCGATCCTCAATTCCCTCGCCGCGTCCCGCACCGAGCTCGATGGCATGATCGCGCTGATCCGCGACCACGACCTGCGCTGCATCGTCATGGCCTCGGAGAAGTTCCTCCCCGGCGGCGGCAGCGGTCAGAGCCTCGACGCGCGCGACAGCCACGAAACCATCGTCCGCTTCGTCGATCGTCTGGTCTCCGAGGCCAATCGCACGCTGGACGACATCATCGTCGACCCCGGCCTCGCGCCGGTCGGCGCCGATACGTACGGGCTGATCAACATCGGCCTCGACACCATGCGACGCTGCAACGACGACCCGCAGCTGCGCGGGCTGCACTTCTCGGTCGGCCTCTCCAACTTCGCCTGGGGCACGCCCAAGGGCATCAAGGACCAGCTCGAGCGCGCCTACCTCACCCTCGCGGAACGCGTGGGACTCGACTACGCGCTGGCCAACGTGGAGCACAACGCCACGCCGCTGCCGGACCACGATCCGCTCGTGGCGGAGCTCGCGGCGGCGCTCGAGGCCGGTCGCGCCGGCCCCGGTGAAACCACCGAGGACGCCGGTTTCCGCCAAGCCGAGAAGGTCATGGACATCTGTAACGCCTACCTCGAACGCCAAGAAGCCGCTTCATGAACCCCTCCGTCTCCCGCACCCCGCTCCGTCTGCCGCTCCCGAAACGCGGCGCACCCTGCTGGCTGCGCCTCGGCACCGTCTTCGACGGCCACGAGGTCCTGACGGACGCCCACCTGGTCTACGACGCGAAGCGGATCCTGCATGTCGGCGGGCCGCCGCCGTCCTACGTGGTCGGCGCCGACCGGACGGAGCCCGACCTCCATCTTCCGCATCACACCGCGCTGCCCGGACTGATCGAGGCCCACGCACATCTCTTCCTTGAGGGAGGCGAGCTGGACCCGGCACGCCGCGCCACTTACCTCGGGCTGCACGAGACCGAACTGCTCGCGCGCGCCGAGTCCCGGCTGCCGCGGTTGGTGCGGCTTGGCGTTCTCGCGGTCCGCGACGCCGGCGACCGCAACGGCGTCGGCCTCGCGCTCCAGCGTCGCGATCTCTCCAGCTCGCGCGGGGAAATGCCCTATCTCGACAGCCCGGGGGCCGCGCTGCACCACCAGGGCCGCTACGGCTCATTCATGGGCGAGACGATCGAGAGCTTCGGCACGATCGAGCAAGCCATCGCCGCCCGCACCGCCGCCGGGGCGCACCGGATCAAGCTCCTCGCCACCGGCATCATCAACTTCGAGAAGGGGGCGGTCACGACCAAGCCGCAGATGTCCGTTGAGGAGCTCACGCGGGCCGTCACGGCGGCCCACGCCCTCGGGCGCGAGACCATGATCCACTGCTCCGGCAACGACGGCGTGCAGAACTGCATCGCCGCCCGCGTCGACACGATCGAACACGGCTTCTTCATCGACCGCGACCAGCTGGCGCGGCTGCGCGATCTCGACATCGCCTGGATACCCACCTTCGCCCCGGTTCACTTCCAGTGGGAACACGGCACCGCGCTCGGCTGGAGCGAGCTCGTCCGCAGCAATCTCCGCCGGATCCTCGATGACCACGCTGCCCGCCTCCGCGAGGCCGGCGAACTCGGCGTGCGCATCATCGCCGGCAGCGACGCCGGCTCCCACGGCGTGCCCCACGGGTACGGCTTCTTCACCGAGCTTGAAATCATGGAGGCCGCCGGGCTCTCCACCCTCCAAGTCCTGCGCTCCGCCACCGGCGCGTCCGCCGGTCGCCTCGGGCTCCGCGAGGACCAGGGGCGCCTGCGCATCGGCGCACGCTCCCGCTTCCTGCTGACCGACGCGCCCGTCCTCCAAGGCGTCCGCCACCTGCGCCAGCCGCTCACCGTGGTCTTCGACCACGCCGTCTTCTCGGGCGGCGATCCCTCCGCGAAGCCGGGTCTCTAAACCCGCCCACGCCTGATTCCGATGTCCGCGACCGTCACGCTCAATGGGCGAGTGCTCACGCTCACCCCGGGGCAATCCCTCTTCGACGCCGGCACCAACGCCGGGATCCTCATCCCGTCGTCCTGCCGCCAGCAGGGCCGCTGCCGGGAATGCCTGGTCGAGGTGACCGCCGGCGCCGCTCTCCTCACCGCTCCCGCACCGGAGGAACGCGACCTTCGCCCCGGCTTCCGGCTGTCCTGCCGCTGCCGCCCCGCGGACAACGCCGAGGGCACCGTCGTCGCCCACACGCTGCTGCGCCCGACCCTGCGCATCGAGGACCGCGCTCTTCATCTGCCGGCGTCCAACCGCGGCCTCTCCCTCGATCCCTCCGTCCGCCGCGAGGGCGACGCCGTCCTGCTCGATGGCCGAGAAATCCACCGCGGCCCCGGCCCGCTCCTCGGCGTCGCGATCGACCTCGGCACGACCACCGTCGCGCTGCGCGTGCTCGACCTGGAGACCGCCACCGTGGTCGCCGCCGCCTCGTTCGAGAACCCCCAGCGCTTCGCTGGATCCGACGTGATGGCGCGCATTCAGTACGACACCGAGCACCCGGGCCGCCTGCTCCAGCGCACCCTGCTCGCTTACCTGACCCGCGTGATCAACGGGCTGCCCATCGCTGCGTCATCCATTTATGAATACGCCATCGCGGGCAATTCCACGATGCGCGACCTGCTCTTCGGCCTCGATGTCCGCCCGATCGGCCAGAGGCCCTACCGCTCCACCATCGAACAGGCCTGGCGCGACGGAACCCGGCCCGACTTGAGCGTGAGCGCCCGCATCCGCGACCTCCGCCTGCCCGGTCACCCCGAGGGCCGGGTCTACGGCCTGCCGCTCGTCGGGGGCCACGTCGGGGCCGATGCGGCGGCCTGCCTCCTCGCGCTCGAGCCGCACCGAAGCGACGCGCTCGTCGCCATCATGGACATCGGGACCAACACCGAAGTGTTTCTCGGAAACCGCCACGGTCTGCTCGCCGCCTCCTGCCCCGCCGGTCCCGCCTTCGAGGGCGGCGCGATCAGCTGCGGCCTGCCCGGCGTCACCGGGGCCATCGAACGCGTGCAGATCGCCGACGACGGCACGGTCCACGCGCGCGTGATCGGTGACGCGCCCGCCGACGGCGTCTGCGGATCGGGATTGATCGACCTGCTCGGTGAACTCAGCCGCACCGGGCAGATGAACGAGCGCGGACGTCTGGAATCGGGCGACGAAGCGTTCGTGGTCGACGCGGGTCGCGGGATCGCGCTGCGCGAGAGCGACATCAACGAGCTGGCGCAGGCCAAGGGCGCGAACGTCGCCGGGCTCCAGATCGTCGCCCGCCGCGCCGGCCGTCGCCTCGCGGATCTCGACTGCTTCTATCTCGCCGGTGGATTCGGGCGCCACATCGACCTAGCGGCCGCGCGCCGCATCGGGCTCATCCCGGACCTGCCGGACGACCGCGTGGTGGCCGTCGGCAACATCGCCATCGAGGGCGCCGCGATCGCGCTGCTCTCCGTCAGCCGCCGCCGTGAGCTCGAGACCCTCGTCGGCACCATCCAGCACGTGGAGCTGGAGACGGATCCCGGATTCTTCGACGAGTTTGTCGCAGGCTGCCAATTCCAGCCCTTCGGCACCTTGGAGGACGCGCCGCTCCCATGACCCCCGCGACCCAGACACTCCTGTGGGAGACCCGCGCCGTTCCGGAGGTCACGGACGATGCGTTCAAGCGTTTCCTCAAGCTGCCGCCGCGGAAGGAATTCACCGGGGCAGTCGCCGAGGCCGCCGCCGAGGCCCGCGCATGGTACGCCCAGCACGGGCGTCCTTGGGGCGCGGCGATCGCGACGGATCCCACGCGCTGGACCTCCGCCTGCGCCGAGCTCCGCGCCGCCCCCGCAGCCGCCCTCATCGCCGTGGGCGCCGGCACGGAAGTCGCCGAGGAAGCTGCGGCCCGCTGGACCCGCGACGAGCCGGATCGCGCCTACTTCCTCGATCGCTTCGCCGCCGCCGTCACCGACGCCCTGCTCGCCGAGGCGAAGCGGGCGCTTGGCGCGACCTTCCACGACTGCCCGGGATTCTGGGACTGGCCGGTCACCGGCAACCTGGACCTACTCGCCGCGTTCAACGCGGCCGCTCCCTTGCCCGCCCCGCTGGAGGCACTCGATTCCGGCATGCTGAAACCCAAGACCTCGCAGCTCGCCCTCTGCGACCGACCCGCCAGCGCCCCCCTGTATGTCAGTAGATAACGGATACACGTTTGCCCTTCGCGCCTTGCGCCGCTGGCGCGACGAGCAGCTGACCCTGACCCCGCGGGAGGCTGGCGGCTGGCGGGCGCGCTTTCACTTCGACGGCAGCACCTGCGGCAACGTGGCGTTCGTGCTGCATTACGACATCGAAGTCGATGGCGGCGGCACCATTGTCGGGATGCGCGCCGCCGCCGCTCCCGGCGACGAAGGCCACCAGAGCCTCTGCCGCCACCGTGAGGATGCCGCCTCGCTGCGCGAGGAACTCGCGACGGCGGGTCCGCTGCGGGGGCGCCCGCTGGCGGATGTCCTGTCCTGGCGCCCCGCCACCTCCCCCGCGGGCTGCGTCTGCACCGCACCGGCCCGTGCCCACAAGTGGCTCGCGGCCCTGCAGACCCTTCACTTTGCGCTCCACGCGCCCGCCGCGGTCAGCGTGGTCGCCGGTACGGCGGGCCCAAGGCCGCCGGACGCCGCGGCCGCGGCGGCATCGTCGCCCACCCCAACGCGGGCGACCCCATCGTCGAACGCCGGCATCGTCACTCCCCCTTCGTCCGCCTTGCCCTCCGCTCTTTCATGAAGATCGAACTCTGCCCCGCCAATCCCGCCGCCACGGAACAACTCCGCCCGGAAAAGAATGACCGCTCCGGCATCGGGATTCACTACGTCGATGCGATGCTCAAACCCCTGAAGGCCGGCATCGCCCTTCCCGACGGCACCAAGTTCTCCGCGAAGCGCCGCGGCCTGAAGATCACCCTCGCCTGCGGCACCACCAAGGGCGAAGGCCTCCTGCGCCGCCTGACCGTCGGCCCCGACCCGATCGCCATGTTCGACGCCGCGCTCGCGGAAGCCGGCGGCAAACTCAGCGGCCGACTCTTCATCGAGGACGGTCGCTGGTGCTGGGAACGCTGACGCCCGCGCCGGCCCCCGGCCGACCCGGAACGCCGGCGCTTTGCGCTCGCTCCGGACGCCCCCCGGCCGCAGCGTCGCCAGCACTGTGACCGCGATCCTCGCGACCCTCACCACGGCAGAGCGGATTGCGAATGTGCCATCCAGTACCTGGTGGACGATCGGACTGATCATCGCCGGCCTCTTCCTGATTGGACCGGTCTTACGCAAATTACGTGAAATCAGTGGCATCTGGCTCGCGTTGATCGCCCTGGCTGCCCTCACGCTGCTGAGTGCGCACTGGGTGCGAAACCGGACGGAGCCGGCGCTGCTGAAGCCGTGGGTGGACCTGGTGGCGCAGTTCTTTCCGAAGAAGCCCGCGCCCAAGCGGTGATTTAACGATCATCGGTTCGTGCGAGATTGGGATTGGCGCATCCCGAGGTGGTGCGTAGCTCTGACCGCTGCGTATGCCCAAGACACACTCTGATATTGGACTCATCGGACTTGCGGTGATGGGTCAGAACCTCGCGCTGAACATCGCCGACCACGGCTTCCGGATCTCGGTCTACAATCGCACGACCGAGAAGACGGATGCGTTCGTGGCGCAGAATCCGAACACGCCGGGCGGCCTGGTGGGCACGCGCACGCTGGAGGAATTCGTCCGCTCGCTTTCCCGTCCCCGCAAGATGGTCATCCTCGTCCAAGCCGGCCGGGCCACGGACGCGGTGATCGACGGCCTCGTGCCGCTGCTGGAGAAGGGCGATATCATCATCGACGGCGGCAACGCGCTCTGGACGGACACCATCCGTCGCGAGAAGGCGCTGCGCGAAAAGGGCCTCCGCTTCATCGGTTCCGGCGTCTCGGGTGGCGAGGAGGGTGCGCGCTTCGGCCCGTCGCTCATGCCGGGTGGCGAGCACGCGGCGTGGCTGGAGCTGAAGCCGATCTGGGAAGCGGTGGCGGCGAAAGTTGACGCGAAGACCGGCCGTCCGATCCCGGGTGCCCAGCCGGGCAAGCCGGTCACGGGCGGCGTGCCGTGCACCACCTACATCGGCGAGAACGGTGCCGGTCACTACGTGAAGATGGTCCACAACGGCATCGAGTATGGCGACATGCAGATGATCTGTGAGGCCTACGCGCTGATGAACGGCCTGCTCGGCCTGAAGCCGGCGGAGATGGGCGAGATCTTCAGCGAGTGGAACCGTGGCGCACTGGACTCGTTCCTGATCGAGATCACGGCCGACATTCTCAAGCAGCGTGACCCGCAGACGAAACGGAAGGCCTTCGTCGACGTGGTGCTCGACACCGCGGGCCAGAAGGGCACGGGCAAGTGGACCTCGACCAACGCCCTCGACATGGGTGTGCCGGCGCCGACGATCGCGGAAGCGGTGTTTGCCCGCTGCATCAGCGCGATCAAGGACGAGCGCGTGGCCGCCTCGAAGATCCTCAAGGGTCCCGGCCGCAAGTACCGCGGCTCGAAGAAGGCTCTCGTGGCCGCGATCCACGACGCCCTCTACTGCTCGAAGATCTGCTCGTACGCCCAGGGCTTCCAGCTCATGCGCACGGCGCAGGCGGAATTTGGCTGGAAGCTGAACTTCGGCGAGATCGCCCAAATCTTCCGCGGCGGCTGCATCATCCGCGCCGCCTTCCTCCAGAAGATTACCGAGGCCTACGCCCGCAATCCGGACCTCGCCAACCTGCTGCTCGATTCGTACTTCAACCGCACGATCAAGAAGGCGCAGCAGAACTGGCGCAAGGTGGTCTCCCTCGCCGCCGAGTACGGCGTGCCCGCCCCGACCTTCGCGTCCGCCCTGTCGTACTACGACAGCTACCGCTCCGCCCGCCTTCCGGCGAACCTCCTCCAGGCGCAGCGCGACTACTTCGGCGCGCACACCTACGAACGCGTCGACACGCCGCGCGGCAAGTTCTTCCACATCGACTGGCCCGAGCCGACCCGCCCGCAGCTGCCGGCGTAAGCATCGGTCCCCGTTTGAAACACGAGGAGGCGCGCCCTCGACGCCGGGCGCGCCTCCGTCCGAGGCCGGCCCGAGCCAGCCTGCGGTGAGGGGCGAACGACCACACTGCGGTCGATGGGAACTGTATTGCGCCCGTCCACCCGGCGCTTTTGCGTCACGGCATCATGACCCGACGGCAACTCCTCCAGCTCGGTTCAACCGCCGCGGCGGCGTCCTTGCTCACGCGCACCGCGACTGCTGCTCCGAACACCGGCACTACCCGCCCGCGCCCCACCCCCGTCGCGGTTCCCGCCGCCTCCGGCGTCACTCGCGCGGAGCGCCCTCTCCGCCTCCTGATCCTCGGCGGCACGGGCTTCACCGGACCCCAACAGGTCCGCTACGCTCTCGCGCGGGGCCACCAGGTCACGCTCTTCAACCGTGGCCGACGGCCCAAGGAATGGCCCGGCGAGGTCGAGGAGTTGATCGGCGACCGCGAGACCGGCGATCTCCAGGCGCTGGCCGGACGCACGTGGGATGCGTGCATCGACAATCCCACCAGCGTGCCCCACTGGGTCCGCGATCTCGGCACCCTGCTACAGGGCAAGGTCAGCCAGTACGTCTTCATCTCCTCGGTCTCGGCCTACGCGAACACCGACCAGCCGGGCATGACGGAAGACGCGCCGCTTGCGGCCTACACCGGCCCCGACGCACTTCGCGAGACCCGCGCGACGCTCATCGCGAATATGGCGTTGTTCGGTCCGCTGAAGGCCGCCTGCGAGGCGGAGGCGGCGAAATGGTTCGGCGCCACCACCACGATCGTCCGACCCACGCTGATCGTCGGCCCGGGCGACGACACGGATCGCTTCACCTACTGGCCGGCCCGGCTTTCCCGCGGGGGAGAGGTCCTCGCTCCGCCGCGCGAGGACCCGGTGCAATTCATCGACGCTCGCGATCTCGCCGAGTGGACGATCCGGCTCGTCGAACAACGCGCCTTCGGCGCCTTCAACGGCGTCGGTCCCGCCTCGTCGCTCCCGGTCGGCGACCTCCTGAATGGCATCCGCGAGGCGATCGGCTCCACCGCCACGCTCGTTCATGCCGATGCCGCCTTTCTCGAAAAGCAGAACGTTCGTCCTTGGGCGGATCTTCCGGCTTGGGTGCCGGGCAACGGCGAGACCGCCGGCTTCAGCCGCGTGAGCAACGCGCGCGCCGTCGCCGCCGGCCTGACGTTCCGGCCCCTCGCGATCACGGCCCGCGACACCCTCGCCTTCTGGAATGCTCTTCCGCCGGAGCGCCGGGCCCAGCCCCGCGCCGGCATCAGCGCCGAACGCGAAGCCGACGCCCTCGCCGCCTGGCGTGCCCGCCCAACCAACGGAGCCTGAGACCGCCGCGCGGCCGCCCCCCACGGAGCTTCCGCCGTCGGTAATTGACGGCCCAGAAGGAGCCGCCGGATTCTTCAGGTCATCCCAGTAGCCCCCAGCGAGGCCGCCTCCGCGGGCTTGCGGGCCGTCGCCCCGCCGTCGAACCATCGCTCCACCCCACCCGCTCTCGCCCATCATGCGCCGTCGCTCCTTTCTTCCACTTCTCGCCCTCAGCGTCGTCCTCGGTCTCGCCCCCGCGCTGCCGAGTTTCGCCGCGTCCACCCCGGCAGCCGCCCCGCTCCCGCACCGCACGCTCATCCTGGGGGACAGCATCACCCAGGACGGGCGGTACGTTTCCTTCCTCGAGTACTACCTGTATCGTAGCGCTCTTTCCGATACGTGGGACGTGATCAGCATCGGGCTGAGCGGCGAGACGGTATCGGGGCTCTCAGAGGCGGGCCATCCATCGCCCCGGCCCTGCGTGCTCGACCGCCTCGACGCCGCGCTGGCGGCGGTCCGGCCGACCCGCGTGCTCGCCTGCTACGGGATGAACGATGGGGTCTACCATCCCTCCTCGCCGGAGCGGCGCACCGCTTACGTCCGCGGGCTGACCACCCTGCGCGATCGCGTGCGGGCCGCCGGTGCCACGCTTGTCCTGATCACGCCGCCGATCTTCGACCCCCTGCCGATCGCGGACCGACTCGCCAAGCCCGACGCGACCAGCTTCGGCTACCGGACTCCATTCGCCGGGTACGACGGCGTGCTGACCGAGTTTGCGGATGAGGCCCTGCGGCTGCGGGCTCCGGGCGTCGACGTGATCGATCTCCACCGCGAAATGCTCGCCGCGCTCGCCGAGCGACGTCGCACCGATCCCGCGTTCTCCTTCAGCGCCGACGGGATCCATCCGGGCGGGCTCGGCCATCTGATCATGGCGCGAGCCATCGCCCAAGGCCTCGGCCTGAACCTCCCGTCCGCAGCGGCCGAGGATGAACTGCGGCGCATCGAGGCAGATCCCCGCTTCAAGCTCATCCACCAGCGCCGCGCTCTTCGCTCGGAGGCGTGGCTGCCGTTCGTCGGCTACACCCGCGAGCGAGCCTTCAAGTCCGCTTCCGTCAAGGCGACGGAGGTCGTGGTCGCTCGCCTGGGCGAAGAGCTCATTCGACTCGGGCAACCGTAGGTTCGTGCCGAAATCTCTGCCATGCACCTTGTCTTCCTGCATGGCTGGAGCGTGACGGACACCGCGACGTACGGACGCCTGCCGCAGATCCTCGCGGAACGGGCGGCGGCGGCGGGAATCGATCTCCAGTTCACCCACGTCCACCTCGGTCGCTACATCAGCTTCCGGAACGAGGTGAAGATGGACGATCTGGTCCGCGCACTCGACCACGCGCTGCGCGAACTACTCGGCCGGGATTTGCCGCGCTTCGCCTGCGTGACCCACTCCACCGGGGGCGTGCTCGCGCGTTCGTGGATCGAGGCCCACTACGGGGCCAGTGGTCTTGCGCGGTGTCCGCTCACCCGGCTCATCCTGCTCGCGCCGCCGAATCACGGCTCGGCGCTCGCCATCCTCGGCAGCGGCCGCATCAGCCGCCTGCGCTCGTGGTTCCAAGGCGTCGAACCCGGCGACGGTGTGTTGCGTTGGCTGGAACTCGGGAGCGAGGAGGCCCGCGCCCTCAATCGTGCCTGGCTCGATTATCCCAGCGCGGAGGCATCCGTTGCCTTGCGTACCTTCGTGCTCACCGGTGAGACGATCGACTCGAAGCTGTATGACTATCTGAACAGCTACACCGCCGAAGCCGGCTCGGATGGCGTCGTCCGCGTGGCCAGCGCCAGTCTCGATCATCGCTGGCTGGAGCTGCGGCAGTCGGAGACGACCGTGCCGATGTTCGGCACCACGGGCGAGGCACGGCTGCTGGAGCCGGCGGGAAACCTCCGGACCTCGGACGGCGGCGCGTTCCGGATCGTACCGGACGCCGCGCACTCCGGCGCCGCAAAGGGCATCCTCGAAAGCCCCACGCCCACGAACGCCGATCGCAAGCCAGTGGTGGGCGCGATTCTGGAGGCACTCACGCTGGGCGACTCTCCGAGGGCCTACGCCGCGCTGGCGACCGCGTGGGCGAAAGCCAATGACGCGCTCCAGGCCGGGCGCGGACGGAAGCGGCGCTTCTTCCAGCTCATCGTGCGCGTCACGGATGACCGCGGCGCCACCGTCCCGGACTTTGACTTGATCCTGCTCGCCGGACCGCGCTACGACCCCGAGGCGTTTCCGCGCGGCTTCGTGATCGACAAACAGGTGAACCGGCGGACCCCGCACACGATCACGTTCTACCTCGACTTCGACGCCGTGTGCGCGACGCGCGGCGCCAAGTTCGGGTTCAGGATTGTGGCGCGGCCAAGCTCGGGTTTCGCCCGGTACGAGCCGGTGGAGTTTCGACTCGAGGAAGAGTCCGTGGATCGCTTCGTCACCCCGAACTGCACGTGGTACGTCGACGTCACGCTGCTCCGCCGGGTGGATCGCCAGACGGCGCGCTTCGATCCGGCGTCGGCGGGACCGCGCGACTTCCGCGGGCAGCAGCCCGAGGGAACACCCGTGCCCTGAGGTGGTCGCCGATTGACCCCGCCGGTCCCTCCCGCGACAGTCGAATCGCGTCCGCGACGCCGACCGCCGTTTCCAGGTCGGATCCGGCGCTTGTTCCCCCGTTGTACCCCAACTCCGGCGTTCACCCAGACGCCTCCTGCTCCATGTTCCTCCGCACCATCGCCGCGCTCATGTTGTCCACGGTTTCGCTGTCCGCCGCCCCCTCGGCCGTTGCGCGGGTGCTCCCCGAAGGGGCCCGGCCAGCGGATGCGCGGCTCGCCGCACCGAAGGACCTCGACGGCTACTTTCCCTTCACGCCGCCGGCGACGACCGCCGCGTGGGAGGCGCGGGCTGAGACCATCCGCCGCCGCATTCTCCTCTCCCAAGGTCTCTGGCCGATGCCCACCCGCACCCCGCTCAATGCCGTGATTCACGGTCGCATCGAGCGCGAGGACTACACGATTGAGAAGGTCTACTTCGAGAGCGCGCCGGGCTTCTTCGTCACCGGCAACCTCTACCGTCCCCGGGCCCCGAAAGGCCGCGTGCCCGTCGTGCTGTTTGCCCATGGTCACTGGAAGGACGCGCGTCTCTCGTTCGAGACCGACGCGAAGCTGCGCGCGGAAATCGCCTCCGGCCAGGAGCGCTTCGAGCAGGGGGGGCGGAGCCGCTTTCAATCGCTATGCGTGCAACTGGCCCGCATGGGCTGCGTGGTGTGGCAGTGGGACATGCTGAGCGACTCCGATTCGATCCAGTTCTCCGCCGACGTCATCCACCTGTTCAAGCGTCAGCGGCCGGAGATGAACGCGCCCTCTGGCTGGGGCCTCTTTTCGCCGCAGGCCGAGGCGCGGCTGCAAAGCGTGATGGGCCTGCAGACGTGGAATGCGATCCGCTCGCTCGATTTCGTGCTTACTCTCCCGGAGGTCGATCCCGCACGCGTCGCTGTGACCGGCGCCAGTGGCGGCGGGACCCAGACGATGCTGCTGTCCGCGATCGATCCGCGGGTCAGCCTCTCCTTCCCCGCGGTGATGGTGAGCACGGCCATGCAGGGCGGATGCACGTGCGAGAACGCATCCCTGCTGCGCATCGGCACGGGGAACGTCGAATTCGCCGCACTTTTCGCGCCGAAGCCGCAGGGAATGACCACCGCGAACGACTGGACGATCGAGATGGCGAAGAAGGGATTCCCGGAACTCCGCCAGCTCTACGGCCTGCTCGGCGCGCCGGACGCGGTCATGCTCCACCGCGGCGAGCACTTCCCCCACAATTACAACGCCGTCTCGCGCTCCGCCTTCTACACGTGGCTGAACCGCCACTTCGGGCTCGGCTTCCCCGAGCCGGTCATCGAACGCGACTACGAGCCACTCACCCGCGAGCAACTGACCGTGTGGGGCGAGGGGCATCCCGCGCCGAAGGCCGCGGATCCGGACTTCGAGCGGAGCCTGCTGCGCTGGTTTGCGGACGACGCCGACGGCCAGCTCCGTCCCCTTGTTTCCCGCGCGGAAGATTTCCGTCGCGTCGCGGGCGGCGCGCTGGAGATCATGATCGGCCGGACCGCCGCGGACGTCGGCGAGGTGCAATGGAAACCCATCGCGGAAGAGGCCCGCGAGGGCTACCGCGTGCAACGCGGCCTCGTACGCAACACGACGCACGCCGAAGAGCTGCCGGTACTCTGGCTCCACCCACGCGGCGCCGCCGCCGGCCGACGCACGGTCGTGTGGCTTGGCGATTCCGGCAAGGCAGGGCTCTTCACCGCCGCCGGCGCGCTGCAGCCGGCGGTACGGCGACTGCTCGACTCCGGATCCTCCGTCATCAGTGCCGATCTCCTGTTTCAGGGTGAGTTTTTGGCCGACGGTCAGGCCTTCACCCAGACTCCCACCGTGGCGAATCCCCGGGAATTCGCGGGCTACACCTTCGGGTACAATCACTCGGTGTTCGCGCAGCGCACCCACGACATCCTGACGCTCGTCGCCGCCGCGCAGGCCGATGGACGGGCGGTCGATCTCGCCGGCTTCGGCTCCATCGCGCCCGTGGCTGCGGCGGCCCGGGCGCTTGCCGGTGCGCGGATCTCGCGCGCCGCGCTCTCCACCGGAGGGTTCCGCTTCGCTAATCTGCGCGACGCCCGCGACCCGCGCTTCCTGCCCGGCGGCGCGAAGTACCTCGACCTCCCCGGATTTCTCGCACTCGCCGCACCCCAACCCCTCTGGCTCGCTGGAGAAGGCATCGATCCCGCCCTGGTCGCCGACGTGTACCGTCTTTCGGAAACACCGCGCCTCCTGCACGTGTTCCGGGGCGAGCCGGCCGACGAGATCACCGCAGCGGCCGAGTGGCTCGCCGCGCCGTAGTTGGACCGTGACCGCCGGCGACGCGGGACCACGCGCGCGCGAGTGGAGCGCTCGCCGTGACTCTACGGTGCCGGTTTCACAGCGGCGCCTCCGGACGTGAAGCGACTCGGTGAAAAGAGGCCGATGTCGAGCCGCGAACGGCCGTCAACGACGAGCTCGGCGAGAATTTCGCCGACGACGCTGCAGAACTTGAAACCGTGTCCGGAGAATCCGCACGCCACCGTCACCCGCGGGCTGGCCGGATGCGGCGCGATCACGAAGTGCTTGTCCGGGGTGTTCGTGTACAGGCAGGTCACGCCTTGGAGCAGCGGTCCGCGCAGCGCCGGGAGCAGAGGCTCAATCGCCTGCCGCATCAGCGCGATCTCGCGAGGCCGCAGCACGCGGTCGACCGAATCCGGATCGCAGGGCTCCACCTCGGGGGCCCGGTAGAAGGCGACCTTCACCCCGCCGTTCGGTCCGTCGATCGCCGGGAATCCATACGGCGATGCCCCGTCGGGCGTTTCCCAGATGAAGATGGGAAAATGGCCGAGCCGGAACGGATCGACGCCTCCCACGGGATCAAACCAGTAGAGCACCTGTCGCTCGACCTCGAGCGGTACCCCAAGGCCCGCCAGCACGGTCGGGGCCCAAGGTCCGGGGCATACCACGAGGCGCTCCGCCTCGTAGGTGCCGCGTGCGGTCCGGACGCGCACGCCCCACGGAGTCTCCTCCCACGCCAGTGCGGCCTCCTCGAAGTGCAGGTCCGCACCCAGCGCGGCCGCCCGGTCGAGGTGAGCCTGCACGGACGCCTCCGTGCGGACGAACCCGGCCGCCCGCTCAAAGAGAGCGACCGTCCCGGGTGGCGGCTGGAATGCCGGAAAACGGCGCCGGATGTCGGCCGCGGTCAGTTCCTCGTGCGGCAATCCATACAATCGCGCACTCCGCAGACTGCCCGTCACCACGGCGCTCGAGGGCTCGCCCATCATCAGCCCACCCACCTCGTGCAGAAGATCGACCCCGGTCTCGCGGGAGAGCTCGCGCCACAACTCGTACGCTCGGAGCAGCAGCGGTACGTAGGCCGGGTCCTCGTAGTAGCTCTGCCGGATCACCCGCGTGCGCCCGTGGCTCGCTCCGCGGTCATGGGGCGCGGTGTAACGCTCCAGCCCCAAGACGCGGAGGCCGCGCCGGGCGAGATGACAGGCCGCAGCGCTTCCCATTCCACCCAACCCAAGCACAATGACGTCAGCAGGCATGGCGTGCGGAAATCAGCCGTCCGCACGCCGGACCTTAGCTCACCGATGACTGCTGTCCATGCCGGACCGACGGACGCCTACATGCCGGTCATCGTGTAGTAGGGTTCGTAAAGCGGTTCGAGCTTCCGGTACTGCGGCTGGAGGAAGGTCACCAGATCAATGAGCTGCATCACCGTGAGCTGGTCATTGACCGAAGGCATCGGCGACACCGAGCTCTTGGCGGCCAGCTCGCGCGGCATCTTCGACGACAGATCCAACGACGGGTGGATGATTGCGGTCAGCAGCTGCCCGTAGGTCTTCACCCGCGCGACCTCGCCGCCGATCACGACGACCCGGTCAGCCGCGACGGTCGGCGCCGGCAAGAACGGCAGCCCGTCCACCCGGTGGCAGGCGGTGCACTTCATCGCGACGAACACCTGTTCGCCCCGTTGGGCACTGCCCTCCGGAAGGACGAATCCCCGGACCGATTTTGGACCCCGATCACAACCAGTCGCCAGTAGGGCGACGATTCCCAACGCCAATCCCATCAGCCAGCGTGTGTGCGCATTCATGGTGTTTCTCCTTTAGGTTTTTGACCACCGAACTAGCCGCGTGTCGCTTTTCTTCGGATACAGCGTGCATTGACGAGGCCGAACAGGCAAACCGGAAATCAGCGCACGCGACTCAGGGGTGTGACGATACTGTAGCCGAAATCAGCGATGCCGCTGCGCAGCGATTGTCCATTGCTGCGCGCCCTTCGCCTGACTTCATAGCCCCGCGCCCGGAAACCCCGCCCGCCCCAGGGCTGCGCGACCCTCGAGGCGCGGGAGTTTCGCGGAAGCGGACCGACGCTCAGCGCGCCTGGTAGACCTCGAGCAGCACCTCGCCGGGAGAACCCGCCCCGAAAACTTCAACGGTGTAGGCTGCGCCCCCAGTGAGGCTGAGCCGGACTGCAGCGGACTTCGTATCGCCGTCCAGCGGGAACGCCCCGGCCGCAGCCAGATCCGCGGCCGAGACGGCCTGCATCCAGTCATCATTGTCCGCCGCCCGCACACCGTTGCGATACACCTCCAGCCGCGGATCCGCCGACGCGCTCGTGATGCCGAACGCGGCCAGCTTGGGGCCCACCGCGCGGATCAGCACGGGATGCGCACCTTGGCCGAGGATGACAAAGCCAGCGATGAGTCGGTCTCCAGCCGCTCCCACTCGACCGCGGGTCGAGAAGTTGTTCAGGCCCGCACCCACGCCCACCCCGTACACCTCCAAAAGGACATCGCCCGCCGCGCGGGCCGCCAGATTCAGGGAATGCCCACCGGTCAGGGAACGCAGGATGACCGAATCCCGGCTACCCGCGGGCAGCGCGAACGCGCCCACCGAGGCCGTGGCCGCCTGCAGCTCCGGGCTCGCCACCCAGTCTTCATTGGACTCGAGCAGACGAGTCGGAGAATAGAGAAACAACAGCGGGTCGGCGAGCACCCCGGGAACGCCGAACTGAGTGAGGCCAGGCCCCACCGCGCGCATCAGGACCGAGCTCGCACCCTCCGTCGAGAAGCCGACGATCATCGTCTGCCCCGCCGCGACCGTGGTACGCACCGAACCATTCACCAGCCTCGTCGTCGTCGGCCGAACCTCGAGCACCGCCAGCGATCCGCTGATCGTGGGCTCAACGCCCTCGTAGCCCACCAGCAAGAGCGGCTTGCCGGTCGGGCTGTCGCTCGCCGAGACGAACACAATCGTTTCCGGGGAGACGTACTGCGTGCCGGTCACCACCTTAACGCCGTCGACGATGTTGAAGTAGCCCACGATCGAGACGCGGGACAGGTCGGTGATGTCGAACTGGAAGATTCCGTTCTGACGCTCCGCGCCGAGGAACACATAATGGCGACCGTCGATCTGGCCGTAGGCGAGCGCCTCGGGTTCCGGACCCTTGTCGTCCGACCGCGTATCGATCGCGGTCGTGGTACCGTTGTTCATGTTGAACGTGAGCGGCGCGTTCGCCCGCACGAACTCCTCAATCATCGATCCACTGTCAAAGACCCGGCGGCCTGCGTCGTCCCACAACGTGAAGCTGCGCGTGCCGATCATCGTCGGCACTTCGATCAGGCTATCGCTGTCCAGATTGCCATCGACCCGAGAAATGGTGAGGCGTCCGATCCCGGCGGAGTCGCTCAGACTCCCGGCGAACGCGAGATCCCCCGCGCCGTCGGCCACCGTGTCCACCACGTTCGCCGCACCCGCCCGCGCCACGTCACCATCGTCGGGCCGGGCGTCTCCTTCGTTCGCCGTGGCAAGGAGCCGGCGGCCACCCGCCACGAAGGTCGCGAGGGTATCGGGCATCGGGAGCCCCGGCACGACATCGTTGATATTGATCGCCGCGAGGCCGCCGTTCGTCGGATCGCGGTCCGAGCCGTCGATGCGCTGGGTGATCGTGCCCAACGGAAAGATCGCCGAGATCCGCGGCGCACCGCCGCCTTCCAGTTCCACGACTGCGATCGCGTTGTTTTCCTGAAGCGTGACGTAGGCCCGATCGTTGGTCGCCACCGAGAACTCGGGTTCGACGTGAAGGTAGCGCTCGGCCGCCGGGAGGCCCGCGACGTTGAAGCGCAGGCCATCGAGCGTCACGCCCGGAGCCAAGCCGTCACGGAAATCCACCGTCGCCACGAGCGGCGCCCGCAGCTGAAGATCCGTCGAGGCATTGAAGCCGGTGAGATTCACGATGCTGATGGAGCCCGGAGCCTGGACGGCCCCAGCGACGTACTCACCTTCGTTCGCCACGATCAGGCGGCGGCCATCCGGCGTGAAGCGCACCGCGTCGGGATGGAATCCGACGTCCACCACGCGCAGGACCGCGCCGGTGTGCACATCAAAGAACGCCACCTTCCCGAGCACGGTGGTGTTGTCCTTCGGGATGATGCTTGCGACGCCGAATCCGCGGCCAAGCGGGTCCGCCGCGACGCTGCTGACCGAGAGGGTGGCGCTCGCACCGAAGATCGGATCGAAGTCCGCCACCACCTCTAGGGCGAGGACGCCGGTGGCCGCGAGCGAGTAGATGTCCACGCGATGGCTGACGCCAGTGGTGCGGGCCAGTGAGTTCGTCACCAGCACGCGATCGACGCCGGAGGCGGGGTGGTAGTGGGCGACGACCTCACCGCCCCCGGGAATCGAAACGCCGGAGAGCAGCGAGAGCTCAGCGCGCAGCGGGACGGAGCAAAGCAGCGTGAGCAGGAACGCAGACAGGAGTGGGCGGGGCACGGAGATCATGTGAGGAGCGTCAATGCGGTCATGGGTTCGTTGCACGACCGGGATTGTGAATTCGACGCAACGCCGTCACCGTGTTGTCTTCTTTCGCCGTTCCCGGTTCTGCTTTCACCCTTCGTCGTCATCACCGACTCCCCGACCCCGCCGCTCATGCAACGCCGCCGCTTTCTCGGCCAGCTCGCCGCCGGTGCCACCCTCGGCGCTTCCCTCAGCACCTCCGTCTCACCGCTGCGCGCCGCCAGCGCTCCGCCGCCGATCCGGCCGCGGCACCGCGTCCTGCGCGTCGCGCACCTCACCGACCCCCACGTCTTCGGCGAGCGCGGGGCCGAGGCCGGCGTGGCCGAGGCGCTTCGCCACGCGCAGGCGGCCAAGCCGGACTTCATCTTCTTCGGCGGCGACCTGATCATGGATGCGCTCGGCAAGGAGAAGGACGCGGCGATCGCGCAGTTTGCCCTGTGGGAGCGCGTCGTGGCCGCCGAGCTCCGCACCCCGCACCACGTCTGCCTCGGGAATCATGACGTCTGGGGCTGGAAACTCCGCGACGACGCCGCGGCCGCCGCGGCCACGGATCCGCTCTTCGGCAAGGGGCTCGCCCTCGAGCGTCTTGCCCTGCGCGATCGCTACTACTCCTTCAATCAGGCGGGCTGGCACTTCATCGTCCTGGATTCCACCCAGCGCGTCGACGATCCGAAGCTCGGATACACGGCTCGCCTCGATGAGACCCAGTTCGAGTGGCTGGTACGCGACCTCGCGGCCACGCCGGCCGCCGTGCCGATCTGCGTGCTCTCCCACATTCCGATCCTGTCCGCCTGCACCTTCCTCGACGGTGAGAACGAGAAGACCGGCAACTGGCAGGTTCCTGGGCAGTGGATGCACCTCGACGTGCGGCGGCTGAAGACGCTGTTCCGCCAGCATCCGAACGTGAAGGCCTGCCTCTCCGGCCACATTCACCTCGCCGATGAGGTTTCCTACCTGGGGGTCCGTTACTTCTGCAACGGTGCGGTCTCCGGCGGTTGGTGGAAGGGTCCCTACCAGGAGTTCGGCCCGGCCTATGCCGTCGTCGATTTCCACGACGACGGCACGGTCGACAATCGCTTGGTCCATTACCGGCAGCCGCCGGCCGTGGCCGGTGCCTAGACGAGCGGCGTCTCGCCGGGGATCGGCACGCTGCCAAAGATCCCCGGGCCGGGCGCCGGATTCTTCGGGAAGATGTCGAGCTTCGAGCCGTTGAGCAGCCAGCTCCACGAGATCTCGCGGCCCGTATACGCCGCCATGCGGCCGCCGATCGCGGTCAGGGTGCTTTCCGCGATGCGGATGCCATCGTTGATCGGGTTGTTGGCGCGGATGCTCGTGATCAGGTCCGTGTGCTCCTGCACCATCGGGTCGACCGCCGGTCCGCTGAACTCGTAAGGCTTCGACCCCTTGATCCAGCGGCTCGGGTCGGACGTGCCTTTGGTGCCGACGACGCGCTCACCGACGCGACCCATCGTCTTCGGGGCATGGCGGCAGAAGCTCGTGACACGGGAGCCGTTGGCGTACTCTAGTTCGACGGCGAAGTGGTCCCAGATGTTACCGGGAATGCTGCCTCGGTTCTGGCGTCCGCCCATGCCGGAAAACTTCACCGGGGGGCCGCCGTAGGCCCAGTTCATCACATCGATGTTGTGGATGTGCTGCTCGACGATCTGGTCGCCGCACAGCCAATCCCAGTGGTACCAGTTCCAGCACTGCCACTCGAAGTCCGTCAAATCCGCGAGCCAGTCCTTCTTCTCGCGGAACCAGATGTTCTCGCCGTTCCAGTAACACTGCCCGCCGACGAGCTCACCGAGGTCGCCGTCGTGGATGCGCTTCATCACTTCCTGGTAGCTCGCCTGATGGCGGCGCTGCGTGCCGACGCCGACGCCGAGACCCTTCTGCTTGGCGAGGCGTGAGGCCTCGATGACTGCGCGGGCGCCGACCGGATCGACGGCCACGGGTTTCTCCATGAACACGTGCTTGCCCGCCGCCACCGCGGCAGCGAAGTGGCTCGGACGGAAGCCCGGGGGCGCGGCGAGGATCACGAGATCCACATCCGTCGCGAGGAGCTTCTGGTAATTGTCGAAACCATGAAAGCACATCTCCGCCGGCACCTTGAAACGCTCGCGCAGCCGCTCGGTCTGACGCGGGAAAAGGTCGGCGAGGGCGACGATCTCGACGCCCGGTGCGGCATCGAGGCAGTTCTTCGCGGCGCCCGCACCGCGGCCGCCGCAGCCGATGAGGCCGACGCGGATGCGGTCCGAGCCCGCCGTCGCCCCGAACGCGCGTGGGACGGGGCTGGTCGCAAGGATGCCGGCACCGGCGGTGAGTGCGGACAGGCGGACGAAGGAGCGGCGGGTGAGCGAGGTATCTTCGGGGGTGTTCATGGCGTTTCGGGGAGAAAGCTTCGAGCGAGCGCGGGAGCGGCGGTCCATCGACCGCGCTTCCGTGGTCTATTCTAGGAAGTCGGTGCGAGCGTCTCGGCGACGGGCACGCGGTAGGCCTTGAGCGCTGGGATGATGCCGCCGAGGGCGCAGAGAGCGATCATCGCAAGGGGCGCGACCCAGAGTACGGGATGCCACGCCAGCACGTCGATCGCCACGCCGGTCTGCGCCCGGATGATTCGGGCGACGCCGGTGAGCAGGGCTCCGTACACGATGAATCCCGCCACCGCGCCCAGCGCGCCGATGACGGCGGCCTCGGTCACCACCGCGGCGAAGAGCGTGTGTCGCCGCGCCCCCAGAGCCCGGAGGATCGCGAGGTCACGACGTCGCGCGCTCATCGACGCATAGATGCTGGCCAGAACGCTACCGGCCGCGACGAAGGCGACGAGGTAGGCGACGAGTGCGAGGACGCGGTCGAACCACCCGATCTTGCCGAAAAGGTCCGCGATGATCGCGCCCACCGGGTAGGCGAAGGTCAGGCGATTCCCCTGTCGGTTGTACATCATGTCCAACATGAATCCCGCCTGCGGGGTGCGCAGCTGGAGCAGCACCGCGCTCAGGTCCGTCGCGAACTTGGGGTCATGCCCCTTCATGTTCTGGATGCCCGCGAGCGGGATCCACAACACGCGGTCCGCCGGTGTATTCGTCGGCTCCAGGATTCCCACCACCGTGTAGATTTCCTCGTGCTGGTGAGAGGGGTCGAAGACCAGCCCATGGAAAGGCTGGAAGGTGTCGCCCACCCGCAGGCCGAGTCGCTCCGCGGCGAACGATCCCACCAGCGCCTCGTGCGCCGCGCCGGCGAAGACCCGGCCGCCCGGCTGAACCGCGTAGCGCCGCCCGCGCGCATACTCGACCTGGGTGAAAAGGCTCTCGACGGTGCCGACGATGCGGTAGCCGCGATAGTTGTCGCCCACCGCCAGCGGGATCGCCGCCTTCACGGCGGGGTGGCGGCGGATTTGCTCGAAGTCGGCTGCCGCGATGTTCCCCGGCGACGCCTCCAGATGAAAAATGGCGTTGAGCACGAGCTGCAGCCGGGACCCACGCGCCCCGAGTACTGCATCGAAGCCCGTGCTCGTTTCAACGAAGGCGCGCTGCGACTGAGCCTTCACCATCCACACCACCATCAGCAGCCCCACGGCCAATGCGATGCTCCCCGCCGTCACGAGCGTCGAGAGCGCGTGCTGCCGGAGGCTGCGGTAAAGGATGAGCGGCAGGGTCATGGGCACCGGGTCCTCAGATGGCGCTCGGCGCCGCAGGACGGTTGAGCTCGGTGAAGTCGCGCACCGGGCTGAACTGGCCCAGCACTTCCGGATCGTGACTGACCAGCAGCAGGGCCGCTCCGGCCTCGGCGCATGCCTCGCGGATCAGGGCGAGCGCTTCCTGCCCGCGGCGCCGGTCGAGGTTTCCCGTGGGCTCGTCCGCGAGCACGAGCCGCGGTCGATTCGCCAGCGCACGGGCGACCGCGACGCGTTGCTGCTGGCCGGTGGAAAGCTGCCGCGGAAAATGCTGCAACCGCGACCCGAGACCCACGCGCTCCAGCAGGGACCGGGCATGGGCACGGTCGACGCGCCCGCCGCCAAAGCTCATCCCGAGTACCACGTTCTCCAGCACGGTGAACCCCTGCAGGAGATTGAAGGTCTGAAAAATGTAGCCCATCCGCTCGGCCCGCAGGCGGTCCCTCGCCGCCTCACCCAGCGCGACCAGATTGGTACCGTCGAACTCGATCCGTCCCGAGTCAGCCGCGAGCAATCCCGCGATCAGGTTCAGGAAGGTCGTCTTGCCAGATCCGCTCTCGCCGCGCAGCGCGACCTGCTCACCCGCACCGAGCGCGAAGTGCGCGACGCTGACGATCTCGACCGGCCGCCCACCCGCCTCGGGGGAGGGAAAGGATTTGCGGAGGTCGGTGATCGTCAGCACGGGGCAGCGTGGGCTTGGGGAACAGCCCTACTCTACTCAGTTTTTCGCAGATTTCTTGGTCGATTTGCGCGCTGGCCGCGACGCGGCCCCGTCATCGGCGGTCGACGGCGACTCCTCGGTCGAACGCGCCGACTTCCGCTTGGCCTTCGTCTTCGCTTGCAAGCGCAGGACGCCGTCCTTGGCGCCCTTCTCCAACCAAAGCTGTTCGTCGGCCAGGTCGACCGGTTCCGATTTCCCACCGTCTTCGGACGGTGCCGCCACCCCGGCGGCCGCGAGGGCGGCAAGCAGGTCGGCTTCGCTGCGACCCAGCGCTGCCGCCAGATCGGCCACGGAGGCAGCGGCTCCTCCACGCGGCTTGGTCTCCAAACGGGAACGCAGGTCGGTCAGGAGGGCTTCGCCGGAAACCGGCGCCGCCGCAGCCGACGAGGATGCGGGCACGGGCGCGGGTGCCGCTTCCGCCGGCGCTACCGCCGCCGTGGTGCTGGGCTCGGCCTGGGATGCAGAACCCGGGGACCCGCTTTCCGCTGCCGTCGGCGAAGCCGGGGCGGCCTCGGCCGAAGCGCCGACCGCCGGAGCCGGGGTCGCGGCGGGAGCGCCGCGGTCGCGCTCACTCCGCTTCCGTCCGTTGATCCAAAGACCGCCGCGTCCGTCCTGATTCAGCCAATACGACCAATTGCCGACCTCCAGGGGTGCCGGGCGGTCGTTCGGCCCCGAAGGCACGATGAAGCCGACCGCCACCAAGGTCGCGGTGAACTCCTGCTCGCTCTGCTTGAGCGCACGGGAGAGGAAGCTGATGCTGCCGGAGACGCCCGGGCTGCGACGGTTGCGGCGCATCAGCGGCCGGAGGCGCCGGAGCAGATCGGCCGCCGGGCCAGTGGCCTCGGGTTCCGGCGCGGTGTCCGGGCCTGAATCGTCCTCGTTGCCTCTAGCGCTGGCTCCCGCGTCCTCGGCCGCTGCGGCGGGAGCAGGAGACCCGGACTCCACCGGCGCGGCGGTTGCGGCCTCCGCCGTCGTGGCCGGTACCGAAGCCGGTGCGGCTTCCGCCCGGCCACGTCGACCGCCGTTGTCTTGGCGACCGCCGCGTTCGTCCGCCGGCTTTTCCGGAGCGGCGACGGGCTGGCCCTTGACGGTGCGGAACACCGGCCTGGGCTTCTCCTTGGTATTGATGAAGAGCTGGTGGTGACGATTCACGTTCACCCAATACAGGTCCCCGTCGTACTCCAGGTACACGGGATCGTCGTCCTCCCGCTCGGGAATGACGAAATCGCACTCGCGCAGCGCGGCCACGACTTCAGCCGGGGTGAGGTCGATCTTGTTCGCGAGGTAATCCACCGCGAGAGACATACCCGGGCCGCGCTGGTTGCGGCGCATGTGCGGGCGGATGAATTCGAAGAAGCTCGGGAGCTCCTGCTCCGATTCGAGTTTCTTCCAGTCGTCATCCTCGTCCTCAGCCAACTCCTCAGGATCTTGATCCCGATCGGTATCGCGCAGACGACGGAGACCGTCTTCCCCACCGGCCGTTTCCGCCACGAGTGAGGCGGGCTTGTCCTCGGCCCCGGCGGCCGGGGATGAACTCGCCTGAGCCGCCTGAAACTTGGCGGCGAATTCCGCGCGGAGTTTCTCCGCCTCGGCCTTGGCCGCCGCCGCCGCGGCGTCCTCCAAGGTCCAGTCGCGCTGGGTGGTCCGCCGCGCGAGACCTTGGAAGGCGAGCGGGTTGTCCGGTTGCGTATGAAAAGCGATGATCTCCCACTCGTCCTTGCCGAGCTGGTTGAGATGCGTCTCCAGCAGGGCCGGGCTGCCAAAGCCGCCTTTGCCGCTGCTGATGATCTTATATTCCCAAAGGGCCATGTTGGATTTCCTGTCTGTTGTTGCCGCTGACCGCCAAGGCATCCCAAATGCGGCTCGGGTTGCCGAGCCTAATCGTCTGCCCAAACCCACCCCATTCCCCGCCCGATCGCTTCCCGCGCTCCCTGCCATGCTCCGTCCACTCGCATCCCTCACCGTCGCCGCCGCATTGCTCTTCAGCCTCGCGTCCGCGCACGCCGCATCCTCCACGCCCAGCTCATCCTGGGCGGTCCCGGCACCCGCCGACGAACGCGCCGCCGCCATTCAGGTGCGCGTCGTGCCCGAGCGACAAGGATGGACCTACGGGGTGGGCGAGTCGGTAACCTTCCTTGTTTCCATCATCGCGGATCAGCAGCCCGTCGAGGGAATCACGGTGACGTACCGCGTTGGCCCGGAGATGCTTGAGGTAGCCCCGCAGACCGCGGAGGTGCCAGCGGGCGGACTCCGGATCAGCGGCGGCAGCCTCAACCAGCCCGGATTCATCCGCTGCGTGGTCAACGCCACGGTCGCAGGGCGCTCCTACCGTGGCGTCGCCACCGCCGGCGTCGCGCCGGACAAGATCCAGCCGACGCAAACCGAGCCGGCGGACTTCGACGCGTTCTGGACCGCGCAGAAGGCACTGCTTGCGGAGATTCCCGTCGACGCTCGTCTCACGCCGCAGCCAGACCTGTCGACCTCCAAGGTCGAGGTGTTTCACGTCAGCCTGCAGAACGTCGGCCCGAGCCGCGGGTCGGTCAGCCGCATCTACGGCATCCTCTGCGTGCCCCGGGGCCCGGGTCCGTTTCCCGCCCTCCTGAACGTTCCCGGCGCCGGGGTCCGACCCTACCGCGGTCTGCTCGATCTCGCGGAACGTGGCTTCATCACCCTGCAGATCGGCATCCACGGAATCCCCGTGAATCTCCCGCCGGAGCTGTACGAAGGACTCGGCGCCGCCGCCCTGAATGGATACAACGTCTACAATCTGGATTCACGCGAGCGCTACTACTACCGCCGCGTCTATCTTGGCTGCATCCGCGCGAACGACTACCTGGTCTCCCATCCCGCATGGGACCGCCGCACGTTGATCGTGATCGGGGGAAGCCAAGGTGGACAACTCTCCATCACGACCGCGGCACTCGATCCCCGCGTCACCGCCCTCGCGGCGAACTATCCGGCGTATTCCGACGTGACCGGTTACCTCCACGGTCGAGCCGGCGGCTGGCCGCACATGATGCGGCCGGAAGGCGGTACGCCTTCCCTCCACGCCACCCCCGCAAAACAGGCGACGACCGCCTACTACGACGCGGTGAACTTCGCCCGACGCCTCCGCGTACCCGGTTTCTACTCGTGGGGCTACAATGACGAGACCTGTCCGCCGACTTCGATGTACGCCGCCTACAACGTCATCGCAGCCCCCAAGCGCCTGCTCCTCGCGATCGAAACCGGGCACAACGTCACGCCGGAACAGACCCAAGCGATCCAGCGTTGGGTGCTGACCCAGGGCGGGCTGAAGTAAGTCGATCCCACGGCGCGCGGAGTCCGCGGCCCTCCGCGGATCGCGATCCGAGCGCCATCCGACTCGCGCCACCACGATACCTTTCCCGGTCCGTTTGCCCCGCCACCCCGACATTCCCGCCATGGCCCTCACCCGCACCCGTCTGGAAACGCTCCGTGAGACCTACCGTCACGGACTCCTGGAAAGCACGATCCCCTTCTGGCTGCGCCATGGAGCCGACCGCGAGCACGGCGGCGTGCTGACGGCGCTGGCCGAGGACGGGACCGTCATCGATACCGACAAGGCCGTGTGGCTCCAGGGTCGCGCCGCGTGGATGTTCGCGACCCTCCACCGCACGATTTCCCCCGACCCCGCCTGGCTCGAGATGTCGCGGAGCTGCCTGCAGTTCATCCGCGACCATTGCCGCGGCCCCGGTGGAAAACTCTACTTCACCGTCACGCGCGACGGCCGCCCGCTGCGGATGCGGCGCTACGTCTACAGCGAGTGCTTCGCGACCATCGCCGCCGCCGCCTACTCCGTCGCCACCGGCGACGAAGCCGCCCGCGCCGAGGCGCTGGCGTTCTTCGATACCTACCTTCACCACAGCTTCACGCCGGGGGTGATGCCGCCGAAGGTGGACCCGCAGACCCGGCCGATGAAGGGCGTGGCGCCGCTGATGATCGCGATCGTCACGGCGCAGGAGGTGCGCTCCCTCCTCGGCGACGTCCGTGTCCGCGGCCGTTCCTGCACGGAATGGATCGATGCCTCGATCGCGGAGATCGAGCGGGATTTCTACAAGCCGGACCTCGGCGCGCTGATGGAGGCCGTCGCACCGGACGGCGCCATCGTGGATCATTTCGATGGCCGGACGCTGAACCCCGGTCACGCCATCGAGTGCGCCTGGTTCATCCTGCACGAGGCGAAGCTGCGCGGCAACGACGCCCGGCTGCGCCAGCTGGGCCTCGCCATCCTCGACTGCATGTGGGCGCGCGGGTGGGATCGGGAATTCGGGGGCCTGCTCTACTTCACCGATCTCCGCGGCCTGCCGGTGCAGGAGTACTGGGCGGAAATGAAGTTCTGGTGGCCCCATAACGAGGCGGAGATCGCCACGCTGCTAGCCTACCAGCTCACGGGCGACGCCAAATACGCCGCTTGGCATGAGCTCGTCCACACGTGGTCGCATCGCGTATTCGCCGATCCCGTACATGGTGAGTGGTTCGGCTACGCCCACCGCGACGGCCGGATCTCCAC
>JACCDU010899820.1_pt1 | contig 35354 bp, 48 predicted proteins | sample 7446081 | NCBI WGS metagenome assembly JACCDU01 (sample SAMN15323447, study PRJNA562643) | freshwater metagenome | isolation source: river surface water | place: USA:Blue River Watershed | collected 2017-08-17
AATGGATAAACTTTTTGCACTGTTGATGGCTATCGCAACGCTGGTTGCCCTCAGCTTTATTTTCAGCTGGCCCGTCTACATGTTGTGGAACGGCTGTTTGGTAGGTGCAGTAAACGGCTTCAACGAAGTCACGTGGCTACAGGCCTGGGGTATTTCAATCCTCTGCGGTTTCCTGTTTAAATCTACCAGTTCTAAATGATCCAACGACTTCTAGCACTTATCCTGTCAGCCGCTGCGCTGACGGGATGTGCCGGTATGAAGATTCCTGCAACTGAACTTCATAACAAAGAAGTCGTCAATCTTCCCACTGAGGTTCATCGGACAGCAGCAGCAAAGGCTCCTACGGTTATCCTCTTGCACGGCTGCGGCGGGATAGAATACGGTCACTTTCAATCGTGGATCAAGCCGTTGAATGCTTGGGGCTACAACGTGGTCGTCATCGACTCGATCTCGGCTCGTGGCAATGGAAGCATTTGCCATAGGCCTCGGGCAGTGGTTACACACGAGCAACGATCAGCGGATGCTCACGATGCTGCGCAATGGATCATCAAGCAACCTTGGGCGACGGAGAAGGTAGGAATCATTGGGTTTAGCCACGGTGGGGGTGCAGTCTTATACTCAGCCGAAGAACGCTTTGTGAAAGCTAACTTCGGGCAGCAGATAATTGCCGCCGGGGTTGCCTTCTATCCGTACTGCGAGTCTAACCAGATGTGGAAGGCTGTGATTCCTGTTCAAATCCATTCAGGGACTGGAGATACGTGGACCCCATCGGGCTTCTGCAGAGATCTTTCTAAGAACTGGAAATCAGAGTTCTATGAATATCCCGGGGCTACACACGGATTTGATCTTGTAGGATACAACACGCAATCATACCCCGACAGCAGCGGACGACGCCACCGGCTCATCTATGATCGCAATTATACCGATCAAGCACGACAACGGACACGAGATTTTTTAGAAAAATATCTCAAATAACTGTTGACAGTTTGGACGACTAGCAGTATAATAGACACATCAACAACGCACTAGGAGCAAAACATGAGCACACTGTCAGAAGCATTGGCACACATGCAACAACTGGTTGAGTTGGGCTGCGCACATGACGAAGCACTGGAGAACACATGCACAGCTTACGAGCTGGAGTTTGATAGCCGCGAAATGTTGGAGTGCATGTTTGACGAAGCAATGATGGCAGTGGTCGACTACGAGATGCGAGCTAGCTTTGCGGCAATTGGCGAAATGGCATGCTGCACCTAATCCGTCAAGCGTGGCGTGGGGCCGGTTACCTGGAAGGGTACGGCCACCACCCTGGTTGGGCAACGCTGCTGATCTTTATCTTCTGTGCCGGACTCGCAGGAATCGACAAGGGCGGGCTGAGAGGATTCCTCGGCGGGCTAGCTGTGGGCATTGTGGCCTTTGGGATACCATTCATCATCGGCTGCGTGGATCGGGCCAACGGTTGTGATCGTGCTCAGGCTAGGATCATTAACCATTTACGGGGCAGCAAATGACTCGCGAAGAAATGTTCAGAGGTCAGCCCACGTGGGTCAAGGCTCTATGGTGGTCGATCACTACGATCATGATGATCTGGTTGGCCCCGCTGCTTATAGCAGCAATTGTGAATCCGCTCTGGTTCCGCCAAGATCTCTTAGGTTGGATTGAACTACATGCCGGCGACCTGGCACAACGACGAGACATCCTGCTGCGGCCAATCTTTAAGAAATATCGCCTGTTTGTGACTATCAAAGAAAGTCGTTGACAATTTGGGATAACTAAGCTATACTTCACCAAAAGGAAGAAAGCTATGTCCTACATTCTAGTCACCGACAGCGGTATCGAAATGCAGTTTTGCCTTAAATCGGCTGCTGAAATCTTTCAACAAATATATGGCGGAAAGATTATAGATTTGGTTGACACAGTAGAGGTTTGATCGTATACTACTTGTCATTGAAGAAAGGCACTAAATGACAGTTGAAGTTTGGACATACAATAACGAGGAAGAAGCTGAGATCGCACAGATCAACAGTTTGATTTCTAATCAAAACGCCATTAACGCCGTGCAGGCAGCACTGGCTAAACAAAGCCGACAACCCAGCCTAGAGTTCTGCGAAACCTGCGGAGACGAGATCCCAGAGGCACGCCGCATCGCTGTGCCGGGCTGTACACAGTGCATCATCTGCAAAGACCGCAGCGAACGGAGACTATGATCGAACAACTGAAATGGATTGCTACGGCAATCCTCATCGTTGGAACCGGGGTTAACAGCCTCGGTTTCTACCCTACGGGCCCCTTGATGCTGATCGTGGGCGGTTTCATCTGGTTGTTTGTGGCCATCCGCATCAAAGACCGGCCCTTGATTGTAACCAACCTGGTGATGAGCCTTGTGGGTCTCGCGGGAGTGATCTGGACATTACTACAAAGGTAGTAAGAACAGCAGATCTAAAAACTTTACCGAAAAAGCCAAAATAATTGACATTTTTTTCCTTTTGCTGTATAATGACTACATCAACAGCAGAAAGGGAAAGTTATGTTACTCAGCACAGACACTCGCGTAGTAGACTTCTACAACTTCGTCCAAGCCAAACCCCAGAATGCCGATGGTCACTTCATCGGATCAAGCCAGAACCAAGCCGGCCTGCTGTACGTGATCAGCAGCATTGGTGACGGCGCCATGTTGCAGGTTTGGCTTCCGATCGAGCTGATCGAATACGCAAATGCCGCTGCAGGTTCTTCGGGGGATCGCGCCGTGGGAATCCGCGTGAAGGGCTACAAAGACAGCATTCACGCAGCCGAGGCTATTAAGAAGATCTTCAGTTCCCCTGAGAACCTCGCAGAGTTCATTAATCGCAGCGAATGTGATTACGCCCAGCATCAGGCCACAAAGGCCGCTAAGAAGGCAGCAAAAACCCCTACAAAGGCCTCCGAACTGTTTTGGACGAAGTACAACAAAGACACGCTCGCAGAGATCAAAGTCAAATACAAGGACCATAAGAAGCTGGTCACCGATTTCCAAACCATGTCGATGACGGACTTTGAAGCAGCCTACGATTTGGCTTGACAGGGGCCGCTTTTGGCCTTATAATAACTCTAACAGCAACACACATTGGAGCGAACAATGAGTTACAAAAAGGTCGGCGGCATCCACTTTGTTAAGATCTGGCGCTTTGGTTTCAACTTTTACCTTAGCCGTAGAGTTGACAAACCCGCAGAGTTGGCAGTATAATCTAAGCAACACACAGACAGGAGCATGAAATGAACTCAACCACAGCAGCGATCCTTTTCTTCTTCGGCCTAATCCTCACTATGTTTGGTGTGGGCGGAGTTGAGCACAGCACTGAGAACGGTCAGCTCCTGGTATCCACGGGATTGTCCATCCTGGGCCTGTTGACCATGTTCGCCGGCACACAGGCAATGAACACCTCCCGCTATTACGACTAAGGAACTTATGAATATCAAACAAATGGCCGCAGCGCAAACCGCGAAGATCGTTGGCGCAATCTTCCTCGGGGGCATTGCCGTGAACATTGCCCTAGAGTTCTATCCCACAGAGACTAAGTGGATCGGTCTAGTAGGATTCCTGGCATATCTCATCTATCAAATGTATGGTATGCAGCTGGATAAGCTAGAGCGAGAGAACTCACTTAAAAAGCTAAAGGACCTAGGATGATACAGATCGATAAACTCAATGATCGCCAGAAGAAGATCATTGACACGATATGGCATCTAGAAAGCATGGAAGATGTGGAAGCATTTGTCCAGGCCCTGCCCACTGTTGCAGACCGTTACGATGCGCTGAGCATGGTATCAATGCTAGTAGTGGATTCAATTGAACTAGAAGAAGGGTTAGACGCATATGCAGACGCTGCTAAAGCTGCTATTGATCACGCTAGTAGCCGTTAATACCGCTGCTTGCTCAGTAATTAACGTGGGCGGCGGGCGTGATGTACCCTGGGATCCTCCGCAAGGGCGAGCCTTATTCGAACAGATTCCCGCATGGGATGGTGCAGCTGGTAAGGTCTGCTGCGGTCATTTGAGAGAGTGTAAACCACATCAAACTCCACGATGCTGAAGGTGACTTGAATCTGACTTGACCTGATGAGGTCGGTAGGGGTATGGCCGGTCATGGTGGGGTGAGGGGTATATAGCACAGTGTTGCTATAATACAACATGTATGGTAGCAAATCACCACCATGAATCTGTAAGTACTTCGGCGCATTTTTTTTGCACGGCAATTTTTTACCCCTGTAGACCCATTTGGGCTCCTACTATACGCTCTACTATACGCTATACTCTGCATTACACTATAGAGCACTATAATTCACTATAGAGCAGTATAAAACCACCAGGGTACTAGCTTTTCCCATTTTAAAAAAAACTGTGCTGTATTTTTTTAGGGCTGTAGACCCATTTCAGTATAAGTACTGTATGGAACAATATAAGCATTCAGCAGATCTCACAGTAAAAGACTATCTAAGCGGTCTAGACGCAAAGCTAGATCCACATAGCGATCAACGTGCTCTACAGGCAGTTCTAGAGCTTAAATCCACAGTAGAGCGACAGCAGCGCCAGATTAAGCAGTTAGAAACACTAGTAGAACAACTGCGTATCAGAGTCATTCAAAAGTAACATTTCAACTTTTCTCCCACTCTAACACAGTGCTTATACGGTAGATCAAAGATCGCCGTAACAGTTATACACAGTGAATCTACAGTTATATCTACAGTAGGCATACAGTACGTATACAGTGAGTATAGAGTACATATAGATTTACTAGCCATTAACTACGTAGATTATCCACTTAAAAATTTGCTTTTTTGCGCTGCGCTGCTTCGCAGCTTACTTCAGACTCTAGCTGCCTCCCCTGATAAGTACATGATGCAACAACCACATGCTTATGTTATAGTACAGAGATCTTATACTAAAGGCAATGTTCGTAGCTATAATAATGCCGAACTTAGTCAACGCTTGTATAAGCAAACACGTCGTGAATTAAAGAAACACGGGTGGAGTTTTAGCGAATGGCCCGCAGTAGATGGATTTACTGTAGATTCTGCTATGTGGGATTCTGCTGGTATTAAGCTACTGGATAGAGGGAAGATCATTGATAGACCCGGGGCTAGAGGTTGCTTTTTTAGTCATTGGTCGTTGTGGAATCATTGTTTAGAGTTTGGTCCTATAACTGTGCTGGAACATGATGCTATTGTACTAATGCCGTGGGACACTAGCATTGACTACAGTCAAAAGTTAACTAAGCTACATCGAGATCGTGGGACTAAGGTCAACGATGTTACAGGAACGTGGGGGCGGGGAGCTTGGGCATATACTATTACTCCCGAACAGGCTCAAAAGTTAATAGATTTTACTCGCATACACGGAGCTCAGGCAGTGGATAAACAACTGGGCAGTATAGCCGTAGATTGGTCATGTTTAGCAAGGGATCTAGTCATACACAATCCCGAGTTTCATACTAGTACAACCAGCCCTGTAACAAAATTCTCGGCTAAATAATAACGAGGATAACACGATGGCCAAACACTATTGGAATATACAAGCTAGAAACTTAAAAACTGGACAGACCCTTAAACAGCAGGATCTCAATAACTATCTTACTACTAATGAAGTAGAAGCTAATATGTTAGCGGAACAGTTTGCTAGAAACCTCAGTGATCGTACTCGCGAATCGTGGGTAGGTCAAATCAAATGGGTAGCACATACCGGTAAATAATTCTCTGAGTTTTCGCTGTGATAAGTAATTAACAGCGTAGATTAAGGAGATACTAGTGAGTCAATCACAACCAAAAAAGTTCGATAATATTTTTGGCCCCCAGGCCTTGTTAAATGCCAGCTTTGCATTTACTGACAGTGGAATTACCTATCGTCTAGAACATGCAGGTCGACTAGAACACAACATGGTTTTTAGTCTAGCACATGACATATTCGGAGATGGGGAAGATCGCAGTGCTCTAGCTATGACTGCTAGAGCTTGGGTCTATGATCTAGCGGACCGTTGCGAACTACGTGTTCGTGAAGTAGCGGACATTATGTTGGACGTTATTCCGTCGGGCACTAGCGAATACTGGTACTATCGCAGAGGGCCGGGCGCACCGCACATTCAAAGCATCATGCTTATGAGTCCAGCTAAGAGTGCTAGACTTAAGATCTATACAACAGGTCCCCTGGGCAATCAACCACGTGACGAGCTAACTGTAGCTGAAGAACATGAACTAGTGCCAAATCAATGGATCACTATTCCCAACACACAATACTGGAGCATTACAGCAGATCCTGAAATGTTTGCCAGTGTGTTAACAGCTTATTGGACCAGTGATCCTCTAGAAGGTCAGTAATGAACAACATGAGCAATCTTTGGGTCTTTGGGGACAGTTTTGCTTTCCAGGACCAAAAAGACATAGACTGCCGCAGAGTTTGGCCACAACAGTTGGCCACTAAACTATCGGGTGTTATGCGTAGACCCTTTAAGATGGTTAATCTAAGTCTGCTGGGTTCTAGTCAGGACTATGCGTGGTTTAAGATCCGTGAGCATTTAGATCAAATGCAGCCACACGATTACATGGTTGTACTATTAACTTCTGCTAATCGTGTTTGGTTCTTTGAAGACATGCCGCATCTTTCCAGCAGTCACGTTATAGACTTTGACGAAGTAGTGGGCGAAGAACGTTCGCGAGCAGCAGAGTTGTATATCAAACACATGCAAAGACCAGTTGCGGATTTCATGGCCATGGATCATAGACTAGCGTGGTTAGATCTAGCCATTAAACAAAGAGGGCTTAGACGTCCGCTGTTGCTTAAATGCTTTGAAGCCAGTACACTAGAGCCTTGGCCCTATGATAATCTTAACCTAGCTAAGGGCACATTGTTTGACGTTCAAAACAAAGAATGGGCCGACGGTCCAAAGACCAATAACAATTGGAATGGTTTTGACATTAGACACATGCACCTATGCCTGCGCAATCACGATGTTCTATCTGATAAAATGTTACAGAGTCTATGGAGAGGCTTGGAGCTTGATCTAACATTGGGATTCCACAGCAACTTTATGAACTTTGAAGATTGGGAAAATGCCCAAATGCTTGAAGAGTTCAATCCTAGAATTATTGAACAACATAAAGAATTTATTGCCAAACCCAAAGATACAACCAGTTGGTTTAATCGAAAAGGGATTGACAAAATCTTTAAAACAAGTTAAAATACAATTACTTTAACAACGAGGGTATTATGGATACTACTTTTAACAACGACGGCATTTATCGTTCTGCAACTGATATTAACACAGCAATGGGTCGTGTCTATGCCAATATGTTTTTGGCCATTGTGACTTCTATGCTGACTAGTTTTGTTGTGGGCACTAATGCTGCACTCATGCAATTCTTCTTCACGGGCGTTATGATGTGGGTGGTAATGTTTGCACCATTGCTGTTCATCTTCCTGGTGCCAGTTATTCTAAACAGCAATCCGCCTAGAGTCGTTGCTCACTTAACTCTACATGCCTTTGCGGCACTTATGGGCCTAAGTCTAAGCACTGTCTTTGCACTTTATAATATGGGCAGTATCGTAGGAGCATTTATGGGTGCTGCTGTACTGTTTGGTGTTATGAGCTTCTATGGTTACTTTACTAAAAAGGATCTGGACAGCTTTGGTAAGTGGTTGATGATTGGTCTTATTGCTATTATCATTACCAGCATCATTAACATCTTCCTTGGCAGCGGGCTCTTACAGATGGTTATTTCTGCGGCAGCTATTGTAATTTTCATGGGCCTTACTGCTTATGATACACAACAAATTCGTGAAATGGTCAGCGTTGATCGAGATGAAGCAGTTGAGATTATGGGTGCAATTACTCTGTATCTAAACTTCATTAACCTGTTTATTCATCTGTTGCAACTGTTTGGTGTTCTAAACAGCAGCGACGATTAACTAAACTTTGGTCACAATAAAGCCCGCTTAGTGCGGGCTTTTTCTTAATCTAAAATATTGTCTTGTTGTTCTAGACTTAGCTCTTCGTCTTCGAGCTCTCTAATCTTATTTGTAATTTGATCGATTAGTCCTAGATTTCTTAGCATCTTAAACACTAGGTTCTCTACTGACCATTCGCCTGCACTGGCCAATCCTGCTTTGCGCATCTGTACAATCTTTTCTTTTACCTTACGTAATTGACTTAGATCATTACTGAGCAACGCACCGTGAATATCGTGAACTAGTGATTCTTTTTTAGCTTCCACAGCAGCATCATCTACTTCCGGTTTGACTTTCTTTGGTTCAACCAGCCATTGATTTTTAGCAATGCTATACACGCCTGTGCTGTGGTGCTCTTCTTCTTCTCCCTGTACGTAGCATTCAACAGGAAGACCTTTTACTGTAATGTTGTGTTGCTCTGCCCAGAGAGCTTTTTTAGCGTTGAATAATTCACGAGCGCCGTCACCCACTTCGCCTTTTACTACAATGTGTAGATCCAGGTCACTATGCTCGGACCATGTAAAGTTAGCATTAGACCCTGTGATTGTGTAATCTGTTACATTTAGATCGATGCCGATAAATTCTTCAAAGGCTGCTGCAATCTCTGCTAGCTTTTCTACAACATCGGCTCGTAGATGCTGACCTTCCCAGATCTTAGGGTTTAATGTTTTTTTAACTGTAACTAACTTTTTACTAGTATCTAATAGCTCGTTTAATAACACTGATAACTCCGTTATATGGATCTATTATTTAGCCCACATTAAATGGTATTCTACCAATGTCTTTTCGTTGTAAAACTCTGCTATCAGTCGACAATACATGTCGTTGCGCTCTAACATAAGTTGACAAGCTTCAATGGGCTGTTTAAGTAACCAATTAGTTTGATCTAGCCCTATAGTTTTATGCACCTTGGGCCAATCAATATCGATATACTCACCCTCAGATGGAAGCCATTTTAATAATTCTACTTTACTCTTCCTCATCGCCGCCCATGTTATTCAAAATTTCTCGTAGTTTTGATGACTCTACATGTCCTCGAACTTTACCAACGGATGAACCTTCGCTCGGGTCGTCATCTCGTTGTACTTCTGTTTTGCGTTTAATGCTATCTATAATGCTACTTGTGCCTCGGCTGGTAGCTCCGCTATGTTCTTGCTCATCTTCGGGCAAATCAGTGATTTTAAGCGTTTCGATATTAAACTCTAATTCAATCTTCATGCCCACGCCAGAACTACTACGTGTCTTCATTAACTGTAATTGATAACGTCCACGTTCACGCATTGCTCGTGAAGTAAAGATACCGATAACGTTATCAGCTGTTTGAATCTTTGACAAACCACCCGAAATGTGTGAGTGATCAAATTCAACTTCTTCGACAGCACCACGGTTCAACTGTGCCGCAGTAACGAACACACATTGTTTTTCCATAGCTAGGTTACGAAGTTCTTCAGAAACATATTTGTCTTTAACGAACAAGTTCTCTGCTGAAATCTTTTTACCGATAGGCATTAACAAGTCCATGTAGTCAACTAATAAAACGTCAACTTTCTTACCGCATTTGATTTCATACTCTTTCATGTATGCACGAATGTCGTTAACAGTTTTACCCGACGGCATGTACTTAACTTGAAGCATACCGGACTTCTTACCGATCATCTTAACTTTCATTTCGATGTCGTCTAAGTTCTTAAAGATTTCTCTAGTGCTAACTCCAGTAACCATTGAGTCAATACGCATTGATACAAGTGCTTCTGAAAGTTCTAGTGTTAGATAAACAACGTTCAATCCTGCGAGTGCAAAGTTAACGCCTAGGTTAGCTAAGAACAACGATTTACCTGCACCTGATCCACCTGCAAAGATATTAAGTTCACCTCTGTTAAAGCCACCGAACAACTTCTTATCCATGCCAGGCCAACCTGTAGATACCTGACCGTTCTTATCTTTCAATCCCATCAAACGTGCTCTAGGATCAGCAAAGTAGTCTGTACCCATATCACGAGCAAGACCAATTTGCACAGCTTCTTTGATTAGACTTTCTACTTCACCGTAGTTGTGTTTTTCTAAAAGTTCTGCACTAGTAAGAATTGCTCGCTCTAATGCTTTGTGACGAGTAAACGACTCAAACTCGTCCATGAGCCATTCCATGTGACCTTCTTTTACTTCTTCTGGTCTCTTTAAATCTGTTCTGCAATTAGCATTAACCATTTCATAGTCTGGCAATACTGTATATTCTTTTGCGTAAACATTGATAAACTCTGCCGCATCTTGTAGTTTTCTGTCAAACAGAGTATGATCGAAAATACCTTGACAACGAACAAACACTTCTGCATCTGCTAACATTAATTCAAGGTACAACCTCTGTACTTCGTAATCGTAATTTTTAATCATATTAACTTATTATACACTAATCTGTATGTGTTTTGCAACACCGAAGTCATAAGTCCATATCCGAGTTTTGGTATGATATAACACAGCGCCAATGCTACTGCTAGGGTCACCCGGTTGTGGCAAACTCCATATGTACTTAAAATTTGGTTCCACTACACGTTTATTTGCAAGGCTGTTCATAGCACAACCTCCCATGTACACTAGACAGTCGGCACCAGTTATTGTCCTAGCAGTTGTCATTACTCGTTCGACTTGTTCTTCAAAGACATGTTGCACGGCGGCGGCGAGATCAAACTCGTCTTCTGCTGTTTCTATATAAAACTGTTGATCGCCTACACCCTTATGAAAGTTATAGTTTAACTCTAGTGTTCCGTTAAAGTATTTTGCTACACGATCGTAAAATCGTTTCCAATTGCCTTTTTCAGACATTGCTTGCAACTTACCTTCGTCAGCAATAGGAGTCATACCCAATGTTTGTGTAAATGCAGAATAGAATAAACCTAAACTATTAGGATACGAACGACTCCAAATTTTACGAAGCTCGCCGTGCTTTGCTTCCCAAATAGTAGCGCATTCAAACTCGCCTATGGCGTCAAGCACAACCACAGCACAATGGTTAAAAGGGCTGGTGTAATACCCGGCGCTTGCATGGCTAGCGTGATGAGGAGTATAAGTGGTAGGAGCATAATTAATCTGAATATCCTTAATATACTTTGACGGAAGCACACTTAAATCGAAAGCTCTGGAATATTGCCCGGCATATAATTGCCTAGCTTTTTTGGTCCAGGGCTGTTCGTACCAGAAAAGAAAATCTGGCGATCCATTGTGTAAAGCCTTTGTGATAACTGACGTTTCTAACCTGTCAGCAGCACAAAATTCATTAGAAATAAGTTTATGGTCTTTAAACACAGCTAGGCTACTGCCGTGATTAAGAGCGTTAATTCCCCACTGTATCATTTGTAGATAAACGGGTCACGATCGCGTAATTCTTGAAGACGCTTTTTAAACTTCTTTCTTTCCTGATATTTTCTATACGGCGATAGAATGAAATCAAATATTTTCTTTAGCATGTTCTATTCTCTCTAGCTTATGTTCTTGTTGATGTTTTGCCATATTGATCTTAATAGCACCTTTTTGTGCAGTTTTGATTGCATCAACGATAACGAACAACTTTCCATAACGTAGCACTGCATCGGCAACGTCTTTTACATCATCGTCCCAGTTGGGCATTGCTACAGACCAGTTAAGTTCGGCAGCACGATCAAACAATACTAAACCTGCCCGGTCCTGGTCTGGAATAACAATAACCTCTGCCCCTAGACTATTAATTATCCTACTTTGCTGATCAGCAATTTCATTAGTAAGGAGTGCAACACCTCCGATTGCTAGTGCATCAAATGGGCCTTCACAAACAATAATATACTTTTGATCTTCGCTTTGTTTGTCAAAATTAAAGACAAAGTGCGGGTGCTGATCAGACAGGTATTTGAGGTTTCCTTGTACTACTTTTCTGGCAGTATTGCCAACTATGCGTCCTTCCCACCTAAAAGGCAAAATAACACGATTTTCGTATCCTGGGCTAGGACTCCAGTAAAAATCGCCGTTAAAGGGGTCATAGCCACGGTTTACAACGTAGGAAATCACCGGATCTAGCAAAATAGACACTTCTTTGAAATATTCACTGTTTACCCAGTCTAGTAAGGGCATTGCACCCCCTGGAAGCTCTTTATCGGGAAATTCGATCGTTGTTATATGTTCAGATGGTTTATAACTAGTTGATTCGGATTTTAGGGCTTCAAATACAAATTCTCGAATGTTGTCTTCTGTTCCTCCCATCCATCGAACAAGAGTTTTCATCTTCTCGCCAAACGGACTACCTGGTTGCCAGCCTGTTGAAAATTTACAGTTGAAACAGTTATAAACAATACCGTCGCCGTCGAAACGAATGCCTGCTCTTTTGCGAGTATCCTGTTTATGTCCGCGATGATGGCAACACGGTGCGTTGAAACTAGTCCAGCCTGATGGACTGTGTTTAGCGCGAGGCGGCAGTAAGGATCTGAATTTATCTACGACAAGGGTCATAGATTTAGTATACTATCTGTAGATTACAGAGTCAATGGTTCCGATGTTAGGAGTATACCCAGATTGAACAAATGTCTTTACGCCGTTATAAGATAATCCAGTCCAATCAATAGCCTTAATTTGTCCAATATTATCAACTTCAGTTACTGTAATAGTTAGGTTATTGGTAGGAGATTCGCCGCCTAATTTATCACCTTCTATTAAAATTGTGTCACCGACTGTATAACCTTTTCCTGGATTTCCGATATCAACAACGTATAAAAGCAATATAGTTTGAGCAACTGTAAAACTAGCTACACTACTTGTTTTATATGGTGTATGTTTTATTCTAAACCAGTTATATTTTCCCTGAATATTTTCGTAATGAGTAGTTTGTTCTGCTAAATCAAAGTCTGATAAAGCAACCCATACATGAGGGTTTCCACCGGCGCTTTGGCTACCTTCTATAGTGACAGCCCCTGTATAATTAGTCATCTGAAACTGGAATGTATGCCAACTTTGTGGAACAGATAGTTGTGGGTTAGCGTCAATTAATTCACTTATATAATAACGATCCTCGGTGTAAACACCGTGTTCTGCAAACTTTGAAACCACTACGCTATCAATTGGTTCGCCTGATACATCACCAAAAACTTCAATAGTCGCAAGAGCTCCATATTGGCTATCGATATAAAGAGGCTTTCTAGATGTTACTGTATATGTATTATCGGAATTTGTTGTTCTAGTTTCAGAATATAACGAATATTGATAAAATCCAGGTTGAATATCCATTAGCTCAGCTTGTGACAAAATTGTATATAAAATGCCTTCTGTTGCATCCTGGATAGTACAATCTTTTTTAATTATTAGTTCTTGTGTTTCTTTGCCGATTAGAGAAAATACCACAGAAGCAGTGCCAATGTTACTCTTTCTTTGATCAGAGTTCATTACTCTAAAATCAAGTTTATTATCAACACCTCTATGTACTTTTAAATTATTGTTATACACTCTACGATACCTCTCCGATAGGGGTTCCGCAAACGAATTTGTGTAGACCTGGACTTGATTCGGATATAAATAAACTGAAATTGTTTGCATACATTAGCGGACCCTTTGCAATATTTATCTATGAGAATAACAGAAAACTTACAAGAAAACTTCCCATTTATTAGTGTAATAACCCACGTCAGCCAAGAGTATGTCGGCATTGTAATCAATCAGGATGCACAGATTACTAGTATATACGATTATGCAGCAATTAAGGGCGATCAAGAACGAGCTAGATTTCTAGAATTAGGTGAAATTTGGTGGTGGGAATCTAATAGACAAATCCCAATTAATATCTTTTTAAGTAGAGACTTATTGGCTTATCAATATACTATACGAAACTTTAGTACAAAAGATGTCAAAGTTGTACTAGGGCCGTGTACAAGCCTTAATGATATATTAGTTAAAAGAATTAAACGAAAGTCAATTACACTAGTAAGAAAAGCTTCTTAACTAAACCCAATACTTATCTGTTCACAGATTAAGTTCATCTGTACCACGATTGCCACGGCATAAGCTGTAGCGTGTGACTTTTTAAAGAAATATTCATTATTAGTTGGCTTTGTCCAAACTTCGGACATAACTGTAGGCCAATCTTTTCCTATTAGATATCTTTTTGCAGGACGAATCATTGCTATAACTGCCGCTAGTTCTTCTACAGATTTTGGTTTCATTTGCCTTAGAACTGCACCGTGCCCGTTAACATGAAACAACAAATTGTTAAAATCATCTTGCAATAACAGATCCCATAACGGTTCTCTATTCATTAGTTCAACAAGGTGAGCTTCATCTCGAACACCTTTATATAAACCAACATTAAGAAAGTCAATCTTAAAATAATTTAATTCGTCTGCTTTGTCGTAAGGCACTTCACAGAGACCGCTAACTGGGTCAACCGGAACACTGTGCAAGTATACCCCAGTGTTATGTTTTGTTAATTTGTCGTTATCTACTCGACTGGCAACAATATGGTCAAACAATTCCAGTGCTTGAGATCTGTCAACAAAGTCGATATCAATATCAGGCATTACTGAATCCTTGTGGTTTCAAATAATAAGAGTGGTAGAGTATTGACTAAAAATTCTGCGTATTCTTCTGCATCTTCTTCGTCAGCAAATCCTGAAAACTTTACAAACACAGCATTTTCTTCTGTGCCTGTTGCTACTTCGATGTCGATATCATCTCTAGAAATAAAGTCTTCGTTTTCAGCGAGTTCCTCAACTTCTTCTAATTGTTTTTTAGTCGCCATTATATTATCCTCGCTTCTTTTATAACATCTTTAACTAACTCAGTATCGGCTGGCAGTGATTTAAATCGCTTAATCCAAAACTGAGGATCAATTACTGGGCTAACAATTGCTAGCTGTTCGTCGTTCATTTTTTGTAACATTTCTTTACCTGACTTTGTATTTAATACCAGCCATGGGCTTATTAAACCTTCTTTAATATCGTGTGTAGCACGATTTAAATTAACATATGCAAAATAATGTTCCCACGGGCTATTATTTTTATCTCCCCAGTCCATCATTGTTTGTATGCTACGTTGTATTGCACCATCAGCTGGTTCAATTTTAATCAGTTCAGATATGTATGTTTCATATAAACTATCTCTGCACCAATGATCTAATTTAACTCCGCTTTTTATAACATAGTCTATAAATCTTTCTGGATATATAGGAGCAGTATTAGACATAAAACTTCCAAACTTTACAAATGCAGTATAGTAAGGACTAGATGCAAAGTCGTCAAATGTTTTAGGTTTTGCATTCTTCTGAGTGAACTCGTAGAACTTTTGAAATGTTAATAAACCTAATTGAACATGCTTTTCTGATTTACTAATGTGACGACGCTTTTGTTCACAGATATGAACAAACAATGTTTTTTCTTTGGCAAACAATTTGCCGCAGTATTCACATTTATAATTTAATTTCATTGATTTGCTTTTTATCCCATCCGAGACTTTCGCAATATTTTTTAATTTCTTTGTCGGTTGTGATTGCTGCAAGTGTCTCAACGTCTGCCCTTTTCATGTTAGGAAATAAGTTTAATAGAAATTCTGTCTTTTTATCTTTTTCTCGTTTTAACGGAATCCATTCGTGAAATTGAGTTTTTCCACTTTCGTGACCGCATACACATAAAGTCTGCCAAACTAATTGAGGGTGCTTTTGTATAGCATTCCAATTTTTGTTATAGAACTCGTTTGTGGCTAGTAGATAGTGTTCTTTTAACTCCCTGTTAGGAGACTTTACATTACTAATGTAACGGTTAAGTGTCCAGAAGTCACCTTTAATTTCTTTTCGACCTTCTTCAGTTGAGGCACTCCATAGCTCTTTCAAATTAAGATCTACAGCAGGAATCATGTCCTTAAAAAGGTCTACGTGTTTATTTTTTCCCATTCGATTTACTCATATGATATATTAGTATAGCACGATCCAAGGCATCTTGTAAAGCTGCATTTGTTTTTGCTTCTTCCCTAATATCTCGCCATAATTGATTATCTAACATTACCTTTCTAGCATAGGACATTGTTCGATCTGTTGGATCAAACTGCTCGTCACCAGGGTATTTCTCTGGTACCTGGCTCATAATTTTTGGTCCTAGAAAATTTACTACTATTCTTTTTATCTAACATAAAATCACATGTTCGAATCAATGAAGGATTAGTAACAAATATGTCAACGTAATGGCAGTTAATGTGAACATCTACTGGCATTATTCCATTGTTGTGTGCTGCGTTAATTAATTTAGTTGCACCTGATGGTTTGATTATGTAACCGTGTGTGCCAACAACGTGAAAAGTTTTTGCAGACTTCCATGTTAGTGTTTTTGGAATTTGATATTTTTCAAATAATTTCTTAACAGTCAATGTCTGATTCATCTTCATACATTCGAGATACTTGGCAGGATCTTTTCTAAAAGAACTACAGTAATCTAAATTTAAGTAATCAGTAAATGTATCCAATAGGCTGTCTGATATCTCATGTTTGATAATCATGTCGTGTTCAAAAACTAGGATAGGCTCGTTAAGTTCTACGCACTTTTTCCATAAGAGATAATGGCTTAGAAAACATCCTTTGTTTCCTTTTGACATATCTAAACACTCTTTAGACACAGATAAATTAAATTCAGTCATCCTTAGATCAATTTCAGATCCAAATACACCTTTAATTAATTCTACATCTATATTAAAAGATCTACAACTATCTAACCCGTCGTGCGCAAGTTTATTAGATAACTCGTCATCTGGATCATAGATCATGAATGACTTCATTTTGCGTGTCCAACAGTTTCTCTTTCAATGTCGTCGTGATCAAACTCTGCCCAATATAATTCAAAAGCAATGCAATCTGTTACTGCTTCAAATTGATGATATTCGCCAGGAGCGACCTTTGTGTACTGGCCTGCTTTAAGCAAAGTTTCATCTACTAAGTCATAATTATTTTTCCAAACACGAATGATCATTTCTCCTTGTTCAACAAAGAAACCGTTCCATTTGTATTTGTGTTTATGTTTGCTGCAAACTCCACCTGCTTTAGCTTCAATTCTATGAAACTCTAATACTCCATTTGCTTCTAACAATTCTGTCTGACCCCAAATTTTTCCTGCTTTCATAGTCTTCCTTTTAATCTCGCCATCATGAAATCTTCACGAGTAATCCAACGAATGTCAAATACAGGTTCGCCAGGACCTGTTAACATCCTAATACCTTTGTATGCTTTTTTAAACCAAATTCTTTTTTTACTTATCTCGCATGTTTTAGGCAACCAGGCAAATTTATAATACCATTGTGCCCTATCATAAAACGGATCGTAAGATTGAACTGTGTCCATTGGCATTACATTAACTTATCTAGCTGAATAATTTCGCCCTGTCTTGAAATCTCTTTAATAAAGAATGCACATGGAGGATTCGGTTCGTCGGTTAACGGAACTGTTAGTAATTGTCCGTTCTTCATTTTAGGAAAATACCAACGTACATCTTGAAAGATATTTACAATTTTGATAGGCATGTACTCTTGTCTAAATCCGTTTACAGGATTAAACACTAGTGCATCAAACCCACGTTCATTAATACTAGTGAGCGGAAGAACTTCTGGGTCTAATCCGCATTCCTTATCTCCAACAACCATGCACCAGTCTAACGGCATTTGTACTTGATACGGGCCTACCTGTAATAATATTGCCGGACTATTAAATGCTTCTAAAAATATTAGAGGCATAAAGTAAAAGTCTGGATCATTAGGTGTTGAATTGTCTAACACACTAAAGCGCATATCCTCGTCTACTTCGTCTGGCAAATCATTTAAGTCAAATGCCCTATTGTTTAATGTTAAAATTCTCATATGTTTACCTTGGTTATTGTGAAAGGATATTTTGCATCCTTATAATATTTCTTACGCTCTGTTAAATGACGCTTTGCATATTTGCATGTAGATGTTATATCCCAAATCTCTACATGGTCTTTGTCTTCTGCTTTTCTAATCCCTCGCCCAATGCTTTGTATAACGCGGACAAAGCTCTTTCCGGGCTCAATAAGAACCAGATTAAAAATACGAGGAATATTAATACCCACAGCGGCCACACCATAAGTCGCCACAATAATCTTATTGTCAGCAGTTTTAATTTCGTCATATTCTTCTTTCCTGTCATCTAGTTTCATTCCGCCGCTGACAAATGCAGCATCGGGTATTAATTCAATAAGTTTGTTTCCAGTATCAATTCTATTAATTAAAACTAGAGTGTTCCCGGTTAGTGCTAGCTCTTTAATCTTATTAGCCATCCATGTAAGTCTAGTTGGATCAGTTACTAGAAAAGCGTATTCGTCTTGGAAGCTTCTGAATACCTGGACGTCGGTTGTTTGTAATATATTGATATGAAGATTAGACAACACACCTTTTTCTTGAAGATCGTGTGCCGATACATGATTAATTACTGGACCAATACTAGCTAATATTCCTTGGAACTCCCATGCTTCTTTAGGAACAGTTCCAGTTAATCCCCATCTAATAGCACAGTTTTTAAAATTCTGTGTTAGGAGTTTTGTTAGAACATCTGCTTTTGCCTGATGTACTTCGTCAATAATAATTGCATTAACACCTTCGGCAAACTCTGCCAACGTTAATGATTCTTCGTCATAGCTTTTTTTATCTAATACGTTAAGACTTTGCCATGTGCATATGGTATGTGTCTTTCCTAATTCTTTGCGATCACCGAAATATACACCAACGTCAAGACCTAAGTTAATGTAATCTTCTTCTGTCTGAACGACTAAGGATTTATTAGGAACAATAACCAGTGTGCGTCCATACGGTTCGCACATTGCAGATAGTGTAGCTGTAGTAATTGTCTTACCAGCACCTGTAGCAACTTCCTGTAAGCTCTGAGGATTTTCTAAAAATTTATTAACTACATCATATTGGTAGTCTCGTAGTTTAATAGGTTTACCGGCTTCGGGATGTCCTTTAGGCCATGTCTTACCTTGGTCGGCCCAATAGTTTTCTGTTACAGGAGTAAATTTAAAATCGTGAGGTTGTCTTAAATCCTCAACTTCGATATCGTATCCTGCTTCGTCAATAATAGGAAGAATAACATCTAAGTGTGCAAGATAACCAGTGCCGCCAATGCCAAAGTAAGTTTTTGTTCCGTCCCATCTTCCTAGTTTGTAGGCAGGCATATGACGGGCATACGGCAAGTCATATTTTAATTTGTTAACAATCTTTCGGCGTGTTTCAACGCTAAGACCATCAATTTTAATGTTTACTTCATCTTTAATTATTAATTTACAATTCGACAATTTTCTTATCTCTTGCCCTAGTGGGCTTTATACCACCCAAATAACATACACATGGGTGTGCTGCCACCCATGCTGAAGTTAATGGTTCGTTCATAGGTGTAAAACTATTTGTTGCTATAATTTTAACATCTGTGTCTTCTTTAAACAACCACTTAGGTGGTTTATGTTGGAAAATTAAAATCTTTCCATCCTTTACTGTACCGCCTACGTTATTGTCTTTAATCCACTTATTAAGAGCGGACGGCCGTGACTCTGTTTCTCTAAAACACACCTTAATGTCGGATCTAGAAATTCCGCAAAAATCAGCTTTCTTAACAAACTCGTCGAGCCACCCGACAACATCTTGGGTGTTTCGATCAATCACAATGCCAACATAGCAGTCTAACGATGCATATAGCTCAAAAAACTTCGATACATCCTTAAACCAAAAATCTGTATCTACAGTAGAGGCGATGTTTTCTACAACAGTTGACGGAGGTACTGACATTTTAACAACATATCCCATGCTTTTTGCTAAAAACATGTCTTTATTGAGATCTCCAGATGCTGTTGATTCCCAGAAGGCAGTTGCATCTGCTGTTGCATTTTTTAATACAACTTTGTTGTCAACAACTACGGCATACGGAATAATGCTGTCTTGTTCGTTCCAGGCTTCTTCGGCTTGAAACACAGCTTCCATAAAAGATTCCTGTATGTTAAAACCGTTAGATGCAATAAATTCATACAGATGAATAATATTGTATTTTTGAAGATCTAACTTCCTTAATTTTCGATCATGGTCCCAACTGCTTCGGACCTTTGTAGCATTCTCAAATTCTTTTTCGTATTTGTCTTTAAACACAAAGGGAAACTTCAGGTATGCCCAGATTAACCCTTCGCTATCTTTTTCGCAGAATGCTTCTTTAGAATAATCTAGTGTGCGAAAGGTTGTCTTCCAGACAGGATTTTTTAAAGTTTCTGAATAGTCAAACCCATTTTTAATAGATAATGGGAGATACTTAGACATTAGTCTAATTAGATAGTTCCCTTGATTTGCAGTCAGCTGATCTCCAAACGACACTTTATTATAAAAGTCCGTAAGGATTTTAAAATCTTGAAAGTTAAGATTCGAAATATTGTGATTTCGATCGTAAAATTCTACAAATACAGGTTCGATATATGAGTTTTCAGACATAGTACATTATAACAACATGTACACGTAATGTCAACTGTTTACATCTGATTCAAGTTTTGGCATTAATCTTAGAAGTGGTATGCCTTGAGCAATTTCATTAACAAACCATTCAGTATGACACAACTTTAAAAACCATTCGTCTCTATCTGGCAATGAAATATTTTCAATTTGATCCAATTTACTGCTTACAGGATAAGCCAAACTTGAAGCATCACATACCACTGGAGTTCCTGATATAGCCGCCTGAACAGCAGGTCCGCTGTTGTAATTAATTACACAATGATAGTTAAAATCAATATTGAATCCATCATAGGTGTTAGGTATTTTTTTTGGTAATTCTAAAGTAATGTTCTGATTTGATAGTGTAAACGGTGATCGCGGATGTGGTCTAACAACGATAGGTCGTTGAGTGTACTTTCTTATTTCATTAATTGTTCGACTAGCCCACTCTGCCATTCGAGGCATGCCTTCCCATTGAAGGCTGTGTTCGTGTTGACATGCTAACAAAATATTATCCGACCTAATCTTTCTTGGATTAAGGAGAGGAATTCCTATTTTCTTAATTCTAGATGTGTCAAGGTCACAGTCGTTTCCAAAATAACCCATGTTGTTAATATGGTCAACTGATATTCTCCACGATTCGCCTCTTCTCAAATTCCCAACTTCGATAATAACAACAGGTCTTTGAATTTTTTTAGATAACTCGTAAATTGCATAGTTGCCTTTCATTCGACCGTGCCACAGAACTGACCAAATAACTGATACATCTTCGTTGTTGTTTACAATTTCATGGCCGATAGATTTTATTCCTCTTTCGAAAGCATCGAAAATAGGCTGGCTGTTTAGTGCTCCGTGCTGCCTGTAAAGTTTAAATTTCATGGTAACTAAATATATGAGTATTTAATGATTATCACATGAGTAAATTTGCAAAACGTTTGAGAAAAATAGCCAAATTACCTAGAAATGCAATTTTACTAGGTAATGCGTTTGGTCACCTCGACGATGTCTGTGAATCAGTGTCGTCTGCATTTATTATTGGCACTGTTGATTACACTCTTAATAGAAAAAATTTAATTTTTAGAGAAACTATAGAAGACTTTTACGATATTCCAAATGTTGATATTATTTTTGTAGATATTAACCAGGCTGATAATTTAAGAAAATTGCAACCTGTATGGAAAAGATTTAATCCTATGATAATCGTAGAAGGATCTGAAATGTTAGAACACAGTCTTCAGAAGTTTTTAAAATCTGAAAGATATCGTGTTGTTGAAATTAGAAAAGGTTATCATATCTGGATGATAGGTTAGTATTTGACCTATAAATAGACAGCATTCGAATCACGAGGAAACTATGAAAAAAATAGCATTTGTTACAGGCATGACAGGTCAAGACGGACCATATCTAGCAAAGTTACTATTAGAAAAAAATTATAAAGTATATGGATTAGTTAAAAGATATTCAAATCCAAATTTAGATAATATCAAATTTTTAGGTATCGAAAACGAAGTAGAATTAATCACTGGCGACATCACTGACGACGGTTGTATGAATCACCTTGTTAAAGGTCTGAAACCAAATGAATTTTATAACTTAGCAGCACAAAGTTTTGTCGGTGCTAGCTGGGATCTTAATAAAATGACCACTGATGTGAATGCAGTTGGTGTCTTAAACATACTTAATGCTATCAAACAACACAATCCAGATACAAGATACTATCAGGCCAGCACTAGTGAGATGTTTGGTAACAGCATTGAAATATCAGGTGGACAACAAGACGAATCAACTCCGTTTTGGCCTCGTAGTCCATACGGTGTTGCAAAGTTATACGCTTATTGGATGACTGTTAACTTCCGTGAAAGCTACAGTCTTCATGCTAGTAATGGTATTTTGTTTAATCATGAAAGCCCTATTAGAGGTAAAGAGTTTGTTACTAGAAAGATTACCGACGGTGTAGCAAAGATTAAGATGGGTCTAGCTGATAAAATTACTCTAGGGAATTTAGATGCTAAAAGAGATTGGGGATTTGCCGGAGACTTTGTAGAAGCTATGTGGTTAATGCTTCAACAACCTGAACCAGGCGACTATGTAATTGCTACAGGTGTACAATATACAATCGGAGACCTCTTAGAACGTGCATTTAAGTATGCTGGAATAGACGATTGGCAAAAATATATTGAAACCAATCCTGCATTTGTAAGACCTGCTGAACTACACAGCCTTTGCGGAAATCCTGCTAAGGCAGAGCGTGTACTAGGCTGGCAGCGTAAGACAGACTTTGACGGTCTAGTAAAAATGATGGTTGAGGCCGATATTAAGAGATACGGCGGAAGTATTAAATCTGATTGGACATCCCAAACAAAATGAAAAAAGCTGTAGTCACTACTTTTCATAAAGCAGGTTATGACAAATACGCCAAACGAATGATTAATACCTTCCTCGAAACATGGCCGAAAGACATTACACTGTATGTATACCCAGAAGATCACGACATTTCAGAGACAGCTGATAACTTAGTTGTTAGAGATCTTCATAGTTCGTGTCCAGATTTAGTTGCTTTTAAAAATAAATGGAAAGACGACCCCAAGGCAAGAGGCGAAGTTGCAACTGGTCCTGTAGATCGCAAAGGAAAGGCACCTGGAATTGGGTTTAGATGGGATGCTATTCGATTTAGTCATAAAGTTTATTCAGTATGTCACGCTGCACAACACACTGATGCAGATGTACTGTTCTGGATGGATGCCGATATGGTTTGTCATACCCCTGTTCCTCATCACTTTATTGACAAAATGGCTGATCCTTCTATTGGGTTAGGATTTTTAGGTAGAGAAAAGAAATTTACCGAATGTGGTTTGTATTCCATGAATCTAAAAGACAAAAATACTCAAGAATTTTTGTTTGAATTTCAACGTGCATACGATTCTGGTCGATTATTTCAATTTTCAGAGTGGAATGACTGCTGGGTATTTGACGAAGTTCGCAAAGAAGTGCAACAACGTCATCCGGAGTGGAAATGGAACGATTGGTGTAAAGGAATGATCAAAGGTGAAGGTCATCCTTTAATCAATTCCGAGTGGGGAGCATATCTAGATCATCTAAAAGGCAAACGAAAAGATAGCGGTAAGAGCCACGCAACTGATTTTATCAAACTTAGAACAGAAAAATACTGGATTAATCGTTAACGTAGTGAGCCTTAGAGTGCTTTGCTTTGTAATGATGCAGGAAGGGTCCTAACACTGTATGTTTTAACGGTGTTTTGTACCCTTTTTCTAATCCTTCACACAAATCAAGTCCAGGTGCTCCGGTTTTTTCAAAAGCATCACCATAAACATCGTTATCATAAAATCTTCTAAGATGTTTATAGTCGTTTTCAACATATAGACGTTTATATTCATTCTTAAATTCAACAAACTTTGAATGCTGTGTGTTAACTGCAAAAAAACCTGTTTCCGGAACAAACCAACGCCCTGGAGTTCCGTCTTTTGCTTCGGTATATGTAACTCCCATATGAGTACATAGTACATTTTCTGGTAATAAAGATTCTAATAAATCTTTAGATAACGTGTCCTGTGTAATAACGTCTGCATCTAACCAGACAATTCTGTCAGCTTTACTATTTTCCATTGCATGTATAAAACTAAATGCTTTTTTTGCAAACTTTTGAACCTGTTTTGAAGCTGTCGACTGAAAAGTTGTGTATTCGTGGCTAAATGTATCGAACGATATTTGTTTTATTCGTTCATTATGAGGAATATTAAATTCTTCTACATAGCATGTTAATTTTAAATCACTTGGCCAATACTTTAACCACGATTCAACCGAATCCTTTCCGATTAAGTCGTAATACTTTTGATTAAAACTAGTAATTACTTCGATATTCATACGTATTTTCTCATGTGAGCCCAGCATTCTCCGCTGCTTAATTCATCAAAGTTCCAATGGAACATCGATAGTCGGTTAATCCATTGTTGTCTCTCTGGCAAGGTTGGATTTTCTATATCTGCTAAATTTAAATTTGCTATCTCTGCGCACTGACTGCGTTCGGGATCTGTAACAAAGATAGGATAACCTTCTAATGCTGCACCAACAGCTGGGCTTGAGTTATAATTAACAACTGCCCAGCAATTCTTAAGGTCTTGCATTAAATCTGTTCCTTCCCTTGACAATCTTACGCCTTTTAATAAACCAATTTTCTTAATTAAATTATTCGGTGCTAGGTATTTCTTAGCGTGTTTATCCCCAGGATGGGCACGAATAATAATTTCTCTATCCGTATGCCTTCTAATCTCTTTGATGGTGCGAGCAGTCCAGTCAATAACATCATACCCTCCCATACTCCACCCACCGTTCCGTTGAAGGCATAGAAGAATATGTTTGCCGTCTGTGCGATAATCTTTCATCTCTAGTCCCATTACCGCCGATATCTTTGGCCATCGTGCAGGGTCTATATCTTTGTCGCAATAATTTCCAGTGTTAGGAAAGATTCCGTCAAAGCTATATCTTAAATAATGATGAGGGTTTGATTTATCCTTATATAAAAATAAATTTGAGTCTGCTAGTAATACTCTTTTTCCTCGACGTTTTTGATTTTCAATAATCTCTCTTCTAAAATCTAAATGGCTAGAATGTTTCGAATCTTCATGAACCCATCCTACCATTAGTGCAACGTCTGCGTCTATAAGTTTTTTCTCTTCGTGAATAGTTACTTCGTCATCGCCGAGGTATGCAACACCCATTGGAAATCGTGTCAAGATTTCGTTTTTTTCACCGTTTTTATTATTTGGTGGAAGACAGGCTAGATATGATACGAATTTCATTTTTGTTTTTTAGATCCTTTTTCTTTTTTGTTTAAAGAATCTTTTTTATCAATACCTAAATGATGTATCATAAAACTGTTTAAACAACTATTTTCCATTACAAATCTGCTGATAAATTCCTGAGGAACATTAGGCCATTCTTTGTAATTTGGAGCTAGAGACTTAACAGGCCATTTCTTTCTTAGATAATTTACAGCGTGATGATCATATGGCTGCGGTAGCTTCGGCAATATTCCGTTGTACCACATTAATGAATATTCTTTAATAAAAGTATTGAATTCGGGGTGTCGAGTATCAAATGCTACAATGCCTGTGTCAATAGGACAGTCATTATTATTTGGCCAATCAATACCTGAATCTAATGTACTCCAAACTTTGCCGTTAGGATATAGTAATTCTAATGCCTTTGGTCTTGTAAGATGTGCAGTTATCTCAATGTCAGCATCTATCCACACAACTAAACCTTTGAATTTACGTGCAGCCCATACTTGAGCACGACTCTTTTTCCAGAATCTATCTGCTTTTGCTCCACCCATCCCTTCTTTCATCCACGTGTCGTCTGGAGAAGCAACGTCTTTCCAAAAATTGAAATTCTTAATTCCAGGAACATCAATGGGCTTATCATCCCAAACAGCTATAACATCGCCGGGCAATTTATTCCACGAAGGCATTGTATGTCTAGCGGTGTTTTCCCAATACTCGCGAGATAAACAGGTTACCCACGTAATTGGAGAATATGCTGTTACATTATTTTTAGCCAACTCGTTTGAGTAGTCAATTAAGTAACGATACCATACTTCTTTATAATCGCAGTTCATATATTCAGGAAACCACGGGCCGCCTTCTGTCCAATGATACGCTACAGGTTTTCCAGTTTGAGATTCTTGATTGTATCCAACTAAAAAATTAAATCTAGTATCTAATGAACCAATTTCGTCATCAGTTAACCACTGAAATCTATGCAGGTACGCACCGGACTGAGAATTAACTAATGCAGGATTTAACTGTGCGTTTGACGGATGAGCACAGTTGTATAGAATCATCGAAGACCAATTTTTTCTAGGATATTGCGTTTGTGTTTTTCCGTCCATCTTAACTGTACTGGTCGGTTTATGATCATGTTTAACAACCATAACTGCATATCTTGGATCAGCTTGTTTAAAGACTTCCTCTATACTCGAGTCCCATACAAAGTCGCAATCGCAAAAAAGTGCCCAACCTGTGTAATTGTTTAGATAAGGAACTAGGAATCGAGTAAAGGTAAACTCAGTGGTACCCATATGATCGACTTCTCTAGTATATACTCCGTCTTTCCTTAATTCATACTGCTTTAGAGCTTTGACTTCTGCTCCGGGAGTATTTTTGTATATAGAATATTCACAAACCTTATATGCAATATCTTCTCTAGTGTCGTAGCCGACGTATACCGGCAAAAAATCATGATTCATTTAAAATTCTCCAAGCAGTTCCATCTGCTAATTCATTAACGTGGAATTGACCATATGCTAAATGGCATGCCCACGCATACATTGTGTCTTTATCTGGGAAATAAGGATCGTCTATTTTGCTAAGATCCTGATTGGCAACTGGCTTAGCAGCATGGCTTGGCGCTAAAGTAAATGCTGGGTATCCGTACATTACAGCCTCAGTGGCTGCGTTACTATTAAATGTAACCAAACAGTGAACATCGTCATCTAATGCATCTTTTAAACTGTTAGTAATCATTCGATCGGTTCTGCTCTTTACACGTTCTCTAACTACAATTGGTCGATCTGTGTATTTCTTAATAGTTGCAATAGTTTCTTGTAACCAATCTTCTAATTCTATGTCATAAAATTTACAAGGCTTTTCGTCTGGTTTTGCAATTAATATTTTAGAGCCGCCTGTCTTTCTAGCAGATAACGGCATCGACAAACGTTTCCATCTATCGTCCGGGCGTTGAATAATATCAGTGTGTTGTATATCGTTCTTAACAATTCTATGCCAGTACTTCCAACCGAATGGGTTTGCAGGGCTTCTTTGATTGCCCATATACCCTGTATCCATAAAATAAAAATCTCGTTCTTCGAACCAACATCTTTTTATTATTTTATGCTTAAGGATGCCTCTTAATACTATTGGATCTCTACTGTCATCGTAATTAAAATCATCCGAATTAATTACTCGACCCCCCGAGCCTATTGCAAATTTATTAATGTATTCATCCTTGCCGTTCTTACTTAGAAAGATCCAGTTGTTCATTTTCTTTCAATATCCTCTTCCTCGCACTTTTCACCGTATTGTATTTCTACAATCTTACAAGGAATTTCATAAGGATTAGTTAATTGGTGCCACTCGCCGATTGGTACTTTATATTCTAAGTGCTCTTTTAATAAGGTAGGAGGTAATTGATATCCTCCTGTGGTCATTGAGTTAACGACACATGCTCCGTGACTCACAATCCAATATTCTGCGCGGTGATTATGTCGCTGCATTGATAAACTTTGTCCCGGCTCAACTGTTAATTCCTTAACTTTCATACCGGATACATTGTGTAATACTCTGTAATATCCCCACGGGCGTTCTGTTTTAGGAGTTTTCCATTCTTGTAAAATCCACGAACTAGAATTTGCTTTATTAAACCCGCCAACACCAAAATGAAACTCAACATTATCATCGTCGATGTCCATCTCAGGGATATTTTTATCTGTTCTATCCCCTCCATTGGCAAAAATAATTTTATCTCTAGGATAACTAGAACGAACCATTTGTATAGCATGTTTTGCTGAGCCGTCACTATCGTCAAAATCGATAACAAAATCTACGCCTACAATGTTACGAACAATGCTTGCCCGTTCCATGTATGGCATAAAGGGAGATCCTTTTTTTCGTGTAAGCCACGCATCAGAGTTTACTCCAACTACAAGTATATCTCCTAATGATTTAGCTGCTTTGAAATAGGCTATGTGCCCAGAGTGAAGAGGATCAAATCCTCCAGTGATTAAAACAATCTTTTTCATGTTGATATTTATATGAGTAGTTAATGGACTAAATATCTTTATGAATAATTGGTTAACTATCTACAACGAAAACTATAAAAACCTTCTAGATATCAACGCATCGGGCCTAAAAAGAGGGCTAATTGAAGGGCTGTACAATAGAAGTTTAGGATTTCAATTAATGTTTGAAATGCTGTTAGAACAAAAAGATAAAGATTTTCAGATAATCGAAACTGGAACAGTTAGAAATCCAAACAATTGGAAAGACGGTAACAGCGGATTTTTGTTTTCTGAAATGGTAAAATGTCATGGTGGATTTGTAAGATCTGTTGACATTGACCAGACAGCAGTCAATGCTGCAAATAATTTTATTAACGAAGCATACTATAAAAGTTTTTGTTCTGATAGTGTAGCATGGCTACAGTCGTTAACTGACATAGACAAAATAGATTTATTTTATCTCGACAGTTACGATGTTAAATGGAACAACGATCTTTTAAGTGCAGAGCATCATTTAAAAGAATTCTTAGCAATAGAAGACAAATTAAAATCCGGAAGCATAGTAGCAATTGATGATAATTCTAAATTTTTAGATTCAAATAAACGAACAGGTAAAGGTCGTTTAATTTACGAATATCTAGAAAAGAAAAATGTATTTCCCGTACACGACGGATATCAAATTATATATAAATTTTAAGGACTTCTATGATCATTGACACAACTCTGTTTAATAACGAATTTGATATGCTCGATATCCATCTAAGTATAACTGAAAAATATGTAGATCGATGGGTAATTTTAGAAGCCAGTAGAACGTTTAGCGGATTAGAAAAACCTTACAATTTAACAAATAATATAAAAAAATATAAAGATCAATACGGCGATCGATTTGAAGTTGTTACTTTAGAATTGAATAGCGATCAAACTAATTTAATTTGCGAAACTATGATGCGAAAAGGATTGGCACTTGCATTAGAAAAATATAGTTTAGATGATATTGTTATACACGGCGACCTTGATGAAATTATTAATCCTGAAAAATGGAAAGAAATTATCGAATTAATGGATAAGCATAATAAGCCAGTTTCTTGTGGTTTTGATATGTATATGTACAGATTTGATCAAAAAGCAGATAGAGGGTGGCAAGGTTCTGCTGTAGCAAGAAGATCTATGTTTCAAACTCCTCACGATCTGTATAAAGGAAGCACAGAAGTAGTTAAACGTAAAACTAGATCAAATGCCGTGGGTTTAAAAGAACATGTAGGCTGGCATTGGACATGGATGGGCAACGACGAACTTATTAAAAATAAAGTTGTTAGTTGTATCGAAAGCCAGCATAGAGATCCAGAACAGGTGTTAGCTGCATTTAAGGAAAAAGATACACAATCGGCCGTTAACCATAAATGTATTACACAGATCACATCTCCGGCATATCCTGAATCAGTATTAGAAGTATTAAAAAAATATCCAGCGTACTGGCATAACGTTCCTCAATAAAGGTATAACATGAAATCATTAGTAACAGGCGGAGCAGGGTTTATTGGATCGCACATTGTCGATAAGTTAATTTCGTTAGGTCATGAAGTTATAGTTATTGACAATGAAACATCTGCTGTGCATGAACATTTTTATCATAACCCTAACGCAGTGTATTATAAAAATGATATTGCAGATTATACAAATACAAAAAATCTATACAACGGTGTAGATTATGTTTTTCATTGTGCAGCCGAATCAAGAATACAACCAACTATATTAAATCCGCTAGGTGCTGTAAAAACTAACGTTCTAGGAACTACTACAGTATTACAATGTGCTAGAGAATATAATGTTAAAAAAGTTATGTATTCGTCAACATCGTCTGCATACGGGTTAGCAAATACTCCTCCGTTAGTCGAGACAATGCCTAACGATTGTTTAAATCCATATTCAGTTTCTAAAGTAGCCGGGGAACAAATTTGTGCAATGTACACCAAACTGTACGGAGTTAAAACTGTAACGTTTAGATATTTTAATGTATACGGTCCTAGAGAACCAATTAAGGGCCCGTATGCTCCGATCGTAGGGTTATTTCTACGTCAACATCGAGCAGGTGAAACACTAACTATTGTTCCAGATGGAACTCAGCGTAGAGATTTTACGCATGTCGATGATGTTGTTAATGCAAATATTTTAGCAATGACTGTTGATCATAACATGTATGGCGAAATATTTAATGTAGGTACTGGAACAAATCACAGCATCTTAGAATTGGCTGCTATGATTTCAAACAATACAACTATGATAGAACCTAGAGTCGGCGAAGCATATATTACGCTTGCTGATAATTCTAAAATTAAAGAAGTATTAGGTTGGATTCCTGAAAAAAGTATCGAGGAATATGTAAAAGAAGAATTATTAAGAACGGTGTAATAGATTAATTTCTTTTACACTTTCTAGTAATTTTAAATGCAATCCCATATCTAGAGCATGTTCGCAGATTGCTGATACATCTTTAGGAAAACAAGCTCCGCCAAATCCAAATTGTCCATCAGGTCCAGGAACATCCCAATGGCTCAAACCTAATCGTGGATCGTTATATCCAACCTTTTTAAGTTCGTTCCAGTCAACCCCAACTTCTTTTGCTAAATGATACATATCATTCATAAATGTAACTTTAGTTGCTAGAAAAGAATTAGCTATATATTTGAATAAACTAGCAGTTGCAATATCTGTATAATGATAATGAGTAGCAGATATAGTGCTAGAACTAATAACATCCTGTGCCTTTTGACACATTTCGATAGATCCACCTAACAAAACCCACGATGCTGATTCGTAATCAGCTGTAGCATTTGCTGCTGTTAAAAACTCTGGAGCATGAACTAAGTTTGGATACCTATCGTGTAATCTTAAATACACCCCCGGCGGCACTGTGCTCTTACAAATAATAAGACCTGTATAATCAGTTAGCTCGTTTAGTACTGATTTTACATAAGAATCGTCACAATGCCCGTCTTCTAGCATAGGAGTTGGTACACATACATATATTACATCACATAATAAAATAGTATTCAGTGACGCAGAGTCATTTCCTAATTTAGGATCTCTAATAATTAACGTATGATTTCTATGAGAATGTGCAACCGCACTACCGACATAACCTAGCCCAACGATGCCTACTTTCATAGTGTAGCGTCTTCTAGGCCTGCTGTTCTTAATTTAACAATGTTTGATACTTGCCATTGTTTAATATCTAATGCTTTGATAATGCCAAGCCACTTGTTACGTAGCAAGGCAAAATCATTAATAATTTTCTCAAAGTCCACAACGTCTGCTTCACCCTCTACAAACTTTTCACAGTCTCTAGAAGATAAAGCTCGTTGATAATTTTCAAGATATTTACGGAAGTGTTGACTACGAAGTCGACGAAGCTCAATGTTTAGGTACTCAAGGATACCTTCAATTTCTTGAAGTTGATTAAATCTATTTTCAACAATCCCTGGCATTTGTGATGAAATACGTTCTAAGCTACCCGAAACTTTACAGTCAAGTTTTGCCTGCAATAATTCAGATTCGTAGAATGCTACTGCATCTGGGATATTAGAAATATCTTTACTAACCTTGTCGTACCAATTAGTCATTAATCTTCGTCTTCGTAATATTCGTCGTCTTCACTATCGATTTCTTCACCATCGATAACGTATTCAATTGCATCATCGAGGTAAGGATCAATTCCTTGTAATGCCTCGATGGTTGATTCTTTAATACCATAATCCATAAGCGTATTAACAAAATCACTAGCAACGTCTTTACGTTGTTTTTCCGGAATGTGTTCAATCATCACATTCCACAAATCGGCAATTAAATCTTCTTTCATTCAGCTCCCTCCGTTTCAGGTTCAACATTATTAGTTATCTCTGAAGCGGTAATTTCGCCGTGTTTTGAAATGTCTGCCATGATTGCATCTAAGCCACCATTTTCATTTCTTTCCCATGCCTTACGGAACTGTTTGATAATTTCGCCGTCTTTAGTTGTGTATACAAGACTGTTACCTTCTTTCTTGAGCAACCCTTTTGACTCTGCCAGGTCTACCATTCCGCTATACGGATTCATACCTGTTTCGTAAGGAATCTTTACTTGTACACCTTCAAACGGTTTAGCATAACGAGTCTTCATGATCTTGCACCCTGCACGGATACCTTTAACTTCTGAAATCTTATTACCGTCTTCGTCTTCTTTCAACTTCATCTTCTTCATAGCAACTACGATAGAACTTGCATAGATGAAACCTTGACCACCGCTGATCTTGTCATCTGGATCAAACATGTCTTGTGAAGCGTATGTGTGGTTAGTTGCTACTAAACCAATGTTTAAGCTACCAAACATATTAACGCAGTTACGAACCAGTGCTGTAAGTGCTTTAGGTTTACGGCCCATGTCACCCTTTAGATCGCCTGCTTCAAACTGGTTAACGTCTGTTGGTGTTAACAACATACCCAAAGAGTCGAGTACAAACAATACCTTAGGACGAGTATCTTCTGGCATTGTTTTGTATTCTGCAACAAACTCTGTAATAGTTTTTGCTACATCATCGATCATAGCCATGTTAAGTTTCAACAACTTATCTTCGTCTGTATCAACACCTAGTGCCTTTAACCAATCTTCGTCAAGTGCGTTTTCTGTATCAATAAGAATAGGGTAAATGCCCTGTGCCTGTGCGGCTTTAATTAAGTTGCCAGAACAAATATATGACTTGCCTGCGCCAGACTCACCTGCAAACACAGTCACTTTACCTAGCGGAACACCTTTGTTAAAGTCGCCGCTGATCAGATAATTCAATGCGTAATTACCTGTGCTGACCCAATCTGTTGGATCATTAAAGCCAATTGATAAGCCTTCGATAGACTTTGTAATTGACTTTCTAAATTTAGAAATATCAAATGCTTTTGCCATTATTATTGGTCCCTGTAGTGATAAGAGTGTGGCTTTGCGCCACACTCTTTATTTTAGCTTTACTGCTTTTGACGATTACGAATCATGGCAAGGATATCTTGCGCACGACTGTTATCACCGCCTGCTGCTGGTGCCGCTGGTGCTGCCGCTGGAGCAGATGCAGCTGGTGCAGGTTCGTCATCATAGTCATCACTAGCTGCTGGAGCAGATGCCTTAGGTGCCGAAGGAGCAGTGCGACCTACAGGATCGCCAGTTTGTTGGCTCATGCCAGCTGGCTTGAAGTATTGACCCCAACGTTCCATGTCATATGCTTCGCCATCGACTGATGCTTCAAACATTTCTTTCATGACTTTGAGTTCAACTTCGCCTGGCTTCTTAGGTAGGAAGCTAGAAAGGTCAAACAAGTTATTTGCTGACAATGCTGCTGTTTCTAGATCAGTAAGGGCACGTTCACGACGGCTCCACTTAGAAGTAGAATAATCAGCGAAACCACCTTTGCTAGTTTTAGCAATGCGGAAGTCAACACCACGTAGATAATCTGTTGGCAATTCTTCCAACTCAGGATCCATCAAAGCACTACGGATAATTTGATAGATTTGTGGACCAATAATAAATCTACGGATTGGATTTTCTGGAACGCTATCTTCTTTTAGTGGGTCTTCAACAATGAAACCTTGGAAGATGTAAGAACGCTTTTTCCAATACTTACGACCCATTTCTTCTAAGCTCTTGTCTTTAAACCAGCCGCGAACTTCTGACAGAATCGGACATACCGAACCGTCATTGTACATTTCTACGCATGGAACTTGAACTTGAACTGGACGACTGTCTGATTCGCCTTTGATACCAGCGAATGGTAGTTTAATCATTGCACGTTCTACCCAAAAGAATGTGTTGTTAGCATTACCGTCAGGTAAGAAACGAACTACTGCTTCTTTGCCTTCTGGCATGTTCCAATGTGGGTAAATTGCGTTGTCGCCGCCGCCTGTAGATTGACCTGTGGTCTTTGATTGTGCTTCTTGAAGTTTTGCACGAATTTCTGCTAATGTAGCCATTTTATATGCCTCCTATTTTATGCCTTAAAATGCTGATATGCCTAATGCACATATATTATTATGCGCTTTTTATTTAGTAATTGCAATACATTTCTGGTTAAAAATGGATATATTTTTCCAATAAAAAAGCCCACTATCCGTGAGCTTTTCTATGTATTAACAATGCTGCTTGTCTAGCAAGAAACAATCTCCATCTTATGTTTTCTGACAACCCTTCCGGATTATCGTCTGTTGGATCAGTTTCAATACGCTGTATGTCTTTTCTGCGATAACCTGTTATCTTATCGTCGTCATCAATTCCGATATCATCGGGGTCGTCTACGTGTAACGCATAGTATACAGATCTATGCGGGTTACTTCTAAATAATTTAGGCTTTTGAATCCTCGGTACACCTACACGGACCCGAGCGTTTTGTATCGCAGTCTTCGGTTGGGTTACGGTAACTATATGCTTCCCATAGTGTACGTTCCCACTCTGACTCATACTTGCCTGGCTTGCTGTTAAAGTCATCATAGCAATTAGTATGCCTAGCAATCTTTTCATTTCTAACCCTCATTAACATAGTCTATTCCTTAATGGATATATTATATTAACGCCTATCTCATGGAAAGGGTTTACAAATGAAGTCAAAAGAAAGGGCACCTAAGTGCCCAATCTAACAGAGTTCTTAATCAACTCTAACTGCTACGAACAATCTTTAAAAGCCTAAGCCTTGTGAAATTCCAGATAAGCGTTTGATACTTTCTAGTTCTGGATTTGTACTTTCTTTGTTAAGATTAGGGTGAACCTTGTATCCGTACATACTTGTGTTGCCTTTTTCAGCATCGGCTGCAATCTTTACCAGATTCCAAATGTCCTTATGGAAATCGTCTCTAATGTCGTATTCTGGTGGAATTTCTTCACCGTCATCGTCGTATTCTGGTTCATCTTTCCTTAATGGAAACTTGTCAAAGAATGCCTGACTTACTGGAGCAACGTTTCTCATCTCACCAACTTTAGGAACAAAGTGACGAACAATTTTATCAAGCATACTTAGAATTTCTTCCGGACTTGCTTCCACTTCTCCTGCTCTGCCGTACATCTTTACAATGTCTTGAGCTATACGGTTTAAATGGCGTTGATCTTGCTCGTC
>JACCDU010700793.1_pt1 | contig 35306 bp, 32 predicted proteins | sample 7446081 | NCBI WGS metagenome assembly JACCDU01 (sample SAMN15323447, study PRJNA562643) | freshwater metagenome | isolation source: river surface water | place: USA:Blue River Watershed | collected 2017-08-17
CGCTGCCCACGGCGGCCTGGCTGGCCCTGCTCACGGTCGCTTTCACGCTGGTCGCAAACGGCAATACCCTGTCCGGCTTGTTGGGCTGCCGCATATCGCGTGCTTTCGGTGAAATCACGTACAGCGTCTATCTGTTGCACGGGCTGGTGCTGTTCATCGGCTTCCGCGCCGGAGCGGGCATCCCGCTGGCGCAATCGCTGTCGCCGGCGATGCACTGGGGGGTCGTGGCGCTGGCCACACCGTTCCTGGTGGCGCTATCCTGGGCCAGCTGGCGCTGGATAGAGCGACCCTGCATGCAGCGTATCGACGTGTGGTCGCGTCGCCTGCGCTTTTCCTTTGACGCTACGGCATCAGCCGCGCCGGTCGGCAGGCCGTCGGGAATGTCGTCGTCGCCTATGAAATAGATTAAGACAATCAATTTGTCTCAACTTATAGTTCTTCTTATAATTCTATCGATCGTAACCCCGGGTTCAAAGCCCGAACGACACCCGCGATGGCGGAAGGAGGCGATATGGTAAACCGCGCAATCCCTGCAATCGATTTCGGCATCGGCGATGCAGACCGTAAAAAAATCATCGGCGGCCTGCGCCACCTGCTGGCCGACACCTACACGCTGTACCTGAAGACGCATAACTTCCACTGGAATGTCACCGGACCGATGTTCCAGACGCTGCACCAGTTGTTCATGGATTTTTATACCGAGCAATGGGCTGCCGTTGACCTGATCGCCGAGCGCATTCGTGCGATGGGCGCGCCGGCACCGGGTACCTATGACGCGTTCGCAAAGCTGACATCGATCAAGCCCAGTCCGGGACTGCCGAAGGCGCGCGACATGATCATCGAACTGATCGAAGGACAAGAGACCGTGGCGCGCACCGCGCGTGAGATGTTCAACGTCGCTGCGGACGCCAACGACCAGCCGACCTGCGACTTGCTGACCCAGCGCATGCAGATCCATGAAAAGAATGCGTGGATGCTGCGCAGCCTGCTGGAGGAATGAGCAAACCGCAAGGCGGCGTTGTAATATCGACCGGCGCACCCGTCCAATCGCGCTGTCGCTTGTCCATCCCCTTCGACCTCAGGAGATATCCATGAAAAAGCTGATCGCAATCGCCCTGCTGTCCGCCGCTTCTCTGGCGCTTGCACATAATTGTCCGAACGATATGAAAGCCATCGATGCTGCGTTGCCATCGACCCAGCTGTCCGGCGCCAGTCTGGACAAGGTGAAAGCGCTGCGCGCCGAGGGAGAAAAATTACATAAAGAAGGCAAGCATGCCGAATCGATGAAAGCGCTCGGCGAAGCCAAAAAAATGCTGGGCATCTGAGCGGCAACGGAGAACGCTTGCCTGGAGAGCCGCCCCCTGTCGAGAGGAATCAATCCAGACAATTACCGGTTCTTTCAGCGCCCGGCGTGTGATGTTCAGGTGCGCGTGGTACAGCCATCCCATGCGGTTAATGCTGGTCAGTTAAGCCAAGGCGCTGGATCCCGGCCTGCGCCGGGATGACGTTCGAAGGCTGATCGCCATTGATATGTCGTCCCGGCGCAGGCCGGGACCCAGTGACTTTCGATCCGATTGCGAAAATTTTTCGCTTAACTGACTGGCATTACCCATCCGGTGGCTGTTTTCTTTTGGCGACAAGGCTGTCAGCAGGATAGATCCAGTGCTGCATCGCCCGCTCCGGCGTCGCCAGTATCTCCCCGGATCCCCAAAATTTCCTTGTTAAGATGCGGCAACCCCTCATGTCCATCTCATTCAGGTTCCGGTCTTTCATGCCCATTTTCCAGCACCCGCTCGCTCGCCTGCTTGCCGTACTCGCCAGAATTACTTCCGTTGCGCTGCTGCCTTGTCCGGCACTCGCCGGGGAATTGACTTCTTCGATGCCGACGACCGATTGGGCAGGCCCCGCCGCGCTTGCACTGTTTTTCCTGGCCTATGCACTCGTCGTCACGGAAGAGTTCACTCACCTGCGAAAATCCAAGCCTGTAATGCTGGCAGCCGCGCTGATCTGGGCATTGATCGGATGGCAAGCGACCTCGAACGGGCTGGGCGATGCCGCCGAAAAAGCCGTACGCGCAAACCTGCTCGAATACGCGGAACTGATGCTGTTCCTGATCGTTGCGATGACCTATATCAACGCGATGGAAGAGCGTCAGGTGTTCGAAGCCTTGCGCAGTTGGTTGCTTGCTCGCCGCTTCACCCTGCGCCAGCTGTTTTGGGTAACGGGCTTGCTCGCCTTTTTCATTTCCTCGGCAGCCGACAACCTGACCACGGCACTGTTGATGGCTGCCGTGGTAACGACGGTCGGCGCTGGCCATCCGAAGTTCATTGCACTCAGTTGCATCAATCTTGTCGTGGCCGCCAACGCGGGTGGTGCATTTTCACCATTCGGCGACATTACGACACTGATGGTCTGGCAAAAAAATGTCACCGCAACCAACGGCCCTGTCAATTTCTGGACCTTCTTCATGCTGTTCGTTCCGGCTCTCGTGAATTGGGCCGTGCCGGCCGCCATCATGCACTTCGCTGTGCCTTCGGGTCGCCCTGACGGCACCTCCGCTCCGGCACCCATGCTTGACGGTGGCCTGGGCATCGTGCTGCTGTTCGTGCTCACGATTGCGGTTGCCGTCGGCTTCCATCACTTCCTTCATTTGCCGCCGGCGTTGGGCATGATGGGCGGCCTCGCGATGTTGAAGTTCTACGCGTACTCGCTGCAACTGAAAGATCGCCGCCAGTGCGTCCAATTGGACGCCCCGGACGATCTGGGCGGCCAGCTCAGCTTTGATGTGTTCCGCACGATCGCACGGGCAGAATGGGACACCTTGTTTTTCTTCTATGGCGTGGTGATGTGCGTGGGCGGCCTTGGCTATCTGGGCTACCTGACAGGCCTGTCGCAGCTGCTGTACGCAGGTTGGGGGCCAACGGCAGCCAACGTCGCCATCGGCCTGATCTCGGCCGTTATCGACAACATCCCTGTGATGTTCGCGGTGCTGACGATGTCGCCCGAGATGTCTGTCGGACAATGGATGCTGGTCACCTTGACGGCGGGCGTCGGCGGTTCGCTGCTGTCGATCGGATCGGCGGCCGGTGTTGCGTTGATGGGTCAGGCACGAGGCACCTATACCTTCTTCAGCCATTTGCGCTGGACACCGGCGATCGCGGCAGGTTATGCGGGCAGCATCATCGTCCACCAGTGGGTGAACGCTGGTGCATTTTGAACTGGCAGGTCAGCGCATGTTGAATGCGCGCAGGCCCGCCTCGTCCAGCGCACGCTGCTCGGTCTTGGCCATGGCCAGCATGCGATTGCGTTCTTCACGCTCTACCATCGCTTCCATCTTCGCCTGTTCGCGCTGCGCCTGCTGGAACGCTGCCTTTGCATCGGCCAGTTGCAGCTCACATTGCGCCAGCTGCGATTTCACTTTCAGCTTCAGTTCCTGGAGATGATCAAGGAACTGACGATAAGCGACGTTATCGGAAATCTTGTGTGCTTCTTTTTGCGCGGCATTGAAGCGCGTAATGTAATCATCACGCAGTCGGTCAACATGGGCCACGCTGCCCTGCAATTTCTCGACCTTGATCCTGGCCTCATTGACCACCGCTTGCGCATCGCGGGCGGCATTGGCGGCCTTGTCGGCCAGCACAGTCCAGATATTCATTTTCATCGCTGTCGACTCCTCTAGCCGCCGGCCAGTTCACGCACGCGCTCGCGCGTGCTCTGGTGGTCGACGCCCTCATGCATGTCCTGCCGCAGGAAAGCCTCAAGCTGGGGACGCATCGCAATCGCGCTGTCGATCTCGGGGTTCGAGCCCGGTTCATACGCACCGACCGAGATCAGGTCCTGATTCTGCTGGTACAGCGACCACATGCGGCGCACGCGATTCGCCTGCTTCAACTCGGCCGCCGGCAACAGATCCTGCATCACGCGCGAGATCGAACCATTGAGATCGATCGCCGGGTAATGCGCAGCATCGGCCAGCTTGCGCGACAACATGACCTGACCATCGAGTGATGCGCGGGCGATATCGACGATAGGGTCTTGCGCATCGTCACCCTCTGCCAGCACGGTATAGATCGCGGTGATCGCGCCATAGCCGTGGCGGCCAACGCCGGTACGTTCGATCAGGTTGGGCAGCAGCGCAAACACGGACGGCGGATATCCCTTCGCAGTCGGCGGCTCGCCGATCGCCAGGCCGATCTCGCGCTGCGCGTGGGCGACGCGCGTCAGGCTGTCCATCAGCATCAGCACGTTCTTGCCCTGGTCGCGGAAATATTCGGCGATCACATGGGTCAGGTGAGTCGCCTTCAGGCGCATCACCGGCGATACGTTGGCCGGTGCGGCGATGACGATCGACTTGGCGCGGCCCTCGGGGCCGAGCACTTCATTGATGAAGGCCTGCACTTCACGGCCACGTTCGCCGATCAGGCCGATCACGACCACATCGGCTTTGGTATTGCGGGTGATCATGCCCAGCAGGGAGCTCTTACCCACGCCGGAGCCGGCCACCAGGCCGATACGCTGGCCACGGCCCATCGTCAGCAAGCCATTGATGGCCTTGACGCCGACGTCGAGCACCTGGTTGATCGGGCCGCGTTCCATCGGGTTCAGCGGCAGGCCCAGCAGCGCGAGCCGATCCGGGCAATCCGGCTTGGGACCGCCGTCGAGCGGTTCACCAAAGGCATCGATCACGCGACCCAGCAAAGCCGGGCCGAGCGAAGCTTCGGAAGAATTGGTAATGACGCGCACCGACGCGCCGGGGCCGATGCCGACCGGCTCGGTAAACGGCATCAGGAACAGGGTCTGGTCATTGAAGCCGACCACTTCCGCCTGCACCTTCTGCCCGGTGCTGGATTCGATTTCGCACAGCGCGCCCAATGGCGCCATGATGCCGCGTGCTTCCAGCGTCATGCCGACCAGCCGCACCAGCGTACCGGTATGGCAGGCATCGGGCACGCGCGCGTGCCCGATCAGGTCGTTGACGACGGCGGCGTAATCAAGCATCGCCGCCTTCCGTTGCGGCCTCGACCACGGTCGCGCCAACGGTCACGTCATCGACCTGCTGGCTGCCGCGCTGGCCGTCGGCGATGCGCTCGGACAGGCGGCCGGCATTGGCGCGCCAGCTCGGCGTCGGCGCCTGCATCAGGCCCTTCTTCATGCCGGCGACCCGGCGCTGGATCAGGTCTTCGACCACACTGCCTTCCAGCGATGCGCGCACGCTGCCGCGCTCGAGCTTCGGATCGGCGCGCAGTACCAGTGCATCGCCGAACAGCGCGGCCTGGGGCTTGTATTGTTCGACGTCTTCCGGGTGCAGGTGAATGATGACGGCCTTCTCGCCGGAAGCGTTCAGTTCGCGCAGGCAGTTGTCGACCAGGCGCGAGATCGCCTGCGGCGATTGGGTGAGCTCGCCACGCACCAGTTGTTCGGCGATGTGCACGCTGAGCGTCTTCATCGGCTCGAACATCGCGTCCGGGTTGTAGGACAGCTCCTGCATCGCATTCACCATGGCCTGCAGTTGTGCGATCTTTTCTTCGTAGGCCTTGCCCAGCTCATCCTGCGCTTGCGCGTAGCCAGCCGCACGGCCTTCGTCATGACCTTGCTTGCGCGCTTCGGCCTGAACGGCGGCACGCACTTCGGCGCGGCCTTCTTCGCGGGCGGCTTCCAGCCTTGCGTTGAGTTCTTCTTCCGAGATGCCGGGCTGCGCGACAGCGACCACAGGCGGTTCGACCGCAGCGACGACGGGTGCAGCGTCGGACGCCGCTTCATGCGGTGCTTCCGCAGCGATTGCCTCTGTCGGCTCGGCCATATCCGTGTCGACAGCCGATGTGTCGGCAACGACTGCTTCAGCGGCGATCTCTGCGGCAACGGCATCGACAGCCAGACCAGGCTCTGGCATTGCGTCATTGCTGTTCGCTTGCACCGATGTGTCGGCGAGGCTGGCTTCGGCGGCCTCTTCTCCCGCCTTGCTGGCGACTGCCGCTTCAGCGACAGCCTCGGCGGTCACGGTGGCGGATTCATCAGCACCGGCCTGCATCGACTGCGCAGGGTCGCCGGCTTCGGCGACGGCATCCACAGCAGAAGTTGCCTGCGTATCTTGTTCGCCGTCGGCGCTGAAGCCGGCAGCGGTGTTGGCCTGACCCGCGACGAAATCGCCGGCCACAGCCTGTTCTTCGCTGGCGAATTCATTGCCGGCGTCCATCCAGTCGGCCTGGAATTCGTGTGTATCGGCAGCGGCCGGGTCGTCGATCGACTGTTCCGAGAACGCATGGACAGGGTTGGCCATCACGACCGAGTCGAAAGTAAACGCGGCGACCGCGCGCTCGTCAGGCTGCTCGATGAAGGTCTCGACCTTCTTCTCGAGCAGGTTCTGGATCGCGAACGGATTGGAAACCGGATCGAACATCCGGTTCGGCATCCACTCCTTGCGCGCGCGCGCTGATTGCTGCGTGTTAGACAAAGTCGGCTCCGCCCGAAGCCAGGATCAGCTCGCCCTTTTCGGACAGCTTTCGCGCCTGGCGCATGATCTTCTTCTGCGCATCTTCCACCTCGGTCATGCGCAGCGGCCCCTTGGCTTCCATATCGTCGAGGAACATGCCGCGCGCACGGCTGGACATGTTGTCGAGGAACTTGTTCTTGACCTCTTCGGTCGCGCCCTTCAGCGCAATCATCAGCTGGTCCGGCTCGACCGCGCGCATCAGCGCCTGGATGCCGCGGTTGTCCACCGCTGCCAGGTTTTCGAAGCTGAACATATTGTCCTGGATGCGCAGCGCGAGGTCTTCGTCAATCTGGCCCACGCCCTGCAGGATCGAGGATTCGAGCTCGACCTTGGTGAAGTTCATGATCTTCGCCGCCGCCTTGACGCCGCCGAAGCTCGACGACGAGGCCGATGCATTGCTCGAGAACTGCTTCTTCATGATCGATTCCAGCTCTTCCATCGCCGACGGCTGGACGGTGTCGAGGCTGGCGACGCGCTGCACGACTTCGGCGCGCGATTCGTCCGGCAGGAAGCCGAGCACATCGGCCGCGACTTCGGATTCCAGCACCGACAGAATGATCGCCGTCACTTGCGGGTGTTCGCCGCGGATCATTTCAGCGATCGCGCGCGCATCCATCCATTGCAGGATCTCCAGGCCGCGGCTGGCGCGGTTGGGCATGATGCGCGACAGCACCGACGCCGCCTTGTCCGGCCCCAGCGCGCGCTTGAGCACTGTTTCCACGTATTCGGTGGTGCCGAGCGACAGGCTGGTCTGCTTCTTCAGCATATCGACGAACTGGTCAAGCACGACGTTGACCGCTTCCTGCGACATGTCGGCCACCGACACCATCGCAGCGCCCAGTTCCTGCACTTCCTTCGGATCCAGGTAGCTGATGATGTTCGACGCCAGGTCTTCGCCCAGCAGCAGCATCAGCACGGCGGCTCGCTGCACATTGGTGATCTCGCCCAGTTCGCGGCGGAGCTCATCGGTCATCACTACGCTATTTTCATCGGCCATGGTCAACCTCGGTTTTCTTTCTTGCTTGCTGCATGACGGTGGCGGAGCTTGCCGCAACGGTCATCGTTTCATTCATTGTTGCTTCGGGTGCGAACCTTGTCGCGTCACTTTTTCTTGCCGGCGTCGACGGCGCCCCTGAGCATGTTCTTCACCATCAGGACCACGCGGCCCTTCTCTTTCTCGGTGAGGAATTTCATCAGGATCAGCTTGTCATCGTAGCTTTTCGCATCCGACAGCATGTCGGTCGGGATCGCCACCTTTTTTTTCGGCTTGAATTTCTTTTTCATTGCCTCCAGATCTTGCTCGCCTTCGGCCGGTGCCGGGGCGGCCGGCGCTGCAGGCGCAGGCGCCGCTGCAGGTGCCTTCTTCGCCGCTGGCGTGGCACCGGCTGCCGAGGCTGCGGGTGCGGCGGCAGCTGCGGGCTTGGCGCCAGCTGCAGGAGCGGCTGCCTTGGCAGCTGCCGGCGCTGCGGGCTTGGCGACGACCGGCACCGCGGCTGGCTTGGCGGCTGCAGGTGCTACTTTCGGCGCCGCCGGCTTGGTCGCTGCGGGCGCTGCCGCTTTCTGGGGTTCTGCCATTGCTGTTTCCAATCAATTAAAAGTTCTTTTCACTGCCTGCGCTTTTCCGGAAGTGCCCGCTCAGTTGCGGACCATGTTCTTCAGGACCAGCGCCACGCGACCCGATTCCTGGGACACCAGCATACGGATCAGCGCAACCTTGTCATCATAGCTGTTGGCGGTGTCGAGCATGTCGGCGGTGAAGCTGGGCTTCTTCGGCTTCATGGCCTGCATGCGGGCACGCAGCTCTTCCATGCTTTCGCCTTCTTCCAGCTCGACCTCGCCTTCGGCCAGTTCGGACTCGTCGTCGTCCTCGTATTCTTCGCCTTCTTCACCTTCCTCGCCTTCTTCGCCTTCTTCAGCGGCGGCTTCGGCGGCAGCAGCCTCGGCAGCGGCGGCTTCTTCGGCCAGGGCCAGTTGCGCGGCCTCTTCGGCGGCCTTCGCTTCCTCGACAGCTTTCGCCTCTTCGGCAGCCTTCGCTTCTTCGGCGGCCTTGGTTTCCATTTCGAGCTTCATCGCTTCGGCAGCCTTGGCCTCGATCGCGGCGACCTCTTCCGGGGTCGGGCCAGGCGGCGGCAGGATCTGCTGGGTGATGGTCGGGCCCTTCACCATCGGCCGGACGACTGCCAGCAGGAACACGATGATCACGAGTGCTGCGATGCCGATCTTGATGAAGTTCTGGATATCCGGGTTCGCATACCAGGGCTTCGGCGGTTCCGGCGCCAACGTCTCGAAGCGCGCCGGTGCCACGGTGACCATGTCGCCACGCTCTGCGTTATAGCCGACCGCGCTGCGCACCAGGTTCTGCATGCGATCGAGCTCTTCCGCGGAGTAGGCGATGGTGGTGGCCGGCTTGCCGTCGGCGGTCGGCGGCGCCTGGCGCTCGGCGACCACGACAGCGACGGTGATGCGCGAGATCGTGCCCAGCGAGTTCTTCACGTGGCGGACGGTACGGTCCATCTCGAAGTTGCGGGTCGACTTGGTGGTGGTGATCTCGTTGGTCGCCGGCTTTTTCTCGTCGGTGTTGGTGTTCTTGGTCAGGTCGGCATCCGGCGGCGGCGAGTTGGTCATCGCGCCCGGGATACCTTCCGGATCGATCTTGTACTTGCGCTCGGTGGTCAGCGCTTCTGAGCGCGGCTTGACGCCCTTGTCGTTGTTGTCGAAGTCCTCGGTGGTGGTCTCGACCTGGTTGTAGTCCAGCGTCAGGTTGACCTGTGCCTGGATGGCGGCCTCGCCGACGACCGGGCCCAGCAGCTCCATCACGCGGTTCTTGTACGTCTCTTCAGTGCGCTGCTTGTGCTGCATCTGCGCGACCGTCAGGCCCATGGCTTCGTCGACCGGATTGTCGGCGGTCAGCAGGTTGCCCTGGTCATCGACCACGGACACGTTCTCGGGCGTGAGGTAAGGCACCGACGACGACACCAGGTGCACGATGGCCTTCACCTGCGGCGTGGAGACGCCGCGGCCAGCGTGCGGCGTGACGACGACGGACGCCTTCGGCGTGGCGCGTTCGCGCACGAACACGGATTGCTTGGGCAGTGCCAAATGGACGCGTGCCGCCTTGATGGTGGAAATCTGCATGATCGAGCGCGACAGTTCCTGCTCGATTGCGGTGTTGTACTGCACCTGCTCCATGAACTGGCTGGTCGTCATCGAAGACTTGTCCTTCAGCGATTCCATGCCGATCGGCTGGGCTTCCTTCGGGATGCCCTGGCCGGCCAGGAAGATGCGGGCTTCGTGATAGCGCGCCTCGGGCACGGTGATCTGACCGCTGCTGGTGTCGACCTTCGGCTTGAAGTCGCCGGCCTTCAGCGCCTCGAGCGCGGCCTGCTTGTCGTTCTCGGTCATGCCCGGCATGATCGGACGATACGGCGAGGTCTGCGTCATCTGGAACGAAGCGGCAGCTATGATCAGGATGATCAGGATCGCGATCGGGATCAGCGCGCGGCGGATCGCCTGCTGGCGCAGCACGCCATCCATCCACTGCTTGAACTGGCCGAAGCCGCCTGCGACGCCCTGCATCGTGGCCGGCAACGGGGTGCCGTTCGGTCCGACGGTCGGGATCGGCAATGCGCCTGCGCCGGCGGCACCAACGGGTGCTCCGGGGGTCATTGCGGGTGGCATGCCACCGGTGTTCATCGTTGCTTCGGCCATGGTCTGCTCTCTGGTCGGTATCTGCTATCGATTTCTGCTTCGGTGCCTGGTCATCAGACCGGCATGTTCAGGATGTCTTCGTACGCCTTCAAAACCTTGTTCCGGATCTGCAGCGTCGCTTCGAATGCGATCGAGGACTTCTGCATCGCCAGCACGACGTCCGTCAGCGGCACGTCCTCGCCGCGGTCATAGGCATCAGACAGTTCGTTGGCGTATTGCTGGATGTCGTTGGTCTTGACCACGGCCGACGCGATCGCTTCGCCGAAAGTCGGCTTGCCGACTTCAGGCGTGGGCGGCGTCAGCACCGCCGGCGTATTGCGGCCGGTGGAATCGATCTGGTGCTGGCGCAGCGTGGCCAGCATCGCGTCGATGTTGGTCTGGCTGTTGATCCGGTTCATCATGTTCCTGCCCCTTCAGCGTCAGGCAGCGGCCAGGGCCGGCATGCCGCGTTCGCGGAACTGCGCCATCTTGTAGCGCAGCGAACGCGGGCTGATGCCCAGCTTGGCGGCCGCTTCATTGCGATTGCGGGTCGACTGGATGGCGGCCATGATGGCCTGGTACTCACTGGACTTGACGGCCGACGACAGGTCATGCGCGCCGGTCGCTTGCGGCATGGCCGCATACTTCAGCGCCGCCGGCGAGAAGTGCGGGACCATCGTCATCGGCGGCTGCGCCATCGCGCCTGCAGCGTGCATGGCGTCGTGGCCCGTCATGGTGTGGGCGACGGACATCGGTGCGACGTCGACTTCGTCGAACATCAATTCGTTTTCGGTGATCAGGTCGCCGTTGCAGAGCACCAGCGCGCGCTGGATCACGTTCTGCAGTTCACGCACATTGCCCGGCCAGTTATAGGACTGCAGCATCTCTGCCGCGCGCGGCGACAGCTGCACCTGGCGATCGACCGGGCCGAACTTGTTCAGGAACTGCATCGCCAGCGGCAGGATGTCGCCCTGGCGCTCGCGCAGCGGCAGCACCGACAGCTTGAAGGCGCTGATGCGGAAATACAGGTCTTCGCGGAATTCGCGGTTGATGATGGCTTCGCGCAGGTCCTTGTTGGTCGCTGCGACGAGGCGGATGTCGAGGTCGATCTGGGCATGGCCACCAAGGCGGGTGACCTTGCGATCCTGCAGCACGCGCAGCAGCTTGGTCTGCAGGTGGTAAGGCATCTCGGCGATCTCATCGAGGAAGATGGTGCCGCCATTGGCTTGTTCGAACAGGCCGCGATGCTCTTTCAGCGCGCCAGTGAATGCGCCCTTCTCGTGGCCGAACAGCAGGTCTTCAATCAGGTTCTCCGGCAGCGCTGCGCAGTTGAGCGCGACGAACGGGCCGTTGCGGCGCGGCGATGCATCGTGCAGCACGCGTGCCAGCACTTCCTTGCCGGCGCCGGTCGGACCGACGATCAGTGCTGACACCTGGGTCTGCGCGACGCGGCGCGCCAGTTCCAGCAGGTGCTGGCTGTTCGGGTCGACGAACACGAAAGTCTGCGGGCCGGCCTTCGGGACTTCGGCGCGCTTGGGCGCCTGCGCCAGCGCTTCGCGCCAGGTGCCGTCGCTCCAGTCGTCGGCCGCGACCACATGATAGGCGCCGCGGCGCATCGCTTCGATGCCCAGCGAAAATGCGTTGCGGTCGACGCGGCACAGCACCGGGATCGCATGGCCGAAGGCCTGGGTCAGCTTCTTCACTTCTTCCAGCAGGCCGGTGTCGCCCATCAGGCGGATCACCACCAGGCGCGCACGCGCCAGGCCTTGCTTGAGGTCGTCCAGCGTCGAGACCGGCAGCAGCTGCAGGCCGGCATCTTCGAGCTGAGCGCGCTCATGCGGGCCAACGGCCGATTTCGGATCAAGCCACAGGGCCGGGTGGGAAGTTTCGATTGGAGCCATCACTTTGGTTGCCTCGGGAAAACTTTTAGACGGTTCCCTTGTAGCAATCCGTGTGCCAGTCCAATTAGCAAGGATTCATGCGGGTTTTCAGGGGGTGTGTCGGAATCGGCAGAGGTTTGCCGGGGGGAGGAAGTTGTCCGCCGGGTGGCAATCAGACGGAAAGTCGACAGCAAGAATTTGCCGGCAAAGCGGCAAGAAATTTCCTGTTTTTCATCAAAACGTGTGGCGAAAGTTAAATTTTTGTTAAATTTTTGCTTGCCGCTTGCCAGTGCCGTGACTATGCTGAGCCGAGTTAGCTAATCTTAGCTAGGCACTCTGGAGGCAGGCATGAAGATGATCAACATTCATGAGGCAAAGACCCAATTGAGCAAACTGATCGAAGAAGCCGAAGGCGGAATGGAGATCGTCATCGCCCGGGCCGGCAAGCCGGCGGTGAAGCTGGTGCCGTACAAGCCCGTCAAGCCGGATCGGAAGCCGGGATCGATGAAGGGGAAGTTATGGATCAGCGATGATTTCAACGATCCGCTGCCCGACGATATCCTCGCCTACTTCGAAGGAAGGTCCGATGAAGATCCTGCTTGATACGCACATCTACATCTGGTGGCTGATGGAGTCGCCTCGATTGAGCGACGCTGCGCGCCGGATGATCGGGCAGGCTGAGGAAGTCCATGTCAGCACGGCGTCGTTATGGGAAGCGGCAATCAAAACCACGACTGGCAAACTTGAAGCCGACATCGAAGACCTGCGTCGGCAAGTTGCGTCAAACAATTTCCAGATATTGCCGGTCACTGATACCCATGTTTCCTCGTTCGCCAGACTGCCATTGATCCACAAGGATCCGTTTGATCGCATGCTGGTTGCCCAGGCAATGGCAGAGCCGCTGCGCCTGATTACTGCCGACAAGCGGCTTTCGCAATATACGTCGATGGTTGAACTGGTCTGACATGCCGGCAGAAAATGTCGTACCGACGGTGCCCGGCATAGATGACCGGGCTCATTCCGGACAGTCGCGATACCCGCTCTTGATGCACAACGCCGCCTGCTGCAAGGCCGTGGCCTTGTCCGGCTCGTTCATGGCGCGGCCGGCGCGCGCCACCAGTGCAGCGGCCTGACCTTCCCCGTTCTGTCGGGCCAGCTCGGCCCATACCAGTGCCTTGTACGGTTCGCTGCGCCAGCCTTCGCCGGACAGGTACAGCGAGGCCGCCATCAGCTGCGACGGCCCATGGCCTTTGCGGGCCGCTTTCAGGTACCAGGACAAGGCCAGCGCCGCATCGCGATGCATGCCGATGCCGGTGCGCAGGCATTCGCCCAGGATGTATTCAGCGTCGGTATAGCCGCCGTTGGCCGCGGACTCGAACCACTTGCAGGCCGTGGCTGAGTCTTGCGCAGTGCCATGACCGCGGTGATACATCGTGCCGAGGTTGTACTGCGCAGCCGGCAGGCCGCTTTCGGCGGCGCGGCTGTACCAGCCCAGCGCCTCGGTGGTGCTCTGCTCGACGCCGAGGCCGTGTTCGTACAGGTAAGCAAGGTTGTTTTGCGCGCGCGCGTCACCTTCAGCGGCGGGCTTTTTCAATGCACGGGCAGCGGTCGCGTAATGGCCGCGCTCGATCGCCTTCATGGCCGCAGACAGCGTCGCCTGCGCGGGTGCGCACAGCACCAGCAACAGCGACAAGGCAGCGATCGATTTCATGCGTAATTGCGGACAGGCCGGGTAGCCTCCGGGGGGGCGCCCGCGGGCAGGGATTTTTGCAGGAAGCCGCGGCAACGCGAGCCATCGGCGCGCAGCACTTCGAGCGAAGGTGCGATGCGGCTCTTGAAGCCCATCAGCTTGCACTGGTAAGGCATCTTCGGATCCCAGCTGACGGCAAAGTGCCGGCACTGCCAGCAGTTTGGCACGCCATCCGGCAAATTGGGATTCGGAGTGTTCATTCCTTGTCGCGCTTCTTTCGTTGGTAATCAAGCCAGGCACGGGTGCCGGCCGCGGCCACCACCAGTGCAAGGAAGATTGCCCCCAGCAAGCCCTGGAAGAACTCGCCGAGCGTCATGTCCGGCGGCAGGAAGCGTTCCGGCTGCCGCACGACAACAAACACCAGCATCGCCACCACGATCAGCGCGATGCGCAACAAGCGGTATCCAGACCGCTTGCGAAAATCCGTCATGTTCTCCTCGCGTCACACGATATGACCTGCATATTGTGTCACAGCGAGGCCGGGGCTACAGGCTTTCGCCTGTTCGTCCCGGTCAGGCTGTCATCAACCGCCCAGCAGCTTCAACACGGTCTGCTGGCTGGTGTTGGCCTGGGCCAGCACCGCCGTCGCCGCCTGCTGCATGATCTGGGTCTTGGCCAGCTCGGTCGATGCCTGTGCGTAGTCCGCATCTTCGATCTGGCTGCGCGATGCCGACAAGTTGGTCGACACGTTGGACAGGTTCGTGATCACGTGTTCGAGGCGGTTCATCACCGCGCCCATGGTCGCACGCGTCGCGTTGACCTTGTCCATCGCATCGTCAAGGACGCGCAACACCGACGACGCACCTTCGCGGGTATTGATGCGGGTGCTGCGGTCTTCGACGTTCTTGTCGATGTCGCCGGTCAGTTCGCCCGTGATCGATCCCGCCTTGCCGAAGTCGGCCAGGTCGATGGTGATGTACTGGTTGGCCGACGGACCGACCTGGAAGGCCAGGCGACCGACGCGCGGCGGATCCATGTCCTCGCTCGAACGGCCACCGAAGGTGCCTTCCTGGAAGCCGAGCTCGGAGAAGTTGGCGGCATCGACGAAGCCGTTGTCGCCCACCGCAATCGTGAACGGACGGCCGGTGGCTTTCAGCTCTTCCAGCTGGTCCGACGGCGGCGCGCCGATCGGGGACGGCAGCTTGGGCAACAGGGCCGGATCGGAGATCAGGCGCACCGTGCCATATGCAGTCCTGGCCGAGGTCGAGGTTTCGCTGGCATCAAAGATCGCGGTGACGATGTTGTTGCCGTTCGAGTTCTCGGCGACGGTCGACAGATCCATCGCGATCTCGCCTTCGGCCACATCGTAATCGTCCGGGAAAGTGCCGGCGCCGGCAGCGTCGCGAACCGTGGCGCCATCGAGCGTGAACGGCGAACCGGCCACGGTCGACGAAATTTCGATTTCGCCATTGTTGGAGCTGACGGCAATGTTCGTCAACGTGCCATCGTCAATCGCATCCTGGATGGCAGCAGCCAGTGCATCGGCAGTCTCTTCCGCCGTCGCGGCGACGGTGGCATGGACGTAAGTGCCATTGATCCGGATGCCATATTCCTCGGTCGTCGTTGCCGACGTGCCGGACAGATTGATCTTGGAGACCTGCGCAGTCGCGCCGCCCTGGTCGAGGCCGAAGTTCGCTGCCGACACATCCGGACGGCTGGAGTCGAACCACATCGACACATTGCGGCCATCCGATTCCAGGCTCACGCCGCCGCCGTTGTTGGTCGCGGACACGCCAGTCAGGTGACTGACCTGGTTCAGCGCCTTCACCACTTTGTCGGCACGGATGCGCGGGTCTTCGTTCTGCACGAACTGCACCGACACCTTGGTGCCGTTGACGTACAGGTCGTAGAAGTCCTGGTTGTCGGTCGAGTCGATCGCCGGCAGGCTGGTGCTGGCCGGCAGGCCCTTGATCACGACCGGATTGGCCTGCGCGCGTACGCCCGTCTCGGCGCTGTTCGAATTGATTGCTGCGGCGACCGCCAGCGCACTGGCCGACTGGTCGCTGCTGGCAGCAGGCGACGCGGTCGTCTGGTCATCCAGGTTCGTGGTTGCACGAATCTTGATGCCGTTGATCGTCAGGTCATTCAGGTTCAGCGGCTTCGACTGCGAAATCTGGTTCTTGGCCAGGGTTTCGTTGTTGATGCTGCCCGCGTTGTCCGCATTCCCGCTGATCGACAGCGTGAACGGAGTACCGGCAGTATCGGCCACCAGTTGCATCTCACCGATGCTGCGGCCGGCAACTGCATGCACGCCGAGGTCGTCTGCGTCATTGATCTGGGTGATCAGGTCATTGCGCTTGTCTTCCGACGTCGTCGCCGTGGCGCTGCTCGTGAAGGTGCGGCCGTTGATGACCACCGAATATTCATCGGCTGCATCCGCACCCGTGATCGATACCGCTTCCGTCTGCGCCACCGGCGACGGAACGATAGCCCGCGGTGCCGTGTTGAAGACCGATTGGTTCTTGGTGAAATTGCCCTCGATCAGGCCCGAGCGCTCGATTTTGCCGGTCGCCGCCGTGGTGATCACCACCGGCGCCTGGATCTTGGACTCGAGCGAATAGGTACTGGTCTGCACGCCCTGGCGCAGGCCGATGCGTTGGCCAAACTCGCTGGCGTCGCCCGTCGTGTCGAAGCGCACTTCGATGTTGCGGCCATCGGCGGCCAGCAGGGTAATGCCCTTGGTATCGAAGCCGGTGTCGACCGCCTTCACGCCGGTCTTGGCCGACATCGTATTGATGGCATCGACCACCTGCAGGCGGGTCGCTCGCGGATTGTTCAACACCGTCGAGATCGCCGGCGATGCGTAGCCGTTGATGTACACGACGCCCTTGGTCGCAGCGCCCGGGGTCATCGATTGGCCGGTGAAGACGTTTTCGTTCACCTTGGCCCAGACACCCGTGCCCGCGCGGACCGTCGTGTATTCCTGGTCCGTGTTCACCACGAACTGCAGGCCCGACGAATTCGCGTTGATCTCGGTCTTGGCGACATTGCCTTCGGCGACCGGGAAATTGATCTTGACCGTCGTGCTGCCCGGCGCATAGGTGATCGTGCGGCCCGTCGACGAACCGAAGACCGAGCTGTTACGCAGCTCCGACACGATTTTTGCGGTGGCCTGCGCCGGCGTTTTTTCGTTCGCGGTCAGCTGGATGTTGACGCCGCCGACGCTGATGGTCTGCCCTGCCACCGGGTTGCCGGTGAAGACGAGCGACTGGGTCTCGCCGACGTTCTGGCCGACGTCGCCGGCCATGCGGTTGATCGCCGCGGCGATCGCAATCGCGCTGCCGGCAGCGTTCGCGCTAGGCGACAGCAAATCGTCAGCCGCGCTGGTGGCACCGATGTCGACGCCATTGATGATCAGGTCGCCCGTCTCGAGTGCCGGAACACCGGCACCCACGTCGACCGAGAGCTTGACCTTGCGGTCAGTCAGCGCTTCGGCATTGCCGAGGTAATTCTGGAAGGTGTACACCAGGTCCTGGGTAATGACCTGATTGTTGCGATCGTCGGTGGCCGCGAAGGTAATGGTGCCGTCGTCCGCCGACACGGTGCCCGTCATCGCCACTTTTTCGCCATCACCGGATGTGAAGGTGGCCACCAGCGACGTAGCGCCGCTCGGGTCGTATTCGATCTCCAGCGAGCCGCTCATCCTGAACGCGCCCCCGGTCGGGAAATTCTGGTCGGCCGTCGTGATCGCCTGGCGCAGGGTCTCGACCTCTGCCTCGATGCCGGAAGCACCGACGCCGATCTGCATCGGTGCTGCATTCTGCTCGTCGATGCCGAAAGTAATCGTGATCTCGCCATCGGCGGTGGCCGCGGTAATGGTGCGATCTTTTTTCGCCGGGTCAGCTGCCCACGCCGTTTCCAGTGCGAGCTTGACTTCGTTGCCTGCGTCTTCCGAGCTGGCGCCTGCAGGAATCGCCACATCGACGCCGTCGACCGTGATCGTGCCGCCGGCAGCCAGCAGGTTGGCCGCATCGAAGGTCAGCTGTTGCTGCTCCGGCGCGCCATCGTCGGCCATCGTGAAGCTCGGCGTGTAGACGTCGGCGACATGACTGACCGAAGTCGTCTTGTAGACCGGCATTTCACCCACGCGCTCACCTGCGGTTCCGCTCAGGACCGGGAAACCGTTCCATTCGGTCGACTCCGCGATATGCACGATTTCGGCCTTCAGCTGCTGGAATTCGAGATCCAGGTAGCTGCGCTGCGCATTGTCGTTGGTGTCGTTGACTGCCTGGATCGCGAGTTCGCGCATCCGCTGCATCATGTCCGTGATCTCGTTGGTCGCCCCTTCGGCGGTCTGGATCAGGTTGATGGCGTCGCCTGCGTTCCTCACGGCCTGGTTCAGGCTGCGAATCTGGTGGGTCATCCGGGTTGCGATCGCCAGGCCGGCTGCGTCGTCGGCGGCGGTATTGATCCGCTTGCCGGTCGACAGCTGTGCCATTGCCTTGGACATCGTCCCTTCCGTGCGTTTCAAGGCCGACTGTGAGAACAGTGCCTTAACGTTGGTATTGATGACTGCCATGCTCGTTTTCTCCTTCCGGCGTCTTGAGCTTGCTTGTTCTGCCGCGGACCCTATGTCCGCCTATGCAGCCAGATATGCAAACGCCGTGCCAGATTAAAAACTACAATTAATTCAATAAGTTACAAACTACCACTGCCGTAAATTTCATCAGCGACATTGGGTGCGGCAAAATTTGTCGACTTTCCGGCAGGCTGTTGCCCCCCTGTTTGCCGCCTTGTTGCCGCCCCTTGTCCGCTTGCTTTCCGCGTCACCGATTGCCAGATCGGCAATCAACGCTGGACGGCGCCGAGGCCGAGTGCATCAGCCAGCGCGTCATATTCCTTCAGCAGTTCCGGATGGCTCGGGAAGAGCGCCAGCGCGATGCCGCACACTTCAAAGGCGTCGGCCAGGTCGAGGTTGCAGCGCAGCGAGCGGATCAGCATCGAATAAGTAAATACGGTGGCGCCATCGAGCTGCATGTCGATCAGCTGCTTGAGCAGATCGACGGCTTGCGGCCAGTCTTCGCGCACGACAGCCAGCAGGCTGGTAATGGCGAGGATGTCTTCGCTTTCCGGGTACAGCGCGAGACCGGCATCGCCGAGCGCATACGCCAGCGCGTCACGACCTTCACCCATCAGCGCCTGGATCGCCGTGCGGAATTCTTCCGGCGTGAAGCGCGACATTTCCATCGCGCTGAAAGGCTGGCCGGTCTCGGCGAGGTTGATCATGACTTGGGCGAGGTTTGCCATTGTTCTGCTCCTGTTCACGTTAACTGTTGCGGTGGAATTCTTGCCGTCGCATCGACATCACGGTGATGCGATCGGTCTTGCGAGGGGGATTTAGCAAAAGGGATGCCAGAGTCCGGATATGCCGTTCCCGGATCGCGCCAGCCCTGAAATACGGTGCAAATCCCGTCCGAAACGGCAGTGCCTTGCCGCAGCGGTGACGAATTGCCGCCAATGCGGCAAAGACTTTGCCGCCCCTGCCGCGCCGCGTCGCTCGGCCAGCGTCGACATCACGACAACGATGGGCATGAATCCTGCTCATTCGAGGCCACAACAAACCGCATGCGTCACGCGTGCCTCTAACAGCGAGAACATCACCATGGCATTGACTACCCGCTCGACCGTCGCAAACCGGAACCGGCCAGCTGCCTTTGCACCAGTCGCCGATGCATTTCAGCGAGCGCTGAAGCAGCATCAGCAAGGCGAGCTCATCGATGCCGAGGCCGGCTACAAGGCAGTGATCAGGCGTGAGCCGAAGCACCTGCATGCCAATTACCTGCTGGGCCTGATATATAGCCAGACAGCGCGGCCGCACGAAGCCATCCGGCAAATCAACGGCTACCTGCAAAACTGCCCGAACGATTACCAGGCGATCTCTGCGCTCGCGCTCGCGTACTTCGATATCGAGGATTTCGAGCGCGCCGCCCAATTGCTGGAACGCTCGCTGGGCCTGAACGCCAACGCACCGCATACCTGGTACAACCTCGGCAAGGCGCGCTTCGCTCTCGCCCGCCATGAAGCAGCGATCGCTGCCTATGCACAGGCCTTGCAGATGGAGCCCGGTTATGCAGATGCCGCGATCGGCAAGGCCACTGCAGAACGCGAAATCAAACTGTATGACAAGGCCGAACAGACGCTGGCAGCCGCCATCGTCCACGCGCCTATGGATGCCGGACTCCACTTCCATTACGGGAATGTGATGCGCGACTTGCATGCGTACGACGCCGCGCACGATGCCTATGGCGCGACGCTCGCGCTCGATCCGCACTACCGCGACGCCTGGGTCAATTACGCGACCACCTGCAAGGACCTGGACCGGGCGGCCGAAGCACTGGATGCCTATGATCGCGCGCTGGCGATCGACCCCGACAATGCGGACGCCAGTTACAACAAGTCGCTCGTCCTGCTGTCACAGCTACAGATGCAAGCCGGATGGAAGCTCTATGACAAGCGCCTCAAAAGCGAAGCCAGCGTGCAACGCTTCGTCGGCGGCCAGCGCGTGCGCCTGGCGCCGGACTGGGATGGCCGCTCGACGCCGGCATCGCTGCTGGTGATGGGCGAGCAAGGACTCGGCGACCAGATTTTCTTCTCATCGATGCTCGCCGACCTCGCAGTGCAAGTGCCCGGCGCCACCGTATGTGTCGACCCGCGACTGGTGCCGCTGCTGCAGCGCTCGTATCCTGCGTTGCGCTTCATCGATGGTTCACAGCTCGCCGAGCAGTCCTGCGATGCCCAGATTTATCTTGGCAGTCTCGGCGGGCTGTATCGCCCTGACACCGCTTCACTGGACCAGGTGCCAACGGCTTACCTACGCGCCGATGCGCAACGTGCGGCTGCACTGCGCAAGCGCATCCACCGCGAGGGCCGCCTGACTTGCGGCCTGTCGTGGGTCAGCAAGAATGACCAGCTCGGGGCAGGAAAAAGCCTGGCGCTCGAAGCCCTGCTGCCGGCGCTCGCCCATGAGGGCATCGACTTCATCGACCTGCAGTACGGCGATCATGGTGCGGAGCGCGCAGCATTCGAAGCCGCGCACGGGATTCATATTCAACACCTCGACGATATCGACTGTACCCACGACATCGATGGCCTGGCCGCACTGGCCGATGCCTGCGACCTCGTACTGACCGTGTCCAATACCACCGCGCATCTTGCCGGCGCGCTGGGCAAGCCGACCATCGTGATGCTGCCCGATGCCGCAGCGCGCCTGTGGTACTGGCCAGCCGACGGACTGAAGAGCCCGTGGTATCCGTCAACCTGCCTGTTCCACAAATCCGGCGCGCACGGATGGAATAACGTCGTCGATGCGGTCGCACTGACGCTGGCCGGAATTTGCTGACGTGGGTCTTGCATTGACCAAAAGGCAGCCGCGCGCGATGGACAATGCGCTGTCGCTGCTGGCCGCCGGCCGTGCAGCCGAAGCGCTGGCTGAATTCGATGCCCTGCTGCGACGCGACCCCCGCCATGCCGAAGCTTGGGTGCAGCGCAGCCTTGTGCTGATCCTGCTGTCCCGCAATGACGAAGCCTTGTCCTCCGCGGAGCGGGCCGTGAAGCTGATGCCCGGCCATCCGGATGCCCATTCGTACCGAGGCAGCGCGCTGCTGCAGCTGGGACGCATCGACGATGCGCTGGCTGCGTATGACCGCGTGCTGACCTTGGCGCCGAAAGCGCCGGTGGCGCATTACAACCGCGCCAATGCCTTGCGCAAGCTGGGACGCTGGCAGGCGGCGCTGGACAGCCTCGAACAGGCGCTGCGGCTGCAGCCAGCCTATCCCGATGCACTGACCGTCACCGGGCTGGTGATGCAGGCGCTCGGCGACTTCGACGGCGCGCTGGCCAGCTTCGATGCAGCGCTGAAAATCAATCCGCAAGCACCCGATGCGCATTTCAACCGCGCGCTGCTGCTGCTGGCCACGGGCCGTCTGGCCGCGGGCTGGGCCGACTATGAATGGCGACTGCACTGGGCCACGGCCGTGCAGCAGGGCCAGTCGCGCGCCATCGGCCGCGTTGCACCGGACTGGCAAGGCCAGCCGCTCGATCGCCCCTTGCTGGTGGTACCCGAGCAGGGCCTCGGCGACCAGATTTTTTACGCGGGCATGCTGGGCGACTTGCAGGCGGCCGTGCCGGGATCAACCGTATGCACCGAGCCCCGGCTACTGCCCCTGCTGAGCCGGTCATTCCCGCAACTGGCATTCACCACGCCCGATCGCATCGATGCGCCCGCCTGCAACGCGGCGCAAACCTTCGGCGCGCAAATCCATCTTGCGAGCCTGGGACGCTTCTTCCGCAATGATGCGGCAGGGCTGTCGCACGTTCGCGCCGCCTATCTGCAAGCCGATGCGGCGCGCTCGGCCGCCCTCGCACAACGCATCCGCCAGCCGGGCAAGCTGACGTGCGGCCTGTCCTGGGTCAGCAAGAATGCAGAGTTCGGTGCCAACAAATCACTGTCGCTCGAGGCGCTGGCGCCCGTGCTGTCTTTGCCGGGCCTGCACTTCGTGGACCTGCAATATGGCGACACCGCCCATGAGCGCCGCGGCTTCGAAGAACAGCATGGCCTTGCCGTGCAAAAGCTGGATGAGATCGACAACTTCCACGACATCGACGGCCTGGCGTCGCTGATCCACGCCTGCGACATCGTCGTGACCGTGTCCAATACGACCGCCCATCTCGCCGCAGCGTTGGGCAAGCCGGCGCTGGTGCTGGTTCCGGCTAGCAGCTCGTTGTTCTGGTATTGGCACATCGATCGCAATGACAGCCCGTGGTATCCGAGCGCCGTGCTGCTGCGCCAGACGCGCGACGGCGACTGGTCGCCTGCGATTGCGACGGCCGCCGCGGCGGTGTCCGAATTCACTCGGGCCAGCTTGCGATGAACCGACGCATGCCCTCACCGCAGGCCGCGAAGGCGCAGCAGCTTTACGCGCAAGGCATCGCGTATCACCGTGCGGGCAATCTTGCTGACGCGCAGGCGCGCTACCGGCAAGTGCTGGGCTTGATGCCAAGGCAGCCCGATGCGCTGCACATGCTCGGCGTGACCGAATTCCAGCAGCGCCATTTCGATGCAGCTGCGCGCCTGCTGGCCGACGCCAGTGCGCTGATGCCATCCAATGAACTCGTGCACTTCAACCTTGGCAATGCGCTGCGCGAGCAACGCAAGCTGGACGACGCAGCGCAGGCGTTCAGGAAGGCTGTCGAACTCAACCCGGGCAACCTGGAGGCGCTGAAGAACCTCGGCAATGTGCTCAAGGAGCAGAACCGGATGGACGAGGCCATTGCCTGCTACGACCGCTTGCTCGCGGCGGATCCGCAGCATGTTCCGACGCTGTACAACAAGTCCATCGCGCTGTTGACGCAAGGCCGGCTGGCCGAGGGTTGGGACTTGTATGACTACCGGCTGCAATTCGCCCCGGTGCCGCCTGGCCTTGCAATGGCCACCTATGATTCCTTGCCCGACTGGCGTGGCGAGCTGCCGGACCGGCCGCTGCTGGTGCTGCCCGAGCAAGGCCTCGGCGACCAGATATTCTATGGCGCGATGCTGGCCGACCTGCAAGCGGCGGGCGTCGCCAGCCACACCCTGCTGGATGCCCGTCTCCTCGCCTTGTTCCGCCGTTCTTTCCCGGCGCTGTCGTTCGGCCCGGACAGCGAGTCCGGCACGGCAGCGCCGCCTGTGGAAGCATTCGGCGCGAAGATACGCATGGCCAGCATGGGCAGGTTCCTGCGCAGCGATGCCGCGGGCCTGTCCCGCGTTCACGCCCCTGACCTGCTGGCCGACAGCGAAGCCAGCACACGGCTGCGCGCGAAGATTGCGCAACCGGGCAGGCTGGTCTGCGGGCTGACCTGGTCCAGCAAGAATGCGGAGACCGGATCGCTCAAGAGCCTGCCACTATCGAAGCTGCAGCCTGTACTGCAAATACCCGGCGTGGACTTCATCGACCTGCAATACGGCGACACGGCCCACGAACGCTCAGCGCTCGAACGCCAGACGGGTCTGACGATCCGCCGCCTGGAAGACATCGACAACAAGAATGACATCGATGCGCTGGCAGCGCTGATCAATGCCTGCGACCTCGTCATCACGGTCAGCAATTCCACCGCCCACCTCGCGGCGGCACTTGGCAAGCCGGTGGTGATCCTGCTCGCGCACCATACCCCCCTGTGGTATTGGCACCTCGACAGCATGACCTCCCCCTGGTACCCGACCGCGACCCTGCTGCGCCAGCCCGTGCCCGGCGACTGGGACACCATCGTCGCCACGGCGGCGCGCATGCTCGGCGGCCTGCACGGCTGACGGCACGCACACCGCCAGCAAGGCGAGGCCCAAAGGCCGGGGGCGGCAAGAAACTGCCGCTGTGACGGCAAGGGCGGCAATCGCTGGCCAGTGAGGGCGGATGGCGGCACGCGCCGTGCAGCTGCTTGGCCTCGGGTGTCGAAATTCCCTCGTGGCATGCATTTTGCAGAGGTGTCTGCAAGACCACTATGGGAGCGACCCATGAAACTGAAAGTCTATGTAGGCTGGGACCCGCGCGAGGACATCGCATGGGAAGTGTGCCGCCATTCGATCCTGAGCCGCACCGACCCTGATCTGGTCAGCGTCGAGCCGCTGGTGCAGGCTGAACTGCGCCGCCAGGGCTTGTACAAGCGCGCCCTCGATACCCGTGCCGCCACCGAATTCAGCCTGACGCGCTTCCTGACCCCGACCCTCGCTGCACAGGATGGCTATGACGGCATGGCCGTCTTTGTCGATTGCGATTTCCTGTTCGTGACCGACATCCTCGACGTGCTGGCCGAGATCGATCCGACCAAGGCCATCTCGGTCGTCAAGCATGACTACCAGCCGACCGAAGCGGTCAAGATGGATGGCTGCATCCAGTATCCGTACCCGCGCAAGAACTGGTCGTCGTTCATTGTCTTCAATTGCGCGCACTCCGGCGTGCGCGCGCTGACCCCGGATGTCGTCAATGACGCCGAACCGGCCTATCTGCATCGCTTCAGCTGGCTCAACGATTCTGAAATCGGCGAACTCGACAAGGGCTGGAATTACCTCGAAGGCTGGTACGCGCCGCAATACGACAAGCTCAAGGCGGTGCACTACACGCTAGGCGGCCCGTGGTTCGACCACAAGATGGATTGCGACTTCGCCGACCTGTGGCTGAATGAAAAAGCCGAGATGGCGCTGGAAGAAGCGCACTCGATCGCAGCATGAACGGGCACCTGCAGCCCCCAAAGACGAATCAAGGAATCCGATGAACCGACATACTTTCTGCGCCTACCCGACCGACTGGATCGAAGAGCAAGGACTGGCCCCCATCTTGACGGCGATCCGCGCACGCGGCGTCGACATCACCATCGACCGCGGCATGAGCGCGCCGTCGAAAGTCGGCTTGTTCCTCGGCCATCACAAGAAAAACCTGCCGGCACTGGCGGAATACCCGGTCGTCATGCTGCATGACCTCGGCCAGGCCCACAACGTGTGGCCCAATTTCTGGGACAAGGAACCGTGGGGCGATTACAGCCTCGGCCTGCTGCCTAACCAGGCATGGAAATCCATGTATGACGGTTACTCGCATGCCGAGCACAAGCCGAAGAATGGCGTGATCGTCACCGGCTGGCCCAAGGCCGACGTGTCGTTCCAGAAAATGCCGGCACGGCCATCGGGTGCATCGCCGTACAAGGGCCAGCGCCTGCGCGTGCTGTACGCGCCGTCATGGGAATTCGACAACCAGCAGGATAAATTCCTGCGCGCCCTGGTTGACCTGCCGGTCGACATCTTCATCAAGCAGCAGCACTGGGAAGGCATGGGCCACCTGCAGCGCGTGCAGGAACAGGCCGCCATGCACCGCGGCAAATGGGCCAACGTCACGCTGCTCGATCCGAAGACCAAAATTTTCGATGCGCTGGCACTGGCCGATTGCATCGTCTCCGACGAATCCTCGACCATGGTCGAAGGCTTCATGGTCGGTTGCGTGCCAATCGCCGTGATGGACTGGAAGGTGCCCGACACCAATCCGCCGCGCGCGCCGTCGGTGCCTTTCCCGTTCATCCGGAAAGTATTGATGGCCGAGCTGGCACCGACCATCGCCAGCCTGACCGATCCGGAAAACCTGCGCGCCAGCCAGGCGGCGCTGCAAAACTTCGCGGAGTACATGCCGCCCAACCAGGGCGTCGCCGCGGAAGTCTTTGCAGACATCCTGGTCGGCCTGATCAACCAGTCCCTGCCCACCATGGCCCAAGCGGCCTGAGTTGCGCGAACGGACTGACCCCCAGCCGCTTTTCCCGACCGAGGAATACCGTGAGCCTGCCCCTTTCGAATCAAGCCACCCTGCCCCCCCGGCCAGCGATCCCTGTCGCGGGCCCGGCCCCGGCAGGGCTGACGGCATCGTCCGATGCGGACCATGCATGGGTAGCACGCCAGCACCAGCAGCTCAATGCGCTGCTGGCACGCGAGCCTGCACTGTCGCAGATGATATTCCAGGGACGCTTGCTGGCCGACCTCGCCGCGCCGGCCGGCCTGCATCTGTTGCATGACGCCGTCGATGCGCAGGAATACGACGAGATCGCGATGAACCATGGCATCCGGCGCCTGCGCCTGGATGACTATGCGGGTGGCGTGATCTGGGATTACCCGGGCAATCCGACCACGATCATCGAGCACGACGCCGTAACCGCAGCGCTCGAGCAGCAAGCGACGGCAATCACCGACGAAGTGCTCGCTTGCATCGACCATGCGGACAAATTTCCCGACAGCGACAGCCTGACCAATCAGAACGGGCTGTGGAGCTATCGCTCGTTCTATGACAGGGCCGGCCAACCGAACCAGCCGCTGCAGGCAGCCTGTCCGCAAACGGCGGCGCTGGTCGACAGCCTGCGACCCAATCTGACGTTCGGTTTCGCCTTCATTTCCATCCTCGACCCGAATACCACGATCGCGGCGCACAAGGGCTCGACCTCCCTGCGCCAGCGCTACCACCTCGGCATCCGCATTCCGGCCGATGGCGTATCGCGCATCCGCATCGGGGATACCTGGAAAACCTGGGAGGATGGCAAAGCCTTCGGCTTCAACGACGCCATCGATCATGAAGTCGAACACTGGTCTGCTCAGCACCGCACCGTGCTGATCGTGGACACGTGGTCGGACCATGTGCCGCCCGCCGTCATCGACGCCATCCGCCAGCACCCGGACCTGCTGAAGCTGGCCGTGCTGTCCCGCCAGGGCGAGTCCATCGCCATCAACGACTGAATACCAAGAAAAGGTAAAGACTAGCCATGATCAAGATGCCGGATTTTTCCACGCAGGCCATGTATGACGCCGAAACCGATTTTCATCTGATGATGAATGAAGAGCGGCTGGCGAAATTTGTCGTCCACTGGGAAGCCATGAAAATGGCAAGCCAGGTGCCAGGCGCCATCGTCGAGTGCGGCGTGTTCAAGGGCACCAGCTTTGTCCGCTTTGCGTTGATGCGCCAACTGCTGGGCGGGAATTTCTCGGCCAAACTGATCGCCTTCGATGTCTTCAGCGACGAATTCCCCGACACCAGCTATGAGCAGGACAAGGCACAGCGCGAGCACTGGATCGAAACCGCCGGCGCCTCGTCGATCTCGGTCGGGCAGCTGACCGAAACGCTGGAGCGCAAGGGCATCGCGAACTTCGAAATGATCGCCGGCGATGCCGTGGTCACGGTGCCCGACTACGCGGCCAAGAACCAGGGCCTGAAGATCAGCCTGCTGAACGTGGACATCGATTTTGTCGAACCGACCCTGACCGTGCTGGAGCACTTCTATGACCGCGTCGCGCGCGGCGGCGTGATCCTGCTCGATAACTATGCCGGCGAAGGCACGTCCGGCCAGAGCTATCACGGCGACACCTACGCCGTGGACAAATTTTTTGAAAACAAGCAAGTCAAGATCAACAAATTCCCCTTCGCCGCACGTCCGGCGTACATCATCAAGGAATAAGCGATGACCTCTTCTGAACTGACGATCGGCAAGGAACTGCCCGGCTACGTGATGGATGACGCCAGCGGCGTCTTTGTGCGCCCCGGCGCCCAAGGCATTGGTTACCGCGATGGCGGCGAAGATGCGCTGCTGAATATCATCCAATCCGTCACTGACCGTTCGACCCTGTCGTCTGAACTGGTCCGACACATGAATGACTGGCCCAGCGAGTACCATTTCTCGCGCAAGCGCCATCTGGTGCTGCGCCCGTTCGAGATCAAGCGCGGCGACCGCGTGCTGGAACTGGGCAGCGGCTGCGGCTCCATCACCCGCCACCTGGCCGAGATCGGCGCCGAAGTCACCGCCGTCGAAGGCGAGCTCGCGCGCGCGGCCGTGGCCGCCAAGCGCTGCGAAGGCTTCGACAATGTCCGCTTCGTCGCCGACAACTTCCTGTCGCTGGATCTCCCCGAGAAATTCGACTGGGTGCTGATGATCGGGGTGTTCGAGTATTCGCAAAAATACGGAACCTCGGCCGATCGCCAGCGCGAGTACCTCGACATTGCGCGTCGCCACCTGAAGCCGAATGGCACGCTGGTGATCGCGATCGAGAACAAGCTCGGTCTCAAATACCTGAATGGCGCCGGCGAAGACCATAACGGCAAGCGCTTCTACGGCCCGCAAGATCTGTACGGCGACAACGACATCACCACCTGGGGCCGTGTCGAGCTGCAGGACATGCTGGCGTCGGCCGGTTTCGCGCAGACCAAATTCTTTGCGGCCTTCCCGGATTACAAACTGCCGAAAATCATCTTCAGCGATGACATCGACCAGCACCGCCATTTCCGGGCCGAGGAACTGCTGCACTACACCAAGAGCCTCGACTATCGCGGCAAGAACGAGCGCGTCTTCGACGAATCGCTGGTAATGGCCTCGCTGCGCAAGAACGGGATGATGGTCGACATGGCCAATTCCTTCCTGATTGCCTGCCGGCTGGATGAGCTGCAGGATGGCTTTGACCCGAACGTGCTGGCCCACTATTTCTCGGTCGATCGCCAGCGTCACCTGTGCACCCATACCCGCTTCATGAGCGGCGTCAATGGCCAGATCACCGTCATCAAGAAACCGATGGACGCCGACCAGCCGTCCTTCTCTGCCCCGATGTTCGTGACCACCGAAACCGGTGACTTGCTGCAGCTGACGCAATTCGAAGAAAAGGCCGCATCGGACTACTACCCGGGCCGCCTGATGGGCTTTGACATCACCAAGGCACTGAAGAAAGGCGATGCGGAACAGCTGAAGACATTGCTGAAGACCTGGGCCGCCTTCCTGGTGCACAGCTTCCAGATCTCGTGCCGCCACACCGGCAAGCGCCTGACGATGGCGGATCTCGAAGGGCGCCGCCTCGCGTCGGTCATGATCGAAGGCGCCGCCATTGATTGCGGCCCGCAGAACATCATCCTGGGCGAGCGTATCCATGCCTTCGACCTCGAGTGGCAATCCGATCAGCCAGTGCCTCTGGCCTGGGTGCTGAACCGAAACGCCAAGCACGCCGTGCGTCTGCGTCATTCGAACAAGCAGGTAATCCAGGTGACCGACATCGTCGGCTTCATCGCCGAGATGCTGGGCGTGACGGCCATGACGGAAGACATCGAAGAAGCCAACTATCTGGAAAAGCAGTTCCAGTCCGGCGTGGCGCTGGTCGAGCCGTCCAACATCACCCCGCTGACCGAGGCACTCGACCTACCCTGACCGGCTGCAACGATTACCGATGACAACGACGGGAGCTGCCTGCTGCAGCCTGCCCGTCCCGTAAAAAAGTATTGATGGGAGTCTGCTGATGGCAACTGTGTATATTGGATTGACGGTGGACGTGCTCCACCATGGTCACATCAACCTGATCAGGAAAGGCGCCGAGCATGGCGAAGTGATCATTGGCTTGCTGACCGACCGCGCCATTGCCCAGAACAAGCGCCTGCCCTACCTGACCTGGGAGCAGCGGCGCGACATCATCGCCAGCATCTACGGCGTCAAGCGCGTGGTTCCGCAAGACAGCTGGAGCTATGCCGACAATCTGCGCCAATACAAACCGGACTTCATGGTCCATGGCGACGACTGGCGCACTGGCCCGGACTCGGCCCTGCGTGCCGAAGCGTTGAGCGCGCTCGACGAGCACGGCGGCAAACTGATCGAGGTGCCCTACACCAAGGGCGTCTCCTCGGGTGCCATCATGTCCGATTCCATGATCATCGGCACCACGCCGGACATCCGCCGCAAGTCACTGCGCCGCCTGCTGGATGCCAAGCCCATGGTTCGCCTGCTGGAAGCGCACAGCCCGCTGTCGGCGCTGATTGGCGAATCCGTCAACGAAACCATTGAAGGCGAACGTCGCGAATTCGACGGCTTCTGGTCCAGCTCGCTGACCGATTCCACCGAACGCGGCAAGCCCGATATCGAGGCGCTCGACATCTCGGCCCGCCTGCGCAACATCAATGACATTTTTGAAGTCACCACCAAGCCGCTGGTGATGGATGGCGATACCGGCGGCAAGGAAGAACATTTCGAGCTGAACGTGCGCTCGATGGAGCGCCTCGGCATTTCCGCCGTCATCATCGAAGATAAGACCGGCCTGAAGAAGAACAGCCTGCTGGGCAACGACACCGCGCAGACGCAGGAAGACGTCGACGTCTTCTGCGCCAAGATCCGCGCCGGCCGCTCGGCACTGATCAGCGAAGACTTCATGATCATTGCCCGCATCGAAAGCCTGATCCTGGACAAGGGCATCGACGATGCGCTGATGCGCGCGCGTGCCTATGTGGCAGCAGGCGCGCACGGCATCATGATCCACAGCCGCCAGAAGCGTCCGGATGAAGTCTACAAATTCGCCAACAGCTTCCGTCAGGAATTCCCGACGATTCCCCTGGTGGCCGTCCCGACCAGCTACAACTCGGTCACCGAGCGCGACCTGCAAGAGCATGGCTTCAACATGGTGATCTATGCGAACCAGATGCTGCGCAGCGCCTACCCGGCGATGAAGAAAAATGCGCGCGCCATCCTGCGCCACGGCCGTTCGTTGGAGATCGATGAAGAGCTGATCAGCATTTCGGAAATCCTCGACCTGATCCCGGGAACCAAATAGTGATTGCCCCCTCGGCCTTTGTCGGCGCCTTGCAAAGACATGGCGTCGGCCTCGTCACCGGCGTGCCTGACTCGCTGCTGAAAGAATTGTGCGCCGAGATACAGGCGACGCTGCCGGCCGGCCAGCATTGCGTGGCGCCCAGCGAAGGCGCGGCCGTGGGCATGGCGATCGGCCATTACCTGGCCACCCAAAAGCCGGCGATCGTCTACATGCAGAACTCGGGCCTCGGCAATATCGTCAACCCGATCACCTCACTGGTCGCAGATGCGATCTATGCGATACCGATGGTGCTGGTCATTGGCTGGCGCGGCGAGTTGACCGACAGCGGCGAACAGGTCGCCGACGAACCGCAGCATGTGGTGCAAGGCCGGATCACGCCGGCACAGCTCGACCTGCTGGACATCCCCTACCGCATCCTCGACGCCGGCTCGGATCCCGACGCTACGCTGGACGAAGCCTTCTCCTGCGCTCTGGCGTCCTCCAAGCCGTTTGCGCTGCTGGTGCGCAAGGGTAGTTTTGCCAGGTCATCAGCTGCTTCGTTGCCGGGCCTGCAGGCCAGCCTGTCGCGCGAAGCCGCAATCGAGCAGGTGCTTGCGGCACTGCCGGAGCAAGCTGCCGTGGTCTCGACCACCGGCATGGCATCGCGTGAAATCTTTGAAATCCGCAAAAAACATCAGCAAGGCCATCAGCGCGACTTCCTCGTCGTCGGCGGCATGGGACACGCACTGTCCATTGCGACCGGTGTCGCACAGTCACTGCCCGGCCAGCGCGTGGCCTGCCTCGATGGCGACGGCGCCTTGCTGATGCACAGCGGCAGCCTGGCGATGGGCGCCCGCTGCGTCGGCCTGATCCATGTGGTGCTGAACAACGAAGCGCATGACTCCGTCGGTGGCCAGCCGACCGTCGGCACCGGCCTGTCGCTGGCTCGCATCGCCGACAGCTTCGGTTATCCGCATGCGTGCCGCGCCAGCACGGCCGATCAACTTGCGCAGGCATTGCAAGCGGCGCTGCGCACGAATGAAGCCTGCTTCATCGAAGTGATCTGCAAGAAAGGCAACCGTGCCGACCTCGGCCGCCCCGACCGCTCGCCGCTGCAAAACCGTCAAGAATTCCAGTCCTTCCTGCGCTCGGTCACCCATGCATAAGCCTTCGTCCGTCAGCATTGCGTCCTTCGTCGACCAGCGCAACCACGACCGCCTGTTATTTACGGCGGGTCCGGCCAGCCTGTTGGCCGAGAACCTGACCGGCTTGCGTCCCTGCTTCGGCCGTGGCGACACCGATTATCTGGCCGCAGAAGCACAGGTGATGGATCAGCTTTCCAGCATGTCCGGCCATGCGCAAGTGATCCGCATGCAGGGCTCGGCCAGCCTCGCGCTCGAAATCGTGAGCCGCAATTTCCTGGGCGGCCGCGTGCTGGTCGTCGATACCGGCTTTTATTCCGACCGCCTGAAAGCAATGGCACTTTCGGCAATGGCACTGCCGGGTGAAGTTCGCAGTGTCGATGGCCTTGCGTGGTCAGAGCTCACCAACTTCTCCGGCAGCTGCGACTGGGTGATGGCTTGCCCGACCGAGACCAGCACCGGATTCAAGTTGCCGATCACGAGCCTGCGACAGCTGGCCGACCGGCTGGGCGCGAGGCTGATGCTGGACGCCACCGCGTCGATCGGACTCGAGGGCGACCACGAACTGGCCGATGTCATCGCCTACAGCTCGTGCAAGGGCTTGTTCGGGCTGACCGGTGCGGCATTCATCGCCTCGCATGCAGAGCCTGATTTTGATGTTGACTCGTTCTACCTCAATTACGCGAACCATCGCGACAAGCGCATGACGGGACCGTACCACGCGATCCTGTCGCTGGCCGATGTGTTGCCGCGCCATGCAGACTTCCGGGAAGCGGTCATCATCAATAAAAGAATTTTCACCGACAGGCAGCGTGCGTGGATTCCGGTTCCCGATACCCACCAGCCGCTCCTGTGCACGCGGATCAACCGCAAAGTCAGCAGCTCGCATCCGGCCGCTGTGCTTTATTCGTCCCGCTATCCGATCGAAGGCAGCATCGTCTGCCATCTGGGCGAGGTTCACCTCGGCCGCAATGCGCGAGGCCAGATCCTCGATTCACTGGAGTTTTCCGCATGAAGCGCATCATGGTCGACATGTCGGCCACCCTGATCCACCACGGCCACGTGCGCCTGCTGAAGCAGGCCAGGGCGCATGGCCATGTCATCGTCGCGCTGACCACCGACGACGAAATCGAAAACAAAAAGGGCTACGTGCCCGAGATCGCGTTCGAGCACCGCAAGGAAATCCTCGAGGCGCTGCGCTATGTGGATGAAGTCGTGCCCAGCCCCTGGCTGCTCGACCAGCCTTTTCTCGACCAGCACCGGATCGACCTGCTGGTGCATGGCGACGACAATTCCAACCTGATCGACCATGACAAATTGCTGATCTTCCCGCGCACCGCCGGCATCAGCAGCACGCAGCTGCGGCAGCGCGCCAGCCAGATCCTTAAGGACAAGCGCGATGCTTGAGACATCAACCGCCATCCATCGCAGCAGCCCGCCCGGCGCTGCGCCGGGCGCAATCATCATTTCGTTCTACGCTCCCCGGCCGGCAGACGACCTGCACCAGCTGATGACCAGCCTCGAGCCCTACAAAGCGACGGGCGCCATCGTCATCAACAGCGACCAACTGAGCGGCGAACCGCAATTCCACAAGCTCAACGGATGGCAGGCCATCGCCGCACCCAACCGTGGCATGAACATCGGCGCCTGGCAGCAGGGATTCCTGGCGCGTCCGAACGAAGATTTTTACTTCTTCTTCCAGGATGAATGCTTCGTCAAGCAGCCCGGATTTTTCGACGCCTGCCTGCGCCGCTTCGAGGCCAACCCGACACTGGGCATGCTCGGCGAAAGTCTGAACCTGAAGTGGAACCACCCGTGGGATGCCATGCGCAACAGCAGCATGAATTGGCAGGACGCCGACCATCAGGTCAATGGTGTGCCCATCCCGCGTGTCGATTACTACCTGCGGGCGCTGGAACACATGGGCATCGCGCCCGGCGACAGCGGCCTGCATTTGCGCTCGCTGTGCTGGGCCTTCCGTGGCGACACGCTGCGCGCCATCGGCGGCTTCCCTGTCGGCGCCAGCAAGGGTGAATGCATCGCGGCCGAGATCGGCGTATCGCGCAAGGTCCTGCAGCACGGCTACCTGTTCGACCAGCTTTGCCCCGCCCCATTCAGCTACATCGGCCACCGCGAGTGGAAAGCCGATGGCAGCAGCAAGCACTGAAACCATGGCCAAGACAACGATAGAGTGGCTGTGCGCCGCACCGGCGAAGAACCTGCAAGAGCTCGAACAGAGCAACCTGGCCTCGGTGCGCTTGCGCACCGCGGTCGGCATCAAGGCGGCGCATGCACTGGGCATTCGCAACATGCTGTCCGACGGCCGTGCGAGCGGCGCCGCGCAGCTGGCCGTGGTCGGCAAGATCGATTACGTATCCGACCCGGCGCGCCCGGCACGCTGGCTGCAACGACTGCGACAGCTCAAAGCCGGCGGCGCGCACGTGATCGTCGACTATACCGACCACCATCTGTCAACCCAGAGTCCGGCAGCCGATTTCTATCGCGACGCACTGGCGCTGGCCGACACGATCCTGGCCTCGTCGCTGAAGCTGTGCGAGCACGTGCTGGCGCACACCGGGCGTCAGGCGGTGATGATCGATGACCCGATTGAAGTGGCCGTGCAGCCACCGGTGGCCCGCGACCATGCGCGCAAAACCCTGCTGTGGTTCGGGCATGCGACCAACCTGCCCTACCTGTTCGAATTCCTGCTGGATCGCTATCGATCGACCGTCGAACGCCGGCTGATCGTGATGACCAACCTGCATCCTTTGCCCGATCCTTATGTGCCGGCGCTGAATGCACCGCACTTGCAGAAACTGGAAATCAATGTGGTCCCGTGGAGCATCAAGGACATGGTGACCGCCGCCAGCCTGTCCGACCTTTGCATCATTCCGGCGGGGATCGCCGATCCGCGCAAGAGCGGCGCCAGTTCCAACCGCTTGTTGACGGCACTCGCGCTGGGCTTGCCGACAGCGGCCGACATGCTGGATTCCTATGCGCCACTAGGTGCCTATTTCACCGACTTGCGCGATGCCGACCTCGACCACATGCTGGACGAACCCGAAATCCTGTTCCCGGCAGTGCGCGATGCGCAGCAACTGATCGCGCGCGAGCACACGATCGCCGCGGCACAGCAAAGGTGGAGCCAACTGCTCGGCCAGCAGGAAAACGCTGCGACCTGACTCTGGCCAGTGGCCGAAGACACTGGATCCCGGCCTGCGCCGGGATGACGGTTTTTGGGGCAGTCGCGCTAAACCCGGTCGTCCCGGCGCAGGCCGGGACCCAGCGGCGCGCTGCTTGCTCCTGCAAAATC
>JACCDU010121025.1_pt1 | contig 35303 bp, 55 predicted proteins | sample 7446081 | NCBI WGS metagenome assembly JACCDU01 (sample SAMN15323447, study PRJNA562643) | freshwater metagenome | isolation source: river surface water | place: USA:Blue River Watershed | collected 2017-08-17
CATCGATGGCGAACTCTATATTTGTGATGGTCCAATTTTTGAAAAAACTTATGATTTTGTAAAAGGCGAATAAAATGTCCTATCCGTTTGTAATCCAAGGTAACAATGTTACCGTCGTTATCGGCAACAAGCCGCACACGATCTCCAAAACCCATATTACCTATCAAAAGGTAGTTGATGCCATCAAGGCAGGCGATTGGGATCAGGTCAAAGAGATCATCGATCCTAAGAAGGTCGTGCTCAACTATGGGCAAGGTAATGTGTCTATCCAGGGTGACAAACTGTTCTGGAAAGGTGAAGAACTCAACAGCGAGTTGGCTCGCCGCATGGTTGCCATGCTCCAAGAAGGGTTCGATGTTACTCCGTTTGTTCTGTTTATGGAGAACCTGTTCCGTAATCCTAGCAAGCGAGCAGTAGACGAACTCTACGGCTTCCTGGAAAAGAACAACCTGCCACTGACTCCGGATGGTTGCTTCCTGGCCTATAAAAAGGTCCGTGACAACTTTATGGACGTCCACTCCGGTACCATGCTGAACGCACCCGGCCAAGTTGTTGAAATGGAACGTAACAAGGTCGACGACAACAAGGACAATACTTGTTCTACCGGTCTGCACTTTTGCGGTATGAGCTATCTGAACCACTTTGGCGGTGAGCGTACTGTTATCGTCAAAGTCAACCCTGCCGATGTTGTCTCTATTCCTAGCGACTACAACGGTGCCAAGGGCCGTGCTTGCCGTTACGAAGTTGTGGGCGAATTGGGTGTTGAACCCGAAGAAGCATTTACTGCACCTGTGCAGGAAAATGCCAACAGCCAATCCTACGATATGGGCGGTAGCCAAACTTGGCCTAACCCTAGTTTTGGTACTCCTAACGGGGCATAATCATGATTAGAGTCATCCTACTGTTTTTGGTATTGACGGCTCTAGTTTGGGCAGGTATCCTGGGAGTCCAAAAACTCTCAGGAGCACAGGCCCTAAACTTGACAAAGGCCTTGGTCTATGCTATAATTAGTTCATCAGTTGCAATTGCAATCATGATTGGTACTGTAATCCTCTTTTAACTTTAAGGAAATGAAAATGAAGCGTTTTGGTTTTATGTCTGCTGTTCTGGGTATGACTATTCTGGCAACAGGTTGTACTCGTATCGAGACCGGTGAAGTTGGCGTTCGCGTTGGCTTTGACAAGCAGGTCCAACAAGGCGAACTGCTACCTGGCACGTTCAATCAGGTTATCATCGGTGATGTCTTGACATTCCCTATCAAGGATGTTAATGTTACACTGAACGACATGACTCCTGTTGCTAAAGACAACAGCACCATGAAAGACTTTGATGCTGTGGTTGTCTACAACATTAACAGTCAGCAAGTGGCCGAGCTCTACAGCCAAAAGAATCGTGCCTTCCACGCAGAGTTCAAAGGCGATGTTTACTTGATGTACAACTACATTGTTCAAAATGCTCGTAACGCTGTCTACAAGGCTGCTCGTAAGTACGAAGCACTGGATATGGCAGACAACCGCAGTGAAATGGAAAACTTCATCAAGGAAGAAATCGTTCGAAACCTTGCTGAAGAAAAGTTGGATGGTAGCATCAGCATCAGCCAAGTGCTTATCCGTAATGTTGTGCCTGCTGACAGTGTTGTGGCTAGTGCCAACGATTTGGTTCGTTCAAAGAACGAGCTCAAGCAGAAAGAAGTGGAAGTTAAGACTGCTGAAGCAGAAGCACGCCGAATGGCTGCTCTGGCTAACAACAGTTCCAGCTCTATCGCATTCATGAATGCCCAGGCTGCTCTTAACATCTCTGAAGGTATTAAGAACGGCAAGGTGCAGACCATTGTTGTCCCCAGCAACATGACATCGTTGATGTTGCCCAAGTAAAGGGATAAAAAGAAGAACAAGGGCCTTGACGGCCCTTTTCTTTTATGCTATACTAATGCATGTTCAACACACTGGAAATTTGAAATGAACGAACGAATTAAAGAACTTGCTAAGTCTGTTCAATGCGAACGGCATTGGACCGAAGAAGATATTGAAAAGTTTGCCGAGCTAATTATTCGAGAATGTTGCGATGTATTACAGACTGAAACTATCAGGCATGACGGATATGGATACAATCAGGGGTTCCTTCACAAAAAGATTAAAGAATATTTCGGAGTTGAAAAATGAAACAGCGTGGATTTACTCTTATTGAAATGATGATTGCGGTTGTAATCGGCCTCACCGTCTTGCTAATGATCGCAGGTGCCGTCGGTAGCACCAGTGGTAACAGCAATATCAGTTATGGTATTAATGGCATGACTGAAAGCCGTTGTATCGAAGGCTATAAGTTTATCCTCGATACTAAAGGAAATACTCGACAAATTCTTGACGAGTTTGGCAAAGGTGTTCGTTGCGAGTTAGTTGAGCCTGGCAAGCCTGGCAGTTTCGGGAGAATGTAATGTTTGATTGGTTTGGTAAAACTTTTGGTCGCGGCAAATACCCTCAAGACAGTCGCAGTGATTTAGAAAAGGTAGCAGATGATATGAATAAAGTTATCAAGTTCCCCGAACTAAAGTTACCCGCTCCGCCTGCACCTGAAGTTGAAAAGCCTGCTAAGGTCTACTACCGTCTTGGATTAAGTGATACTAATCGTGTTGCCTTTAGTATGGGCTATGGTGAAATCCTTATGAACAAAGAAGGTTGCCAAAATCTTATTGATCAGATTACCTTCTTCATGAACCAACTTGAAGATGAAAATGCGGAGTAAATAGTAGCATGTTTGCATAGATCATTAGATTAATAACACAGCCCCCTGCCTCTAGGACTTAGTCCCACGCAGGGGTTTTCTTATGACCATTTAAAAGGAGAAAATTATGTCATAGATTGAGTACGCTTGTAAAGACGTTGTCTTTCATTTTAACAAAAAGCATTTAGAGGATCCCTCTATCCCGATGTGGGTTTTAAAAACACACGGGGAAACTTTTTACGTCGATCACGTAGAGTGCCAAATTCCATGGTCGACTAAAGAAACTCCTGACAATCCGCACACTAAAGGCAGCATCAAAGTAAAAGATGCCCTGCTACAGATTGACGCCAACAACTGTGCAACACTGACTAAACTTACCTTTGTAGATAAGATTCGTCTGCGTAATCAGAAGTTAGGTATCACTCGCGTTATTGTTCGAGAAGGTGAAGATCATTGGAAGTTCAAAGAAGCAGTGAAACAGTACAAGATCAAACACGGTCCTATCAAGGGCATAGGTGGTGCCTGCACTAGCACATTCTACATCACTGATATTTTAGATAAAGCACAGTTCTCTATGTTGGCCTTGGCTTTGAGCAACCAACGCAGTTTCCGTGTGCTCATGCCCAACGAGGGCTACTACAAATACTATGATGATCCCAAGTACAAGGATGTGCCTTTTATCGACGAAGATGCTATGGATTGGGAGGATGAAGAAGATTAAAATACGGCTAAACTGATCATTGAGATATATTGGTTTGACCAGTATAATAGTCTATTCTACACACAGACACACTAACTAACACTATCAGCCATAACTGCTCGCGTCGGCAAATTTCGGACGCCTATGATAACTGGACCACGGGTCGCAGGGACGGAACTTCTGTGTGGCAACAGTACTCAACCACTACCCGCAAGGATGAGGATCGGATACGCCTTCGTAAAACCGATTTGGTTGTTTGAATATATTTGAAAAGGCTAAAGGAGAGAGTAATACTCTCACGGCTGTGGTTTACGTTGGCATGTAGATTAGAGCCCGCCGTCAGGATAAAAACGTAGCTCGAGGTACCGGCTGACCGCCTCTGTAATGCTATAATGCCATCTGGTGAAAGGAACTCGGATAATGTCCACCTTCATTATTTTTTTGCCCTTTCTGGGCAAAATCTGGCTCTGGAATCTGGATAATCTTAAAAACTTTGTTATAAAAAGTGATGAGCTGATAAGCGAAATCACAAGTGAGCGTAAGCTCACTATTTGACAGTTTACCTTTATGACTGTATAATAAGGTATGAAACTAAAAAAACTAGATGCTCGAATGAACGGGTACGGCGACTTTAAGTATGTTGCCAAATTTCGTAAAAGAGCAGATAAAAGTAAATTTATCGATATCCGAAATTGGTGCTGGGAAACTTGGGGTCCGAGTTGTGAATTAGAATTTTGGAACGAGTCTATAAACCCTGCATGGGCATGGGCAGTTACAGAATTTGAAATGAAAATTTATGTAGACAGCGATAAAGAAGCAAGTTGGTTTGCACTTAAATGGAGTTGAAATGATTATAAGTTTGGTCAGTGACCTACACCTTGACATTAGCAAACACCTTGAGTTGCCAGGTGGAGATGTGCTAATCATTGCCGGGGATGCCTGTGAAGCCAGACAACTGGTTAAAGAGCATCACAGTACTAAGCCTCTACCTTACACAGGTGGCAGTTTTCCCTGCTACGACTTTTTTGAGTTCGAATGTGCCAAGTACAAGAAAGTTTTCTATGTAATGGGCAATCACGAACACTATGGTGGTAAGTTTTGGAAGACCAAACCTGAGCTAGAGCGTGTGCTTCCTAAGAACGTTACAGTCCTTGAGAACCAGTGCGAAGAATACGAGGGAGTAGTGTTCATTGGTGCTACACTGTGGACTGACATGAACAAGGGCGATCCTATCACCCTGCACATGATTCAGAACTACATGAACGACTACCGTGCTATCACTTATCATTATCCGCAGTACAACGCTTATCATAAGATGCGTCCTATGGATACTGTTAAGATGCACATTGAAAGTAAACGTTACATTGAAGAAAAGGCTAAGGAACATGCTAACAAGCCTGTTGTGGTTATCACTCACATGGGCCCAACCTGGGAAAGTGTGAACGAAAAGTACAAAGGCGAACTTAGCAACGGCGCCTATGTTTCAGACCTTAGTGACCTAATCCTTGATAACCCAAACATCAAGGCATGGGTACATGGACATGTTCATGATCCGGTTACTTACGACGTTGGTACATGCCAAGTTCACTGTAACCCTCGTGGTTACATTCCGTGGGAAGAAGACAACGGTTTTATTCCTGGTTACTACTTTGAGGTTTAATATGCCCGACCTTACTTTTGATCCTATGCGTTTGCCCTGTGGGGGTGTTGCTTACTTTGATGAAAGTAGCGGCATTAGTTATCGATGCGAAACCTGTATGGCTGTCGTCGGTAGTGTTGGACAGCCACAGAGTTGCAAAGACGAAGCAAAGAAGTGGGAAGTATGGGAAGCCCTGGGAGGGCAAGGTTGGGATTATTATGCGGAGGCTGAATAATGGCATCTACTGTGCGTATCTATTGGCGTAGAGAGTATGACAATAAACAGATGTGGAACGAAGTCTGTGCCTGGGCGATCGAATACTTTGGTCTCCCAGGCGACCGCTTTGAAACTAGTGCTAATGTAAACTATATGGACTTTACTTTCCGTAGTAACAAGGATGCACTACTAATGGCTCTTAAGTGGAATGCTCAGATTGTGCCCGAAGAACAACTTACTATAGATTTTCTAGGTAGCAAACTGCAATGAAAGTCGTTGATCAACTTGAAGAACTCATGCAGAATGTTCTTGAGAGTCTAAAAGATCGTTGGGACTTTTATAGGCACACGGCCTATCTTAAAAAGCGTGGATGGACTGAAGAACAGTATCAAACCTATAACGATCCTCGTCGCAATCCTAGAGCTACAAGAATCAAGGACTACTATCACGGTTATCCTTACTTTCATTTATTCCAAACAAGCCGCACTGACCCATTTACTCGCTACCCAAGTTGGATAGAAGCATATGATGCTATTAAAGATTGGTGTAAGAATAACTGCCAAGGTGCATGGCGGCATGATATCCTTAGAGTAGAAAAAGACTATTGGGAAGAATGGGAAGTAAACGAAATGGGCAGAGATGTTCTATTCTTTGCCTTTGAAGATGAAAGAGACTTTACTATGTTTGTACTGAGGTGGGTATGAAAGTAGAACGCACAAGTTATCCCGGCTGGTCTGGACATCCCACTTACCTTGTTCGAAGTTTTGAGGATTTTATGGAAATTTCCAAGTGGATGTTTCATAACAAAGTAGAACACTTTTTACTAAGTTCTGGTTCTAACGGATACACATTCCAAGTTAGAAAAAATGCAGAATGGTTTATGCTGAGGTGGGAATGACTGATCTTGACCATCGTGTTGTTATACCTCTTCGAAGCACTGACTTTTGGAATATAGAAGCCGCTGTTGAAGAAATTAAAACTATAAGAGATTGGCTCGATGAAGCAACAGACTGGCAACCGGATCGTTATTCTATGCGTATAGCCGTTGACAAACGACAATTAGATGTTTGGTTCCATGATGAAAAGATTGCTATACTTTGCATATTGAGGTGGTTATGAGAGTAATGAATAAATCAATTTGGCCTTTCCAAACTCGTGTTAAAGGAAACTCTGACGATGTCTATCGTTGGTGCCAAGAAAAGTTGTACCACGGAGGTTACTACGAACCTAATTGGTATTACAATGCAGAAACTAACACTTGGTGTTTTAAAGACGGTAAAGAGTTTACAATGTTTTGTTTGAGGTGGTCATGATTAAGAAACAATATCATAGAGGCCAACAAGGGTATTTTAATAACTTTATTATATCTCACGACGGCAATGACATCATTGACGAACAGTTGAAACTATACAATGCTACGATAGCAAAAAGTAAAAACAAGTATTATAAGTTAAATGTTAAGTGGTATGATTCTAAGAAATATGCTATGTTTGTATTGAGGTGGTCATGAATATCGGTCCTTTTAATTCTAATGTGTTTAACGGTCCCATGCAACTGGAGCCCGAACTAGAACCTATGCACACAGGCAAAGCCGGTGGCTGGGGTATGACCTATCATTGGGTCAGTTTGCCTGTTACAGATAAAAACAAATACGATGACACTACTACACCTGCTATCGAATGGTGTCATGAGAACTTCGGCAAGAGTGGTGCTCGTTGGTTTGAAAAGAAAAAGAAATTTTATTTCAAGGACGAAAAAGACATGACCCTGTTTATCTTGAGGTGGTCATGATTCTCGACCTCAATCCCATTCCCTATCGTCTTGCCTACGAGCTAATCGAATGGTGTTGGGAACATAAGATTGACGAGGAGCAGTGTCTAAGATTAATTCATTCTAGAACTGTTACCCCTGTTCCCGACATTGAATGGACACTGGATATCCCGGACAAATATGTAACTTTCTTTTTACTAAAATGGAGTGGACGCTTATCCGAATTACCGATCGAGTAAGATGGCATGAACGCTGTCGCTGGCTCGAAATTAACGCAAGTTGGTGGCAGGATCATACCAATTGGGCGCTTTGGCAACTAGGTCAGGCTGACATAGAGTATTATGTTCCTGAACGAGATGCTACACTATATTACTTAACATGGACATGATTGGATCAGTAGGAACTGCAATGATAGGTGCAATAGTAAAAGCAATGACGCCGCCAGATATTCAACAAGACATCGCTGATAAGATGGCCCGTGAAATTCAGGAAGAAATTGACTGGGAAATCATGTGTGACATGTTTAAGAGTGTAGGCTGGACCGAAATAAAGTTAACCTGGCCCGAGATGACAGCCAGCCGAGCTCATGAAATTAAAGAGTGGTCTAGACAGCATCTAAAAGGACACTATAAGGGTAGAGGTCGTACATGGATCTTTGAACTAGAAAAAGATGCTACTCTGTTTATTTTAAAATGGCAATGATCCTAATAAATCACGACTATCATATTGTGGAATTCAATCGCAGGCCACCAGAAGATGTAATGGCCTGGTTACAGGTCAAGTTCGGCCCCGGGGACGGTAGTCGCTGGTTTCTTCTCCATAACAAACTCTACTTCAAAGATTCCAAAGATCATTTAGTTTTTGTACTAACTTGGGGAGATAAGTAAGTTTATGAAAAAACTTTTCACACTGTTATTGTTATCCTTGTTATCAATTAGCGCCATAGCCAGTGCTCATGTCTTTTACGACTTTTCATCGGCCAGTTACATTGTAGAAAATAACAGGCGTGAAGTAAGACCCATTGCTAGCATTACAAAAGTGATCACTGCTATTACCGTAATTGAAAGCGGTGTTGACCTTGAGCAGACTGTGAAGGTCAACGGATACAGTAAAGGACATGTTCCGCAGGGTGCTTACATGAGTAGGATGGACCTCATGCGGGCCATGCTGATTAGTAGTGACAATAGAGCAGCCGAAACTCTAGCAAATCATCATCCTGGCGGCTTCCTAATGTTTGTGTTGGCCGCAAACAAGTATCTAGAATCAAAAGCTCTCTACGAAACCAAAGTAGTAGACAGTTCAGGACTGCTTCCTGGCAATGTAAGCACAGCACAAGAACTTATTGAGTTACTGTCACTGATCAAGGATAACAAAATAATTAGAAGTATTGCCAGTGAGCGGCAGACCAGCGTTAATGCTCCTAGAGGTAAGAAAACAGTTACTATAAATTTGCGTAACACAAATCCTGAAATTTTTACCTATGACAACATCCTTATTAGCAAAACTGGATTTACTAACCCTGCTGGCCGCTGTGTGCTACTGCTAGTAGAGAAAAAGCAAGAACTGTTTGGTATTGTAGTGTTAGGACAAAAGAACGTTCGAGAGCGTAGTAAATTGGTTAAAGAACTATTGTCCGTAGATTACGAACTTCCTGCACGTCCAAACTTTAAAACAATTATAACAAACTTTGACACCCTTAAATTAGATGAGACCTTTGCCAAATGAAACTTACGAGCAATGGGCAGAGCGTGTAAACCTATTTGAAAGGGGCCGTGCTATGCAACGTATTGCCAAAGGTGACAGCCCGGATCTTGTGCTAGAAGACATGAGTCGCAGAATTATGGATAAACTGCTACACCCTGTTTTTGCATCTATCCGAGAATCTATAAAAAGCGACTACGATCCTGTAAAAAACAGAGAAAGGTACGAACAGATGATGCAGTATCATGCGCCTGTTGCAGATCATGTTGATGGAAATTTATTTGACAAAGAGCAATAAATCCTGTATAAATATATTATGTAAGAGACCTAATGGCTCTTATATACGGGCATAGAGCCCAAATGATTCTTACTTATTAAGGAGAAAATTATGAATCAACTCGTACGTTTCGACACCTCTGCTTTAAACAAAGCACTTCTAGGATTTGATGAGATTTTCAACAACTTCGAAAATCGTTTTGCAAATCAAATCAACAATAACTACCCCCCATACAATATCGTCAAGCACGATGAAAATTCTTACGAATTGGAAATCGCTGTGACTGGTTTTGCTAAGGACGAAGTTACTGTTGAAATTGATCAAAATCAACTAGTAGTTAAGGGTGTTCGCGATAAGAGCGGCGATACAACTGCGGAGTTCCTGCATCGTGGTCTTGCGTTCCGTGACTTCACTCGTTCATGGACTCTAGCAGAGCACATGGAAGTAGGAGAAGGCAGTATTAAGAATGGTGTACTGACCATTACTCTGAAGCGTGTTGTGCCAGAAGCACTAAAGCCTAGAATCCTAAAGATTAAGGGCGAGTAATACGCTGGGGGCATTTTTGCCCCCTCTCATTAACTAACATTAAATACACAATCATGACAACCGATTCTCAAATTATCGAAAAGAAAAAGACCACCAGTAAGGTTCCTAAAGAGCCGGGTAAGTATAAAGTACTCGTTCTAAATGACGATGTTACTCCTGTTGAATTTGTTGTCGCTATGTTTATTCAAGTGTTCAAGCACACTGAATCAAGTGCTCTAGAACTTACTATGAAAATTCATAACGAGGGTAGTGCGATTGCTGGAATTTATTCATTTGAAATTGCAGAGCAAAAAATTGCCGATGCAACTAACTTGGCCAGATCTAACGGCTTTCCGCTTATCCTAAAAGCGGAGGCAGAATGAGCCTAAAAGAACTAACAGCATTAAATCACGCCAAAGCAGAAAATACGCCTTTTATGAAGGCAGTGTTTTCCAAATCATTACCCCACGAACTGTGGGTTGATTGGACCTATCAGAAATGGCTATTCTACGGTGCTATTGAAGGCGCCGCAGGTGCGAATCAACTGTTAGGTGATTTGCCTGATTTACGCCGTGCCTTTTATCTGTTCATGGATTACAATGAAATGAACACAGAACGTAAGAAGCATGAGTTCCGTCCTATTGTCGTTGACTATTACAATTATCTAATTTCCATTAGTAAAGATCCTAACAAGGTTATGGCTCACCTTTACACATGGCATATGGGAGATTTGTTCGGCGGTCAGATGATTAAGAAGATTATACCCGGTAGTCATCGTAACTTAGAATTTGCTGACCCTAGAACACTAATGACTAACATCCGTGCTAAACTAGATGATAGCATGGGAGATGAAGCCAACGTTGCCTTTGACTGGGCAATTCGAATGATGAAAGATTACGATGCCAGTCTGGGACAAAATTGAAGAATTAGCCAAGTACTTTGAACAACAGTTCAACGCTACTGGCGAACCAATTGAAGACGCCCTTGATCCCGAATTCAATTGGCACAATGCCCTATGGACAAGCAATCGATATAGAAGGGCACATGTAGAAATTGTAGACTTCCGTGAAACACACAAAATTTATATCCTTCATTGTACAGTATTTCCACACTTTAACGATCCTAGCCCTATCTACGGGTTTGATGCTGTATGCGGCCCTAACAAAATAACTGGCGCATTTCACGACTTCAGTTATGCAGGCGATCCTACTAGTTTTATGTACCTGTGGTTTAAGGCCAAAGTAAACGGACTAGAGTGGAACAAGCCTAGACAACTACCTGAGTGGGCGCAACAGATCTTTAGCCCTGCTATGGTTGCCGCTGGCAATCTACAAGAAGACTCTGAAATAGATCAACTCTGTACAACTGCAAAAAACACCTTAGATTTCTATCTAAGTAAAGTTGGGCACGATCAGCAAAGTGGCTCTGATTTTCATATGGCACAGAACCGCTACTGTCACTGGCAAAAGCAGAACCCGCATGTGATTCGTAGTATGGTTAGCATGGGTGTTCCTGAGCCGGTTATGAAGAAGTTTGTAGATAGAATACTGTTCCCGGAAGTATAAATATTAGATTATGCGTTTTCACGAAATCAAAGCCCTAACAGAATCAGCAGTAATGCTGAAGCCTAACGACCTAATTAAACACGGCCCCGACCGTCTTAACAATCTTGTAAGCATGATTAAGACAGGTAAGCCCTTGTACAAAGCAGACGGAACCCCAGTTATTATTGCAAAGGCAGAAGCAAAGAGAATTTTAGACCTTTACAATAACGGAATGTTTAAAGGATCTATTAGCCTAACAGGCCAAGACAAACAACAGTACCCATTAGGTAGTTTTCTAAAAACTAGAGACTTTGGTGGGCAATCGGTTCCACCAGGTCAAGATGGTGACGATAATGTGCCTGTAGCAGGAATCAGACCTAGCCAAGTGTTTGGCCACGGCGATGTGGGCAAAGATGAAACACTAACAGCCGACCTAGCAGTTAACCTCGGAGCATTCCAGGCAAAATATCTAGGACAAAAAATCGTATCAAATGCATATCTAGATAGTCAAGGACGGGCAGGTGCCGCTGTAAAGAGCATGTCAAAAGAAATTGACAGCGGACAGCAACCTACTATTCCTAATCTAACCACCGGCGAACTTAATAATATTCAAAACTATGCTTTTGAATATCTAGGCGTGCAACAATTAGTTGCAGGTACTGCTAACTTCCCTAATTCAGATGCTTTTTATAAGCACGTTGGTAGTAGTATCGAAGACCTAATTTTATACTTCCCTAAGAGTTCTGGAAACCCGCTAGCCGACAGTTATGCGCTAGTTAACAAGGCTACAGAAAATGCTATTGGTATGAGTAGTAAGGGTGCTAAGGGCGGTGCACCTTCTAGTATCCAAGGACTAAAAATTCCGGACGGTATGAAGAAAATGATTGGTAGAGACCCTGCAATTACCTTTATCGATCTTATACAAAAAACAGAAACTTGGAAACAACCCTTTGTAGCAGTTAACTGGATTGCGGAAAGATACCCAGGGCAGTTAGGAGATCTTGAACAATTCCTGCCATTCCAGGACGATTTTCTAAACTGGTGCAGAGAAACATTTAGAATGCCTGTACAACAAGTACCTGCAACACTTGATCAAATTCCTCGAAAATACAAGAAATTGTACGCATTAGTGCAATCTTCCATTGCTAAAAGAAAGGATAATCCTCTATTTTACGATGTAAGATACTTTGTAAAAGATGCATTACATTCTGCTATTAAAAACGGTGCAGTACCTAACTTTAACGCCCGTATGTTAGAATTACTAGGTGAAAACTTTGTTGTTCTAAAAACAGAAAAAGCAGGTAAGCCCGGAGTTGGTAAATTTGTTACTACAGTGCATTGGCCTTCTAAAGTCGGCGGAACTGTAACATTTGAACACAAAGATCCTGCTCCAAAGTGGATGAGCGCAATCACCTGGAAATTGTCCTAAAACTGTAGCTCGGTTAACTGCCTATATAAATAGTTAACCATGGAAACTCTCCTACTTTTGCTCTTACTACAGATCAAACACTGGTATGCTGACTTCAAAATTCAGACATACATGCAGACCGTAAAGAAAGGTGTTTGGCTAGATCCCGTTGGACTAAGTCACAGCCTAGATCATGTATGGTGCAGTCTCGTTGCCTTACTTGTTGGCAGTTTCTTTATCCCCCTCAATTTATTACTAGTTGTTGTACTCTGCTTTGTTGAAGGAGTACTACACTATGCTATCGATTACATCAAAGTCAAATATGGATGTAAAGATAATACAAAGCCCTTATTTTGGAACCAATTTGGGCTTGATCAACTTTCTCACCAAGTTACCTATCTTCTAATTGTTCTAATCTTAATCTAGAGCAAAGTTAACCACTAACATTATTTCGTCCGTTACTCCTTTAAATAGATATAACAAGGAGAGATCGGCATGAAAAAGACGATAGCATTGTTAGGTTTGGTGTTAGCAACAAGTGCTCATGCTGAACTAGTACAACAATTTAGTAACCCTACCTTCAGCGGACAAGGCTGGGCTAGTCATGTTCTTACACTAGAACAAATGAGACAAGGTGCAAAATCTGCACAAGAATCAAAAGCCGCATCAGAAAAGGCAGCAGCAGAAGCAGCGGCCGCTAATACTCCACTGGCAAAATTTATGAGTCTGTTCACAGGACAGGTTTACAGTCAACTGGCAACTCAGTTAACTAACAACCTATTTAGAGAGTGTGCAGCAGGTGGAGGTGCAAGTTGCACTGATGGTAGATTTAATATCAGTGAACTACAAAAGATTGAATGGAAAAAGATTGGTTCCAATGTTACATTGGAAGTTTATGATGGAAAGAAAAATGGCGACGGTACAGTAACATGGAACACAGCCGCAACACAGACCATCACAGTACCAATTAGCAGTTTTAGTTTCTAAGGAGCCATAGATGAACAAATTAAAATTAACAGTATTGGCTCTAGCAATAACAACACTAACAGGCTGTGCCAATTTAGTAAGACCGATGTCTACAGCAGGTATTGAAGACCAGCCGAAGGCATCTCCTACTATTATTAAAGAAATTGATACACTACCTGCACCTGGCGGTCCAAAGATTGCCGTGGCAGTTTACAATTTCAGAGATATGACAGGCCAGCGTAAGAACAGCAATACTCTAAGTTTATTCAGTACAGCAGTAACACAGGGAGCAGAAAGTTACCTAATCAAGACACTACAAGAAGCAGGTAACCGTCAATGGTTCACTGTTGTTGAACGTGTTAACTTAGACAACTTGTTAAAAGAACGCCAGATGATCAAGCAGACTCGCGAGATCTATGAAGGCACAAATGCCAAAATGTTACCTCCGTTAACATTGGCAGGTGTGATACTAGAAGGCGGTATCATTGATTATAACAGCAACGTTCTAACAGGCGGAACAGGTTTTGCTGTTTTAGGAATTGGGCCATATACACAGTACACACAGGATCAGGTCGTGATCAGTATGAGATTAGTCAGCGTTCAAACTGGCGAAGTCTTAACATCAGTGACTATTGAAAAAAATCTTCTTAGCACAAGAGACGGTGCTACAGTAATGAGATTTTTCAATCAAAACACAAGGACATTTGAGTTTGACACAAGTCAGACTTTCAATGAGCCCGGAAACTACGCATTACGTTCTGCTATTGAACAAGGAGTTGTTGAAATAGTCAAGCGTGGCGAAAAATTAGGTTTGTGGAAATTTAAGGAGGCGTCCAATGAGTTGGTTCAGAAGAACTCCCCAAGTGAAGGAACCGCCACAAGCGGTAGTCCACAGAAGCAGCCCAGCCAGCCAACGGTTGTGGAAGGAAACAAATAATCTGCATAAAGCAGATAGAAGTGAGGTTCTCACTAACAATAATAAGAAAACCTCGGAGCACAAATCATGATGAAACATATACTAACAGCAATCGCAGCAGGTATCTTAGCAGGAAGTGCATTTGCACAAACAGCACCAACAGCGCCTACACAGGCTAGTGCTCCTACTATTACTACCCAATCTACAACAAGATTTGCAGCAGGCGTGACTGCTGCTCTAAATGCAAGCACTACTAACATTATCTATCTAGAACAAACTGGTAGCGCACCTACAGTTAGCATTAACCAAGACGGTAACAGTAACCGTGCTGGTGCTGACCGTGCAGGACAAACTAACAGTATGATCCTAGACGGTAACAATCAAGTTGTAACTATTGACCAAACTGGCAATAACAACATGATCAATACCTTAAAGATCACAGGTAACAATGCTAGTGTATACCTACAACAACTAGGTAACAATAACACTGCTAATGTAAGTTGCGGACTAACAACCAGTTGTAGCGATACTCAAACTTACACCAACGTTGCTGCTCTAGACATTAGAACAGACAGCACAGGTAAGTCTAGCGGTAATACAGTAAACTACACAGGTAACGGTCCAGCACTACAGGCCGCAGTCTATGTAACAGGTGGCGGTAACACTCTAAACCTACAACAGACTAGCACCGCAGGACAGCAAATGTTGATCAACCTAACTGGCAGCGATAACAACACTGTTAACGTTACACAGACTAGTGCTAGCCTAAGCAGTTTAGTGCTAACACAAACAGGTACTGGTAGCACAACATTTAACATCAGCCAAACTGGTACTTACAATAACGTTGCAAACGTAAGTGCAGTTGCAGCGGGCGGAAGTTTTAACATCATCCAGCGTAGCCGCTAAAGGGGAGCGATGTGAAAAAATGGGCCATAGCCTTATGGTTAGTTTCTACGGCGGCGGTCGCTGATATTGGTTCAGTTGTTGAACTATCCGGCACCGCCGTTATCAAGCGAGGCAAAGAAACTATCTCTGTGGCCAAAGGTACAGTAGTTGCTACTAATGATAAAGTAGAAACTAAAAACGGTGTTGTGAATATTAAATTCAAAGATAACACCAGTGTTAAGGTAACTGAGAACAGTGCCCTAGTAATAGATGATTTCGTATACGATCCTAAAAATGCTGCGGGCGGCAAACTTAACCTTAAGGCTGCTGCTGGTACTGTTCGTTATGTATCAGGTAACATTGCACATAATAACCCTAACAGTGTAAAAATCAATACACCTACTGCGGCTATTGCTGTACGTGGTACAGACTTTGTTATGAGTGTAGACGAGACTGGTAAGAGTCTTGTTATGTTAATGCCAACCTGTGAATTGCCACAGGTCGTTAACCTAAAAGGACTTACTTGTGGTAGTGGCAAGATTGAAGTAGACAGCGGTTCTACTAGGATCTTACTGGACAAACCCTATCAAGCAACTATTGTAGAAACTGCGGCTACACCTCCTACTCCTCCAATGGTAGTAAATTTAAGCAATACCGCAATTGGTAATAACTTAATTATTCGTCCACCAATGACTATGGCAGGGGTTGGAATTCAACAGGCTGCTCGTTCAGCCGCTGAAAAGACTGGCGATGCTAAGAAAGAAGACGACAAGAAAGACAGCAAAGATCCAGGTGCAGCAGAAGCCAAAGCAACTAACGATCAACAGAAAGAACGTCAAGAAAAAACGGCGGCGGCACAAGCGGCTGAAGACAGAGCACTTGCTATTCTAACAGAACTTAAAGAAAAAGGTGTTGAAGTCAAAGACAAGCCCTACGAAAACGAACACGTAGTAAGGATGTATAAGAATGACAACCCTAACCTAAATCAAATTGGTTGGGGTTATATGAGTCTAAGTCCTAGTGGAAATAATTTTACTGCCGTAAGTTTAGCCAATGATACAAAGGTTTTGGTAGTAGTTACACAAGACCGCTTAACAGATGCTTATAATTTTGCAGGTGCTCTTAACAAGCCTCAAGGCAGCATAATCATTAATCAGAGTTACAAATGATAAAGAAAATATTTTTAATGTTTATGTTACTGTGCTCTAATGCATTTGCGGCTATTACTGACGGTAAGTTTGGTATCAATCAAATTTTTGATGTGCAGTACTACTGGAGTGGTAATACTCTTAATGCCAGCAGTTTTATTGCACCCTACAACAAAAACTTCCAAACAGTAACTGCTACGACCGGGCAGTACTTCCAATTCTTTAATAGTACTACGAATCCGGGAAAACACGGTCTAGGACTATATAACAGCAATGGTACTCTAGCACAGGTTGTACACGACTATGGAGATATAACTGCATTAGGCAGTGGTGCTATCTTTTATATAGGCAGCGGATTCTTTGGTAACGTGATTACAACAGCACAGGGTTATAACTATGGTGCTAGTGCATCGTTTACGAACATGGACACTAGTGTTACCTCAACTGATTTGAACAATTATACGTTTGCTAGTTCTACTCCTTTAGGTGCAGGGCAGACAGCGGCTCCTGCACCTAACCCTACGAACATTTATACTACTAGTACGACTACTGTAAGAATTACACACATCTGGCCAACAAGTTATAATAGCCCAGCAGGCGAAGGAGCCGCTAATGCGTTTGATAATAATGTCGGTACTAAGTATCTAAACTTTGACAAATACAATGCAGGTGTTACTGTTCGTTGGAGCCAAGGTCGTGTAGCCACAGGCTTTACTATTACAACTGCCAACGACTTTCCAGGACGAGATCCTACAAGTTACAAACTCTACGGTAGTAATGACGGTGTTAACTGGACACTGATTAAAGAAGGTGCGCTGTCTTTAAGTGACAGCAGATACACTACTAGCGGAGTTGTTAACATTAATAACTCTGTTGCTTATTTCTATTATTACATACAGTTTCCTACAACCAAAGCAGGTAACGGCTGCGGCTTGAATTGCGACAGTATGCAGATTAGTGAAATTACCTATATCTACGATACTAACAATCCGACATCTAGTACAGATCAAGGCGGCGGTGGAAGTACTGCTCCTGTAGATCCTGTACAGGCAGCGGCCACTCCTACAGTCGTTAGTACCAGTACAAGTAACAGTGTAAGTACAAGTTCGTCTAGTTCTAATACAAGTTCTGTTACAGTAACTCGCCCTACTGCAACAGGAAACTTTAATGATACTTTTGTAGGAACAACCACAGTAACTACTACTACAACTACTCCGGTTACTACAACAACATGGAGTGATGGCTCGACTACTACTAGCAACGGTACTCCTTCTTCAACTAGTAGTACCACATATACAATAACACCTACCTACGGAACTGCCCCTACATACTCTAGGGCTGCTCCAAATACTAGTGGAAACAGTATATATGTTAAACAGGTATACGCTGGTTCTAATACCAGCGTTAGATTAGAACAAGAAGGTAATAATAATGCAGTTACAGGCACTGATAGCGGCTGGGCTACTGTAGATGGAAACAACAGTGTAATCAGTGTTAAACAATTCGGTACCGGAAACATCACAGGTCTTAAAATGAACGCCTGGGGTAATAATATTGATATTAAGCAACAGACAGCCGCAGGCGGCGATGTTAGCAACAATATTCTTAACGTCGAAAGTGCAGGTAATGGCAATGCAGTAACAGCACAACAGCAATCTAATACTAACACAGCCAGCGTTAAAATGACCTGGGATATTAACTCAGTTAACCTAACACAAAAAGGTGGTACAGGAAATACCAGTTATGTTACAGTAAATGGTTATTGGAATACTGTTAACAACACACAGAACGGTACCAATAACTTTAGCCTTGTTAATATTAGCGGGGACAATAATAGCGCCACTGTTAACCAAACTGGCACAGGACATAATACCTTGTTAAATTTAATTGGCAATAAAAACAATGTTAGTGTTACACAAACTGGAGTAGGCGATGTTTACAGTCTACAACAGACCTGTACTAATCCTTCCGGCTGTAGTGTTAGTGTAATCAGAAACAAATGATCGACTGGAGTTTTCCACCTGAGTTACAGGCCCAATATGATCGTGTTCTGGCCCAAACACGAAAACTTCAAGCGGAGTTCGGTATTAAACCTATGACACTTGAAGAACGTGCTCAAATATACGAAAAAAGAAAAGAAGAAATAAATCGTAGACAACAAGAAATTAAAGAACTAGAACAGCGCATTGGCCGCAGTCGTCCACCTCCAAAGTGGAAAGTATAAGCACCGTTGGTTTTGCAATAAATATCCCACGAGGATAACATGTTTACAGCATCAGCAAGATCACTAATTCTTTATCAAATAATTGCACACCTAGCACTAGTTATAATGCTATTCGTAGGAACACTAAACGAATGGCTAATTTCTCTAGGCATATATCTAGTAATTTCTACCCTAGGTGGCACAGTAACTTATCACAGACTACTTTCTCATCGCTCGTTCAAATCACCTAAATGGTTTGAATACCTAGGCAGCATACTAGGGGCAATTGGCGGCAACGGGTCGGGACTAGCATGGGCGGCAATACACAGAGAGCATCATAGGTTTGTAGACCGCGAAGGTGATCCGCACGATCCTAAAAAATACGGATTCTTCAAAGTACAATTTTTAAGTATGCTTCATCCACCGAAACTAAGATATGTACCTGATTTATTAAGGTCTAAGTTTCACATTTTTGTTCATGAAAAATACTGGCTGATTAATTTAGCCTATGTGTTATTAGTAACGGTAATTGATCCGTGGGCTATATTGTATGCCTACTTTGTTCCTACGCTGCTAGTATGGCATGGCGGCAGTTTCATTAACACACTTAATCATATTTCTGGATATAGAAATTTTGAAACTAAAGATCACAGCACAAACAACTTTGTAACAGGGTATCTGGTCGGCGGAGAGGGTTGGCACAATAATCATCATGCTTTTCCTGCAGACGCACAGTTTGGTAAAAAGTGGTGGGAGTTTGATTTAGGGTGGCAAGTTATCCGACTTGTAAGGCGCGATTAATTAGGTAAATATTACTATGAAAAAGTTTCTACTAAACCCTTGGACTGCGTTAGTTACTCTAACACTAATGGTCCTTATTCGTTTCTGGGATCCTAGTTTCGTAGAGTCTGTGAGACTCCGTTATTTCGACCAATTGATTACTAGTCAACCTGCTAATACTATACCTGTACATACAGTTAATATTGACGAAGCAGCCTTAGACAAATACGGTCAATTCCCTTTTCCTCGAGGCACATATGCTGACATCATTAAAGAACTTTATGCTAGAAATGCTGGGCTCGTTGTGTTCAATGTGCTCATGCCTGAAACAGACCGCTTTGGTCAAGATCCTAAACTGGCCAAAACCCTAGAACAACATCCTGTGGTGCTACCGCAGATTGCCAGTACTAAAGGTAAAAATAAAACATTTGGAAGTCCTGTACAAATTGTGGGATTAGACCCTCAGGGTGCGTTTGTTGAATACCCTGGCATTATTGCCAACGTACCTATGTTAGAAGAACGTGCAGCAGGTGTAGGTGTAGCAAATACATTTCCAGAGATCGACGGTGTTGTCCGTCGTATGCCTTTATTAATTGCTAGCGGCGATACTGTGCATCCTGCCGTAGCATTAGAGACACTGAGAGTAGGAGTTGGTGATACAAAGATACAGGTTAAAATTGGAGACATGGGCGTAGAGGCTTTGCGTGTTCCTAAACTAAGCAAGATCTCAGTAGACACATTGAGCAGAGTTTGGATTGATTGGAGTCAAACTCCAACTGAACATAGTTTAGCAAACCTGCCTAAAGATTTTAACGGTGAGATTGTTATTGTTGGTCTAAGTGCAGCAGGTCTAGTACAGCCTGTTGCTACAGCCAAAGGTGAAGTATGGCCTCAGTATATGCAGGCCAGTTTACTAGGTACCATGCTTAATGGTAGTACAATCAGTCGTCCTGCTTACGCAGATGATCTAGAAATTGCTGCCATTGCTCTAGCAGGTGTATTCTTAATATTTTTAATGAGGTGGACCTATGTCGGTATTGCGGCAACGGTTGTTGTGGTCGGTGGGGTCATTGCTGGTAGCATGTTTGCTTACAGCCATTACCTATTCTTATTCGATAGTACTTTCTTTGCCGTTGGCACAGTCTTGGTCGCTCTGCACGCCTACATGGTAAAGTTCGTAAGTGAGTTCTTACAGAAACAACAAATTAGAAAACAGTTCCAAAGTTACCTAAGCCCGGACTTAGTTGCTAAACTGATCAAAGATCCTAGTCTACTAAAACTAGGTGGCGAAGAAAAAGAACTGTCTATCATGTTTACCGACGTTCGTGGCTTTACTAGTATCAGTGAACACTATGGTCGTGATGTGCAAGGTTTAACTAGCATCATGAACCGCTACATGACTGCTATGACTCGTACAATTTTAGAAACTGGTGGCACACTAGACAAGTATATCGGTGATGCACAGATGGCGTTCTGGAACGCACCGTTAGATGAAACCAAACACTGTAAAGACGCTGTTAAGGCAGCATTAGAAATGTTAGGAAGTTTAGATGGATTTAATAATAGCATTAGTGAAGAAGGTGTTCCTCCCTTTGGGATGGGTATTGGTATTAATACCGGCGTTGTCGTTGTTGGGAATATGGGCAGTGAGCAACGTTTTGATTATACTTGTCTCGGCGATGCTGTCAATCTGGCTTCGAGGCTTGAAGGCCAAAGCAAGAACTATGGTGTACTCATCGTCCTCGGCCCAATCACAGCAGAAAGAGTAGGCGACGAATACTTTACATTAGAGCTAGACTGCATTGCTGTTAAGGGCAAAAAAGACGGTGTGAACATTTTTACAGTATTCTATAATCCAGCAACACCCGCTGAACTAGGCGAGTGGAAACACAATCGTGAAGTACATGAACTGATGTTAGAATACTACCGCAAACAACAATGGGATAAAGCAATAGCACTTATTGAAACATTGAAAGGTAAGTTTAGCGGACAAATGGATCACTATTATGATCTATGGTTAGAGCGTATTGAGGAGATGCGTAATGCTAATTTACCCGCAGACTGGGACGGTGTATTCCGTGCAACTTCTAAATAATATGCTAGACGAATTTGCCCGTCAGTGGATTATGATGTACTACTGGCCTTATTTCTTAGCAGGGAATGCCGACAATATCAAAGACATAGTTGGCATTCATCTAAACGGAATTAAGCCTCTCTGCAAACCTTAAAGAGCCATAAGATTCTTAACGTACTTTTCTAAATTTTTATTAGAAAGTTCTGCTACCTGCATCCATGGAATCTGATGCCATTTTTGATGTGCAACTTCTTTCATTTTAAATCCTAGTCCCGCAAGTTCTAACATCCCCCAAGTTGTGGGCCCTGTATAAGGTTTAACATCGTTCTGTAATTCCTTAACCCACTCAATTGCTTCTAATTGATTACAGGTGTCGTTAACCCATATACTTTTTCCTTCGACTACTTTAAACTTAAATCCGTACTTCTCGGCGTTTAAATCAAACTCGCTCTTGTAATAATTAGAGTTGCGTGACATGTATAAAGGATGCCATAGCCATGTCTGCATTTCGTTATCAATGAACCATTGATTTACTTCTCTAAGATCGGTAAGTGTTTCGTAGGGTAATCCTGCAATTAGACCAGTTGATATATGTATACGCTTATTCCACAGTTTATGATACAACTCCGGAAGATATGTTTTACCGTGCTTAGAAGACCAAGCCTTGCCGATCATTTTAGCGTTATCTTCCTGGAAACTTTCTATACCAAAGTAGACACTTTCTAATCCGTTTTCTAAGTACATGTCTACTGTTTCAGGATTACCGTGTATAAGATCTAATCTTAGAAACCCTCCGTATTGTAATTTAAAAGGAAGGCCCTTAACCATGTCAGTAAAGGCTCTTACAAATGCAGTATCTGCATTCATAGTATCATCAGTAACGTAGTATGTATCAACTCCAAACTTTTCATAGTTATGAATTAATTCTTCTTTAATGTTTTCTACATCTTTAGTAAAGTCATTCTTATGCTTGCCTATATGCGGGTACTTACAGAATGTACATTTAAAAATACATCCCCTAGCAAACTCAATTGGCAATGCTTCTCCTGGTTGAATACAATCACTGGCATGCCACTTATGTCTAGAATGTGTGAAATTAAAATCTTTATTAATGACTAAGTGTTCGGGCAAATGTTTATTGCCATCTATAATTTCAAACGGTGGATGCTGCTTCTTTTTATAGTAGTGATCAAATAATGCTAGTGTTTGATCTTCTCCGTACCCCTTGATAATGTAATCAAAAATTTCTCCGTTAGGCCAACGTTCACTCCAAGAGAACCCGATACTTCCTCCCATCAAAAATTTTATATGAGGGTACTGTCTTTTTAGCAATAGAAATATCTGCGCTATCTTCAAGTGATGGTAAAGAATTTTAGGATGCCTGTAATCAATCATAACTCCTAACCCGATGAACTTTGTTTCCGGGGTAATAAATTTCTTTACTAGTTTAAGAATTTGTTCTTTATCTAATCTGTGTATAAAATCAATTACCTGTATGTCGTATCCGTGTTCTCGGAGATGCGATGCCAACCTATAAGCACCTAACGGTCTCATTAAGGTATATTCGTTGTGTGATATAACTGCTGATAAAAATATTCCGTGCATTTTATAGCGCCAATAAGTCTTTGTAATAGTTTTCTATAAATGTATGGCTTTTTCCTGTTACATAATTCCAGTCTATTTCTGAGTTTCTTAATTTATGTGTTTCTTCAAATTTCAGTCCGTACATTGATAGTTCTATTGTAGTCCAGGCAGTTATACCTTGATATTTTTTTGCATCGTTGTCTAATTCGTTAACCCAGTCCATGGCTGTGATTTCGTCACACGATTTATTAACCCATATTGATTTACCTTCAAAAATTTTAAAAGAGAATCCGTATTTTTCTGCATTAAGATCAAACTCACTTTTATAGTAATTTGCTGTCCTTCCTAGGTACAAGGCATGCCACTTCCAAATAGGAAACTGGTTATCCATAAACCACTGGTTTACCTTCTTTAAATCGTCTAAGGTCTCATAAGGCAGTCCTGCAATCATGCCTGTATTAATGTGAATCTTTCTTTTCCACTTCTCGTGATATAGATACGGCAAATACTTTTTTCCGTGTTTTGCAGACCATCCCTTTCCAATCATTTTAGCATTATCTTCTTGAAAAGTTTCGATGCCGAAATATGCACTAACTATACCATTTTCTAAAAACATATCTTCAGTTTCAGGGTTTGCCTTTAGTAAGTCCGGCCGTATGAACGCTGCGTAATTTAATTTGAATGGTAGCCTCTTGGACATATCTGTAAATGCTTTAACAAACTCTGTGTCCGCATTAAACGTGTCGTCGGTGACATAGTAAGTGTCGGTCCCGAACATGGTGTAATTATACCGCAACTCTTCTTCAACACATTCTATATGTTTTGTGAAGTCGTTTTTTTGTTTACCTATATGTGGATAGTGACAGAATGTACATTTAAAAATGCATCCTCTAGCGAACTCAATTGGCAGAGGCTCGCCGGGTTGAATACAGTCTTGCTTAGACCATACATGTCTTGATTGAGAAAAGTTAAAATCTTTTTCTATAACAAGATGTTCTGGCAAATGTTTATTACCGTCTATTATTTCAAATGGAGGATGTTTCGTGCCCCTGTAGTGATGATTAAACAATGCAAGGGTATGGTCTTCTCCGTAACCTTTAACAATGTAATCAAACAAACTACCGTTTTGAAATTTTTGACTCCACGCAAACCCTGTACTACCTCCTATGATAAACTTTAATGTAGGATACTCTCTCCTTAAAAGAGAAAATAAGTTTACCATTTTTATGTAGAAATTTTTTAACTTAGGGTCTGTATGATTTATCATCATACTGAAACCAATGAATTTTGTTTCAGGAGTGATAAATTTTTTAATTAATTGAAGAAGTTTATCATTCTCAAACAGATGAACAAAATCAATTACCTGAATAGAATATCCATGTTGCCTAAGATATGATGCGATCCTATAAGGTCCTAACGGCCTTAGAATGGCATTCGCTCTGGTATTGGAGATGATAGCAGAAAGAAAAATTCCGTTCATTAAAATATTTATATTAGCATATAACTGCCTATAAATAAAACTATGAAACTGCCTCTAACTAAGATCAACTCTCTACACGCACAGTTAGAGAATCACCCTTTACTGAACAATAACGTTATTAAAGACATTACTGGTATACAGATCTTTATGGAGTCTCATGTATTTGCTGTTTGGGATTTCATGAGTCTGATCAAGAGTCTACAGCATCACGTTTGTCCTAGTACAACTTGTTGGGTCCCAACAAACAAAATAAGAAGCGGAACTGCTCGACTAATAAACGAAATTATATTGAGCGAGGAAACTGACCTTGATATAGACGGCGAGAGTAGCATCAGCCATCACGATTTGTACTGCCAAGCGATGCTAGAAATTGGAGCAGATGCAAGGCCTATAGAATCTTGGGTTAAAAATGTTGCTGTTCAAGGGTTTTATGGAGCAGCAGAGCATTGCGAAGTTCCTAGTCCTGCTTTAAAATTTATGAACTCTACTTTCGAATTTATTGATACAGGAGAACCCCATATCATAGCAGGCGCATTTTGCTTTGGGAGAGAAACAATCATTCCTAGAATGTTTACAAGGTTAGCCGAACAATTAAACATTACTAAAACAGACTGTCCAAAGTTCCATTACTACCTTGAAAGACATATCCACGTAGACGGAGACGAGCATGGCCCTGCTTCGCTAGCAATGGTTGAAGATCTATGCGATCATGATCCTGTTAAAATACATGAAGCGGAACAGGCAGCACTACGAGCAATTAGAGCAAGGATAACACTCTGGGACGATGTTCAAAAGGTCCTCGAAAGTAAGAATCACAAATACTATTTTAACGCACTAGGATTATGAAAACTTACACATGGGCACCGGGAACAGACTCACACTTAGACGACATATTTGAGCAGACAAGAGAAGAACATTACCAGTCACTCGAGCATAGACTACGTGAAAATTATAGTAGACACTCATTTGACTATGCAGGCATAGTGGCATATACTATTGCATTTAACAACGATGGTGTTCCTGAAATTTGTTCTACTATATCAAACAGACCCTGTTGGCCCAGTAGTGCATATAGGATCTTAAATAGACTGTGGAAACATACTAACAAGGTAACACACAGTAAGTTTATTAGCGAGGCTATGGTATCGAATGTTAGAAGCCAAGTTGAATGGCTTGAGAAAAATACAGACTGCAACTTTTACTTTATAAGCAGACAAACTGACAATTGGATGAAATGGGTCAGTACAAAGTTCAGCGAACAGTACAGCATTAATTTTACTATTGCGGAAGATAAGTACCTAACGTGCCCTAATGAATGTGATGACTCTTGTTGGCAACGGATAATATACATAGGCGACGACAGAGTATTAACTGATTGGAAATTCAAATGAAACAGATTATAAAAAATATCTTTACAGTTCCGTCAATATGGGGAGGAGTTATCCCCTTAAACATCTTAGGAATTTGGAGTATCATCAGTATTTCAAGTGCGCCTAGTTGGTGGTGGATTGCAACCATCATAGGTTATGTACTGATTATGATGGTAGGAGTAGGAGCCGGTAACCACAAGTTATTCTCTCACAGAGCATTTGAAACTACACGCCTGCGAAAAATCTTTATACTAATCTGTGGCACTGTTGCAGCCCAAGGAAGTGCATTGTTCTGGGCAGGCGTACATAGGGGAGGCCACCATAAACATTCGGATACTGATAAAGATCCGCATACAGTAAAACATGGATTTTGGCACGCTTATATTTTATGGCAATTTAAGATTACAGAAAAAGAAGTACCTATGCGGCACGTTGTCGATCTGTTGAGAGATACTGATGTAGTATTCTTTCATAAGCACTACATGAAGATACTATGGGCTATTAATATAGTTGCGGCATTAATAAGTGTTAACTTCTGGCTATACTTTTTAATATTACCTGCATTCCTAACGTTTCATGTATTTTGCTTACAGACTAGTGTAGTGCATTATAAGTGGGCAGGTTATAGAAATTTTAACACAAAGGATGATAGCGTAAACGTACCTTGGTTATTTCCGTTCACACAAGGAGAGTGCTGGCATAACAATCATCATGCTGAACCATGGAACGCAAATGCTGGAGGAAAAAAATGGTGGGAAATAGATCCCACCTTTTGGATAATAAAACTACTTAGACGTTAATCGTCGCCAGCAGCATCTTTAATTTCTTGTGCAGTTGCCTTGCGTTTACCAATAGGCAACTCTTCGTTTGTAGCAACTTCGTTGATTTTCTTTTCAGCCATAATACGCTCGTACTCGATGGTCTTTCCGCGTAGTTCCATAACTGTTTCAACCTTTTGATTTAGCCTGATAAGATCGTTATCAAGCATACGAATACGATCAATAAGAGCAATAAGAGTTCCATTGGCTTGTCCAATAACAGGTTTAATTTCTGTGGTTACCCATTTCCAAACGAAATATATAAAGTATCCCATTCCCGCTGCCGCAATGACAGGGAAACCGTACTTATTAATCATTTCTGCTAGATCCATCACTTATATCCTTTTACAAACTTTACTAATGGGTCAACTCTAACCAATTCAATTTGGCCGTCTTGCTCTTTAACTTCAAAATAATCGCCCTTATGCCATTCAAGTTTTTTAAGCGTTATTTCTCGATCAAGCACAATTTTTTCTTTAGACAAGTCTAGATCATAATCAACATACTTCATTAGTCTTTCCTTTGATCTGCTTGTTCTGCCCTGCTAATTCTATCGTAATCAGGTTGAAGGCCCAGTGCGTGACTAACTTTAACATCAATACGTTGTAGTTGATTTGTCATAGTATCAACGCGAGCATCTAAGCCCTTAATGATACCGCCCATGCCGTTAACACTGCTAGTAACACCAGCAAGAATAAACTTTAGGGTAAGGAATACGAAGTAGCCGGCAGCAAGTGCAGCCGCAATAGGAAAGCCAACCTCTGCTACTAATTTTAAAAAGTCCATGTTAAAGCCCCCTTTAACATATTTAATACATACATTATTATCATAATGTTAGTATATAAAGGGGGCTTTGAGAGAAGTTATTCTGTTATTTCAATCCAGAAATGGACTCCGTCAATAAACACAACTTCTAGGCCCGTGCCTTCTAGTGCATCTTTTGCAGCCTGTTGTATTTCAGGAACAAAAGCATCGTCCCCGGTCATAACACCGCCTACTTTCATCTTAGGCAAAAAGTTCTGGATATCACGTTTAACTGCTTCGTAAGAATGATCGCCATCGATCATAAGGAAGTCAATTGACTTGTCAGCATAGCGAGTAAAGGCTGTATCGCTAGTTGATTCTATAAGATTGTAGTAACCCTTAGCAGGCTCTAGACGCTTATGAAAATCTGTTGAGTTGTAGCCTTCAAATACTTCTGGCTGGTCTTTAGCAGACTCTGCATAGTGCGATAAAAGTTGTTGTGGATCTACACAATCAAAGGAGATTTTCTTACCGCTGTTAGCAATTTCAACAGCCATAAATGCACTACTACGTCCTTTAAAACTGCCAATCTCTACAAACAGAGCACCATCTTCTGCTCTGCTTACTGCATCTTTGTAAAGGTAGTCGTAACTAAACCACCCTGGTATGTTCTCGTAAAAATGTTCCATATTAAAAATACCTAATGTTTAATCTTCCGGGGTAGTTAATTTCAAGCCGTTCAAAAGGTTCGTTCTTGCGTGTTTCTACCCACATTGTTTTTCCTAGAGCAAGTGCAACTGCACATGGTCCACTCATGCTACACACAAATAATTCACTGCCCTGTATCACTCTGGCCAGTTCCATAAAGTCCGGTGTACGATAATGAGGTACGAAGCATTTGAATGTTTCTTCAAACCATGCATGTTCACTCTCTAGTCCAACAAACACAGCCTGGTCACACAGACCTTGATTAACTAATCCTTGCCATACAGGACTAAGCAGTTCGTTGCCGTCTTGATAATGTGGAGTTCTATTAATAACAATAGGTCGTCCCGGAAACTTACGGACCTCGCGGCACTCCATGTAAGGGTCAACTTGCAACTGTCGATAGTGAAGGTCCATGTCTATACCCTGAGCTAGAGCATGTTGGTTAGGAAAGTTACGAGGGAACCTTCCTGTCTCTAGATGTAATGCAGCATTTTCTAGTTCATAGTCAATGTGTTCACCGTTCCAAATATTAAAACTATTAATATAGGGCTGATGCAACATAAACTCACGCATGATCTCATAGTCATGCTCGGTCATACGGCCTGCATGTCTATTACCAGGTGCTAACCCCCATCCTAGTTTTTCATTTAGCATGTTCTCTAAGTTATGCAGTCTTAGGTAAAAGTCGCCGCCACCGAGTACTTTTACCGCTACACAACTACTGAATGTATCTCCAGTGGTGCCGGAGTGACTAAAAGTTTTCATATCTTCTTTGCGTAATATACTAACTTGCCGGGAATAGGTGCAGTAAGTTTAATAACTTCAAAACCATTCTCCTTCAAAACGTCTTGAAATTGGTCTTCGGTAAAGAACCATAAATGTTCAATCCGCTTCCAGTGGTGTGCGCCAGATGGACTAAAGTAGTCAGGGAGGTCTAGAATTAATTGACCGCCTGTTCTTAAAATTCCATGCACCTTTTGTAATGCAGAGTTTACATCAATCATATGCTCAATGCTGTCATGCATAGTAACAAAATCAAAGTAGTCAGGATTTAGATAGGCAGATTCGAGTGTACCTCTTATAGTTACACTGTTGTCTCCTATATCCTCGCCCGGTTCTAATCCTAGACACTGAAGATTTCTTGCTCTAGCCCTATGAACAAACGCACTGTTACTACTACCGATGTCAAGGCCTTTAGACATATAAGGAAGTTGATATGCATCTAAGCGTAGATCTGCTACCTTGCAGTCGTGTTCATATCTGTCTTGATAGGTAACAACGCCCTTTTCTTCTTGGTATTGTTTGTGATAGTCTGTTTTGTAGAAGTTATGATAGTCTTCTTCACTCCAGCCTTCTAAGTACTGATGTATTACATCGCACTTACCGCAGGCAACAACTTCTAACATGTTTACAAACAGATTAGAAAAGTCTGTTTCGTTGCCGCAGGTACATTTTTTAATTAAATTGTTTTCTAACATTATTCTCTGTATAAATCTGTAACATGAAAAGACGCATTAGGTATAATCATGTGTTGGTACTTTTCGATGTTCTGTGTAATACAGTCGGGAAAGTATTCGTCTACTACCACATATTCAAAACGCTCCGGATTAGAAGGACCGTGATGACCGCACTTGTTCTGAATAAAGAAGTCGATATTGTGCTTGGCAATCATTTCAGGAGTATCTGTTTCAGTATGTGCAAAGTTTTGAATCTTAGTGATAGCGTGATTGTTGTCACCGAAGTAGGTGAAGTGCCAGCCGCCGTGGTCAACTAGTACTAGATTCTCAGGCTTAGATACCCAAGGAAAGGTATATTCTCTTTCTTGTTGCGGGTTGGTGTAACAGCGAGCTCGTGTTACCATGATGTTAGGCTGCTTATTAATATCATAGATCTTCATGTAGTTGATCTTGTATTGAAACATAGGAATAGTAAGTATGTAACGATCCCAATCGTTTTCATCTTCTCTAATAGCAGAGATTGCATCAGCACGTGGTACTTCGTCTAAGTCGCTAGTAATGATAATATCATCTTGTGCTACATCTGTTAGAGCCTTGATTAGACTCCAGCGCTGATAACGTTCCCGAACCCAACTATCTGGAGTGTCGGGCATGTCATCAACAGCAACACGGCGAATCTTACTCATGTATTTGGCAAAGCGTTCTTTGTTGTTTTCAAAGATATACTCTTTTGGCTTGCCACTGTGGCTCTGATTAGACTCTGCTAGAACAAAGACGTCAACAACATCCCATAGTTCTTGTAGTCTAATCTCTAAAACATCTAGTTCGTTAAAGAACGGGAAGCAATCGTAAACTTTCATCTAGTATCCTGTATGTATTGTTGGCATTGTTTGGCCAATTGTATTCTAGTCTCGTTAGGTAATCCGGGCCAATGTATAACAAAGTCGCCCGGATACCATTGACCGTCTTGACCTAAAAGGTCTTTTCCTTCAACATTATACATTTTATAGTCGTAGGAATTCAACCATTGTTGTGGAATAATCTTAAACAGGTGTTGAAACTTTGGATAGAAGTCAATAACAGCCTGTTGTTCAAACCATTTCTTATCGTTCTTATATTCTGCTTTTTTGCTTAATAAGAACTCTAACCACTCCTTAACCTGCAGGCTGTTTCTCACAATAAAACTGCCTGTGTTAAGAGCCGCAATGTCTGTAGGCATAATAATGTGATACTCAGGATCAACTAAGTCTTCAAGTTTAATGTCGAAGTTAGTGATCATTGCATCATTGTCTAGCCACCATACCCAATCTAGATCGGGGTTATCTTTCAGTGCTTGCAGAATATGCACAAACTTATCAAAGTGTACCTGTTCTGGACTGAAGTTATCTGTTTTAGCGATTGCAGAATATCCGTGCTTTGATGCATACTCAACTTTGTTGTTGTACCAAGTTAGTTCAGCAAGGTCTTTGTGGCGGTCGTTAAACAGACTTACAATAGCCACCTTAGGCTTGTCCGCAGGTTTCCACAGTTGAGGAACACTGTTCCACAATTCGTCAATGTCGATATAAGGGTCTTTACCAGACTCATCCATGATGTGAAATGCTAATCCTGGAATAGGACTAAACAGTGCAACATCTTCTTTGTTCCAAACAAGGTTGATACTCTTATTTTCTACCCAGTCTGCTCGCTGTTCAGTGAGTGTAACAATATCCTGAAAGTGATTACGATATTTGTCGTAGACCGCTTTTGATGTTAAGCAGGTATAGGTAGTGTGTTTAACTGTTCTGTAGTGGCGATAAGGTGCATGAAGTATATAACTCTCATAGATTTCATACCTGTATCTCCACACATCATCGTGTGGATTGATAGCAATATACTGTCCTACCTTACCTTCAAAGTGGTCAACAGTATCAATCATGTCATGTATGGCTTCGGGATAATGCAGATAATCGTCTTCAACATGATACCACAAGTCGGTCGCTTTAGACTCAACTTGCTCAAAAACTTTCTTCATAGTATAGGCATTGCCCGTACCGCCTTCTACAGGAACGAATGTTGTTTTGAATTTGCACTGTGAGAGTATGCTTTTAATATCTGCTACGCAGGAGTCATCACTGTGGTCATCTAACACTATTAGTTCAACATCGTGACCTTGCACATGATTGATACTGTTAACTAAACTGCTTACACAAGTATTCAACAACTGATGCTTGGGTACTTTAATATACCTGCCCGCACCTGTATCGTTAACCATGTTAACTTTAGAACAGGTACGCAGTACGATTAGTAAATTTCTTTTCATTTTTTACTAATCAATGCTATAAAGTAGCCGTCATGCCAGTCGCTGAACTGATGGCTTACTAATGGGTGTCCGTCACCTAGCCAAGTAGTTACTGTGATACTGGCAACTACACGGTGCCCGACGTGCTTTAGGGCTTCTTCTGTGCCGCGTCTGACTATATTCCAATTGTAATCGTCAATGATTAAAAAGTATAGATCGTCTAATGCATCTTTAACAAGGTCAATTCCGTCATATTGATCTTGTTCTAAATGGGGACCATCAAACAAGTAGACGTTGTACTTACCGATCTTACTGTAATCAATATCACGGAAGTCACCTTCGTAGTGTGTAAAGTCTACTTGGCCTGTACTGGCCTGCTTGATATTCTCTAAGAACTGTTGTTTAGGACCACCCCAATGACTCCAATCGTCAATGCAGGTTGCCTTAACATTATTTCCGTATATAGCAGAACAGGCTGTACTACCAGCCCAACTACCTACTTCAAGATATCTTGGATCCGGAAGGCTTTCAACTAGATTGTTTATAAGGTATCTGTACTTTCTGCCGCTCATTCCGTCCATAAACTTCAACCAGTCTGGTAATTTATGGTTTAGGGCGAGAGCATTGAGCCAGGCAGTTGATAGCAATTCTGCTTCAGGACTGCTCCAATCGCCTTCTAATTTTATAGCAGTTTCCTCTAAATGGTAAACTTCTTGTATTTCTTTTGGGGTTCTACTCATTACTAAATCCTATACCCTTATTTAAACACATACATAATGGTATGTCAAATATTTTAACAGTGCTACAGGCTGTGTTTAAATAGAGTCATGAGTGATGTAACCTTCTTTTTAACCAGTTGCAAACGGCACGATCTACTGAAAGTTTGCCTAGAAACATTTGTAAAGCACAATACCTACCCAATTGAACACGGTATTATTGTAGAAGATAGCGACCAAAGTTTGGAATGGGTTAGGGAAATACTGCCATTCAAGAAACTAGACTTGATCAATACGCCCGGAAGACAAGGTCAACTTGCTAACATTGACAAATACTATCCTTTGATCAAGACGCCCTATGTGTTCCACTGCGAAGACGACTTCGTTTTTATTAGAGATAGTTTTATCGAACCTAGTAAGAAGATACTTGAAGCAGACGATTGCTGTATCAATGTATGGCTAACACAGTACGAACAAGAATGGGAAGATGCTAGTAAAGGGCATAGAACACTGCCGCCTTACCATAGACAGTTTACCTTAGACGATATCACCTTTTGGAATGTAAACAACATCATAGACGGTGAATGGGGGCTAGGGTTTACCTTCCAACCCAGTCTACATCGCATGGAAGACTGGGAACGCTATGGCGGATACACTGCTATCATAGACTACATTGCTCCGTGGTGTAACAAAATGGACGGAGCACAGGTTGAAAGAAATCTCTGTAGACATTATATTATGGATGGCTTCCATACATTCATGTTAGCAGGGCCAGGTGACAAAGAAGATGGATACGTTAACACTACTGGTTACCAAAGGCATGTTAAGATCGTTCAACCAGGTACGAAATAAAATGTGGCAAAAAAGCCACATTATCAGGGGTTGACAAGAGAGATAAATAAATATACAATAGACACATGGTTAGGAAGGTTCTGTAAGTAACAAAACTTTTTTGCTCAGATTTGCAAATAGTGGTTGACAGCAGAACTAAATAACTGTACAATTAAGGCATACGTTAGAAATAACGTATAAAAAATTTTTTAAACAAACAAGCAAATGAAAACAGCGAACATATTTGGTAGATTACATTGTGTGGCCCAGCAAGGCGGCTTTATGCCCTCTTATTGGTCTGCGAATGCCACTCTGTCAAATAAAAGTGATCGCACACCAGAGATTTGCCAGGGGTCCCGGGAGGATCGTGTAGTATAAAAGTACACACAAACTTACCCAGAGGACCCCAGGACTAAACACCCTGGGGTTTTTGTTTGCTGTTTTGAAAAGGTATATGAATCAAACAGTAAAAGACAACAAACAAAAACGTCAGACGGAGTTCTTGGCACAGCATACATTAACTAGAGATCAACTTCAAAAATTGATCGAAGGTAAGTTTGCTAGAGCACAAGAATACCATCAAGCGTTGAGAAAGCGAGAGATGCTTAGTGAGTATCGTTAACATCGCAAACGTGTGAATATGTGGTAACGAGGACCACGCAGGGCACGTAAAACATCCTGCAAACGGGCGGCCTATCGGATGAAACTGTGGTGAGAACGCAGGAGTATAAATGGTAGCGTATTAAAGAGCATTGCCGAGCGGTCTAAGGAAATGAGCAGTGCTTTTTAATACACACATTCCTAACCACTTGCTCCTGACGCAAGAACGGTACTCGTAGAGAGGAGTGTGTTAACAATTTTGGAGCTTGTTCCCCATTGCCGGCTGTAACCCGGTAGCCATTATTAAGTGGGGTGGCTGGCAAGAGGTTCGATTCCTTCAGGCTCCACCATATTTGGATGTGTAGGAAAATTGGTAACCCCAGTGGACTGTAAATCCGCCGCCCGAAAGGCACTGCTGGTTCGACTCCAGCCGCATCCACCAAATTTGGTCTCAAAGTGTTCATGGACGCACATCAGCCTGTCACGCTGAAAGAAGGGGATCGTTACCCCTTGGGACCGCCAAGTTTTAGCCGTGTAGCTCAGAGGAAGAGCAATCGCTTGATAAGCGATAGGTCGACATTTCGAAACTGTCCATGGCTACCAAATTTGCCCTTTTAATCATAATGTTAGTGGACTGGTTTTGTAATCCAGGGGTGGCGGTTCGATTCCGTCAAGGGGCACCAAGTTATCCCCCGTTAGCTCATGGAGAGCAGGTCGGCTTATAACCGATTAATCTAGATAAGGTCCAGGATGTGGTTCGATTCCACAACGGGGGACCAAAATATAGTGGGTTGGCAGAGCGGCGATTGCAGTAGTTTGCTAAACTATAGGTTCAAGTGATCCTTGGGCCCAAGGGTTCGAGTCCCTTACCCACTGCCAAGTATATGGGCTGTTAGTGATAATGGGAGCACGGGGGCTTTGCACGTCTCAGGTAAGAGTTCGATTCTCTTACGGTCCACCAAATTTTTGCCGCTGTCGTCTAATGGTAGGACACCTTATAAAAGGGTGACTCTGTATAGAGTACGTTCAGCAATTTTCTTAATCCATGTCAAGGGGGTTATCTAGGTTCGAATCCTAGCGGCGGCACCAAGTTTTATACATCCCTAATGTAATGGCAGCATGACAGTCTCCAAAACTGTCGGTCGGGGTTCGAGTCCCTGGAGGTACGCCAAAAATTTATGCACCGGTGGCAGAGTGGCCCAATGCAGTGGATTGCAAATCCGCAAAACCGTAGGTTCGAA
>JACCDU010398518.1_pt1 | contig 35249 bp, 24 predicted proteins | sample 7446081 | NCBI WGS metagenome assembly JACCDU01 (sample SAMN15323447, study PRJNA562643) | freshwater metagenome | isolation source: river surface water | place: USA:Blue River Watershed | collected 2017-08-17
CTATGTATTACGCTAGTTCATAAATAGGTAGCGCCGCTAAACCAAGCTGAAGATCGGTTGTTTGAGTTCTTCTGATAAACTTTATAACCGCTGTACCATTGACATCCAAGCCATTAGGTATTTGAGTTGTAGTGTTCCATTCAGATATATCGTACTCGTATTCTTGATTACCGACCACCAGAATAAAGAAATTAGGAGTAGGCGCAGAACCTTCCGTCTGAGGGTTATATAAAGGTTTACCATTCCAGTATAGCTTATTTAACCACTCTGATTGCGTGGCAAAGCCAGAACCAAAAGCTATTTCGTAAAGATTAACATTTATAAATTTAAGATTGACGTGAGTGTCGATCCCATACTCTGGATTTTGGCCATTAACATAAGCAATACTCCAGTTAGTAGTTCTTGCCGTACCAGGTCCTCTTAGAGATATAGCTATAGACTGAACATATCTATAATCTACGTTACTAGCACTGATATCTTTTAGGTTAATAGCAACTACTAGATTTTGCGAAATACCATATCCAATTGGATTAAATATAGCTGATTCTGGCGAATAGGTTACAAAATTAGTAACCTCTTGAGTGACTTGTCGATCTAGGTTATACATGTACCATCTGAGTCGATAGCCATGCACAGTATCCTGCCAGGTCGGCACACAATACAATTTGATGTTATACGCACCGTCGGGAGCAGTAGTGACTATTCTGAAATTTCTCGTCATGTACCCTTCATTAAACTGAGTGGTGTCGTACGATACTTCGTTTTGCAATAGTTGTAATCGCAATACTAGTGTATTGAGTTCCTGGCCTACTTGAGTGGCGATGAAATTATTCATCCCTATAAGAGCAAACCTAGTTCCATCAACAGGATACTCAATACTAGATCCGTCGGAGTAATGGACTACCCCGATCAAATTAAGACCATTGAGAGGGACGTTAACAGGCAGATTTATTAGTGTAGCGTCGTTCGATGCCAGGAATGGACACTTAAGAGATATGTGCGTGACATACTTCGTGCTAGAGCTAGCTCGGCGAATATACGAGGTGTTTTCTACCTTCAGCTGTCTCTTATATCCAACATGACCCGTGTCAGTATAAACCACCAGCGTAACAATTTCGTTATCTGGTAGGTTTTTCATTGTTTGAAATGGCGGAACTGTTTTAGTGGCAATATTTCCAGATAATCCCACTAATTCTAGCGGAATGGAATTACCGACAACGTTTCCTAGTGAATCATACACAAGAGATACAATCTCACCCGTATTCTCATTAAGATCCACACCTCTGAACACCCTGGCGTGAGTAAATCTAGACCCACCAATCATCACAGATCCATCAACTGCCATGGAGTACGGTATGACTGACTTATCTAGGTAGACTCTGAATGTATCAGATGGCGCACCAGGACCGACAGCTAACAAACTATCTCCTTCTTCAAACTGCCCGTTATTCTCATCTATAACAACTCTAACCAAATCTGGTATTAGAGTTGTTTCATCGATAGCTATAACTTGCTTATAAACAAGTGGTGGAAATTCAACTACCAAATCATTTATTTTTGGTACATGTTTGTTTAAACCAACACCACCCATGTATATTTCATCTATGCGCCATATGCGAAAGCCAGCAGTGGGATCGTATTGCGGCGTTAATCCGTCTGTACCGTATACGCCAGATATATTAGTTGGCATAGTAACTCCAGGATAATTAAGTGGATATGGTGGCGTGTGATGATAGATTTATTCTTCCTCTACCATACAGCCTAACAGCTATATTCATAAACTTATATTGATAAGCATTTAGAGAAATAGCTTGATCATAGGGATGTGGATGTATCTCTACAAACGTCGGGTCTATTTCATTTTCTTCTGTTATTGGATCCCAGTTGAGTAGGTGTTGGTATTGAGCGCATTCTTGACTAACTCGCTGTTCTGCATAGTGCTCTGTCATCCATGGGCCGGATATACCGCCATTGAGTATGGCGTGAAATAGCTTGGTAAAGAATGGACTAAATAATACGTATTTCCTAACAAAGGTGCTCGGTGTGGATAGTACTCTTTCGGGCAATTTCAAAGTTAAGTAATTGGATATAGCTGCATCTATGGCTCGAGACTGCTCTCTTGCTGATAGAGTCGGATCAGTGCTCAGTGTGGATGATTCCGAAAATATATTCATAGGCACCAGTATATCACTAATGCAATAAGGTTTCCCGTTATATGCATCTTGAACTCTAACCGTCCCGTCAGTTTCAGCAAATTTTAAATCATCGAACATTTTAAGAGATCCGCCGACGATTATTCGGTTTACTCTATCGTCTCTAAGATTGTAGATATTGTTCTCTGATAACACACCATGCTTAACAAAACCAGTATCTCCGGCATCTATTCTCTGCATATCGTTCTTACAAAATCCAGTAGCTCTGATCGATATCCGTTGAGTTTGTCCGGGATTAATGAAGTATTCCTTTGTCGTAATGTATACGCTTGGCCAGTGAACGATATAATCAATATCCTCTATTAAACTCTTACCATTTAAAAATATATCAATTCTGGCAGGAGGTATTTTTAATGTCTCCCACCTATTGTCGATAGCGTCCCATTGAGAAATATTGAATTGAACATTTCCATCCTCCATAGGACTGTCAAATTCATAAAACAAGTGGCGGCTATTGCTCCTAACCAATTGTTGTTCAATAGTTGAATTTACAGCCCAAATAACTTGTCCATTAGGGTATACGTGATAATACGATGTACCACTAACATCTCTCCATACCTCATCAGGTACGCCACCTATTTTATCACAAATATAAAACCTGTGATTTAGTTCAGTATCGAGCGTTGATGTTTGCTGTCCAATCACGTCATCGAACGACGTCGATGCTAATCCAAATATGAATTCTACGACATCGCAATTCTGATTATGCGGTAAGTATATTTCGTGATTAGTGTGAGGATAACTTCCTATTAGGTGTCCCGATGAGTCGTATTCGTAAGCGGTAGATGCTTTTCGCATCTGTAGTGGGACAGCTACGTTTCTTTGCCCAGAGTTGAGATAGACTCTATTCGGAGTATCCCCTATAAGCTTACTTATGGCGTTGTAACCCAAAGCATCAAAAGCATCTTGGCGTGTCAGTTCTCCAAACGGTTTTCTTATGGAATTATTAAATTTAGATTTCTCTAATTCGGAGACATTCCAGACATTAACTAATGAGTTAAACCCTATCAGAGCCGAATAAACGTCATCATCATCCATTCTGTAAAGATCTCTGACCCTATTAGCTTCATTAATTATTGTTCGCCTAGTATCTGCCTCTCTAATGATTACGTGTAAGTACGCATCAGTGTGGTTAATAGGCGGATTGAAACTAGTGTACGTCGCGCTAACGCCATTTGACGAGACACTGTAGTCTCTGTGTGTAATATTCCTGACTCGGCTGGCGGTATTCTTGTGAAAGTATACGCCCTTATAAACGCCAGTTGATGTGTTATTGATTACGTGGATATCTATGTCATCGTAGTAATCTATTTTATCGGTTCCAACTGGATTGTGAACTAAATATTTATTTGTACTATCAACTTCACTGACATATTCATGAAGCTCAGATACTGGGAACGTTAGCTGTGTTTTTATGGATGGATCGTATATGAACTCTATGTAGTCTCCGGGCGTAGCCGTCAATAGACTAATATGGTTTACAATATACCCATTCACATAGCAAATGACGCCGCCGACTCTCTGCTTGAGCTGATCCACGTAATTTTGCATACCAAGAATATCCAGAGCGCTAACGCTGCGTCTACTATCGCATTCAATTGAATAACCAGCAATATTAGCGGCACTGCTCTTATAATACTTGTTTCTATATATTCTCAGGAAAATATCCTCTTGGGACAGATCAATATTGATCAACCTATTATCTGGTATGTTAACAGCCACTATTATTTGCTTATCATCAGTGATAAGATAGTGGCATAGGTGTCTGGGTATTAATATACCTTTATCGACATAAACATCACAGAAAGCGTCTAACTCCTGGCACAGGTATCTCATGGAGAACCACGTTCTCTGCTTACCTATCCAACCAATTAACTCCGGGAATATTTGCCCCATGTTGTATACATGGTATCTACCTGTTCCAGGTAAATCATAAGACTTCCAGCCTATTTTTATCTTGTTGAGCACCCCGTTGTTTGGCGTCATTCTTTCTGGACTAAATACTCTTTGAGTGTCCTGTTGGGGCGCGCACCACGCGTTCGTATATAAGTGTTGCCTCAGGAAATCATCTGGATATTTCAGTATTGTCACATCGCCACCTAATGAGTTAACTGTTGATTTATCCAGGTCGCCTGGCCAGGCGACCTGGATATCCACTATCGTCGATCAGCGGGATAGATTATTTATCGCGCCGATATAGTTTTGAGATTGTTTCTTGAAGAAGTTATTTTCGAGCAATTGACCTAAACCAGTTTTTCTAAAACCTCTATCACTGTATGCGTGAAAAATCAAAGCCATCAAAGTAGGTGGATTTTCTAATGATACGTTAATTAACTCCCTACCCTGAGGACCGTACCATAAACCACCCATCATGGATGCCAGAGTGATAAAGTTAAGATCCTTTACTCGCACATTGTTTAACAGCAACTTTATGCTCGAGCATAAACTTTCAATATCAGTTAATTCAACTGCTGATAATTTTTCAGCTATATCCCGCACATCCATCGCCTTGACATTCAAACTTCTAGATAGCTGTATACTTACTTTTGTTATGAATTCAGGTGAATTATTCTTCAATCTATCTTCAAACAGAGTATAGAAGTATATACCGGATGCTAGCTGAATAGTGTAGTGGTCGACTATATTTAGATTCAGTCTCTTGACAATCGCGTCAGCAATTATTGACGTATATACATTAACTGGTACAGCAGAGAATCCGAGTAATGACGAAGAATAATCTCCAATAAACTTTTTAGTTAATCTAGCTCTTATATTTGTCAGGTTATATCCAGCGGTATCGAAAACAGTGGCTTGTGTACCTAACCCCATTGCTCCTAATCTGTAATAGGCTCTCATATCAGCCACTATAACTACATCCAGGTCATCTAACTCCAGTGCGATAGGATGAAGAAAACCAGGTATTTGATCTGAGAACGATGTTCCGGAAGTTATCTCGTATATTCCATATTCATTCTTCTGAACATGACCCATGATAATGGCTTCTTTTGTTTTGTCATAAACTTCTTGCATCTTGGAGCCAACACATGCGGACGTATCATAAGCTGTTCTATAGATGGTCATATTCAGTCCTTAGACGAGTGTGTGATATAGTTTATAAAGCAGACTAGATGCTAAAAGATGTCTTTTTTTATGAGGATTAATCTTCATTAGCCGGCGACGTTATTAAAAGACAGTAATTTACAAGTTATCCTATAGGTGAGTTTGGTTATTTTTGTAAATACCTACAAACCAAAGGTAAGCACCACATAATAAAAGTTCCATGTTGCTAATCATGGTATTTTGGTGTTATTCTAGAACTATTATTCGTGTGTGATTGTCGTCCACTGACTTGCAAGTGTCATTCACGATAGTTCTAACATCCGCTTCGCTGGGTATAGCCTACTCAACGATAACATTTTTCACTAACCTACGTTTGGGAACATATGACTACTATTCCTAATGGGGCGCCGATGACCTACTTTAACGGCATCAGAGACGAGTCTACTCGTCCTCTGCCGCCGCAACAGAGGGCTATACCGTCGCACTTCGCAAAGCAATATTTTTATGCCAAAACTGGTCCTACTACCAGACAGCTGGTTGGTGGTAATTCAGCTATATCCATGTATGGCTCGGAGACATTCGACGAAAGTTCGAAGTATGCCAATCATTCCACTGTTCTAACCAATCTACTGTTTAAGGCTGGTTCGCAAATAGTCGCGCAGAGAGTACTGCCTGCGGATATTGGGCCTAGATCGACAATTCGTTTGTCTCTGGATGTTCTGCGCACTCAAGTTCCAGTATATGAGCGAAACGCCGACGGTAGTATTCGCCTAGATACTGATGGTCTGCCTATTGCAACTGGGACAACCGTAGCCGGTGCCAAGATAAAATGGGTGGCTAGCCACGCCCCTGTCACTGGTGGTGTCGATACTTTTGGACTGGCCACACAAACCAACGGCGACCAAGTCGATATCCAAAACAGTACGCAGTCGGTGAGAATACCTTTTGCGGACATTCGTGTCCCGCATTATGGTTCTGATGGAAATAACGTCGGTATTCGTATATGGGCCCCCACTAATACCGGGTTGACCCCTATGGATACCCGCATGCTCACTGACGAAAAGTTCTATCCTTTTGAATTTGCATGTATGCGTAGAAAGGATGAACTCAGCACACCTAAGTTGGTGTCGACTGTTCGTGGCGGCTACTCGGTACAGGCATGCTTAAAGCCGGGAGCTGTTTTTAGGGCAACCCGAACAGCGATGTACGTTGGTGACACCTTTATCCCCGCATACCAGGATCTAGATAATCCCCTGAATCCTCCTTCCTGGGGTCCTTTCGGGGAAATGTATCTATATCAAAACAATATCGATACGATATTGGATGAGCTCTATCGCTTAGAAGCTCCTAGAACAAATGAATTCTCTGACTTCGGTACGGCGGTTGATAACGCAACAGTGCTTCAAAATAAATATTTGTTTAATTTGATTAGCGCTGTATCTTCTCAGAATGTTCCGTATACCGCTGTTCAGATGACCACTAGCGGTGATTTCGTGCATTTATCTAATAGTTCCGTCATATATGCTAAGGGTGGTAGCGACGGCACTATGTCTGATAGTCTGTTTGCTGAATTGGTGAGTGAGCAGGTTCTCGAGTACGCTAATCCAAATAGCCCGCTCACGGATAACGCAATGAATCCGGAGTCGGTGTTTTACGATAGTGGCTTCCCGCTTCAGACAAAGCTGGATATACTTAGCGCCATAGCCATTAGAAAGGATACTGTCGTTGGTTTATCGACCCACGATGTTTCCGGCCCTCCCTTGACGACAGAGCAAGAAACGTCCATGGCTATAGCTCTAGCCACTAGAGCTAGGCTATACCCTGAATCAACATTCTACGGAACTGCGACAGCAAGAGTCTTTATCATGGGGCGCTCCGGTACTATGCTTAACAGCGAGTACAAGAAGCCGCTACCCGTGTTACTGGATCTAGCGTCTAAGTACGCGCAGTATATGGGTGCTGATGATGGTCGATGGAAAGCTGATTATAAGCCGGATGTTAGCCCTAGAAATATCGTTAGCTCGATGAAGGATTTTAACGCCACATTCACTCCTGCTGGTGTTAGAATAAATGATTGGAGCATTGGTCTGAACTGGCTGCAGGCTTACGATGATCGTCGAGTTTTCATCCCTGCTGTTAAGACGGTTTACCAAGACGATACGTCTGTTCTAACCAGCGTAATTACTGCTTTTGCTTGCGCGAGATTGCAGCGTATTGGTGAACAGATTTGGCGTGACTATGTGGGGCGCAGCGATCTGTCTAAGGCGCAATTGCGCCAAAAGGTCGAAGAGGAAGTTCTTAGTAGAACTAACGGTAAATTCGACGATCGTTTTGTGTTTAGGGGCGAGGTCGTCTTCACTAAGGACGATGACGCCAGAGGCTACACATGGCACCTGGATATCCATATGTATGCAAACAACATGCTCACAGTTCAGGTATTGAGTATTGTTACCCACAGAATGGAAGATCTTGAAGCTGCCTAATTGGTGATTCTTATCTCGTGGATTAAAAAAGGGGGAAGTATTTCCCCCCACTTATCAAGGAAACAATATGCGCCCTTCTAATGCCATTTTAGGCACAAACATAGGTGCTGCAAGGGGTGTCCAGTCTAGAATGCTGGATACTCGTTACGGCGGTCAACAAGGCTTTGCTGTTGACTATAGTCAAATAGCATCATCGACGGATTATGTCCAACAGCACCTAATAGCGGTAATGCTGGACGCCCCCAGAAGCTTTCGATTGTTAGGCGGTGAACAAGACTACTGGATAGGCACTCTTCGTGCGATTATCGAACTTCACGCTATATCCATAGAAGGCCTTACTGGAACCTACAACATCACCACTGAAGACGGAACACCCGTTGGCGGAGGTGGTGAGGTGATGCCGGTAGTCACTAATGTCACGAGAGAGAAGTCCTCTCCGAGATTCAGGATACCTGAAAAAGCAGGCTTGCCTATTTCCAGATTCATGCGGTCGTGGGTCGACACATTTATCATGGATCCAGAAACAAAAGTGGCAAGAATAGCATCGTTGACAAATGACGTTCCTGAGCTTCAGCTCATCGACGACATAGGCGCTACGGTGATGTTTATTGAGCCGGATGTATACCATAAGACTGTTCAAAAGGCGTTCTTGTGTACTGGTATGCATCCCACCGGTAATCTTGAGTGGGAAGGTCGCAAAGACAAAACCACATCCAAAGAAATCAAGACTTACGATATCGAGATGACTGCCGTTACTCAACAAGGTATGGGTGTCGATGCATTGGCTCAGACACTTTTGTCTAACATGAATCTGCTCAACGCAGATCCGATGGCTAGACAAGCATTCCTTAGAGAAATCAATGCGGATGTTTCTAAGCTATCGGAAGGTTATCAGCCAGGTATCACTAATTTGGCTAATTCCAGCGTAAGAGCATAAACGGATTACACAGCGACGCCCTGAGGGCGTCGCTGTGTAATGTTTGTCAATTTATAACAAAAGCGTCTCTAAAACAAGCTCGTTTAATAACCAATTCTGCTTTCATATACGCGGTGCTGTTTCTATCAACAGAATATTTACAGTAAACAAAACTCAGAATTAGCCTGTCCACGACAGGGTCTTGACTACCATCTTCTATTTGTTTAAAACAATTCAATACACTGTTTTTATTACATAAAGTCACAAATAGATCACTGAATAAAGATACAGTTAAGTAATTAACATTACCTAGAAACAATGTGTTATACCTTTCCTTATACACATCTAGTTCATTTTTAAATTTATTCGTTATTTCTAATATATTCGCACTGGTGTTAACACTATATTCCGCAGTAGATATCCGATCATCAAAATTATTCGGCTCTATAACTTCACTAATTGAAAAACTAGACAACTCATATCTTTCTATACTACCAAGTAAACTAGATTTAATGGCTAGTCGGACAACGCCGTCTTTACTGAATGACGCGGCAGATAATGCGGCGGACTCTAGGTTGTCTGTTGCTTCTATATATTTTTTTAAATATTCGAAGAAGTCAGAGTATAGGTCTAAAGACCTACATTCAGTTAGTTGTTTGCGAATATCTTTACTTATTTTAAATAACCCGGTGTCCCCTGTTATTTTTGATAGGATTGTTATGTTTTTATATTGTATCGCGGGCGAAAATTTATTTTCAATACACGCCGGTAGATTGGTTGTTTGACTATATTTAATCATTTTTATTAATACAGTAGTTCAGTCAAACCATAAGTGAAAAAAAAAATATTGCCTATATGACGCGACTAGGTAGTCGCGTCATATAGACATCAATTAACCAAGTTCGGCTTTGCCGAGTTCACGAATGGCTTGTCGAGCACGACCCAATTCACCAGAACTAGCCTTGCCAGCTGACAGCCGAAGCTTGTAGTCAACGTGGCCGTGCGTGATGATCGGATCGCCGCTAGGGTCAGCGGGATTCAGCTTCTCTCGCCGGCGATGAACTTGCACACTGATCTCGTTTCCTCGACCAGGTAGATCCAGCGTATAATTGACGACGTTCAGATCCTTATTCTTTTTCATGCATGCCACGCCGTCTCGACCGACAGCATCGACGCCAGCGGCACCGTAGCTACTGATATGACCAAGAACGCTCTTAACGTTCTCCTCGGTCATGCCTTCAGGAAGAGTTTGGATGAATGTTGTCTTGGATACCTTCGCGCTATCCGTAACGCCTTCATCACGAGAGATAGCGCCAGCGATTGCTTTGGACATCGCCAGAGTTGCATCACTGAGTTGATTGTTTTCAGTTTTAGACATACTGTTCCTTTGGTTTGGGGTGTTGTGAGGATGACCTCGTATTATCAATAGCGTGATTTTCTATCACTATTGAATCTGTTTTCAAAACCATTATTTCTCGGGCGATCACTATATCCTCGCCTTTGTTGAACGGGATTGAAATTTGAATCCTGAACCAACTGTGCGCCAGGTGGGAGTGGTTCAGATTTTTTAATCATGTGCCTGGTAATCAGCTTTACCCTGATCTTACCATCAAGACTGGCATAGTTTACTTTATCCAGACCGAGCAAGATATAGTACTTCTTATTAAACTCGTAAGCTGCAATAAAGTTACATGCTTTAGCCGAATCGGGGGCAGTCACTTTTGATTGATCGCCGATATCGTTGATGTTGATATCGATCGTTGGCCCTGTGCCTGCTTGAATCTTCAGCACACTAACAAGGATATGTCTGACCTTATCATCAGCATTAAAAACAATGATTTCTTTAGTCATTTTAGATTAGTTGATGGCCGCGTCATAGATTAAGTCACTCGCAAACAATATCGCCGCGATTGTATTTTTTTGACAATAAGCACAGCGTCGAAGTAGTGATATGGGTCTATAAATCGTTAGATATCAGTATGCTGCGCCGCTGGCGCAGCATACTGATATACATTACAAACTAGTCCAGTACGGTTTGGTGTGTTTCCTGCTAGAAGCACCAATAGAATCATCAGTAGACCAATTCATAACCTGGAACAACTCCTCTAAACTCATGCTGGAGGATTCTAGCGCCACTAGGCCAGGGACTCTATTCTTGTATGCGCTGATAAAGTCACTCCTGTGCAGAGTTGTTTCTTCGTCATCATATTGCTCTAAGCCTGGTGACCTGTACTTTTCAGCATGTATAATGCCGGGTTCATTGACGTAATCAAACGTGATCACTTGTCTGATTTTTCTCTCTATGATCCCAGTTCTGGTTACACCATCTTCGGTAAAAGATCTAATCGAGAAACAAACATTTTCACCTTTATCTGTTAATCTTTTTTCTAGAGCCTGGCCGTATGGTCCACCAGGCATAAACTTCGACATGATGGCTATAACTGGTCGCCCAGCATCATCCATCATTCTATCGAAATCCAAGTATATTTCTCTATGCGTTCCACACTCGTATCGTTCGTCTATGTTCAGAATTCGCTGAATGAATTCTTGATCTGTCATTCGGTCTCTTTTAGGATGACCCCATTCAGCTCTGAGAACCCCTCTATTAACTCGCCGCATGAACGAAGAAGAGGCATCAAATATTTCTTTAGCGGCCTCGTATGGATAGTATTGCCTCGCAGCATTAAAAACATTTAAACCGCCGACACAGATCTCAAAACACCCATTCTCATCTCTGGGTAGATGTCCAGCTTTATTTTTACCAACCAGGCTGGTGCATGTAAATCTAAGTGTATTCATGTATACCTCTATGGTTTAACTTCTGACCAATTTCTCTATATTCTCTATTCTGGTGGATGGAGAAACTATGGCGCTCTTAACACCTTCATCGAAGTAATTACCGCCTAGTTTATTTATGGTATTTGTGGCTGAGTAATGTACAGATTTTAAAGGAACGAAAATAGGCGGATTTTTAACTAGATCATCCTTTGTAACGATAGTCTGGCGCTTATACTTACTTCTATCGTCCCTGTCTCTAGATATCAAACTAACTATGAGCTCGGTAATAACGTGATTTCTACCCACGTTAGCATCAGCGTGCTCTTTAGCTGTTTGATATATTCTAGCTAGATCTTCGTACCCCATGTACCACGGTACATGACCATTAGAAAATATTTCATCGTATATTCGATAAGTCAGTGTGTCAGTCATAACCAAATTTAGATTATTAATAACTACACTGCCCGGATCAAAAACAAATTCTAGATATTCTTCGCCATCCATACTCACTCGATGAGTATGTGTCGGTGACAAACCAACCATTGCGTTAACTATCAAAACACTGTAATAAGTATCCTCGACCACAACAGCCAAGATACCACAGACATATACCTCGGGACTGAGTTGTGCTAGATTCTTCTCTAAGAATCTAGCAGGAGCGTATATCTTACACCCTTTTGTTGTTACTAAGGTGTCATCACCCATCTCTTTTAAAAAACCCTTCACTCTATCCGGGTTTCTTATATATTTTTTACTATTAACAGCTATGGACATATTGGCACCTTAGTTAACTATACTTTAATTATCTCTTAGAGACAATCAAGCAAGACGCTATCCAAGACCCTAGGTATTCCTGAACAGAAACACTAGCGCACTCGGCAGGCGTGGCCTTTGGATTAGCCTTATGAGCAAGCGATACACCTCTAAGAATACTGTATGCATCAGTATGCCCGAATAATGAGTCACACAATAGTTTCAAACTAACCTCATAAATACTCTTGGTCATTTCCGGAGTTAATTCACCAAGGGTCTTTTCAAATAAATTAATTACTCTAGCTCGCGTATGTTCTGGCGCAATAGAGTCATCGAGCTTATAGAGAAATTCAGGAAAGCTGAGTCTCAGCACCCTGATGGTTTCAGTATGCCTTATGTTATCTGAATCCAACAGTAACTGTGTTTCGTATGCTCTCCATGCAGACTCGTATTCTTTAGCCTTGCTAGCTAGACCCTTGAGGGTGCATTCTGTTCCTTTAGAAAGAACTCTGCCTAAAATTATATCCGTGCTGCCGCCCTCCATTAAAAATTTTCTGTATACGGCACCGTTTACATAAACCTTAGGATACACACTGGCGAGTATAAGAACGCCGTCTTCCAGCTGTTCCTGGTAATTCTTTATGTATCTCTTTACAAAAGAACCAGCCTGATTTCTGAGCTCAATTGCTCTATCAGTGTAAATACTAGCCGGACAATTACAATCTGATTCCGCCTTAACGGATAACTTAGAGGCTACCAGATATACGACCAGAGATCTGGTTAGACCATAAGTAGTGCTAGACATCAATTCTACAGATGTTAGGCCAGCATCAGCGGAATCAATGTATTTGTTAGAAAAGAAGCAGTCCCATATTTGAGACAGAGCGCCGTTTGGCAGGGTTGCGCATAACTCCTGAATATCCGCATCTATACCAGCCTTACCGGTCAGCATCAGCTGCAAAATATCTTCGTCGCTGCGACTGTTTTCATGTTCTAGCCGAGGGATCCCGATAGACATATTGACCGCGAAGCCATTCACACCTAGGCCGTCATTGAGAGCCAGCGTAGGGATATTTTCCTCTACAATTTCTATATAGTCTGTTTTTGACTTAGTGGCGATATCTACAGCCGGAATGATCGATTCTGCAAATTCACCAACTGTTGGTGCTACTATGTTTCTAGCATAGTTTAGGTGTCCGGATAAACTGCTAGCTATCTCGGTTGCTATTTTATCAAATAACAGCTCGGTTGATCTATCTGCTTCCGGCACAAGTTCATTGAGTGGACGAATAACCGGTCCTTGTTCAGACTCCGCAATAATTAAACTGCTAGCTAAAACAGAAACCGGGCTGTCCGGCCTTATATGTAGCTGAAGAGACTGGCTATCCAAATTCCTGACTATGGAATCAGCCGTAGATCTTACGTACTCATTAATCATCATACACCGCCGATCTTGGATAAAAGAACAGAATTCATTTTGGAACCAATCAAACTAGAAACAGCTTGATTATTTAGTTCATGCCCTTCAATTGAACCAGCCACAACACCGCCGGATATCTTACTAAATATCCGGCTTGCTAGTTCCAAAGAAACAGCAACGGCTAATAGGTTTTGATTGGTTGCTGGAGTATTTGCTTGCTCTACCATTATTATCTCGCATGGTTACTCGAGGGGAGATTCCCCTCGAGTGATGTTGAAATACGCTATCAGGACTCGTAAGCCTCGATAAACTTTTTACCAATAAGTTCAAGTAGTGGTATGGTCGTGCCAATGAGTATTGGGGAATCCACTATTCGATCATCGATACTCTTCGCACCGAATATCGCGTCTATCTTTACACCCGATTCCGTTTGACAGTCATTGCTGAATATGGACCCAACCACAGTTTTCATCTGATTTGCAAAAATAGTTTTATCGCCAATAGATGCTATAACTTCGGATGTGATATATACGTTTATGACTGCCTGATCCAGAAATAGTGGGTCGTTATTTACCCGATACTCTGTATCAACCGATCCTGTGAACACTTTTTTCCCTTGGGCTCTGCATCTTTTGGCCAATTCACGATCAGACACATCAGCCAACTGCCTTAGAGACTCAGACATATCAGATTTATCCCCATGATAGAATACCTCTATTCTGGAAACTACGCCTTTGTGTTTAGCTAAAGGCGTTTGGTTAGATAATGCCTGTAATGTACTAATTATTTCGGAATCTAAAGATTTAGATGACGCTATGCCGGTATCATCAATCACGCATAAAATATCTCCAGACTCAAGCGAATCACCGGGCCTAACCATTCGGTAAATGGAATTAGAAAAATCTACAACCAAAGATCTCTTATTAACAACGGACGTTTTCATGGTTGCAGCAGCATCCATGGATAGAGCCGAAGAATCTTCTAGTGTATCATTATTTTCCATTAAAGCAGTTGTAACAGTAACTGCTGTCTTCCACACAATTTGCTTGGGGTTAAGTATATCTGGCTCAAAGAAATCAGGATTATAGGTGATTGGTTGACCTATGTTGAACGTATCTCCTTGTTTCAGCGTAGTTATCGAAGTATGCGGTACAATTAATCCAGCCGCTTTCCCGAACTGAGTACCTAGAGGATATCCTGCCGTACTACCGTCATCATAAACAATCGTTATTCCATCGGCAGTAACACCGGACACCTTTCCGCTCTTTTTAGCGGTTACAGCATAAGTACTGCTGACTCTATGAGGAATAATCTGCTCATATCCAGTTCTAACAGGGCTCTGCCTGTATGTCGGGCACGCTATCGTGTGTCTGTTTTGGACTGCTGCATACAAAACGCGTTTTGCATCATCGTGATCAGATCCAAAAGAGGCTAAAGCCGATGTCGACAAAATAGACGCTGCGCCGGTCTTACCTGGTTCAAACGGATCAGATAGACCCTCTAAACAATTAAATTGTGGGTTAGCTGAAGTGAATATATTCACACCAACATCAGAAGAGTCGACGGTTGATTCAGAGATGGTTCCTAATTCACTAGCGTGATAAACTCTCGTCCTCTTACTCATCGTTCGCGCTGTTCGTCCGCCAGTGCCGGTATAGGTAACAGCCTCTTTCTCCTTCAGATCTTGTATTGGATTAGTTTCACAAACCTGCTCTTTTGAGGAGTCCTGTGTTATAGCCGCCCATACAGCATACGGATTGTGATCCAGCTTATATCTGGTCTTATTACCCTTAGAGTTATGTATGCGTAGGCCATTTATCAGTTCTCGATACACTATCCCCGCAAATCTTTCATATCCTTTTATTCTAGTATATCTTGGATCTGTCTCGGCCGGGTGTTGATCTGTCAGCAATAGCTCGCACGATCTCTTTAGTAATCCAACCCACGTCGTTGGCTCTTTTAACTTCACCAACAGTCGATAGGTTATTGGGTCAATGAACATTTGTTTCATCAAATCCATTTCCCTCGTATACCTTGAGTTATATTGCTTGGACTCAAGTATGTTCAGATATACGTCTTTTCTATCGAACTCGTGAGCTGGATATTGTATCGTTGCTCTGGTATAGTCCCTCCACCCAGCTAGAATCATAGAGGCCAATTTATTAGATGCATCGAACACCCAGGTCTCATCCTCAAAATACATCGCCCACTCATTGGGCTGAAGATTGACCCTCTTGCCAGTCGGCACTATTCTTGGTTCTGTTAAAGACTTAACTAAATTAGATAAACCAAGATAGTATCCTAAAACAATACCGACAGGCACGTGTACACCAAAAACCATTACCTCCGCGAAGTCAATAGGGATGTTTTTATCTTCTAGGCCCAGCATGGATTGAATAGACGGCAACTCCTGGTATGTATAGCCAGTGATTTGGCTATAAGAAACCTTATATATACCAGCATCATCGACCACCACATAAGAGCCATCACTGTGTACACCACAAACCAACTTACCATCGATTTCTATATTGTTATCAGTGGGTAAGTTTAAGACTTTATGTCTCTTAGCATAATCAAAATAAAAACGAATGTATTCTGGCTGGGTCTGTTCTTGGGTCGCTTGCTTAATGCTGACTTCAATAAATGACTTAGCTAATGTTGAATATATTCTAGGTAGCTGTAAGTCGTGATAAAATACAGAACCGGATACTAGATTTATGACCCTATTATCCGTATCATCCAGGCCGATAGCTCTGATCTGATCAGACAGCCACCTACCGAAGTTATGCACCTTTCTAGAGCAGCGATCAACAAATATCTTACCGTAATAACTCGTTAACGCTACTCTTGAGTCACTGACTTTACGAATGGGTAGCATCCCCATTCAACGATGGACCATATCTTCACCCTCGCCATTACGCATTAGGGTGCCTACCGTTTCGGAATGCCTGACTTGACACTCCTACTCTACTCGCTTTAACCGTCATTGACAGCCATTCGACTTTAGACGAATGTGATTATCACGCTTGCGTGAATAGCTTTCGATGGCCTCTGAGCCCACTCCGTATACTTTCGCACCTTAGGAGCTTTGCTGCGCCGGTTATGCCTCTTAATGACGTTTTCACCATGCCTGATTGGATCATTACCCTACAGGTGTTACGCTGGATTTCTCCGCGTAAGTGGTAGACATTGAGATATGGCGTTTTCCCGCAATTAGGTAGGTTTACTTGTACCTCATTACTGAGGTACGGCGACCAGTAATGAATAAATCAATACTTCTTAACTAAATCAGAACAAAACTTTAACATTCTTCATTTTTTCAAGCAACACTGAATCAATATTCGACACGGAGGTTGTTGATGGTAGGTCGAACTCAGAACAAACTTTTTCAAGTTTTCTGAAGACTTTAATTTCGCCATCTACCATATACCATCGGACATAAATATTTTTCAATCGACGGATCAAGTCTTTCTCAACAGATTCGTTTTCGAGACTAGTGTAATTCAAAACAACAAGAAAACCTCGACTGAGCTTAACAAGTTGTTTCTTGTGTTTGTCTCTTTTCTGTTGCTCCTCGAACGCTGGAACACCACCAAATATCTTCACTGGTCTGTAATGTTGCGCACCATGAAACTCGATATAAATATCGAACTTAGGTAAGTAGAAATCGAATCGATAACGATATCCCTCGATTCGATACTCTCGAATATAGTCAATACCGTATTTCTTTAAAAACAACTCTACTGCTTTTTCCCCTTTGGATTCAGAGCAAAAAGCGCAACCAACACCAATACTTACATGACCGTTTGGTTTTTGCCAGAATGACCCATGGATTGGACAAATGATCTCAACGGGTTTCTTGTTTCCAAGATATTTCACCTTGCTGTAATCATACCGATCGCCATGGACTTTCCGAGCGTTCTCAATGAACTTCTCTAAGGAAAGACGTTGATTTTCAATGTTGCATTTGAGACAACCATTACCTGCTAAATGTGAAGATGCTCTCTGAACGAAATCACTATGTTTTCTACAGATGATCGTGACTGATTCATTAGCTGTCCGATAAACGACTTTACTGTAATCGTAAAGATCGCCATGTATCGCGCGAGATCTCGATATAAAGTTTTCTTGGGACGTTCGATCGTTTTCTACTGCGCAGTTTGGACAACCGCAACCTTTTTCACCGTGATTGAATAACTTCTGCCAAAATGAGCCATGTTTGGAACAAACGATCTCAACCTTGTCGAAAATATTGACAGAATTGATGCGGCTGTAGTCGTATTTGTCACCGTGGCGTTTCTTGGCCAGCTCTAGCATCTTCTCTCTAGCTATCAATCGAGGAATGTGCGTAACACATTTTGGACACCCATGCCTGCATCGAAAATGTTGCGATGGTGTTATTTCAAAAGACCCATGCAAATCACAAACCAGTTTAAGAGTTTCGTCTGCACCAGTATAAACTGTTTCAGGATATTGAAACTTATAACCAAATTTGGTTTTCGATTTCAGGATGAATTCGTCTGTAGTAAGTGTCCTGTGCTGGCTTGAACTTAATCTGCCACAAACAGGGCAGCCTGAGCTATACAGGTGTCCTATGGCTTTCTGATGAAACAATCCATGTATGTTACACACGATCGCTAATTCATCGCGAATATTGAATTCAGCAGGTAATAAATCGTAACTGTATCTCTCGAGAAATGAAGGCTTGTTAGCCGCTAATCTAGTTAAGAAGTACTGTTTATCCATTCCCATTTCCTAATAATGCAAATCGTATTTCACATTATTAGGGGGGGGGGTTTCAATCGCCTCTTTGCATTCTCAAATAGTATTTTGTATTATTAACAATAAATTGCCCTTGCTCATCAACCTTAGGTATTTTAAATCTAAGTACGGATGGTTGGCCCTGTATTGGTTTTATTTCTACGGAATAAGCGTTGTAGGAGCCAGTGACATTATTAATTTCTTCTACTTTATAATCCTTTATAAGGATGCCGGCATTTTGCAAGGACAAAACGCTACCAGCTATATCTCTTTGCAAAAACTTATCTACGTATCTATTGGTAAAATCCAATAAGGTAGATTGCAGCATAGATTTATCAAAAACTTGACCAACCTGTGGTACTTTAGCTACTTCTTTTATTTGTGTTTCTTCCGGATCAATACTGGCATATTTATCCAGAGGTATACCGTCTATACTTATGCTTGAATACCTATGGGCTTGTTCGGATAGTCTTCTGTACTCCCCGGCACCTAAACTACCGGTATCAGCTATTTCATTGAGAACATCCAAGAAGTTATCGCCAAGACGATCAGTCGTTAACTTGTTGTCTTTAGATATTCTTTTGATAAAAGATGGAGGCCGGTTATTCTTTCTGATATTCGAACCAGTAAGAGGCTCCTCCACTATATCGTCTGTGATTTCATCATCTATCTGAATATCTGACCCTAGCACATCCAGAGTAGATAAATCTCTGTCTATCTTCTCATGGGTGGTTTCTTGTATTTCCGCTTGTTGATCATTTTCTTCTTCTGGTTGCTGTTGCTCGCCGCCATCATCCTCGCTAATGTTTTCCGGAATAATCTCGCTGCGAGCATTGGTCATATTGACCAACATAGATAGTAAGGATTTCTGTATACTGACTGCAGATTTGCTTGCGCTATCACTATCGTCGACTTGCTCTATTTTTTCTTTTTTTCTCCACGAATCAAGCTCCCCTAGATTAATTAGACAAAATCTACCAGCATCCCTGAATATCACATTTGTTAATCTAATTGATTCATCGCTGAGTTGAGAAAGTATAGATTCTTGTCTGGTGGCGCCAACCCACACCCACAGACTTTGTATCATGTATAAATTAAAATTAGAGAATCGAGCTAATGATTCTTCGCTCGGATTACTTCTCAAACTTTCTCTTAACTCAGCTATCGACGGCAAAAACTCAGGCAGATCCACCATTAGATAGTGATGATGAGATATAGTTTTTGTTATTTCATTTATTTTATCAACTATGGTGATTAGTTTGTTTTGATTCTTTAATCTTTGAGCTAGTTTTACTCTAGGGTATCTATAGATCAAATCAAGCAAGGAGTAGTTAAACGCTATGAGCGTCTTTTCATTCCTGGCTACTAACTCTATCTTTTTAAGAGGAACAAATTTTTTATTAACTACTCTATGCTTTCTAACTAAGCTATCAAAAGAAATAGCTAGTTTTCTCGGATCCCCATCAGTCTTATCCAGATGATCGACGTGCTCTATTGCTGATAGAGATGGCTGAGCGGCGATCATCGGATCGTTTTGACTAGGGCCTATATCGCCAACGCCTTGTCCAATATGGTGATATATTGACTGGACCGGAAAAACCAATTTCGTTATACTTGGCAGAGGTGGGTTAGTTAAAAGTTCCGGTTTTCTAACACCATACATTCTGAAAAACTTTGAATACGTTATCATTGTGGATCTCCGGTCATGTTAAATAGAACCATATTCACCGTGGCTGTTCCAGAACTATCTATGAATGTTCCTGTTGGACTAATGTATGCCTGTGGTGACTGAAGTATATCTTCGATTTCTTTCGTTGCCTCATCGCTATAAACTATGTTAGCTGAGGTGGTATCGCCGTCATGATCAGCACCAAGCGATACTAATCTAGATGGCGGCAATACCTGGGAATTAACATAAACATCCCCTTCTGGAAACTCATAAGCAATGTGTGAATCATCCAATGGCTGCCAGTTGTCACCTAGTTCTTTTCTTTTCTGAAACTTTGTAGTTACTCTAAGATGTATCTTACTGGGGTATATCGACCCAATACCAGTTACTGGGTATCTGGTTGTTAATACGGCCAGCCTAGGGGCTGTTCTATATACACACCAATACAGAAACTCAGTTACAGTTATTGGGGTGACTGAGTTTCTCATGGATGCGTCGGGCAAGTCACGTATATCTTGGAAAACTTTAAAGGTACCGTCTAGACCCCTGTATAATAGGGCTAGATAATAGCCTTCTATTTCTAGCAACTTTGCTCTAATAGAGGTTTCTTTATATGCTGTTATTATTTTCTCTATACCCTCGTTAGTTAACCATTGATTATACGTTTTAGCAGATAGGCTCACATCAACTCTAGTCAGTGTCTTTTTATCAACTAACGAAGCTGGTCTGGATGCGTCGAATATAAATGGTTCTATTGTTTTACGAATATCATGGATAGTCATAGGTAAACTACCCTTCATGTATTGGTATAGTCCAATGATTGTTGAGTTATAAGTTACGTTGCCCGGCGCTCCCAGATATTCAACAGTGGGGTCCATAGCGGTAATAACGTTTCTTGTACCGTTAAATATTCGCCTAGTTAGCCACTTACCGAGTAATAATTTCTTTTTACCTTTGACTAAGTTTTCTATCGCATCATATACGGCGACAAAAGCTAGCTGGAGCTGAGCTCTTGGGTTGTCTAAGATCTGTGGGTTGTGTTGTGCCGAAGCAAACGTAATCGTATTCGAATAAGATATAAGGCGGCGATATAGTGGATTTATTTCATCTTCTTGTATTCTTCCGAACTCGTCTAATTCCATTTCTCTCAGTCCGGCTGGCATGACGATTACTTCAGATGTCAAAGCATAGTCTTTGACCTTATTAATGAAGTCCACCTTTAATCTTCTCTGACCCTCAGAGTCATCGCCAAAATCTATATTCTTCCAATGTTTTAAGAAGAAATAATAGCCTGTTTCTCCGCCTTCCAGTGGTGCTGCTCTTATAAAGTCTTTTATATCGTTGTTCCAGATAGCGTATTCCGTACCATTCATAATGCCGGCATATAGTGATTTCAGTTTTATAAGTGTCCTATACACCAATGGATGAAACACCTCTATCTTAAGATCAATATAAGCAAATCTTCTACTTCTTTTTTCATCACCGACCTTACCAAATATCTCCACGGAGAATAATCCAGCTGGATGGAACTCTCTGGAGCTACCCTCCATTGAATCTAGAGCAGTGACTCTACTTACGCCTTTCAGTTTCTGGGGGGTGAGTTGTAATAAATCTATATTGAACGGAATATCTGATCGAAGCATGGTGTGCCTATCAATAAAAAAGATAGATTCTCAACAAAAGTATGAGGCTTAAGATATAACTTGGAATTAGTTAATTCCACTAAGGACTCTAATATGGCCAAGAAATACGAAACGTCAGACTTTGACTTTGATAGTGATTTTTCTATAGATAGTGATTTTGATTTTGGTGGATCCAGTAAGAAGACAGGTAGGGATCGCCATGAAGAACTGGCTATGGCTGCTCTTAAGGGTGTTGGAGAAGGGCTGACTGATAGTTTGTTAGAGAACACTATACGTCGAGCCTTACCCAAGGGATATGGTACTGCTCTAGATATATACAGAGATAGCAAGAGTGGGTTAGAATCGCTATACCATGACGCATATAGGGAAATTAAGCCGGGTATGGACGGCGCTAAGAGACTGACCAAGCAGCTGATGCCTAAAATAGACGGGGCACTACCTGAGTCAGTAGCTAATTTTCTCAAAGAATGGTCTCAGGACACTGACAGGGATGGCGCTGGTCAAGATATATCTCCAGATAAGCAAAGAGATAACTTGATGGCTATGGAGATCGGCGCTATCTTTCAGGGGCAGGCCGAAATACATAAGAGAGGAGAGGAGCGCCAAGACGCTAGGGATAGAATAAAGGAGGGCTTAACGCAAGTACGTCATCGTCAGGAAATGAAGGCGCTGACAATCATCGCTAACAGCGTACATCGTCAGGCCGAGTATCAAGATAAAGTATTGATTGGATTCCAGAGAAAAACACTGGAACTCCAAATGAGACAATACTACGCGACTGTTGACCAGCTAAATATAGCTAGGCAAGGGTTTGTGATGCAAAAGTCTTTGCTGGAGTCTATTAGAGACTATAGCAGGATGCCGGATTTTGAGAAAACTACAATTTCTTCAAAGTTCAAGGAGCTAACTAGAAATAGATTTATCGAACAAGCCAGAGATAGCTTCCTTGGTAACGGAGTAGATTTCTTCAAGAAATTTTCTGACAATATATCTCTATCCATACAAAACCAAGTATCGCAACTAGCCACGGGGTTTAACATGGCTATTGACGGAGCGCAGATGGCCGTCGATATGGGTGAAGCCATGGGTGGGTTGGATATAGAGAAAGAAGGTGCCCAGGGAGTCGGTAAGTGGCTTGGCGGTCTATTGGTGAATAAAGCTCAAGATAAACTGGGTGGAGTTCTGTCCAAAAATAAAACTATAGTAAAGACGGGTCATCGCTTAACACATGGTGCGAATAACTTACAACACACGATCAAGAAAAATTTAGAGAACTCGGGAATCGATGATGGTATGGGTGGTCGTACCTGGGGCCCACTCGAATTCTTAAAAAACTTTCTAATTGATAACCTACCAAACATGCGTCCAGATCTGGGCGTGCAGAAAGATTCTCTGTCATCGCTGGATCAGCCGGCGCCTTTAACTAGATTAACAATGAAAACCTGGAACGAGGTCATCCCGGGTTTTCTAGCCAGAATACACAGAGAAATATATCAACTCAGGACTGGTGATCAAAACGCACCTCTGCTGGCTTATGACTTTACGTCTAATAGATTTAGCACTGAGAAGGGTATTGCAAACAGTGTTCTAAATCAGTTCTTAAGCAAGGGCAAAAAACAAGTACAAGATAATCTCAGCGATATTTTAACAACTGTTGGTCTGAATCACCTCAGAGGCAGTCAGCGTAAAAAAGTAGCTGGTGCAATTCTGACGAAGGTAATTAATAGAGACGATACAAGTTTTGAAGGCTTGGGAAAGTCTAACCAGTGGAGTAGCCTTTCTCCTAACATGAGAAAGATGGTTAGTTCGGCGTTCAGAAAGCACTATGGCGCAGATTCTGCTGGTGAATTCACCAATACTGCCGATGGTTGGAGAAAAATAGTTGCGATGGATGAGAAGTTTAAAGATTTGACTCAATCTTTATCTGATCCAAGAGCGCACATACAAGCACTAGTCAATGCTGGTCAACTAGAGGCTCTCAAGAGATACGGAGTTGTTGATAATTCTGACAATGTTAATATTACTTTATTAAAAGATTATCTGTTATCAACTAACCAGATCGGGGAGGATGGAGAATTTTTAAACAAAAATATTAAAGATCCGGTATTCAAATACACCAACATTTCCTCTGGTGGTCATACCGACTCCAATACGACTAACAGGGGATTTAGTCAGAATGTATCAGGAATTGGTCCCGATATTTCTGAGATAAGAGATATTCTGCGACAGTACCCCGACAAGACGGACTCGGTTATCAGTCTTCTGAGCGATATCAATAAGCAACTGGCTGCTGGTATCCCTACCGCATCTATTCCGATCGAGGAGATGGTTAATCGAGCAAGAAATAGCGGAATAAACCCGATGAATTGGACGGTGGGTGATCTACTGTCTTCGGCAAAAAATAAAATAAAGACAGCTGGTGGATTTATGCTCAACCAGGCTAGAAATCTCTCTAGCTTCGGAATAGGTGCAGCAAAGAATATATTCAGTATGGCTGGCTCGGCCATTAGACAGATGGATGAGATATTCGCCGATATCTGGATAAAAGGAGAAGTAAAAGCCCGATTAAGTAAAGCAAAACTGCTGGCTGGCGAATATTACGATCAACAAACAGGAAAAGTTCTGCGCAGCTGGAAGGATATAAAAGGCAGAGTGGTTGATAAAGATAATAATATCATTCTAGATATCGACGAAATAAAAAATGCCTTTGTGGGGACTAAATACGCCAGAGCACTAAGTGAGGTCATAGGCAGCGGGTTTAAAGTAAGTAAGTATCTATTTCAAAAATCCAAGGAGGTGACTGCTCTATTGACCGGCGGATTATCAGGAATAGCTTCGTCCGCTCTAAATACATGGAAGAAAATACGACCAGCGTACGATGTGTACGTTAAAGGCGATACTGAGCCAACTCTGTTCAAAACTGGTTTTGATAGAGGGGAGTATTTTGATAGAGTAACTAATACCGTAGTTACTCACCCGAGTAATATCGTAAACGAGATAGTTGATAAAGACGGTAATGTATTGATTAATAGTCGCCAATTACAAAGAGGGCTAGTTGATTCAAGAGGAGTCACTACTGGCGGAATGATATCTAGAGGAATTGGTATTGTTAAGCATTACGTTACTAGGGGTTTATCTTTAGCCCATAAAACGTTTTCTAAGATAGCTGGTATTACTGGTGACATGCTTAGAGGTGTGGGTGGGTTGTTCTATGATTTCTTTGGTGGTATATTTGGTTATAGGGGTGAATTTGTTAAGAATCACCAAATACAAACAGATACTCAATTAGCCATACTTCAGATACTAAAGGATAGATTACCTGGAAGAAAAAAGATTGTTGGTGATCTAGATGGCGACGGGGATAGAGATGGATCTATTGATGATCTTCGTCAAAAAAGAAAGAAGAATAATCAGGACAGCGGTAAGCCCTCTTCGACAACTTCTAAATCAAAAGGAATTAGCGAATACTTGTCTAGCCTCGGTACAGGAATATCATCCACTTTATCAAATTTATTTAAGAAAAAAAATAACGATGACTCCGACATTGGTTTAGATGATGTTGCTGATGCCAGCGATATAGCGTCTAATTCCAAATCCATTCTGTCAAAAGGATGGTCTGGATTGAAAAAGCTAGGTGGAAAAGGTATTGGAATGTTGAAAAACATTCCAGGTTTGAGTAAGTTGATGAGCGTACTCGGTGTGGTTGGTGGTGTTGGTAGTGGTATTCTAAAGATGGGGGGTGGTTTATTAGGAGGAGCCGCTCGAATTGGTGCGGTTAGTACGGTTAGCGCTCTCAGCGGCATAGCCAGCGCTGCTTTAGCGCTACTAACTTCTCCTGTATCTCTGGCCGCACTAGGTTTAACAGCCGGTTACTATGGGTATAAATATATAACAAAAAACAGAATAGGCGTGATGTCTAAGGCTAGGTTAGCGCAATATGGTTTTCAGTCAGCACCTGAACAACTAGAAATCGTCCTAGACCCTATTTTTAAATTAGAAGAACTTCTTCAACCAGCTGTCGTCGTATCTAAATCCGGAGAGGCGACCATAGACGCATCTAAGTTTAAAATAGAGGAGATATATCAAATATTAGGACTTAGCGAGAACGATAAAGAAGGAATTAGAAAAGCTAACTATTGGTTTAACGCCAGATTTAAACCAATATTCATAGCGCACGTTAGTGCGGCTCAGGCTAAATTCCAAGGCGCTTCACTGAAATCTCTGGATAATCAAAAAAATAAGAAACTGCTGATAGCTCATCTTGACGCGACATCTATGCCGGGATCGACCGGCGTCTATAACTCAAGATATTCACCATTTAAGGAAATTGAATTCTTGACTATGGATTCGCAGGCCGTACAAGTGGCTATAGAGCTAGCTAAAACAGAACTGGCTAAACAGATTACTGATACGGGCATGCGTCCGGATATCGCCAAACCTATGACTATAGCGGAATTGTCACAAGCCAAAGCGCAAGCCGAAGCCGGTTACGCTGCTAAGGGTATAGGTAGTCCTGATTACAAACCAGGAACAGCGGACAATAAACCGATCGGAATAAGCTTATATGGTAGTGGTTCCGCCACATACCTGAAGATAGATATCAATCAGTTATCTGCATTAGATGCTTTGAGATATAGGACTTACGGACTGGTGACGATGGAGTCCGACAAGATAATGTCTATAAAAAATCTAGAAGGATGGTTGCAGTATAGATTGAGTTGGACTAAGGATAAGCCATCTACTTCTGTCGATGTCTATGAGCTGGTCGAGGCTGCTTCTGTTTGGTTTGGTCTACCTGGTGCAAATAGCAAGCAAGGTCAATCGTTTGTAAAATGGTATCAAAACAGGTTTCTGCCGGTGTTTCTAAATTACGTCGGTGGACTGAAGTCATTCACTGGAAAAACATCGCTGAATGACGCCGTTAAATCACTGGATCCAAAAGATGCAGTGACCATTGCGACAGCTATAAAGGGTTCTGTATCCACATATGGCTCCAGACAATCCGTGTGGGCTAGTGCTGACTCTCCGTGGAGAGGATACGAGCTAAATACTGACGCCTCATCTATAGATGGAAACTACCATGCTTTAGTCGAGACTTCAAAAGCCGTTATCCGGGAAGAGCATCGTAAAGTTGCTTCTGCTGTTAATAGAAAAGCAGGGTTAGATAAGAGCGCTAAAGCTCCTAAGCCGACAGGCAATTTATTTAAGGATACGTTAAATAAAACAATACACGCAACCTATCAGCAACCAAGAGTATCTATAAGCAATAGCGGAATTGGCGTTCAGGCCGCTGGGGATTACCTAGATGGCGCTGTGGTTAACCACAACTTCATCGGCGGTGGTGGTAAAGCTAACACATTACCTGTATCTAAAGGTGATGGATGGCATTCAAATAAAGCCACTATTATTGGCGCTGCGTCTATGGTTGGGGTTGATCCGAGATTAGTCGCTAGCGTAATGGCTGTCGAATCTGGATTTAAAACAGCCGCAGCCGCTAGCGGCACCAGCGCTGTCGGTCTAGGACAGTTTACTTCTGGTACATGGAGCGATACTCTATCTAAACACGGCGCTAAATATGGTCTAGACCCCACATCTTCTCGAACAGATGCTCGTGCTAATTCGCTGATGACCGCCGCTTACATAAAGGATAATTTAAATACACTGAAGAGTTATTTAAAAAGAGAAGTCACAGCAACGGATATATATTTATCCCATCTGCTGGGTCCAGCTGGAGCTAAGAAATTTTTACTAGCTCTAAGTGACAATCCAGCAAGTGCCGCTGCTGATATAACTCCTTCTGCTGCTGAAAATAATTCAAATATATTCTACATAGATGGAGATAAGAGAAGACCAAGAAGTTTATCTGAAGTCTACACATTGCTGACCGCTCGAATTAATAATCGAGCTTCTGACTTTGGTGTTAGGTCTAGTGATTTTACGGGCTCAACACCAATAACTAGACCCCTTGCAGAATCTAAGCAGCCGCTAAAAGTGGTTCTTTCGCGGGAACCATCGACGGACGACGGAACGTATGGTAAACTAGTGCTTCCGGACGGTACTTCCTTTGAAACAATAGAACTACCCTGGAGACAGAATAGGCCGATGGTATCGTGCATACCTGAAGGAAGCTATCGTTGCGAATATATTGTGTCTCAAAAGTTTGGGAACGTGTACGAGCTAAAGGGTGTTCGTGGTAGAAGCGCTGTTTTGATTCACGCGGGGAATAGAGCTGGAGATCAGACCAAAGGACTTAAATCAGATTCTTTGGGCTGTATTCTTCTGGGTAAGAATAGATCCGTAGTAGGTGGGCAAAAAGTCGTCACTGACTCCAGACCAGCCGTTCAGGAGTTTAATGATAAATTAGCTGGTAGAACATTTATTCTTGAGATTCGTAACTCCATTAACCAGGAGGGATCTGTTGATCAAGGAAAACCACCTAGAGATATGGCTACCGTATCCGGGCAATCGTCTGGATATAGTGCGATTACAAGTGGTGCGCTATCCATACCGGGCACCAATATATCTTCAGGTATACCGGCCAGTCGGTCACCTACCTCAACGATTACTCAGCAACCAACGCACGTAACTAGATCGGATAATGCTGAATCCAGTATCGCTGAAGCGCTAAAAAGAAAGGAGCACAGAGCAAGTATCAACATAGCGCCAGCGGCAACAGCCGTCGAGGTTGGTCAGCAACAACGCTATCAAGAAGGGTTAAATAACTCTAATGTAGCCAGTATAAACCGAATACTGAATGATCAACTGAGTGTTCAGAGATCTATTGAAATTGTCGCCAAACAAATTCTCAATCAAATGAAATCGACTGAGAAGAAATCGGCGGTTGATTCAGTAGATAAACCGACTCAACAGACTATTCCGCAGAAAAGAACTAGTGAAATGCCTCAACCAGCGGTCAGTATGAAGCGTTAAAATACGATGGGCGGTGTCGCCCATCGTATCCATTTATTGAATAAGGTAAATCATGAATGTAGCAGAACGTATGGAGAGAATGGTTAGTGGGAAACTGCTAAGAGAGTTTGTTAGAGATAGAGCGTGGGTAGCTAATTCATATATAGCTGGCCGAACCACCTATGATAAAGATGACGCGCGTTCATCCAAAATAACGCCAGTTAGGTTCATGTATAGCGACACATCACTAGGAGCTAACATAGCGATGAACCCTCTGCCTCAATTCACGGAGACAGCGGATATTCCCGTACAAGGATTAGTAAAATTCAAGGACTCGAAGGGTATGGGTCGGTGGTATGGTGAGAATATAGAAAACAACAGGCGTTTAATTTCTATCAGGGCTGGCGTCCCCCAGTTTTTAGGCTCTATAGAGTTCTTTACCGGGTTCTATAATGCCGATATGTCTTACCTGGCTAGAACAGGCCGAGAGAGAGGAGTGGTCACCAGCATAATTCACAGCATCTCACAGGTCGTCGGTTTCATTATTCCTTTAGTGGCCCTACCTATTTTAGCGCTGAACATGTTTGGTAATTTAGTAAATTACTTAAGCATGACGCCTAAACACAAGTACTATTATCTGAAACCAGCTATGCCGTCGTACTGGTTGACAGTCACCACGATAGTTAACATGATCGCCGTTAATAGGGGTATGTTGCCAAGAATTTACGATGAAACTAATCCCGGCATAGGCGGTAAATTAAAAGACACTTATCGATTTACGGCGGAAGATAATCAGAAAATAAGAGAGTTACTGGGCGATGATGTTATGTTTAAAGATGGCGGGATCAATGTATACGCTGTCTCAACTAGAGCGCAAAGAATAGCTAGACGGGCATATGCCCAGATGGAGAAAGTCATCAATCAGCACATTGAAATGAAGGTACGGGGCGTTGATTCGCAAAGAGCGGCTTATTTAGCCTTAGAAAAAATATATGACGGCGAGACCATACTGGACATAAATGGTGATAGTAACTTAACAGATACCAGGGAAGGTCAATCTGTCTCCGGGTTTGCGGCATATCTATCAAAGTGGTTCAGTTCTGAATACGGTAAAGATCTGACTGGTAAAGATGATTCCAAAGCCTCTGCGTCATCAGAAACAGTTGTTTCAGCAAAACCAGAAAACGAAAGTATATTAGAGAAAACATGGGAATATTTGAAAACCGAATGGGATGACGGTTCCTCTTTTGTAACATTCCGTGTAGACACCGACGGGCAATCTCAAGAATCTTTCACTAATCAAGTTGGTGAATCATCTATTGCAGTATCTTTAAATGGTAAATCCGGTGAATCTAGATCAACTAGATTTAGTCTTAGCGACGGGCAGGTTTTTGCCGATGGCAGCATACAGCAAGGAGTCATAGATGCAGTCACCTCCGGGGTAGGCGCTGTTTTAAGCGGTGTGGCTGAGGGAATGGGTGCCTCAGGACTAGGTATACTGACAGGTGCAGCTTATGTCGATATACCCAAGCACTGGCAAAGTTCATCCGCCCAGCTGCCACGAATGAATTACACAATGACGCTTACGTCGCCATATAACAACGTTTATTCGCAGATGTTTAACATCTATGTGCCATTAGCTATGTTATTGGCGCTAGCCTTACCGCAATCAACAGGCGCTTATTCTTATACCAGCCCTAGACTATGCGAGCTATACGACAGAGGTAGAGCGCAGTCAAGACTATGTATAGTCGACTCTCTTTCTATTACCAGAGGGATACATAATCTTCCTTTTGACAGAAACGGGAACGCGATGGGTATCGATGTGTCTATTTCTTTTATGGATATGTCGAGTATAATGCACGCACCAGTTACGCAAGACTGGGGCATTAATCCATTTAGTGAAGCTCTGTTTGATACGGATAGCGCATTTGCAGACTATATGGCTGTGTTGTCTTCGCTCAGTCTTCATGAGAATATCCACATGACTGAAAAGACTAGAATAATTTACAATAGATGGAGATTAGGTCTAGAAAATACTTTCTTTAATAATTCCGCTAGATTTGCACAGGTCATGGCGAATCTACCAGGATTAAGATTAGCCCAAGTATTTATGGAAGGTGTGCAAAACAGATAATCATAAACCGGATGGCGTAACGCCATCCGGTTTATGATTAATCTATATCCGACAACACTACGTTGAGTAGACCTAAACCAACTAAAGTACTGGTGACTATTGGATCTTTGCTTCTATCGCGCCGAATATTTCCGGACGAATTCTTTTTAAGAACTGTAGATGTCTCAGGCATAACGGACGAGAAGTGTTTTCTGATATCGTCAGACACACTTCTGGCTTTAACACTACCGACAATAGCGTGTAATTTATGAATACCAGTTCCGTTCTTTCTACCGCCTTCCTGAAACGTTCTGATATGTTCCTTATTTCCAAACAGTATTTTTGATAGACGATAACCTTCATCACCGCCATCTTGTCTTATGAATGTATTCCATCCGGGATTGGTCAAATCTAATAGCTGTATTAGCGATGTATATGAACCATATACATCGATGCTGCCATCTGGCTTCAGCTTTAATTTAAAAGCTTTAGCTATTTGCTTAGCTATATCTGGTCTAATACCGCTTAGTGATTTACTAACAGTAACCCCTATTAAACCCTGGATAGATTCTGTATCTCCATATTTTATTAAATCAGGCAGAGATGTCTTAAGTATTTCGGCAACTATGCTGTTTTTACTATCCCCCGTCAATCCACCTATAAAGCTATTAACAGAACCTTTGATACCTAGCTGATTCGCCTCCTTAACTAACCCAGAAATAAGAGACGTTAAAGACTTAGTATCGGATAAATTTAAAAAGCCGTCGCTTGTTAACTTCTTACCTATGTTATTAAGACCATTTATTCTGTCAAAATCAGCAGCCTCCACGACACTGGTGATGTTATTCACCCTAGTTAATAACTCATCGTTGGCGTTAAGTTTTGACGCTATGTTTTCTTTAGAAATACTTGGCAGACTTGCGAACGCTGATTTTATTGAACCATCGTTTGCAAATACTCTGGCCATCAAACCCGAAGAATCTACTTTTATTTTGCCCTGTACTTCCTTCAGTATGTCTCCGGCATCACCAGTGATGCCTTTTATCAAGTTAGCAAGAACCTCACCGGCTTTATGGCTCGCCTCCTGTATACTGTTTATTTTTATTCCTGTTTTTGTTGTTAGTTTGTCTGCAACAGCCAACTTATCGTTTACACCCGCCGAAAAACTGGTATCAGCTATTTTATTAGTCGCGCTCATATACTCTCCTATTAATCATAATAGTTTAAACAAAAAAAGAATAATTCTAATGACAGAGGGATATCCCTCTGTCATTAGAATTAATAATTTAAGCTTTTGTTACGAGTAGAGGGGATTGTTTGTTTTTATCAGACAGGGACACGGTCAAATCAACATCCAGGGTCGTGTCGGATATCAGTTGTTCCGCTACTCGCCTATCTAGAGCGGCCTGCTCCTCGTATCGTTTAGCGCATCTCAGCCAAACTCTAGGAACATTTCCTTGACGCATCTCAACTCGCAAATTCTCAAATCCATCAACTAGCCAGTCTGACCCTACCGCTTGTTTGACTTTATTATCAAAAACATAGTAGTGAGCGAAAGGTAATGTTGACTCTATGAATTCTTTATGAATAGTTTCGTTTTGAATTATCTTTTGGTAAATCGCTCCGATGATATCATCTCGGAAGTGCGGCATTTGTTTCTTGTCACCCTGTCTACCGAGGGTTTTTGCAGACATCCCGCTAGTAGCGCGAAGTCGTTCATCGACACAGCCATTTCTTAGATAATACCAAAATCCCTCCATGGAGCAGAAGTGCCCGTAGTAAGGATGGTCAAATGGAATATACGAAAAGTTTGTAAGTCGTCGACCTAGAATAGTCGCGCCCATCGAATAGATATTGATGTGATCCTTACCGTCATTAGCTGGGTCAAACGGAATTACAAATTCAGGGTTTTTAATTTTATCACTCATGAGGATTATCCTTTTGTTGTTCTTCAGATTGTTTTGTTTCGGGCACTGCTTCGTGTGCTCTGACGATGCTAGATATTTGTTCAGACAGTCTGGTTATCATTTCATCGTTTGTTTCTACACGATCGTCTTCGTAGATTCTATCGAATACATTATCGGGGTTATAAAAAGGACTGAGGTCAACCGATACAACATGATCGATAAACACTCCGGGTTGGTCACAGTATTCAGCGGAGAATGTAATTTTGAATCTGCGAATACGCATTATCAAAATTCCCTTCATGATCGAGCGCCAAGTTAACTTTGGCTTAGCCATCTCTTTCATGATATTTCCTTTGAGAGACGATCTGTCTGCTCTGGGAAACAATCTGTCCGACTGAGTTCTGATACAGTAGTCCAACAATCTACTGAATTTTTCAGGCCTGATATCTCTGTCTTTCAGAATAACCCGCCATAGCGTAGCGAGTACTCCGTGAAAACCAGTGATTTTATGCAGGTTTTTATTTGGTGACAGTAAGATATCTTTCATACTGTCGTTGTTTTTTCTAGTATGTTTATCTATTCCGTACATTTTGTTTTCTGATTAAATGTGTTTATTTATGGAAAAAGCTTAAGAAAGAAAATGAGATAACTCGTTAAGCTTTTACTCAGCTGCCTGGTGTTATATGTTGCGGATGCTTCATTTGCTTCATGGTTCTCCAATAAACGCCACAGTAGGTTTATTAACTGTTCCAATAGTTCGAACGACCTACTGTACTCTATATATCTTCCTTTATCATCTATGAAAAAAACACCGGATTCAATCAACCATTGATTACTCGGCAGCGACGGTACCTCTCTATTATTCTCTATAAGACTAACATAGCTCCTGATTTCCAAAATCGCCAAGTCTATGTTTTGTCTTGGCAGCCACACGCTACCCATTTTTTCAATCTTTTGAGGGGTTACTAAATCCACGTTTTCTAGTAAAATTTGATAAAACACAATCATGTCCTTGATGGTATTTTTATCAATTATTTCTAGATGATCTAATTTAGTAAGTCTGTCGACTACTGTATCCGCTTGATTTATTTTTATTTTTTTTAAGCATTTATCGATAATTTTAGAAATGATATTTCTCATTTGTTTCATCTGTTAGATATATTAGTGTGAGAAAGATACATCGCTTCAGTTTAGTGATATATATCTACATTTGTTTATATTAGAGGACTAAAATGAATAACGACAACCACACGGAATCACAAGATTCCGAATTCATACCAATGACTGATGATCAACAGTTGGTATACACTCAACGAATCAGAAGAAGTTTTGTCGACAACGCTGTTAAGAACAACGTTCTTTTAAATGGGGATAGAGCCGATAAAGCATTGCTGTTACAGACACTTAACGATATGGATCGATCCGCTTTATCTAATAAGAAGATAAAGTCTGATACGGCTAATGGCGCTTTAAATGGACAAGCCGCGATGATTGTGGCCTCTATGTTGGAGAGGATGTCATCTTCGGCTATGAGAGAGAAAGCTGTGCCGGCAATTACCAAACCTCAGGAATTACCTAGCGACTTTCCTGCACCAGATCTTGTGCCGGGAGAGGTCGACATAGCTGCGCCAACAATGAATTATAAATCATTTATGGCCGAGCAAAACAAAAGATTATCTAAAAACTAATTCGATACAGCATAGACTATTGGGATACCCAATAGTCTATGCTGTATGGCGCATCGTTATTCCTGACTTAATATATCTTCCAGATCCTTCGGTAGTTTGAATAATTGATCTCGCTCATCCTGGGACATTGCGGCTAATTTTCGGTGCTCATTAAATATACTGAAATATTCAATAGGTAAAAGTTGAACTGACATTAAAGGAGATAAAAAAACTTCGGTTAATGCCAGAGGATGAAGTTTATGTTCTTTAATCGTTTTTTGTATCTGTTCTTCTGTGGGTGGTATATCGTGGTATAGTGCTGGAATGGCCATAAATACTTTGTTACAGCACCGGGACTGCAATGCTTCGTGATGTGTGGCGATCCAGCCAGCGCCATCGTACATGGTCACACAATCAAATACACCAGATATATACGTTGGTGTTATTTCCTTATCCGCAGCCCACATGATCTCCACAGAAGCCAGACCAACAATCTGTTGGGATAGCTCTTCTTTTATAGCGTCGCAATCCTGTTGGCTTAAATGATACGGATAAAGATTAATTACAAAACACGAAGAGTTATATGTTCCACCCTGCCTAGCTATAGCCACTGACGATTTTATCCATGTCTGTAGCACTAGATGAAAATTAGTGATAGGGGCCGCGGACAGTAGCTGAGGGTTATCTCCTCTTTGCTTATAAAGATTCTTAAAATCTCTTACCGGTACCCCGTCAAACCCATCAACCACTCGAGTGAAGAAACTACCATCTTCAAGTACCTGCTGCGCATATTCTTCATCGATTAAAGACAACAGTATTAGCCTAGTGTCGTACAAACAATCAACATCTATCAAGTAATAGTCGGTATTTTCTTTTTTATCAGAAAATAACCCTAGGCCGGAAGAATAGCTTTTATGATCATTCATTTGTGGATGAGTTTTTTAATTTAAGCAA
>JACCDU010339081.1_pt1 | contig 35246 bp, 30 predicted proteins | sample 7446081 | NCBI WGS metagenome assembly JACCDU01 (sample SAMN15323447, study PRJNA562643) | freshwater metagenome | isolation source: river surface water | place: USA:Blue River Watershed | collected 2017-08-17
GCCACGCACCGCTTCCGCGACCTGTCCGCGCTGGACTACCGCACGCTCAACTACCGGGCCGCCTGGGAGTTCCAGGTCACGCCGCGGCTCCAGGGCACGGCCAGCGCGCAGCGCCGGCAGTACCGCGACATCACCGATGCCTCCGTCGCCAGCGCCCGCGCGGCGCGCCGCATCGAGCGCGACGACCTGCTGGAGGCCGCCTGGCTGCCGGGTGGCGGCTGGCGCGCGCTGGCCGGGGTGGAGCGCTCCAGCAGCGCCAGCGACGACCCCCGCTCGCTGGAGTCCAGCCCCCGCGTGCGCAGCGCCCGCGCCGGCTTCGGCTACGAGTTCGGCTCTGGCGCGCTGGCCACGCTGCAGTGGCGCCGTGGCGATGGCGAGTACCGCAGCGGCCAGGGGCCGGACTTCCGCGAGACCGAGCCCTTCGCCACCCTGCGCTGGCCGGCCGGGGGGCGCACCGCCTTCCAGGCCCAGGCGGGCCGGCTGTCCCGCCGGCACGAGGCCGCCGGCGAGCGGGACTTCCGCGGCGCCGTCGGCAACGCCAGCATCACCTGGACCTACTCGCCCAAGACGCGCGTCGAGGCCGGCGTGGCGCGGGACCTGGGCAGCTATGAATTCGCCGGCGGCGGCCATGTGCGCGGCTGGCGCTGGCACCTGGAGCCCGCCTGGCAGCCTTCGGGCAAGACGGCCCTGCGCCTGCGGCTCGCGCGGGAAACGCGCGACTGGCGCACCGTCGCCCCCACGGCGCCCGATGCCGGCCGCGAGGACCGCACCCGCTGGGCCGCGCTCACCTTCGAGTGGCTGCCCCTGCGGCCGCTGGCGCTCACGGCCTCGGTGCGCGCAGAGCGGCGCGACTCCAGCCTGCCTGCCTACGACTTCCGCGCCACGATCTACGCCCTGGGTGCGCGGCTCGAGTTCTGATTCCTTTCCTGTCCGCCTTCGGGAGATCCACCATGCCCGCCACGCCGCATGTCCCCACACCCTGTCCCGCATCCGCTGCCGTGACCCTGCTTCGCGCCCTGGCCGCCATCGCGCTGTCCTGGCTGCTGTGCGCCGTGCCCGCCGGTGCCGCGCCCAACGGCGCGGAATACCGCCTGGGCCCCGGCGATGCCATTCGCGTGCAGGTGTTCCAGAACCCGGACCTGACGGTCGAGGCCCGCGTGTCCGAGAACGGCAGCATCAGCTACCCCCTGATCGGCGCCGTGCAGCTGGGGGGGCTGGCCCTGGGCGAGGCCGAGAAGCGCATCGCCGACGCGCTGCGCCAGGGCCGCTACCTCAAGGCGCCGCAGGTCAACATCAACCTGCTGCAGGTGCGGGGCAACCAGGTCGCGGTGCTGGGCCAGGTCACGCGCCCGGGCCGCTTTCCGCTGGAGACGGCCCAGGTGCGCGCCAGCGAGATGCTGGCGGCCGCCGGCGGCGTCACCACGCTGGGGGATGACATGCTGGTCGTCACCGGCCAGCGCGAGGGCAAGGCCTTCCGCCGCGTCATCGACATCGCCGCACTGTTCAGCGGCGGGTCCCCGGAGGACGACATCCTGCTGGCGGCCGGAGATTCGCTCTATGTCCCGCGCGCGCCGCTGTTCTACATCTATGGCGAGGCGCAGAAGCCCGGCCCTTACCGGGTGGAGCGCCACATGACCGTCATGCAGGCCCTGGCCGCGGGCGGTGGGCCCACGGCCCGTGGCAGCCACAGCCGCCTGCGCCTGCACCGCGCCGGCCCGGATGGCGCCGTGGTGCAGTCCACCCCGGAACTGACCGACCTGGTACAGCCGGGCGATGTCATCTTCGTGCGCGAGAGCCTGTTCTGAGCGCCTGGCCGCGCTTGCCTGCCTGACGACTGGACCGACGATTGGAGGGCCCCATGAGCCTGCTGCAGTTCTTCTCCATCCTGCGCGCGCGCTGGGCCGCGGCCGGCCTGATCCTGCTGGCCACGCTGGCGGCCGTGCTGGCCTGGGTGCTGCTGCGCCCCACCTGGTGGAGCGCCCGCGCGCCGGTGCTGGTCGATGTGCAGGCCTCCGACGTGGGCGGCGGCTTCGCACCGGCCCTCCTGGCCAGCTACCTGGCCACGCAGATCGACATCGCCCGCAGCGAGCGCGTCTCGGCGCGGGCGGTCGATGCCCTGTACGCCGAGGAGCTGCGCCGCAACCCGGACGCGCCGCCCCTGGGCGACGAGCGCCGGCGCGAGCGCGTGCAGGCCGTGCAGCAGGGGCTGGAGGTCAAGCCCGCGCGCGAGAGCAACATCATCCACATCCACTGGATGGGACGGAACCCTGGCGAGGCGGCGCGCGTGGCCAATGCCGTGGCCCGCGCCTTCGTGGACGTGAGCCTGGAGCTCAAGACCGGGCCGGCCAAGCAGGACGCCAGCTGGTTCGAGGAGCAGGTGCGCGCCAGCCGGCAGAAGCTGGAGCAGGCGCAGGTGCGGCTGTCGGAGTTCCAGCAGCGCGCGGGCATCGTCGGCAGCGAGCAGGCCGACCACGAGGTCGCCCGCCTGAACGAGCTGTCCCTGCAGCTGGCGCAGGTGCAGGCGCAGACCACCGACAGCCAGAGCAAGCGCGCCGCCTCGCGCGACACGGTGGCCGAGGTCATGCAAAGCCCGCTCGTCAACGGCCTGAAGGCGGACATCGCGCGGCTGGAGGCACAGGTGCAGCAGGCCGGTGCCACGCTGGGCCCGCGCCATCCCCAGATGCAGCGCCTGGACGCCGAGCTAGCGGCGCTGCAATCGCGCCTGGCCACCGAGACGGCGCGCATCGGCCGCAGCATCGACACCAGCTTCCAGGCCGGCCGCGCGCGCGAAGGCGAGCTGGCCGCCGCGCTCCATGCGCAGCGCACGCGCGTGCTGGGCCTGAACAAGGACCGCGCCCACCTGGCGCTGCTCAGGCAGGACGTGGACGCCGCCCAGCGGGCCTTCGAGGCGGTCAGCGCCAATGCCTCCAAGAGCCGCCTGCAAAGCCTGACCACGCAGACCAACCTGATGCTGCTGGCGCCGGCCGTCGAGCCGCAGTCACCGGCCGGGCCCAGCCCGCAGCAGGCGGTGGTGGTGGCCACGCTGGCCGGCCTGGCGCTGGCGGTCATCGGCGCGGTGCTGCTGGAGTTGGCCAACCGCCGCGTGCGCAGTGCCGACGACATCGCCATGGCCACCGACCTGCCGCTCCTGGCCAGCGTGCCCCCGGCCCATCCCGGCTTCAAGGCGCTGCCGCCGGTACAGCGGCGCCTGTCGCTGCTGTCCAACGGGAGCCCCGCATGAACACCCGTGTCCTTCCTCTGTCACGCGATCCGGACGGCCTTCTGCCCGCCAGCCGCCAGGCCAGCCTGCCGCTGGGCGCGCTGATGGTCGAGTGCGGTCGCCTGTCCGCGCACGATGCCGAGCGCATCCACACGCACCAGCTCAAGACGGGCCAGCTCTATGGCGAGGCCGGCATCGAGATGGGGCTGATCTGCGCGCAGGACGTGCGCGCCGCGCTGTCGGTGCAGTTCGGGCATGTGAGCCTGCCGCGCGATGCCGGCCTGGGCAGCGAGCTCATCGCCGCCTGGCAGCCGGAGAACCCCACCGTCGAGAACCTGCGCACGCTGCGCAGCCAGTTGATGCTGCGGTGGTTCGAGAACGACGCGCGCCATGCCGCGCTCGCCGTCGTCAGCCCGGGCCGGCGCGAGGGCCGCAGCTACATCACGGCCAACCTCGCGGCGCTGTTCTCGCAACTGGGCAAGCGCACCCTGGTCATCGATGCCGACCTGCGCAGCCCGCGGCAGCACCGCCTGTTCGGCGTGCCGGGGCGCGTGGGCCTGTCCGGCGTGCTGGCGGGGCGGCTGGGCATCGACACGGTCGTCGACATCCCGTCCCTGCCCGGCCTGTCGCTGCTGCCGGCGGGCACCACCCCGCCCAACCCGCAGGAGCTGCTGGCGCGCAACGGCTTCACGCGCCTGCTGTCCGCGCTGCGCTCGAGCTTCGAGGTGATCCTGGTGGACACGCCGGCCTTCGGTGCCTGCGCCGACGCGGGCACGGTGGCGGCGCGTTGCGGCGCGGCCATGGTGGTGGCCTGCCGGGACAGCAGCTCCGTGCCGGGCATGGCGGCCGTGACGGGCGCGCTGCGCGAGTTCAGCGTCACCGTGGTCGGGGCCGTGCTCAATGCGACGGGCCGGTCCTCGTGAGCGGCTGGGCCCGGCGCTGGGCGTCCCTGGTGCGGCACGTCACGCGCGTGCAGGGGAGCGCCGGCCAGCGCCAGCTGCTGCAGTGGCTGGCCCGACCCTCCCGGCCCCAGGTGCTGGCCTTCGTCAATGCGCATGCGATGAACAGCGCGGCCCGCGATGCGCGCTTCTTCGCGGCGCTGCAAGGGGCGGACACCCTGCTGCGTGACGGTATCGGCATGGCCCTGCTCCTGGCCCTGCTCAATCAGCGGCCCGGGTTGAACCTCAATGGCACGGACCTCATTCCCCGACTCCTTCGCCGCCACGCCGGCCAGCCCATTGCGCTGTTCGGCACGCAAGAGCCCTGGCTGTCCCGGGCGCGCGCCGCCATCGACCGGGACCTCGCGCCCGGCAGCGTGTGCGTGGCGGCCCACGGCTTCCTGCCGCTGGAGCGCTATGTCGACCTGGCCGTGATGCACCGGCCGCGGCTGGTGGTGCTGGCCATGGGCATGCCCCGGCAGGAGGAGGTGGCGCAGGCGCTGCGCGCCGCCCTGTTCGAGCCCTGCCTGATCGTGTGCGGCGGTGCCATCCTCGACTTCCTGGGCGGGCGCGCCTTGCGCGCGCCCCGGCTCCTGCGCGGCTGCGGGCTGGAGTGGGCCTGGCGGCTGGTGTGCGAGCCGCGCCGCCTGTTCCGCCGCTACGTGCTGGGCAACCCGCTGTTCATGGTCCGTGCCTTGCGGCTGGCGCTGCGCGGGTTGCGCCGCCAGCCCGGTTGACGCGGGCCGGGGCCCCTGGCTGCCGCCGCTAGGCGTAACGCGCCCGCGCCGATTGCGCCTGGCGCGTGAGCCACCAGGCGGCGCCCTGCTGCACGGCGCGCTCGCACGGCACCCAGGCCAGGCCCAGCGCCTGCGTCGCCGCCGACCCGTCCAGGTGCAGCTGCCGCGCCCACAGGTCCACCAGCTGCGGCGTGACCGGCCAGGGCCACCCGCTGGTGGCGCGGGGCGCCCAGCGGCGTGCCGCCTGCAGCACCGGCCCCGCCACCCAGGCATCCAGCCGCAGGCGCAGCGGGGGGATGCGGCGCAGCGGCGTGGCGCCGATGGCCAGTGCCAGCGCGGCGAAGTACTCGTTCCATCGGGGGCTGTCGGGCGCGACCAGGTTCAGCACGCGGCAGGCGCCCGGCGCCGGCGGGTGGCGCAGCGCCTGCAGGATGGCCTCGCACACATCGTCCACATGCACCCCGTTGCTCCAGCCATCGCCGCCCGGGCCCAGGTCGCCGATGCGGCCAGCCTGCAGCCACTGCGCGATGCGGTCCACCCACAGCACACTGCCCGGTCCCCAGACGCAGCCCGGTCGCAGCACCGTCACGGCACCCCCCGCCGCCGCCAGCCCGCGCATCGCGGCCTCGGCCTCCTGCTTGGCACGGCCGTACCAGGCGCGCGCGGCCGGCAGCGGCGTGGACTCGTCCACCACGCCTTCGCGCTCCCCGTACACGGCCATGCTGCTCAGGTGGACCACCCCCAGCACCCGCGCGGTGGCGGCCGCCCGTGCCAGCACGCGCGCGCCGTGTGCAATCGCCTGCGCGCTGCCCGCCACGCAGTTCACCACGGCGTCCACCTGCTCCAGGGCCGCGGCCAGCGCTGCCTCGTCGCAGGTGTCCAGCCGCATCGCGTGGGCGGTGGGGCGGCGGCTCGCGCACACGGGCGTGGCCCACCCGCTGGCTTTCATCCACGCGCACAGGCGGACGCCGATGTGGCCCGTTCCGCCCAGTACCAGCACTCTCATGGCAGCTCCTTCAGGTGATCAGGCCGGTGTCACCGGCGTGGCGGGGGCGGCCGGCGCGAGGTCGGCGGCCGGCGCCCGCCGGGGTTGCAGCAGGACCGCCAGGTGCTCCGCCAGGCGCAGCGACAGCGCTACCAGCGTCAAGGTGGGGTTGGCCTGGCTGGCGGTGGGGAACACCGCGCTGCCGGCGACGAACAGGTTGCGCACCCCATGCACCCGGCACTGCGGGTCGACCACGCTGGTGCGCGGGTCCCGGCCCATGCGCGCCGTGCCGATGTGGTGCCCGCCGTAGGCGCCGTAGCGAAGCAGGTCTTCCTCCAGCGTCTCGCGCTGCAAGCGCAGGCGGCCGGTGCCGGTGCGGGCGAATTCGGCAGCGATGCATGCCAGCGTGCGCGCCAGCGAGTCGATGTCCTGCGGCTGGTAGCGCCAGTCCACCCGCAGGCGCCGCAGGCCCAGCGCGTCCACCGTGTCGCCCAGCGTCACCCGGCTGGCGGGGTGGGGCACCTGCTCGCCGTGGACCTCGAGGCTGAAGCGGTTGGAGCGATTGGGCAGGATCACCGACGGAAACTTGCGCGGCGCCAGCGTTCGCCGCGCGATCCAGTGCCCCAGGAAGGCCGTGGTGTCCGCGCCGTCGCACACTAGGTTGCGCAGGTGGCGGGCCTGCGTGCCCAGCGAGCTGGCCAGCGGGTCCTGCAGCCGCCGGCCATATTCGTAGCTGATGAAGCGGCGCGCCAGGAACAGGCCCGACAGCACCCCGCTGCGGTGCGAGGGGTCGGTGATGCGCGGGAAGTGCAGCCGCGCCACGGCATTGAGCAGGCCCTCGCGGCGCTGGTGCCCGGCGTCAATGGACAGCCGCCGCCGGCAGTACACGCCGTCCGTATCGACCTCGTAGCCATGGCGCACGTCCGCAGGCGTGCCGTGGATCTCCAGCGTGCCCACGTTGCCGGCGATGTGGCACATGTAGTAGCGGCCCACCACGTCGTGCCGGTTGCCCACGCCCTGGGGCAGCACGTCGTTCGAGCACAGCATCAGGCGCGGCGTTTCCAGGCCCCCGGCCGCCAGCACCACGGCCTGCGCCCGGGCCCGCAGGCGGTTGCCGGCCAGGGTGCCGATGTCCAGCCAGTCCACGGCCAGGCCGTCCGCCTGCAGCCGGATGGCGGTGCACACGGCGCCCTCGAGCACCTGCACGTCCGGCGCGAGCTGCAGGCGGCGCGCGTAGCGGCGGCCGAAATCGGTGGGGCAGGAAAAGCGCTCCAGGCTGGTGGTGCGCACGATGTCGCTGGTGAAACCGGTGACCAGGGGCGGCGAGGTGGGAAAGGCCTCGCGCGCGTCGTAGGCGAAGCGGCCGGCCTCGGCCAGTGCGTTGGCCGCCACGTAATGGGGCCGCAGCGCGTCGTAGCCGATCGGCCAGCCCGGCGCGCCCACCCAGTCCCTGGCCTCGAAGTCGATCGGGTCGAACGGCATGCAGCGCCCGCCCCAGCGCGTGCTCGACCCGCCCAGCCCGCGCATGCGGTAACGGTGCGGCGGGCTGTGCATGGGGTTGGCCAGCTCGCCCTCGTACAGCGCCTGCGCCAGCGGGTCCTGGGGCCGGCGGCCCGCCTCGAGCAGCAGCACCGACAGCCCGCGCCCCGACAAGGACAGCGCCAGCGCGATGCCGGCGGGCCCGCCGCCCACCACGCACACGTCCGCCCGCAGCACGGTGCCGCGCGGCACCTCGTCGGCGTTGATCCTCATCCGATGCTCTCCTCCTGCAGGGTGGCCGGCATGGACCCGGCATGGCGGCTGGCCGCGGGCGCCGCCGAGACGCCGAAGTGCCGCGCGTGGATGGCGGCGATGCGCTCGAAGAAGCGGGGCAGGGTGAAGTGCTCGTGCCACAGGGCCTGGCCCTGCCGCGCCAGGCGTTCGCGCAGGCCTGCATCGCCCAGCAGCCGGGCCAGGGTCCGGGCCAGGGCCTGCGCATCCCCCGGGGGCACGAAGCAGGCGTCCCGGCCGTCGGTCAGCACATGGGGGATCTCGCCGACGGGTGTGCACACCACGGGCACGCCATGCGCGAGCGCCTCCAGGATCGCCAGGGGCAGGCCCTCGTCGTGGGAGGGCAGCACCAGCGCGTCGGACTGCGAGAGCAGCTGCCCCACGCGCGGCTGGTCTGCCCAGCCCTCGAAGCGCGCGCGCTGGCCCAGGCCGAGCGCGCGCGCCAGGGCGCGCCAGTGCGGCAGGTCGCCGCCGCCCAGCAGCGTCAGCTGGGCCTGCAGCGCGGCCAGGGGCGGCAGCGCCAGCGCCTGCAGCAACTCGGGCACGCCCTTGCGCTCGGACAGGTTGCCCACGAACAGCAGCCGCGGCGGCCCGTCGGTGCGGCGGCCCGCAGGCAGGGGCTGCGGCACGCCATTGATCACCACCTCCACCCGCTCGCGCGGGACGCGCAGCTCGCGGACCACGAAGTCCGCCGACTGCCGACCCAGCACGATGCAGGCCGCGGGCAGGGCGAACACCTGGCGGACGATCCAGCGCAGGGGACGGGGAAAGCGCGGCCAGGCCCGGTGCAGCTGCGCGGCGTGCAGGTGCAGCACCACGGGGATGCCCATCGCACGGCAGGCGAGCACGAGCACGCTCTTTCGCACGAGGCTCAGGCGTTCGGCCATGTTCACGTGCACGCCGGCGACCCGGCCCTGGCGGCGGGCGCGTGCCAGCCGGCGCAGCGCGCCCGCCAGCATGAGGAGCGAGGCGGCGGCGCTGCCGTCGCCCCGCGTGTCCAGCGGCAGCAGGCGGGCGTGGCCGTCACCGCCGCGGAGGCCGTCTGCGCCGCTGGCGGTGGTGCCTGCCATCACGCGGGGGGCGTCGGCCTGCGATTGCATCAGGTAATCCGCGACCTTGAACATGCCGCCGCCCACGGGTGTCCAGGGGCAGGCGATGAAGATCGTCGGGTGGCCGTCTTCGCGGGTGGCCGGCGGGTGGTGGCGGTCATGGGCCATGGCGGTGTCCCCGTGAGGTGTTCAGTGCCGCTGCCTGCGGGCCGGCGTCGGGCTGCGGCACCGCACCCTGCGGCTCGCGCAGGATGCGGCTGGCGATGGGACGTTGCGGTGGCCGGCGCCTGCGTAGCAGGCCGCGTCCCAGTCCGGCGGCGCATACGCACCAGGACAGCACCGCATAGGCGCCGCGCGCGAGCGAGCGCTTGCGCCAGCACATCACCGCCGGCGGCAGCAGGGCCAACGCCAGCACGCCGCCGGCCCGGGCCCCGCCTGCCGGCATGGCCCCGGCCACCGCGGCCAGGCCCAGCCACCAGGCCCAGACCCCGGCGTACAGCCGCAGCTCGCGCACGTCGCGCAGCACCAGCCGCAGCCAGGGCCGGCCCAGGGCGGCCCGCAGCAACTCGCCGGTGCCCCAGGCATAGCCCGATGCCCAGCGCCGCGCCAGCAGGCGCAGGGCGGGCGTCCGGTGCCCCTCGTGGCTCACCGAGACCTCGGGCAGCCGCCACAGCTTCCACCCGCGCGCGCGCAGGCGCGCGGCCAGGTCGAACTCCTCGTAGCTGTGGAGGTTGCGGTCGGACAGGTAGCCCGCTTCCTGGATCGCCAGCCGGCGGTACATCGCCCCACCGTCGAGCCGGTCGACCGGGCCGGGCACGCGGTGGGGCTCGCAGGCCTCGCGGGCCTGGCGCTCCCGGTACTCCAGGTGGTCGAGGTTGCGCTCCACCACGCGGCCACCCACGCCGGCCACTTCGGGGTGCTGCGCCAGGAAGGCCAGCGCCTGCGCCAGGAAGGCCGGGTCCAGCGCCATGTCGCCGTCCATCAGGTACACGAACTCGCCGCGCGAATGCTGGAAGCCCAGCTGCGGGCCGATGCCGCAGCACCGCTCGCGCGGGTCCATCAGCTGCACGATGCGGATCGGGTAGGCGCTGGCGATTGCCACCGTGCGGTCCGTGGATGCCGAGTCGGCCAGCACCACCTCGCCACCCACCGCCGACACGGCGGCCAGGGCCGTCTCCACGGCGTGGGCGATGCGGGCCTGTTCGTTGAGCGCCTTGATGATCACCGTCACCGGGCAGCCACCGGGTGGCGAAAGGGCCGGGCCGGCCGGGCTCATGGCGCTTCCACTTCCGCCAGGTCCTGCGGCGCCGCCTGGGCGAAGGCCTGCGCGCTGCGCAGGCGCCAGCGTTGCCAGCGCCCGGCCACGCCGCAGGGCATCAGCAGGGCCATCAACAGCGTGAGGCACCAGCGCCGGCCCACGATGCCGCGGGCCGCCTGCGCCAGCCAGCGCAGCGCCTCGCCGCGCTGGCCCGCGGCCAGGGCCGCGCGTGCCAGCGTGACCTGCTGCTGCGACACGAACCACAGGGCCGAGCGCCGGTGGCGGGCGGGAATGACGCCCGCCAGCGCCTGCTGGCGCATGCGCACGAGGAAGGGCGGCAGCGTTCGCCGGGCGCAGGACGACAGGCTGCCCGGCACTTCGCGCACCGTCGCCAGGGGCGCGTTGACCAGGGCCACGGGTGACTGGTCGGCCAGCCGGAACCACAGGTCCAGGTCCTCGCCATGCTGCTCGGCCTCGAAGAAGCACGGGGACATCGCCCGCAGCCGGCTCGCGCGCGCTGCCGCGCTGCTGGCGCACAGCGAGGACCCGCGCATCCAGCGCTGGCGAAGGTCGTCCACCACCTCCACTTCGCAAAACCCTGCAGGCACGGTCCAGGGCTCGATGGGACGCCCCTCGGCGTCCATGAGCGTGCGAAAGCCCGTCCCCAACAGGTCGGCGCCGGGGCAGGCCGCATGGGCGCGCGCCAGCGCGGCCAGGAAGCCCGGGTGGTAGGCGTCGTCGGCATCGAGAAAGGCCACCCAGTCCCCGCGGGCCAGCGCGATGCCGCGGTTGCGGGCCGCCGACACGCCGGCGTTGGACTGCCGCACCAGCCGCAGGCGCGGATCACCCAGGCCGGCCACCACCTGCGCGCCGCCGTCGGTGGAGCCGTCGTCGACGACGATCACCTCCAGCGCCGGCAGCGTCTGCGCCAGCGCCGAGGCCACCGCGCATTCGACGAAGCCGGCCTTGTTGTACAGGGGGATCACGACCGAGAAGTTCATGCGGTGGCTCCGTGGCGCAAGGGAAAACGGCGCGGCCGCGGCGCGGGCTGCGCGCTCGCTGCCGCTGCCAGCGTCACCAGCAGCAGCAGGTGGGTGAACAGCTCGGGGTCATAGCCCTGCAGTCCCAGGGGCACCTCGCTGATCGCGCGCAGCGCAATCGCCAGGAACAGCGCCAGGGGCAGGCCCGCGCTGGCCCGCGCATGGCGCAGCGACAGGGCCAGCAGCACGCCCGCATAGGCCACCAGCGCCAGGGCGCCCACGGTGCCGGCGCGCGCCGCGTCGTCCATGAACTGGTTGTGCGCGTGGGTCGCGTGCGGCAGTCCGATGCTGGCCCGGTAGGCGGCATCCCACAGCGACAGGCCGTAGCCGAACACCGGGTGCGCGGCCCATTCCTGCGCGGCCGCCGCCCAGATGCGGTCGCGCCCGGTCAGGGACGTGAGCTGGGCACCCTGGTCGCTGGCCAGGAAATCGCCCAGGCGCACGGCCACGTCGGCCAGCAGCAGCGTGGCTGCGGCGGCCAGCACCCCCAGCCCGGCCAGTGCGCATACCGCCACGCCGAAGCTGCCGCTGCGCGGGTCCGCCAGGCGAGCCTGGAAGGCGCGGCCATGGCGGGCCCAGGCCATGGCCCCCCCGGAGATGGCGAACGCGATCCAGGCCGTCTTCGACTGCGCCAGCACCAGCACCCCCAGGCCCAGCGCCCACGCGGCCAGGCGCAGCCACCGGCGCGGGTAGGGCCGGGCGAGCAGCAGCAGCAGCGCGACCTGCGCCATCATCCCCTGCGAGACCGGGTGCGCCGCCAGGCCGCCGAAGCGGGGCAGCCCGCGCAGCAGGCCCTCGGCATAGGTCGTGTCCAGCACCATGTGCATCCGCAGCGGGATCAGGGCCACGCCGGCCAGCATCAGCGCGAACAGCGTGTCGCGCGCGATCGCGAGGATGCGGTCCCGCTCCCCCGGGCTCACCAGGCAGGCCGCCGTCCCCGCGCCCAGCGCATACAGCAGCTCGTGACTGACCTGCGGGTTCGCCCCGAAGAGGGCGGGCAGCCCGGTGCTGCCCGCCCAGTACGCCAGGAAAGCACCGAGCAGCAGTGCGCTGGGGGTGCGCAGGCGCAGCGCGAGGTGGTTGGCGACCTGTTCCACGGCGGCCAGGAGCAGCAGCAGCGAGACGCCCCGCTGCAACCAGGCCACAGCGGCCGGCCGGACCGGCTCGGCGATCACCTGGAGCTCGGCGAAGGCCTGCGTCAGGTCGCGGTTCGTCAGCACCACGTTCAGCGCCGTCACGGCCAGGATGGCGGGAAAGACCCAGGGCAGCAGCCCGGGCGAGGCGCGCTGGGCCTGCGTCATGGCCGGGCCTCCGCCACGCGGCGCGACGCGCCGGCCCAGGGCCGCAGGCCGGCCACCGCCCGCCGCACCTCGTCCCCCAGGAGGGCAGGCGCCAGCAAGGCCACGGCCAGTCCCGCCAGCAGCGCGGCGCCTGCGCCGGCGCCCAGCGAGGCGGCGGCATGGACCGCCGCCGCGTCCACGGGCCAGGCCCATGTGGTGGCACGTGGGGCGAGGGTGGTGTCGAGAACGGCCATCGCGGCGCTGGCTGCCCCGGCGCAGGCCAGGGCCAGCACGCCACCCCGTGCCGCCAGCGGCAGCAGCAGCGAGGCCGGCAGGTCCAGGGCCCGCAGGCCGGCCCGCAGGGTGGCCGCCGCGCGCGCATGGATCGCCACGGCGGAAACAACGGCTGCCCAGCGCAGGCCCTGCGGCGCGGCCAGCCACCACAGCGGCATGGCCAGCGCCAGGACGGGCAGCTGCAGCACCGCCTCCAGGCGGCGGCGTCCCGTGTTCCACAGCACCGGGGTGGACAGGCCCCAGGCGGCCCAGGCGGGCAGGCACAGGAACATCAGCGCCAGGATCCAGCCCGCCTCGGCCCAGGCCGGGCCCCACAGCAGCCGCACCAGGTCCGGCGCCAGCAGGGCCAGCGTCACGGCCACCGGCGGCACCAGCACCAGCACGCAGGCCAGCACCAGTCGCCATGCCAGGGCCAGCTGCGCACGGTCCTGCGCCAGCTTCGCGCCCGAGGCGAGCAGGGCGGGCTGCAAGGCGCCGACCAGCAGCGTCACCGGGATCTGCGCGAAATTCCAGGCCTGGGTGTACAGGCCCACCGCGTGGATGTTCAGCAGGCGGCCGATCACCAGGCGGTCCAGGTTGGCCAGCAGCCAGTTCACCAGGTTGGTCACGAACACGGTGCCGCCGGTGCCCAGGGCGTTGCGCGTGCCGGCATGCCGCAGCAGTGGCCGCACCGGGTGGGGCTGCCGCCACCACGCCAGCGCCAGCGTCACCCCTGCCTGCACCACGCAGGCCATCGCCAGGGCCTGCGCGCCCCAGCCGGCCCAGGCCAGCGGCACGCCGCAGCCCAGGTAGCCCGCCGCATAAGCGGCCAGCTGAATGAGCCCCAGGCCGCGGAAGTCCAGCTCGCGTTGCAGCAGGCACACGGCCGTGCCACTGGCGGCGGTCAGCAGGCAGGCCAGCGCCAGCCACTGCAGCATGGGCGCCAGGTTCGGCTCACCGAAGAAGCCCGCCAGGCGCGGGGCGGCCAGCACCATGACCAGCGCGCAGCCGCCACCGGCCAGCAGCTGCCAGGAGAAGGCCAGGCGGATGTCGGCCGGCGTCATGTGCTCGCGCAGCAGCAGGCTGTAGCTGAAGCCCGTGCCGGCCAGGAAGGTGGCGAAGGTCAGCACCGCGATGCCCAGGCCGTACACGCCGTACGGCCCGGGACCGAGCAGCCGGGCCAGCGCCACTTGCGCGCCCAGCTGCAGCACGAAGCGGGCAGCGGTGGTCAGGGCGCTCCAGGCCATGGCCCGCTGCGCGCGCCCTGCCAGGGCGTGGACGGTCATCGGGGCCCGCCGGCGCGTCGCAGCGCGATGGCCGCCATGAGGGCCAGGCCGGCGAGCAGCAGGTTGCGCTCGTCGTGCCGGGGTTGCGCGGGGGCCACCGGGGCTGGCGTGGTGGCGGGCGGCGCCGGCCAGGCCATGCGGGCCAGGAGCAGCCCCTCGGCGGGGCGGGCGGCCTGCGGCGGCGCCGGGCGCGCGGCCGTGTCACAGGTCGCCGCGTTGGCAGCGCCGCACAGGCAGATCAGCGTGGCGACGAGGGGGACTTTCATGGCTGCGTCCTGACAGTGGGGTGTCAGGACGCATTCTGGAATCCGTGCTCGAGTTGGCGCGTCGGACGGTGTCGCCTGCCGATGGCTCTTTCAGGCTATTCGCGCCGGCGCGCGCTGCGGGTCAGGGGCCCGCGGGTGCCTTGCGTCCCGCGCCCGGCAGCTTCAGCAGGCCCGTGGACAGGGCCGTGCCCAGCACGATCACCGCGCCGCAGCCGACCATCCAGGGCGTGAGCGTCTCGCCCAGGAACAGCGCGCCGTAGATCACCGCGAAGACCGGCACCACGAAGGGCACGGCCAGCGCGCGGGCCGGGCCGGCCTTCTCGATCAGGCGGAAGAACAGCACGTAGGCCACGCCGGTGCACAGCACACCGACGGTCGCCACCGCCAGCCAGGCGGTGGTGCCGGGCATGCGGGTGGGCGCGAACCACAGCGCCGGCAGGGCCAGGCCCAGGGCCGCGCCCATCTGGCTGCCGGTGGCTGTCACCAGCGGCGGCAGGCCGGACAGGTGCTTCTTGGTGAAGCTGGCCGAGAGGCCGTAGCACAGGCACGCGCCCAGGCAGGCCAGCACCGCCCAGGCCGGCGCGATGCCCGAGGCCCCGGCCTTGAAGCTTGCCTTCTGCCCGGCCAGCAGTGCCACGCCGGCGAAGCCCACCACCAGGCCGGTCAGGCGCGAGGCATCGGGCCGGTCCTTCAGCCAGATCCAGGCCACCAGCGCGCCGAACATGGGCGTGGTGGCGTTGAGGATGGCTGCCAGCCCGGTACTGATGGACAGCACCGCGAAGGAGTAGAACGCGAACGGGATGCCCGAATTGAGCAGCCCGCAGAAGAAGATGGCCCGCCAGTGCTGCCGCAGCAGCCCCACCTGCCCGCGCAGGGCCACCAGGGGCAGCAGGAACAGCGCGCCGATGGCGACCCGCACGCAGGCGGTGGCCAGCACGCCGAAGTCCCCCACGGCCATCTGCATGAAGAGGAAGGAGGCGCCCCAGATGGCGGACAGCAGGACGAATTCGGCGAGGACGGTGGGCGTCATGGGATCAGGTGGGGGCCCCGTGCGGCGCCCGGACGGGCCGGGACCCTGCGGCGTGCCGCTCAGTGCAGCGCGCCTTCGAGGCGTAGCAGCGCATTCTTGCGCTCGAGCCCGCCAGCATAGCCGGTCAGGGCGCCCCCAGCCCCGAGCACGCGGTGGCAAGGCACCACGATGCTCACGGGGTTGCGGCCCACCGCCGCGCCCACCGCGCGCACGGCCGCAGGCGCGCCGATGGCAGTGGCCAGGGCCGAATAGCTCACCGTGGCGCCGGTGGGAATGCGCTGCAGCGCCTGCCACACCCGCGCCTGGAAGGCCGTGCCGCGGGACAGGTCCAGCGCCAGGTCGAAGCCGGCGCGCCGGCCCGCGAAGTACTCGTCCAGCTGCCGCATCGCGCGAACGAGGACGGGGTGGTCCGCGTCGCGCCGCCAGCCCGTGGTGTCCGCGGGCCCGTGCTTCTGTCCTTCGAACCACAGGCCGGCCAGGCCGTCACCTCGGGCGGCCAGCAGCACCGGGCCCAGCGGGCTGTCGTACGTGGCGCAGGTCAGGTCGGCTGTGGCAGTCATGGCGCGGGCTCCGGGTCGGGCGGACGGCCCATGATACGCACTCACCCCCCGGGGCGCATCCCTGCCACAATCGCGAGGTCTTCCTGCCGGGGCCGGCCCCCGGTAGCAGCTCATCTGGAAACCCGTCCCATGCAGCTTTCTCCTTCCATCTTCAAGGCCTACGACATCCGCGGCATCGTCCCGAGCACGCTGGATGAATCGGTCGCCGAGGCCCTGGGCCGCGCCTTCGGCGCCGCCGCCGTGCGCGAGGGCCAGGCCACCGTGGCCGTGGGCCGTGATGGCCGCCTGTCCGGGCCTTCCCTGTCGGCGGCCCTGGTGCGCGGCCTGGTCGCCGCGGGCGTGGACGTGATCGACGTGGGCCGGGTCACCACCCCCATGCTGTACTTCGCCGCCAGCACGCTGTGCGCCAGCGGCATCCAGGTCACCGGCAGCCACAACCCCCGGGACTACAACGGCTTCAAGATGGTCCTGGCCGGCCGCGCCATCTACGGCGAGGAGATCCAGGCCCTGCGCCGCGCGATGGAGGGCCCGCAGCCCGACGCGCCCCGCCCCGGCAGCGTGCGCGAGGTGGATGTCTTCCCCGCCTACCTGGACCGCATCGCCAGCGACATCCGCCTAGCCCGCCCGGTGAAGATCGTCGTCGACTCCGGCAACGGCATCGCCGGTGCCTCCGCGCCCGCCATCTTCCGCGCCCTGGGCTGCGAGGTGGTGGAGCTGTTCTCCGAGGTCGACGGCAACTTCCCCAACCACCACCCCGACCCGAGCAAGCCCGAGAACCTGAAGGACCTCATCGCCGCCCTGGCCACGACGGGCGCCGAGCTGGGCCTGGCCTTCGACGGCGACGGCGACCGCCTGGGCATCGTCACCAAGGGCGGCAACAACATCTACCCCGACCGGCAGATGATGCTGTTCGCCCGCGACGTGCTCTCGCGCGTGCCGGGCGGCACCATCCTGTTCGACGTCAAGTGCACGCAGCGCCTGGCCCCCGCCATCCGGGAGGCCGGCGGGCAGCCGCTGATGTTCAAGACCGGCCACTCCCTGATCAAGGCGCGCATGAAGGAGGTCGGCTCCCCCCTGGGCGGCGAGATGAGCGGCCACATCTTCTTCAAGGAGCGCTGGTACGGCTTCGACGACGGCACCTATGCCGGGGCGCGCCTGCTGGAGATCGTCTCGCGCGAGGCCGATCCCAGCGCCGTGCTCGACGCGCTGCCCACCAGCTTCTCCACCCCCGAGCTGAACGTGAAGTGCGCCGAGGGCGAGCCCCATGCGCTGGTCGAGCAGCTCGTGCAGTCCGCCCGCTTCGACGCGCCGGCCCAGGTTTCCACCATCGACGGCCTGCGCGTGGACTGGCCCGACGGCTTCGGCCTGATCCGCGCCTCCAACACCACGCCGGTGCTGGTGCTGCGCTTCGAGGGCCACACGCCCGAGGCCCTGCACCGCATCGAGGCCGCCATGCTGGCGCTGCTGCGCAGCGTCAAGCCCGATGCCGCCATCGGCGAGGCCGCGCATTGAAGGTGCCGCGTTGAAGATCCTGATCGTCAAGCTGTCCTCGCTTGGCGACGTGGTCCATGCGATGCCTGCGGTGCAGGACATCCGCCGCGCGCTGCCAGCCGCCCGCATCGACTGGGTGGTCGAGCGCGGTTTCGCGCCGCTGGTGCAGCGCTGCGAGGGCGTGGACCGCGTCATCCCCTGCGACATCCGCCGCTGGCGCAAGCGCCCCTTCGCGCAGGACACCCGCGCGGCCTGGCGCGCCTTCCGTGCCGACCTGCAGGCCCAGGCCTATGACGCGGTGATCGACCTGCAGGGCCTGTCCAAGTCCGCCCTGGTGGCCTGGCTGGCGCGGCTGGCCCCGGGCGGGCAGCGCCACGCGCTGGGCAACCGCACCGAGGGTTCGGGCTACGAGGCGCCCACCCGCTGGGTCGCGCACAACGCCATCTACATCCCGCCGCGCATCCACGCGGTGGCGCGCTCGCGCGTGCTGTGCGCGCACGCCCTGGGCTACCGGCCCGACGGACCCGAGCGGTTCGGCCTGCGCGCGCAGGCGGCCGAGCCGACGAACGAGGTGGCCCTGGTGCACGGCACCTCCCGCGACGACAAGCTCTGGCCCGAGGCCCACTGGATCGCCCTGGCGCGCCAGTTGATGGCGCAGGGCCTGCGCATCGGCCTGCCCCATGGGAGCGACGCCGAGCAGCAGCGCGCGAAGCGCCTGGCCGCGGCGCTGGGCGAGGGCGCCAGCGTCTGGCCCCGGCTGGACCTGGGCCAGCTGACCGACCGGCTGGCGGGCTGCGCCGGCGTCATCGGCGTGGACAGCGGCCTGTCGCACATCGCCACGGCGCTGGACCGGCCGCATGTGCAGGTCTACAACTTCGACACCGCCTGGCGCACCGGGCCGGTGGACGCGGCGCGCCAGGCCTGCGTGTTCACGTCGCCCACGCCCGCCGTGGATGCGGTGTGGCAGGCCTGGCTGCGCGTCAGCCGCGCCGAGGCGGGCGCGGGCGTTCCGGCCGCTGCCGCATGATCCGCCTGCTCTACACCCTGGCCACTCGCGCCATGCAGCCGCTGCTGCGGCGCAAGCTGCGCCGGCGCGGCCAGGTCGAGCCCGGCTACCTGGAGGCGGTGGAGGAGCGCTTCGGCCGCTATGACCGCCCCGCCACGCCGGGCGCGCTGTGGATCCATGCCGTCTCGCTGGGCGAGACCCGCGCCGCGGCCATCCTGGTCGATGCCCTGCGCCGGCGCGAGCCGGGCATCCGCCTGCTGCTCACGCATGGCACCGCCACCGGCCGCGCCGAAGGCGCGCGCCTGCTGCGCGAAGGCGACGTGCAGGCCTGGCTGCCCTGGGACACGCCGGGCGCGGTGGCGCGTTTCCTGGACCATTTCAAGCCCTGCGCGGGTGTGCTGATGGAGACCGAGGTCTGGCCCAACCTGGTCGCGGGCTGCGCGCGCCAGGGCGTGCCGCTGGCCCTGGCCAATGCCCGCCTGTCGGACAAGTCCTTGCGGCAGGCCTTGCGCCTGGCGGCCTTGTCGCGGCCGGCCTACCGCGGCCTGGCGGCCGTCTGGGCCCAGACCGAGGCCGACGCGCAGCGCCTGGCCCGCGCGGGGGCCCGGGTCGACGGGATCTTCGGCAACCTCAAGTTCGACGCCCGCCCCGACGAGGCGCAGCTGGCCCGGGGCCGGGCCTGGCGCGCGCAGTCCGGCGCGCCGGTGGTCATGTTCGCCAGCTCGCGCGAGGGCGAGGAGGCGGATTTCTTCCGCGAGGCCGCCAGCCGCCGCGCCGAGGGCCTGCAGCCGCGCCTGCAGTGGCTGGTCGTGCCCCGCCACCCCCAGCGCTTCGACGAAGTTGCGCAGCTGGCCGCCCACGCGGGCCTGTCCGTCTCCCGCCGCAGCGGTTGGGGTGAGGCCGGGCCGCCCACGGGCGAGGCGGCGGCCGACATCTGGCTGGGCGACTCGCTGGGCGAGATGGCGCTGTACTACGGCCTGTCCGATGCCGCCCTGCTGGGTGGCAGCTTCGCTCCCCTGGGCGGGCAGAACCTGATCGAAGCCGCGGCCTGCGGCTGCCCCGTCGTCATGGGGCCGCACACCTTCAACTTCGCCGAGGCTGCCGACAACGCCCAGGCCGCCGGCGCCGCGCTGCGCGTCGCCTCGCTGGCGCAGGGCGTGCGCACGGCCTCGCAGCTCGTGGCCGACCCCGCGGCCCTGGCGCCGGCCCGGGCCGCCACCGCCGCCTTCACCCAGGCCCATCGGGGCGCGGCCGATCGCACGGCCCAGGCCCTGCTGCAACGCATCCGCCCCTGACCCCTGGGTGGGGTCCCAGACTGTCGAGCCACTGACCGGCACCCCCGCAGCCCTTGCCTGCGCGCCGCCGTATCCCTAACGTGTCGACGGCCAGCACCGCACAGACGGTGCCCGTCCGATGTCCCAGGGAGTTTCATGGAATCCAAGCACCCGGCGGTTCATGCCGTCCCCACCGCCTGGCACGGCGGCGTCCTGCCGCCGGTCCCGGCCGTGCCGCAGTCCCCGCGGACCGGCACGTCCGGCCCGAGCCTGCCGTCCCTGGCACCGGTCCTGGCCCGGGGACGCACGTCCCCGCCACTGCGCCTGCCCGCGCCCCGCCCGCCCGTGGAGGATGCGGAACGTGTCGTGTGCTCCCTGCCCTCGGCACGCGTGGGGTCGGCGCCGGTCCTGCGCGACCGGGTCCGCCGTGGCCCGGACCACCATCGCTCGCTCGAGCTGCTGGCTTCACCCGCCTTGCCCACGGTGCTGCGCGGCCTGCCCGACGCGCAGCGCCGTGAGCTCCGGGATCGTCTGTTGAGTTGTTTGATCGACCGCGATGCCGGGCTGCGCCCGGTGGACCTGGCCCGGCACACCGCCAGCCTGGTCCGCGCCTGTGGCGGTGACGTCATGGCGAGCGACGACTTCCAGGCCTTCCAGCGGCTGCTGGCGCAGGCGCCTGGCGAGCTGGGCACGGCCATGGTGTGTGCCCTGCTGGACGGCCTGTGTGCGGGGCTGGGGCTGGACGAGACGAGCGAGCCGGCGTTGGCCGAGGCCCTGGTCCAGGCGCTGTGCCAGGGCGTGGGCCTGCTGGAGGACCCCATGGATGCCGAGCTGGTGATGCGCCGGCTGGCGCAGGCCGCGGGCGGTCCCCGCATGGGGCCGGGGATGCGGACCCGGCTGGTCGATGCCCTGCTCGACGAGCCGGACCTGCCCGTCGAGGCGCTGGGCTGCATGTTGCTGGGCCTGGCCGTGGCCTTCGAGGCCCCGGCGCCGGCGTCCCACCTCGCAGCCGGTTCCCGGGCCGCGACGGCGGGCGGGGAGGCGGCGCGCACGCCCTCGCTGCCCTGCCTGTCGAGCCTGCTGGCGGCCTCGCTGGAGCTGTCCGAGCCGCAGCTGGCCCGCTGGGGGCAGGCGGTCGGTGTGGCCCTGCGCCACGAAGGGGAGGAGGGACTGGCCGAGATCGAGGAGACCCTGCGCGAGATGGGCGCGCTGCTGGAGCCCGGGTGCCTCACGGCCCTGGCCTGCGGCCTGGGCTCGGGCCTGGCCGATGGCTGCCCGGACGGCGGTGCCCGGCTCACGCTGGAAAGCCTGCTGGCCCGGGCCACGGAACTGCCCCTGCTCGGCCCGCGCATGGCCCTGCGGCGCGGCCTGCGGCTGGCGGCGGACCCGGTCGGCGCCACGGTGGGGTGGGACGACCGCGTGGCCTGGCTGCAGGCGGCCTGGCGGCTGCCGGGCGTGGTCAACGCCCGCACGGCCCCCCGGTGGTTTGCACAGGCCCTGGCGCTGGATGAGCCGGCTGTCGAGCGTGTGCATGTGCTGGAGACGCTGGTCATCCATGGCGCCATGCACCTGGGCGACGACGCCATCCGGCAGGCGCGCGACCTGGCCCTGGCGGCGGACCCGGCCGCCGTGCCCGGGATCTATGGCGCCTGGATCGAGAGCGGGTTGCCCGTGGGACTGTTCGACGACACCCTGCCGCCAGACGAGGGATGGCCGGTGGAGCGGCACCTGCTGGCCCGGCGGCTGGCGCTGGTCGAGCAGGAACTGCAGGCACTGCCGGAGATGCCCTGCGATGCCTACCTGCGCTCGCGGCTGCGTGGCCTGCTCACGGGATGGCGCAAGGACCTGGCGGGGGCGCTGGCGGCCGCGGACGGCGCCGGGCAGGCCGGCACCGGCGCCGCGACGAAGGTCGAGACCAAGGCCGCGACGAAAGCCGGCCTCAGCGCGTCGCCAGCAGCCCGTTGATCGGCGCCAGGTCCTCGGCCTTGAGCGTGCCGCTGGCCTGGCGCAGCTTCAGGTGGCCCAGCAACAGGTTGTAGCGGGCCACGGCCAGGTCCCGCTTGGTCTGGAACAGCTGGCTCTGGGCATTGAGCACGTCGATGTTGATGCGCACGCCCACCTGGTAGCCCAGGCGGTTGGCGTCCAGCGCGCTCTGGCTGGAGGCCTCGGCGGCCTCCAGGGCGCGCACCTGGCCGGCGCCCGAGACCACGCCGAAGAAGGCGGTGCGGGTGGCCTGCGACACGTCGCGGCGGGCCTTGTCCAGGTCGGCCTGGGCCTTTTCCTCCAGGGACAGCGTCTCGCGGATGCGGTTCTGGGTGGACAGGCCGGCGAACAGCGGCAGGTTGAAGGTCACGCCCACCTGGGTGAGGTGGGTGCGGCCGCTCAGCCCGGTGCTGGTGGTGCCGTTGATGTTCTGCGTCATGTTGCGGCTGGCCGTCAGGTCCAGGGTCGGCTTGTGGCCGGCCTTGGCCTTGTCGGTTTCCAGGCGGGCGACTTCCAGGCCCAGCCGGGCCTGGGCGATGCCGGGGCTGGCGTCCTCGGCCTGCTGGACCCAGGCGCTGACCTCCTCGGGCGCCAGCGCGGGCAGCCGGGCCGGCGTCGCCAGGGGCAGGGGCTGGGCGTCGGTCTTGCCGGTCACCGTGTCCAGCGCCAGCCGCTTGACCCGCAGGTCGTTCTCGGCGGCGATCTCCTGCGCCTGCACCAGGTCGAAACGGGCCTGGGCCTCGCGGGTGTCGGTGATGGTGGCGGTGCCCACCTCGAAGTTGCGACGGGCGGCGGCCAGCTGCTCGCTGACGGCGGCCTTCTGGGCGCGCACGAAGGCCAGGGTGTCCTGCGCCGCCAGCACGTCGAAGTAGGCCTGGCTCACGCGCACGATCAGGTCCTGCCCGGCGGCCGTCAGCTGCGCCTGGGCCGCTTGCGCCTGGCGCTGTCCCTGCTCGAAAGTGGCCAGGTTGGCGGGGCGGTACAGGGGCTGCGAGGCTGACAGCGTGGCCGAGCGCGTGCGGTAGTCGCGGTTGACCACCTGGCCGGGCGTGTTGTTGTCGAACTGCGACTGGGAGGCGGTGGCGGACAGGCCGGCCTGCGGCAGCAGCCCGGCGCGCGCCTGCTCGGCGCGGGCCACGGCCGCGTCGTACTGCGCCCGGGCCGACTGCCAGGCCGCGTCATGGCCGCGGGCCGACTCGTACAAGTCGAGCAGGCTTTGCGCCTGGGCGGCGCTGGCGAGAAAGGCAAGCCCCATCGCCAGGGGCAGGGGTCGCAGTCGATGGGCTTTCATGGATCCGTCCTTTTCTCTTTGTAATGCGTGCGTGGCCGGTTGCCGAAGCGGGTTCAATAACGGGGCACCGACGGGTCCCGCTCCACGGACCAGGCGTCGATGCCGCCGGCGATGTTGACCACCTGCCCGAAGCCGTTGCGCGCCAGGAACATCGCCACCTGCATGCTGCGCATGCCATGGTGGCACAGGCAGGCCACGGGCCGGTCGGGGTCCAGCTCGCCGAGTTGCTGCGGGATCTGGTGCATGGGGATGTGGCGCAGCTCGAAGCCCTCGGGCTGCACGCTGGCCACGGCCAGCTCCATGGGCTCGCGCACGTCCAGCACCAGCGGTTGCCCGCCGGCATGGGCCTGGAGCCAATCGGCCAATTGCGAGGGGCGGACCTGGTCGATCATCGCGGGGCGTGGCCGGCTCAGAAGCTGAAGCGCGAAGGCTGCGGGAAATGCTGCAGGCGCGGTGCCACCGTGTCCCAGCGCTGGGCGGTGGTGTAGGTGGCCTCGCCCGTGCGGGTGATCAGGGTGGCGCGCATCATCGGCTCGTTGCCAACGATGGCCACCAGGCGGCCGCCGACCTTGAGCTGCGACAGCAGGGCCTCGGGCACCTCGGCCACGGAGCCGGACAGCATGATCACGTCGAAGGGCGCCTCGCTGGCCAGGCCCTTGGCGCCGTCGGCCTCGCGCACTTCCACGTTGGTCACGCCGGCGCGCTGCAGGTTGGCGCGCGCGGTGGCGGCCAGCAGCGGGTCGATCTCCAGGGACACCACGCTCAGGGCCTGGCCGGCCAGCAGGGCCGCCATGTAACCGGAGCCGGTGCCCACTTCCAGCACCTTCTCGTGCGGCTGAAGGGCGGCTTCCTGCAGCAGGCGGGCCTCGACGCGGGGGGCCAGCATGCAGCGGCCGTTGGCCAGGGCGTCCTCGGCGGAGCCGTCCAGCGGGATCTCCATGTCCACGAAGGCCAGGGCCTGGTGGGCCTCGGGCACGAACGCTTCGCGCTTGACGACCGACAGCAGCGCCAGCACCTTGGGATCGAGCACGTCCCAGGGGCGGATCTGCTGTTCGATCATGTTGAAGCGGGCTTGTTCGATGGAGGCGGGCAGGCTCATGGCGTTTTTCTCGGGAAGGGGGCGATCAGGACAAACCTTGCATTTTAGAAGCGGCGGCGGCCGGATCCCTGGCCGGGGGCGGCGGGGTTCCGCGGCCCGCCTTGCGGCGCAGCCAGGCGGCCAGGTCGTCCAGGTAGCAGTAGACCACCGGCACCACCACCAGCGTCAGGAGGGAGGAGGTGATGACCCCGCCGATCACGGCCTGGCCCATGGGCGCGCGCTGCTCGGCGCCCTCCGACAGCGCGAAGGCCAGGGGCACCATGCCGAAGATCATGGCAAGCGTGGTCATGAGGATGGGGCGCAGCCGCACCTTGGCCGCCAGCAGCAGCGCCTGGGCCCGGTCCAGGCCGTCCTCGCGGGCGCGGATGGCGAAGTCCACCAGCAGGATGGCGTTCTTGGTCACCAGCCCCATCAGCATCACGATGCCGATCACCGAGAACATCGACAGCGCCGACCGGAAGGCCATCAGCGCCAGCACCACCCCGATCAGCGTCAGGGGCAGGGAGGTCATGAGTGCCAGCGGCTGCAGGAAGCTGCGGAACTGGCTGGCCAGGATCATGTAGATGAAGATCACCGCCAGCGCCAGCGCCGAGACCGCGTAGCCGAAGGACTCGGCCATGTTTTTCGTGGAGCCGCCGAACTGCCAGCGGTAGCCGGGGGGCAGGCTGATGCGGTCCATCTCGGCGCGGATCGCGGCGGAGATCTCGCCTGCGGAGCGGCCGTACACGTTGGCGTTGATCGCCACCTCGCGGGACAGGTCGCGGCGGTTGATCTGGTTCGGTCCCGTGCCCTCGCGCACCCGCGCCACCTGGTCCAGCCGCACCACGCGGGCGCTGCCGTCGGCCTGGGTGCCGGCCACCAGCGGCAGGCGGCCGATGTCTGCGGTGGCGCGGCGGGCGCCGGGGTCCAGGCGCACGTTCACGTCATAGGTCTCGTCGTCCGGCGCGCGCCAGTTGCCCACCGTCTGGCCGGCCACCAGGGTACGCAGTGGCGCGGCCACCTGGTCCACCGACAGGCCCAGGTCGCTGGCCGCGTCGCGCTGCACCGCCACGTCCACCACCGGCTGGCCGGCCTTCACGCTGGAGTCCAGGTCCACCAGGCCAGGGATGCCCTGCAGCCGCTCCCGGGCCAGCCGGCCCAGCCGCTCGAGTTCCTTCAGGTCCGGCCCCAGGATGGACAGCTCGATCTGCTTGTTGCCGCCCACCGGGTCCAGCAGGCCGGCATGGGTCACGGTGATGCCGGCCACCTGCCGCAGGCGCTCGCGTAGCGCGGCGGACATCTGGTCCACGTCGCGCGTGCGCGCCTTGCGGTCCACCAGCCGCACGTACACGGAGGCGTACATCCTGCCCTGCGCGCTGCCGGTGTTGATCGTCGCCACCGAGTAGCGCGTCTCGGGAAACTCGCGCAGGATGGCCTGCACCTGGCGGGCCTTGGCCTCGGTCAGCTCCAGCGAGGAGCCCACGGGCGTGTTGAAGTTGATGTTCAGCTCGGAGTAGTCGGCCTTGGGCACGAACTCGGTGCCCAGCATCGGCAGCATCACCACGCTGGCCGCGAAGATGCCGGCCGCGCCGATCACCGTCGCCAGGCGGTGGCCCAGGGCCCAGCGCAGGACGGCCTGGTAGCCGTCGGCCAGGCGTTGCGTCGCGCGGTCGAAGGCCGCGGTCATGCGGCCCAGGGTGCGGCCATACAGCGTTCGCGGCGCGGCGCCTGCCTGGCCGTGGGACTCGATCTCCGGGTCGTGCCACACGGACGACAGCATCGGGTCCAGCGTGAAGCTCACGAACATGGAGATCAGCACCGCCGCCACGATGGTCACGCCGAACTCGTGGAAGAACTTGCCGATGATCCCGCCCATGAAGCCGATCGGCAGGAACACCGCCACGATGGAGAACGTGGTCGCCAGCACCGCCAGGCCGATCTCCTGCGTGCCGTCCAGCGAGGCCTGGTAAGGGCTCTTGCCCATCTGCACATGGCGCACGATGTTCTCGCGCACCACGATGGCGTCGTCGATCAGCAGGCCCACGCACAGGGACAGCGCCATCAGCGTGATCATGTTCACCGTGAACCCGAACAGGTCCATGAACAGGAAGGTGCCGATCAGCGCGATGGGCAGTGTCAGGCCCGTGATCACCGTCGAGCGCCACGAGTTCAGGAACAGGAACACGATCAGCACCGTCAGCACAGCGCCCTCGAGCAGGGTGGCGCGCACGTTGGCCACGGACACCCGGATCGGCCGCGAGGCGTCGACCACGGGCTCCAGCCGCACGCCGGCCGGCAGCTGCGCGGACAGGTCCCGCAGGGTCTGGTTCAGCCCGTCGATCACCTGGATGGTGTTCTCGTCCTGCGTCTTCTGCACCGACAGCAGCAGCGTGCGCTGGCCGTCGTACAGGGCCAGGCTCTGCATCTCCTGGGCGCCGTCGGCCACGCGGGCCACCTGGTCCAGGCGGATGGGGGTGCCGTTTCGCCGGGCCACGATGATGCGGCCGAACTCCTCCGGCCGCTGCAGCCGGGCGTCCACCTGCACCACGCGCTCCTGGGTGGCCGAGCGCAGGGTGCCCAGGGGCTGCTGCTGGTTCTCGCCGCGCACGGCGGCCACCACCTGCTCGGGCGTCACGCCCAGCGACTCCATCGCCGCCGGGTCCAGGTAGAGGTTGATCTCGCGCTTGCTGCCGCCCACCAGGCTCACCGAGCCCACGCCGCGCACGTTCTCCAGCCGCTTCTTGAGCGTCTGGTCGGCCCAGTTGGTCAGTTCCACCGGGCTGGGCGGCGGGCCCCGGGCGGCGTCAGGCAGCACCGCCACCGACCAGATCGCGCGGCTGGCGGGATCGAAGCGCAGCACCCGCGGTTCCTTGACCTCGGCGCGCAGGGCGGGGCGCACCGTGGCCACCTTCTCGCGCACGTCATCGGCGGCCTTGCGGCCATCCACGTGCAGCTGGAACTCCAGGATCACCACCGACTGGCCGTCGTAGCTGCGCGAGGTCAGGGCGTTGATGCCGGAGATGGCGTTGACCCCCTCCTCGATCCGGCGCGTCACCTCGCTCTCGACGATCTCGGGCGAGGCCCCGGGATACTCGGTGGTCACCACCACCACGGGGAAATCGATGGCGGGGAACTGGTCGACCTTCAGCCGCTGCAGCGAGAACAGGCCCAGGACGACCAGGGCCAGCATCATCATCGTCGCGAAGACGGGGTTGCGCAGGCTGACGCGGGTGAACCACATGGGGCGGGGCGGCTTCCTGCGTCAGGGCGCGAGCGGGCGGGTGAAACGCACCGGCGTTCCCTCGCGCAGCGGGCCCACATGGCCCAGGATCACCACCGCGCCCTCGGCCACGCCCGTCACGGCCACCAGGGGCTCGCGGCCCGTCCCGTCGGCGGCGGCCTCGCCGCGCACGCCCGGCGTCACCGCCTTGTGCGCCACGCGCTCGTTCTCCACCACCTGCAGGTAGGGCGCCGGCTTGTCGGTGCGCAGCGCCGACAGCGGCACGGCCATGCCGCTCGCGCGGCCGGTGGCCAGCTCGCCCCGGGCGAACAGGCCCTGGCGCAGGCCGGGCGCGCCCGCCACCGCCAGGTACACCGCCACGCTGCGGCTGGCCGCCTGGGCGCTGGGGTTGATGCGGCTGACCACTGCCCGCACGGGCTGCGTCGCGCCTTCCACGGCCAGCGTCGCCTGCTGGCCGACGCCCACCCGCACGGAATCGGCGGCGCCGACCAGGGCCTCCAGCTCAAGCCGCGACGGGTCCACGATCTCCACCACCCGCGCGTCCACCGCCACGCGCTCGCCGGGCTGGGCCAGCCGCTGCGACACCTGCCCGCCGATGGGGGCGCGAAGCACCGTGTCGTCCAGCGCCTTCTTCGCCACGTCCACGGCGGCCAGGGCGGCCTGGTAGGAGGCCCGGGCGCCCGCCAGGCTGCTTTGCGAGCTGTCCAGCGCGGTGCGCGAAATGAAACCCTGGCCCACCAGGGCCTGGTTGTTGTCGTACTGCCGCTGGGCGATCTCCACCTGCGCGCGGGCGGCATCGGCCTGCTCGCGCGCCTGGCGCAGGCGGGCCTGGGATTCCGCCGGGTCGATGCGCGCGATCTCCTGGCCGGCGCGCACCGTGTCGCCCTCGCGCACGGACAGGCCTTGCAACTCGCCCGCCACGCGTGCCTTCACCACGGCGGTGTTCACCGCCTTGAGCGTGCCGCTCAATGGCAGGCCCTGGACCAGCGCCTGGGTCGCGGCCCGGGCCACGTCCGTGGCTGCCAGTTCCACCAGGGCTTCGGCCCGGGCCGGGGCGGGCACGCCGGCGGAAGGCTGGGCGCGCAGGGCGGCGATGCCCGCAATGCCTGCGGCCGACAAGGCCACGGCCACTGCCGTCCAGGCCAGGGTGTGTCGGTTCATGTGGCGGCTCCGGTGGGCTGGCCGGCCCGTGCGCACAGGCCACCGAGCAGGACATCCGCCTGCATGCGCAGGTAGCGCGCGGGGTCGATCGGCAGGCCGGCCGGGGCGCAGGCGCCGTGCGAGTGCTTGTTCATCTGCAGGTAGATCATCGGCGCCACCACGGCCAGCGCGGCGTACTCCATGTCGTCGATGCGGAACTCCCCGCGGTCCACCCCCCGCTGCAGGATGCGGCGGATCAGGGCCATCCCCGGCGTCACCACCTCGTCGCGGTAGAACGCGGCCACCTCGGGGAAGTTCTGCGCCTCGCTGAGCATCAGCTTGGTCACGCCCGAGGCGCGGGTGGCGCCCACACGCTCCCACCAGGTCGTCATGCAGGCGCGCAGCATGTCGGCCGTGCTGCCCTCGAAGCGCTCGAACTCCTCATTCCATTCACCGATCCGGCCGGCGATGCTCTCGCGCACCACGGCCTTGAACAGTTCTTCCTTGCTCGGGAAGTACAGGAACAGCGTGCCCTTGGACACGCCGGCGCGGGCGGCCACCTCCTCGACACGGGTGGCGGCAAAGCCCTTTTCCACGAACAGGTCCAGCGCCGCATCCAGCAGTTCGCCCGGCCGGGCCTGCTTGCGGCGCTCGCGCTTGGCGTGGACTTCCTCGGGTCGGGTCTCCATCGGACTGTGCTTAATGACTGACTGGTTAGTAATGTAGTCCCGGACCCCTGGGCCGGTCAAGGCGTTCGCAGGGCCTGCGCGCGCAGGGCGATCCATTCGCGCAGCACGTTGCGCGACAGGACCAGGGCGTTGGCGGAGGGCACCCATTCCAGCACCGGCCGTTCGGTGGTGAAGGGCAGGCCGGTGGGGGCGGGCAGCACCTCGAAGCCGGCCTGCTCGAACTCCCGGATGGCGCGTGGCAGGTGCCAGGCGTCGGACACCAGGGCCACGCGGCGGATCCCCTCGCGCTGCAGCAACTGGGCGGTGCGCAGCGCGTTCTCGCGGGTATCGCGGGACTGGTCCTCGGCCCAGCGCAGGTCGAACCCGAAATCCTGCCGGGCGGCCAGCCGGGCGGCCTCGGCCTCGCTGGCCTGCCCGTTGCCCGCCCAGCCGCGCCCACCGGTGAAGGCCAGGGGCAGGGCGGCCTGGCGTGCCAGCCGCACGCCGTAACGCAGGCGGGCCAGGCTGTGGCTGGAGGGCTGGGGCGGGCCGTACTCGGGCGCCTGCGGCAGCACTCCGCCGCCCAGCACCACCACGGCCTGCACCCGGGCCCGTCGCACGTCCACCAGCGTGGCGGCGGGCGGCAGCGGCAGCAGGGTGCGGGCCAGCCACACGGACACCGCGCCGCTGGACAGCGCCCACAGCGAGGCGAGGGCGGCAAACACCAGGAAGCGGCCGAACCACCGCGTCATCCCGGCCAGCCACCAGCCGAACAGGGCAAGCAGCAGCGGCCCGGCAGGCGGCAGCATGAGCGGGCTGAGGAGGGCCTTGAGATCACCGGTTTCCATACGGCCTGCATCCTAGCGCCCGCCGGCCTGGCCGGAAACGGCTAGAGTGTCGCCCGTGCGCAGGCCCACGCCTTCGTGAAGGGAAACGACATGAGCTCCATCGAAACCATCGTCCTGGGTGGCGGCTGCTTCTGGTGCACCGAGGCCGTCTTCGTCAAGGTGCGCGGCATCACCGACGTCGAGTCGGGCTATTGCAACGGCCAGGCCGGGCGGCCCACCTACGAGCAGGTGTGCACCGGCACCACGGGCTGCGCCGAAGTGGTGAAGCTGGCGTACGACCCCGCGCAGGTCAGCCTGCGGCAGATCCTGGAGATCTTCTTCACCATCCACGACCCCACCCAGTTGAACCGGCAGGGGCACGACGTGGGCACGCAGTACCGCAGCGGCATCTACTTCACCACGCCGCCGCAGAAGGACGTGGCCGATGACCTCATCCGTGAGATGAGCCAGGACAAGCTTTTCGGTGCGCCCATCGTCACGGAGGTCCTGCCGCTGGCCGACTACTGGCCGGCTGAGGATTACCACCAGGACTTCTTCGAGCGCAACCCGTACCAGGGCTACTGTCTGGCCGTGGCGGCGCCGAAGGTGGCGAAGTTCCGCAAGACCTTCGCGTCGCTGGTGAAGGACTGAGCATGCCCTTGCGGCGGTGGTGGATCGCGTTCGTCCTGGCGTGCGCCCTGGCCGGGGCGCAATCGCTGGCGTTCGTCCACCGCGTGGCGCACCCCGGGCATGCGGCCTCGCTGGCGGGGATGGGGCACCCCGCGCACCACGCCGCAGCCTCGAAGGCCCCCGCCCCGGCCTCCCTGCTGGCGGCCCTGTTCGTGGGCCACGACGCCGACGGGCCGGTCTGCCACCTGTTCGATGCGGCGGCGCCGGACGGCCTGCCGTCGCCGCTGGTGGCCATGCCGGTGCTCGCGCCGGTCCTCCTCGCCCTGCTGGCCCCGGCGGCGCCCTGCGCGCGGCCCGCCGCACGGCCGTTCGATGCCCGCGGCCCGCCGGCCGGGTACTGACTCCGCTTCATTGCGCTGCCCGGCCGGGATCTCCCGGCGGGGCGTGCGCCTTTTCGTCGACGCCGTCCGTACCCTCATTCGTCATGAAAACCCGCTTTTCCCGCAGTGCCGTTGGCGCTGCCCTTGCCAGCGCCTGGCTCGCCGCCTCGGCGCAATCCACCGGCACCCTGTCTGAAGTCACCGTCACCGCCAGCCCCCTGGGCAGCGGCTTGCGCATCGCGCCGGCCGAGCGCCTGTCCGGCCCGGGCCTGCTGCTTCGCACGCAGGGCAGCCTGGGCGGCACGCTCGACGGCATGCCCGGCGTGGCCGCCACCCAGTTCGGCCCGAATGTCAGCCGCCCCATCATACGCGGCCTCGACGGCGACCGCATCCGCATCCTCCACAACGGCGGCGCCAGCTTGGACGCCTCCGGCCTGAGCTTCGACCACGCCGTGCCGTCGGACCCGATCGCGGTCGAGGCCATCGAGGTCCTGCGCGGCCCGGCCGCCTTGCTGTATGGCGGTAGCGCCGTGGGCGGGGTGGTGAACCTCATTGACAACCGCATTCCCCGCGAGCCCATCGAAGGCGTGACGGGCCGCATCGACGCCAGTGCCGCCTCCGCCAACCGCGAGTCCGGCGGCGCCGTGATGGTGGAGGGCGGCAACGGCCGCTACGCCGTCCACGTGGATGCGTCCGGCCGCCAGTCCGGCGATGTGCGGGTGCCCGCCACGCTGGAGTGCACCCGGGGCGGCGCCACCACGACCTCGCGCCGCCTGTGCAACACCGGCAGCGAGGCACGTGGCGGTGCGGTGGGCGCCACCGCCTTCTTCGACCGCGGCTTCCTGGGCGCCTCGGCCACCACCTTCCGCCACGACTACGGCTCCGCCGCCGAGGAGGAGGTGCGCATCGGCATGAAGTCCGACCGCTACGCGCTGGAAGGACGCTGGAAGCCGGTGGCCGGCCCGCTGGAGAGCCTGCGGGTCCAGGCCGCCCACACCGACTACCGCCACACCGAGTTCGACGCCGGCGAGCCCGGCACCGTCTTCCGCAACCGCGGCAACGACCTGCGCCTGGAGGCCCGCCACCGGCCGCTGGGCGCGCTCACCGGCCTGGTGGGGCTGCAGGCCGAGCATTCGCGCTTCGCCGCCGATGGGGAAGAGGCCTTCGCGCCCCACAGCCTCACCCGGCAGCGGGCCGTCTTCGCCTACGAGGAGCTGGCCACCGGCTTCGGCCGCCTGAGCGCCGGCCTGCGCCGCGAGTCCGTGCGTGTGGCGTCCTCGGGCGACCCCGATCCGGCCCGCTTCACGGCGGGCGAGCGGCGCTTCGCGCCGACCAGCGTGGCGCTGGGGGCGCTGTGGAACGCCGCGCCGGCCTGGCAGCTCACCGCCAACCTGGCCCGCACCGAGCGCGCGCCGCGCGACTACGAGCTGTTTGCCAACGGCCCGCACGTGGCCACCGGCGCCTGGGAGGTGGGCGATCCCGGCCTGGGCAAGGAGCGTTCGGCCAACCTGGACCTGGGCGCGCAGTGGACGCAGGGCGGCCACTCGGCCAAGGTGTCGGCCTTCGCGAACCGCTTCAGCCAGTTCGTCTCGCTCGAGGCCACGGGTGCGCAGCAGGCCGATGCCGGCGGCGACCTGCTGCCCGAGTACGCCTACCGGGCGGTCCGCGCCCGCTTCCAGGGCCTGGAGGCCTCCGGCACCCTGCGCCTGCGCGAGCAGCCCTCGCGCATCGACCTGGAGTGGCGCGGCGACCTCGTACGCGCCACCAACCTCGCCACGGGCCAGCCGCTGCCGCGCATCGCGCCGGCCCGCCTGGGCGCCACGCTGGTCACCCGCCTGGGCGACTGGGGTGCCCGCCTGGGCTTCGACGCCGCCGCCCGCCAGGACCGCGTGCCGGCTGGCGAGCAGGCCACGCCGGGCTACACCTTGTGGCATGCGGCGCTCACGCGCACGATCCGCGCGGGTGAGGGCGACGTGGTGGCCTATGCGCGCCTGGACAACCTGACCGGCAAGCGCGCGCGCAGCGCGACGTCCATCCTCACGCAGACGGCGCCTGGCCGGGCGGTGCTGGCGGGGCGCAGCCTGCGGGTGGGGGTGCGGGCGCAGTTCTGAGGGGCCGACGGGGCCTGGGGGCGGGCATGGAGCGGGCCGGTAGACTCAGGTCTCTTCCCGCCTCTTGCCGCCCGCCTTGGACCATCCCGTCATCGTCTCCCTCCTGCCCGTCGTCCTGATCATCGCCCTGGGCATCGTCGTCGGCCGTCGCGGCTGGGTCGGCGGGCAGTCCGTCAAGGACCTGTCCAACCTCGTCTTCCTGGTCCTCACCCCGGCCTTGCTGTTTCGCACCATGAGCAAGGTGCAGCCGCAGGACCTGGACTTCACGCCCGTGGGCGCCTACTTCGTCGGCATCGGGCTGGTCTTCGCCGGCACCTTGCTGGCGTGCGGCTTCACCCGGCGCGGCGCGGTCCTGGCGCTGACCTCCACCTTCAGCAACACGGTGATGATCGGCATCCCGCTGGTGGGCCTGGCCTTCGGCGAGCAGGGGCTGGTCACGCTGTTCACTCTCTACACCCTCCACACCGTCCTGCTGCTCACGCTGGCCACCCTGGTGCTGGAGCTGGCCACCGCGCGGGAGGCGCGGCTGGCGGGCGGCGAGGGCGCAAGCACGGGCATGGCGCGCACCGTCTTCATCGCGGTGCGCAACTCCGTGCTCCACCCGGTTCCGCTTCCCATCATCGCGGGCATGGCCTTCGCCCAGACGGGCCTGACCGTGCCCGCCTTCATCGACAAGCCGCTGCAGCTGCTCGGGGCCGCCCTCAGCCCGGTGGCCCTGATGCTGGTGGGCATCACGCTGGCCCACACCCCGCTGGCGCGCCATGTGCGCGGCGCACTGGGCCTGGTCGTCGCCAAGAACATCGTCATGCCCGCGGTGGTCGCCACCGCCGGCGTGCTGCTGGGGGTCACGGGCCTGCCGCTGATGGTGGTGGTCGTGGTCGCGGGCCTGCCGGCGGGCGCCAACAGCTTCCTGTTCTCGCAGCGTTACCAGGTGGCCCAGGACACCGTCACGGCCACGGTGGGCCTGGCTACCCTCAGCGCGCTGGCCACGGTGCCGGTGGTGATGGCCGTGGCCTCCTGGCTCGCGGGCCGCTAGCCTCCCCGGCGTGGCGTTGCGCCCCTGGCCGCCCGGGCGTCAGGGTGCCAGTCGCTCCCGCAACCAACCGGCGTTGGCGCCCTCGGTCCGCGTGTAACGCAGCCGGTCGTGCAAGCGGCTCTTGCGGCCCTGCCAGAACTGCCACTGGTCAGGCACCAGGCGGTAGCCGCCCCAGTGCGGCGGGCGCGGTGGCTGGAGCAGGAACTGCGCGCCGTACTTCGCCGCGTTGGCCACCAGCACCGAGCGGCCGGCAATCACCTGGCTTTGCGGGCTGGCCCAGGCGCCGATGCGCGAGTCCAGCGGCCGGCTGTGGAAGTAGGCATCGCTTTCCTCGGCGCTGACCTTTTCCACCCGGCCCTCGATGCGCACCACGCGCTCGAGCTCCACCCAGTGGAACTGCAGCGCCGCGAACGGGTTGCCCGCCAGCTCCTGGCCCTTGCGGCTGTCGTAATTGGTGTACCAGACGATGCCGCGCTCGTCCAAGCCCTTGATCAGGACCACGCGGGTGCTCGGGCGCAGGTCGCTGCCCACCGTGGCCAGCGTCATCGCGTTGGGCTCGGGCACCTCGGCCGAGACGGCCTCGTTGAGCCACTGCTCGAACTGCCGCATCGGGTCGGCGTGGCTGGCGTCTTCGCTCAGTTCCGCGCGTTCGTAGCTTTTGCGCAGGTCGGCGATGGATTGGGACAGGCTGCTCATGGTGCCGATCGTACCGGTTCGCACGGGTAAGCCCGGCCGGCGTTGTTCGTAACCCGTTGGTAACTTTGGGGCTTGTCCGGGCGGGGCGAGCGGGTACCATGGATCGTTCCCTGCAACCTCACAGATCAAGATGCTTCATCCCGTGGTGGCCGCGGTCACCGACCGCATCCGCGAACGCAGCCGCGACGGCCGCGACGCCTACCTGAAGCGCCTGGACGCACTGGCCGCGCGTGATCGCGGCGCCGACCGCCTGGGCTGCGCCAACGTGGCCCATGCCTTCGCCGCGCTGCCTGGCAGCGACAAGTTCAAGGTCGTCGCCGAGCGCGCGCCCAACATCGCCATCGTCAGCTCGTACAACGACATGCTGTCGGCGCACGCGCCCTACGCCGGCTACCCCGACATCATCAAGGACGAGGCCCGCCGGCATGGCGCCACCGCCCAGGTCGCCGGCGGCGTGCCGGCCATGTGCGACGGCGTCACCCAGGGCACGCCGGGCATGGAGCTGTCGCTGTTCTCCCGCGACAACATCGCCCAGGCCGCCGCCATCGCGCTCACGCACGACGTCTTCGACGCCACCCTCATGCTGGGCATCTGCGACAAGATCGTCCCCGGCCTGCTGATCGGCGCGCTGCACTTCGGCCACCTGCCCACCGTCTTCGTGCCGGCCGGTCCCATGGCCAGCGGCCTGTCCAACAGCGAGAA